>OKWT01000026.1_pt1 | contig 165929 bp, 184 predicted proteins | sample 1607131 | NCBI WGS metagenome assembly OKWT01 (sample SAMN07501045, study PRJEB24779) | human gut metagenome
TATCAGCTTTTTTATTGAATTTTTCCTTATTAAATCTATAAACCATATAGTTCTCACTTTCTTGCAATTACGACTTACCAATTACCGAACCATATGGTTATACAAGTCATAAGAGCATTACAAATATATAAAATTAAACATATAACTATTAAAATTATAGATACAACTTCTACAGTAGCCATTATATTATTAATCTTATTATTCTTTAGAAAAATTACTGGAATGAAACTAAATATAAATGTAAATACCGATAATCCTAATAAAATCTCTATAAAATACATTTTGTTACTCCTTTCTTCTAAGGTTAATATTATTTTCTTAACTTTTACTTGGTTAAGCTTGTACTATTAACCTTTATACTTCCATTAACATTACATCAAGAATCTCTCCAAGCTCTGCCATAAATCTAGCCACTTCTCTTTGTTTATAATTCTCAATGTCCTGTTCATTTTTAAACTCTAAGTCTCCAACTTTAACTTTAGTTCCTTCTTTTTCATAAGTTCCATACTTACCTTTTACAGTCATTTTTAGTACCTTTAAATCTTTGTTGATGTATTTATCCTCTGCTTGTCCTTTCGCTTCTCCTAGGCTTTGTTTAATAACTCCTGCAGTTATCTCCTCACTTGTTATTAGCTTTTCTTTTGTAGTTTTAATAATCCTATCTTCTTTCTTAGCTGTATTGTTAGTTGCTTTCTCCTGCTTAACTTCTAACCACAGTTCATCTACTACTTTTTCACTAACTCCAAATTCCCTTATTAATTGTCTTAGCGCTTTAGACTTTAATACTCTTTGCTCTCTATAAATTCTTATCTTTGCTTTAATAGCAGCATCATTTACGTTCATTTCCTCATATCCTTTCACAACTATTTTTTAACGGACCATAATACACTCCATCCAGTTGTATAATGTAGTTATTTTCCTGTTCAAATATGAAGCTCCATACAGAGCCACATAAAAAGCTACTATGTAACTCTGTACAATCTTCCTTTAATCTAATAAAGTTAAATTCTATCTGCTCCATATCTAAAATGGCATATCTCCATCATCTACTGGAGTAATATCATCATAAGCACCAAATGCATCATTGTTGCTATTTTCCTGTGTATTGCCTTGTCCATTACTTCCTATAAACTCAAAGCTCTCTACTGCAACATCTGTTGTATATCTCTTAGTTCCATCTTGTGCATCATAGCTGCCTGTTCTAATACTTCCAATAACAGCTATCTGTCTACCCTTTGTAAGATATTGAGATATTGTTTCAGCCGTTTTACCAAATGAAACACAGTTTATAAAGTCTGCTCCATCTTCTTTTTTTCTTCTATTTACTGCTACTCTAAATCTACTTATAGCCATTCCACTTCCTGCAGCAAATCTTAATTCTGGATCTGCAACCATTCTTCCAATAAGTACTACCTTATTCATATCTCAATCCCTTCTTTCTTTGCTTGCTCTCTTAATCTATTAATTGCCTTGTTGTATACTCCAACAATTTGTAGAAACTCTTCTCTATTTATAGCTCCAACGAGCCCTCTTGTTAAGTCTAATAGCTCTCTTTGCTCTGATACTCCAATTCCATCATTAACAGTTATATATTTGCTACCTTTCATTATCTCTATCTCCTTTCAAATACAAATCATAGTAAGTAACTCCTACTGCATAAGCTTGCCATATATCCTTTTTAAATCCATAAAACCATCCAGGCTCTTTCTTAGTGCCTTTCCCCTTATTAGGTGTATTAGGTGCAAACCTATCTATCAAAGCCTGTACTATATTGCTATCCTTAGCTTTCATGCTATGGCATAGATTTATCTTTTCATCTTTTCTATAGATAAATTCAATATCTACTCCTGGATACTTATTGCTTATAGCTTCATAGAATCTTCCTATCCATATACAAGTATCAAATGTTGTTTCTCCAACAGGCATTCCATAGCTTGCTATCTTTTCTATTGCTACGTTGTAATATTTTTTATAGAAATCAGAGTAGATATTCTCTAACAATTCTTCATTGTTTATCTTTTCTGCAATTGCTGGTCTTAACGTTTCTTCATCTATTAAAACAATTCCACTTTCTATATTCCCTGGATCTATTGCTAATATCACTTAATCACCTTCTTTAACTTCTCTATACAATCTGGACAAAAATCTATTTCTGTATCAATCTTAGTTGAACACTTTTCACATATTTTCTTGTCACAAGTGCAATGGTTACTCCAGTTTCTTATTTCTTCTTCTGTCATTCCTTTAAAACAAAGCCTTTTGCCATAATAAACTGGGAAGTCACACAATTTTACTGCTTCTCTCTTTTTGCAAAAATCACATCTTTTATCTTCTGGAATTATTTTTATAACTTCCTTCATTCAATTACCTTCTCACTTGATTATTATTTGAGAATAGGAGTTTATAACTATAACTTTATTTACTCCTACTCTCCCTTATTTAGTTTTCAATTTCTTAGAATTACGTATTAATACTTGAACTTATCTTCTTCTAAAAATTTTATAAACCCATTAGGATCATAACCTAACTCTATACTATCTATAAGATTATCTAGTATATAATCATTTTCACCTAACCCCTGTTTATCTAACCAATTCCTTACCTTCTCATTTTCTTCTTTTGCAATAGAACTGTGTAAGGCACTTTTAGAAATACTATCTTTAATATACTGTGGTACTTTCATAAAAAACCTCCGTTTAAGTCATAATTTCTACAAGCTAACTATTTTTAAACTCTACCCTTAACCAGGTTAGCTTGCTTCTTAATACTTCTATCTCTAGCCTTAAATTCTCTGTAGCACTTATACATGTATAATAATCACTTTCTGCTATATCTCTTTTAAGCCTTAATTCTGCTACCTCTATATTTCCTTTAACTATATCCTGTATTATTGTTACTGGATAACCTTCTGTTCTTAACTTTAATATCTCTTGTGCTTTTCTAACTCTATAATTCTTCTCTGTTTCTGCCTTTCTAAGTCCTAATGTCTTTTGCTGTGTATTACCTCTAATTAGTGCCTGCTGACACATTTCTATTCTTTCTATAATCTGTTGTGGATTCATATTAATTCCCTTCTAATAACTCTGGATTTTCATAGATATTGCCTATTACTTCATATCCCCAACGTTTATCATCACTACTATCTAGTTCTATATCTTTTGTTGTTTCCCAGTATTCCTCACCTTGATATTTTCTTTTGAACTTAAACATTAATTTAAATCCGTTATTATACCAGTGAACTTTCATCAAATAACCCTTGTGGGTTTTTACTATATCCCCCTCATAAATCTCTTTTCCATTCTTATCTTTAAGACCTGTGTATTGCATTAATCTATAAGCACACTCTTCTGGATTTATTCCTTTATGCGGGCTTCCTTCCATGCACTGTAGATTAAAAAAGAATATATTGTTCTCTTCATCAATCTCTAAAGAATCATGATGAAAATCTCCTACTGTATGCATCCTTTTATAATCCTTATCCCAAACTCTAAACTTAATTTCTCTATACATAATTCTATTCACCCTCTACAATCAATTTACCGCCCATGCACGCCCTTATAACATCTTCCCTAACATATTTACCCTTCTGTAAAACTAAAGGCTTTAAAAGACGATTTAAAGGCTTGTCCGATATGTCTAATACTTCTTTAATTTCTTCTCTAGTTAAGAGTTCCTTGTCGAAAAGTATCTCTAAATTATTCTGGAACTGTAACTTTAGTAATCTATCTAACTTATGTCCTTTTCCATTATGAATTTTATCGTGACACTCTAAACACAATGGTATTAAATTGAGATCACACTCTATTAACGGTCTACATTGTGACCTAAATACTCTATGATGTGAATGACAAGCTCTCTTACCACATATACAAATTTCATTCATGCTAGTCCTCCCATCCTAGTAATTTTTTCTCTAATGAATCATAATCATATTCCCTTGGCTCAAAGTTATTAAATCCACTAGTCTTACTATATTTATTTTGTTGCTTATTCTGTGGTTTCTCTGCCTTAAAACCTTTTGATTTCCAATTTTTAAGAATACCAATTACATATTTTAAATTTCTAACTCCTGCTGCATTAGCTTCCTTAAGAGCTTCTATTACCCATGTTTCTGTATATTCTTTTTCTAGTAACTTAATATCTTCTACAATGATTGGACTAATAGAACCAAATCCTAATTCTTCAAACAACAACAATGACGATTTATTATTATTCTTATCTATCCTATCCTTACCTATCCTATCCTTACCTATCCTTACCTGTGTCTCCGGAATGGATACATCTTGTATACATGGTGTATCCATATACTTATAAGACTTATTGTCCTTAAGAAGTAAGTGGGATTTTTCCTCTTTATATACTGTTTCTTTATATCTATCTTTTTGAATATAGTTGTGTATTCTCCAATGCTTAATTACACAAACTCCACTATCAAATGGAATAATAAACTTCTTAGCAATTAACATTTTCATTTCATCATCACCAGAGCCTATCATTCTTTGAATCTTCTTAGGATTATTTACAAAACCATCATCATCTGCCCTCATACTTAAGTGAAAATAGAGGGCTTGTGTAGATAGTGACATATCTAAAAATGCATCACTATCTATTATTGTTTTTGCGAACATTCTTCTTTCTGCCATGCCCTCACCCCTTTTAAAGTGGTCCAGTACTCATAATCAACTTTTCCTTATATGCATCTAAGTTCTCTTCATACTGTGCTATAATGTTTTCTAATTCTTCTATTCTTTCATCTTTAGAAAGTAATTCTTCCTCATACATTTCATTTGTCTTTTCTTCATTTGATTCTTGGAGTTGCGCCCTTATCTTTTCAGCAACTTCCCTACTAACTATTAAAGCTACTGGATTAAAGTAATCATCTAAATTAATAAGTATCTTGCCATTCTTAGGACTAGCCTCTACTGGTACATCCTCTTCTATTTCAATGGTTATATTTGACCTCATTACTTAACACCTTCCTTCGGTGGCATTAAAGTAAATACTCCTTTTTTAGTCTTTGAGTTAATAATGTATAAAGCTGTTATGGTCTTATTTTCATCTATGATAATCTTTGCAACTTCAAACTTATCATTACACTTCCAGATCTCTTTTCCATTCGCTTTTACAGAATACAAATTACAATCCTTCGCATTAACCCAGATGAAGGGAGAAGTATAAAGCTCTCTTCCTATTCCCCAATTAAAACAAGCTCTCTTAAAACTATCACTAGCTTGTCCTTTCTCTTTTTCAGTATTACTTTCGGTTCCTGTATCTTCTTTGGATACCCATTGTTCTTTATCAACATCCCATATACTAACAATACAGTTTGCATTTTCTCTAGTATGTTCTCTTTTCCACCCCATAGGCCCTACAGTTTCATCTAATATGTTCATATCACATCTAGCATCTTTATAAAGTAATAATATACACCCCTTCTCTGTAGCTGATTGAATCCTTACATCAATTTCACTAGCCTTTAATGGTCTAAACTTTAAATTCATGTTTATCCCCCCTACTCTGCTTTAACTGTTATAGTTTCGGTTTCTTCTATAGTTACAAATGGAAGTACTTCTCCAGTTTCCTTATCCACTCCATCTTTAAACACTTTCTTAAGTTCTGTTTTATTAACTTCTTCTTTAACTCTAACTAACTCTGGCTTATTATCTTTAAGGTACTTAACTAATGCTTCCTCATTTTCATAATTCCACTTGCTGCTCTTTCTCGCTGTAACTTTTCCATATGGTGTAGATAGCTTAAACTTCTTATCCTTTGCTTTCTCGTTCTTGTAGTACTCTTCTAATAAGAAACTAAAGTATTGCTTATCTGCTTCATATTGCTTTAATTCTGCATCTCTCCAAGATGTTATTCTAGCCATTTCTTCTTCTGCTATAGCTTTTATATCAGCTTCTTTATTCTCTATTGCTCTTAACTTTCTAAACGCCCATGTTGCTCCTTCTAAGTTTTCAATTTTAAAACCTTCTCTAACTTCTTGTAAGTCAGAGTTTAATAATGTATTTTCCATTTTCTAAATCTCCCTTAAATCTCTAATAGTTTGTTCACTCTCTATGTCATATAACTGGTCATTGTCTAAATCTGTTCCTGGTGGTATACTGTCTATAATGTCTTTATGGTTGCTCTCTATGCTTTGGTCGGCTGGTTTGCAACCTTTTATTTTTTCTACTTCTTCTTTAATAACATCTGCCCATCTTCTTCGCTCTGCTTCTTGTACCTTTCTTTGTACATATGCTGCATGAACTAAATCAATATTACTCATAGCCATACCCCCATAGTTCTGTCATAAGTCCATAATGCTTCTGTATACTTGTTATAAAATACATACTCTTCTGGTGTTGCTCTTTCTATTAAGAAGTCATTAGGATTTAATCTTTCTTTCTCTAAAAACTTCTTTTGATCTCTAGTTAGTTTCTTAAGTTTCTTCAATTTGCTATCCCTCCTTTATAAGTGATATAGGAAATATATAAGTAACCAGAATAAAGAACAGAATCCAAATCCCACCCAAAATCCTAGATTATCTTTTTTATTCTCAACTGCTTTTATAGCAATTTCTAAAGCATTGTAATCATCAATCCAAACATCATTATCAGGCTCATGCCTAAGGTTATATTCCGCTTCACTTTTTAAGTCTTTTAATTGTCTTACAACATTTTCTTTTATCATGCTTGTACCTCCTTATTTGTTATCAACATTATTACTAACAACTTATCAACAGCTTATCCACATTTTTGTTGATAATTATTCTTCCTCCTTTTCTCTCCAATCTTTACAATTAGTAATTGGTTTCTTATCTAGTTGTTCATTTTTAAAAGAACAATATCTATAAGCTTCTATCTTCTCGTAAGGACAACCATCAATCTCTGGATGTGGTTCTAAATATCCTGGTTCATATTCATAATGATTACAAGTTAAACAAGTCTTATTCTTTGGATTAAACCAGCACATATTCTCATGCTTTTTCATCTGTGCTTTATTAATTAACTTTTTCTTATTACAATGTTCGCATTCATAGATCGTTCTTTCCCTCATATAGACCTCCTAATTGTTTAATATTTGAAGACATCTTGTCCCCAATGTCACCTGTTCTAAAATCATATCTCTCAACTTCTGATTTTCTCTTTTAAGCTTCTCAATTTCATTCTCCATCTTTCTTTTTAGAATAGGACTAAATCTTTCTAACTCCACACCTTCAAGTTCTGCTATATAGCTAGGATTAAATCTATTTTTTACTGGTACACTTTTGCAAGGAGTTAAAATTCCTTGCCTTATATTTTCCCTTATAGTTTCTTCGTGGCACTTCCAATGCTTTGCTAAATCTTTAATTGTTAATAAATCTTCCATGCTCCATACCTCCTAAGCAACTCCATACCTTATAGCCATTTTTGTAACTATGTTTATATATCCATTTAATAATTTCTTATCTTCTGCTATTACATCTAATAAATTAACCTTGTTAATCTTAGACCTACTTACACCCTCTAGTGCCATATTCTTTTGTTTATTCTTTAATCTACGGTTTATATCTACTCCATAAGTTTCATTAAGTAGCTTGTACGATTCTTCTCTAACATTTCTTATATGTTCAAATCCTCCAAGCTTATTAGCTATCTTATTTATTAAAGTAGCTGTTTCTTTTCTCCACCCATTACTATCTAATGTTATTGCTTCTCTCATTGCTTTAATTTCTTCCTTAGTTTGTTCAACTTTTTCATTAGCTCTTTCTATATCAGCCTTTAATTTTTTTTGCTCTAATTCATTATTAGCAATAGCTTTAAACATCTGATTAAACATTTGGAGTTCTGGACTTAATTCCGAGGTGTTTAAAGCTTTTACATTTTCTTTTACTCTGAAATAAGTTTCTTCTAAATTATCAAATTGCTCCCATGCTTTATCTGTATCAAGTATTTTACAATGTCTATTAGCTCCTCTTTCTGTCCAAAGATATAATTTGTTTACATTAGGCGCGATTCCTATATCATAGGAGTTGCGCTTAAATGCTCTTAACTCCTCACCTTGCAGTAAAAAATAATGTTTATCTCTTTCAAAATGTTCAATATTATTATTAAAATTATTTGAAATATTTCCCTCTGTAGTCTGATAAACTTCTGCTAGTTGCTTTGTTGTAAGAATCCTTTGATTTTCAAATTCAACTGGTATTAACTTATTCATTTTTTTCTTTCCTCCTTTGATATATCCACCTAAAATATGTTAAAATTTTAAATAGAAGGGGGTGAGACTTATGCTAGACAGTAAATCTAAGCAAATACTATCTTTTTTAAAACCTTATGCATTAAATAATCCTAATGTTAGAATTTCTTCAGAATTTATTGCTGAAAACCTTCAGTTAAGTATTAATGAAATTACAAGTGCTCTTAACTATTTAGAAAATATAGGATACTTAACTTTAGTAAAAGCAATTGGGTGTAAGCCTGTTGTTTTTAATGTTAAACATCAAGGGATATACTTTGATGAATTAGAAAAAACATCTTTTAATAATCAAACTTTTAACATAAATTCTGTTAATAACTCTGCTTTTGGTAATAATGGAACTACTATCTTTAATAATGGAAATACCCTAGATGAAATTCGCTCTTTAATCACTAATAAACCTAAAGAAGACCAAGAACAACTAAACAAATTAATTGATAGTTTAGAAATCATTATTGAAAATAGCGAAACAGTTAGCAAAGGTTTTTTATCTAAATTTTCAGATGTACTAAAAAAACATTCTGATATAATTGTTGCTATTGGTCCACCAATAATTAATTGGTTAACTTCTATATAGTATTTTTAAATTTTTATTTAATAAAATCATATTAAGTCATTGCTAAAAGTCATTAGTAATGACTTTTTTATAAATACATTCAATAAAATTTAGCATTTTCAAATTCTTTCTACTTACTTTTTAATAGTGCAAAAGTTTTAACAATATCAAGACATTCTACAAGCTCTACACCTGACATTTTTTGTTCTGTAGCATAAATTAGAATTAACTCAATTAATTCTGCTTTCTTTTTATCATCTCTGTTTAACTCTTTGAAAAGATTATCCATCTTTCTTACCTCCCTAATTTAATTGTTCTTTTGGAAAAATTTCATCTAATGGTGTTTCTAACACATCTGCTATCTTTCTAGCATTTCTCAAACTCGGAACCGCTTTTCCGTTCATTATTTCATAAAAAGATGATGTTGACATACCAACTCTCTTTATAACAAATATCGTCTTAAGTCCCTTTTCATCAATAATTCTTTTAATTTCGTTCTGCATTTCCTCACCCCCCTTTAAACGGTAAACCGTAATTCTTGTTTTAAGTATATATCCGTTTTTCCGTTTTAGCAAATATGTAATTACGGAATAACGGTTACTATGTAAAAATACCTTTCCTTTACTTTATTTTTCTCCGTTTTTCTGAATTTTTTTATTTACTTTTCCGAAATTCAGTGATAATATATTCCTGTAAACCGAAATAACGGAGGTGTTCTTAATGGATAGTATAGGAAATATATTGAGTAATAATAGAAAATCAAAAAAAATGACTTTAAAGGAACTAGCTTTACTTAGCGGAGTAGGTCCAAGTACTATATCTGATATAGAAACTGGAAAAGCTAAGCATCCTCGTATGGATACATTAGAGAAACTAGCTAAAGCACTGGATATCTCTGTAGGAGTTTTTTTTGATTGTGATGTTTCATCAAATTATTCAGAAATAAATGCACCAAAAGAATACACAGATAAATTTAAAGTTACTTCTAGAGATAAAAAACAATACTTAGAAGCAATGAAAAAAGCTAATGAAGCTTTCTTTATGGATGATGAATTTAATGAAGATACAAAAAAAGAAATGCTAGATTTAGTATCTGAACTATTCTGGGAAGCTAAAACTATGAATAAAAGAAAAAAATAATAGGCGGTGGGTTTGTTTGTTTAAGTATAAAGAGAAGGTTAGAAGCCTCGTTAAAAAATTCAAAACTAGAGACCCATTTACTATTGCGAAGGAATTGGGAATTATAATCAAATATAAAAACTTATCTTCTGACTTTCCAAAAGGAATGTTTCAGAAACATTTAAGACGAAAGTTTATTATTTTAAATATGAATAAAATATCTAATGAAAATGAGTTACGAATGGTTATGGCTCATGAATTGGGTCATGCAGTTCTACATAGTAATGATATAGCTTTTTTTCTGCATGACCACACATTTTATTCTCGTGGTAAATTTGAAAAGGAAGCTAATGCATTTGCTGCTGAATTATTGATAGATACAAATTTAATTGATGAAGTTCATATGAAAAATTATTCTATTAATCAGTTAGCTTATTTCTATTCTGTACCAATTAAACTTATTAAAATTAAATTCAATTTAATATAAATTAATATATTTTTTTACAATTCAAAAGAACATATGTGCCCCACAGGAGATGATATTATGAATTTTAACAACTATAAAATACCAAAAGAATATACAGATAAATTTAAAGTTACATCAAGAGATAAAAGAGATTTTAAGAAATTTTGGGATGCTGAATTAATTACATTAAACAAAATGTCCGATTTATCCAAAAATGATATCGAATCAATTCATAATGCTTTAATGTATGCATTTTGGTCTATTAAAGCCAGGAATAAAGAAAAATACACACCAAGAATATATAAAAATAATATTTATATAGATAAAAACTGATAAAGATATAAAGGAGATGATTTTATGGACTATAACATTACCTACAGACAAAAAGATAAAGGATGGCAATTTATAATTTCCTATAAAGATGAAAATGGGAAATGGAAGCAGAAATCAAAACAAGGTTTTAAAACAAAAAAAGAAGCTAAGCCAATAGCAGAAAAGGTTGTACAAGACTTGAAGGTTAATAAGAATCTAAATCAAGAATTGAAAGATTTAACCTTTGAAGAATTTAAAGATATTTATCTGGAGCATTTAAAACTACATATGCAAGAAAATACTATAAGACTATATAAAATGGCTTTCCAATATCTAAAACCTATATACAATATTGAAGTCGAAAAAATAACACCTCTTCATTTGCAAAGGTGTATAGATGACATGATAAGAAATGGACTTGCTTATGGAACTATAAAAACTTATAAGAATAGAATCACAGCAATTTTTAATAGTGCTGTTGATAAATATAATATTATCCCATCATCACCAGCTAACAAACTTGAAATTAAAGTATGTAAAGAACCTAGCAAGAAAAAGGCTTTAACTAAAAATGAGCTTGATGATCTAATCAATAAAACTGAAAATATGAAATATAAAGTTATTTTTTCACTTGCTGGAGCATGTGGTCTTAGAATAGGAGAAATTCTAGGATTAAGATGGAGTAGAATAGACTTTAATAAAGATACTATAACAATAGATATTCAATGGAAAAATCTTAATGAAAATACAGTTGGTTTTGGCGAACTAAAATCAGCCAATTCATATAGAGTTGTACCTTTACCTCCATCTGTAAAAAAACTCTTAATCGAATGGAAAAACCATAACCCTATAGATATAAGCAATAGAGTTATAGTTTATAAATGTATTTCTGGACTAACAGCTCTATTAAGAAACTATACCAAAAAGCTTGGCTATGATTTATCCATCCATGAATTTAGACACACTTATGCAACAACATTAATATCTCGTGGAGTAGACTTTAAAACTGTTGCTAAACTTATGGGGCATGATGTTGAACAAACAATGAAAACTTATTCTCATGTTACTGATGAAATGATGGATAATGCTACTCAATTAATCAACAAAATTTTTTAGCCATTATTTTTGACGATTTTTTGACGAACACATCTATTGAGTAAGTAAAACCACTGATATAGCCATTTACTCAACACTTATCTTATTTTCTCTAGCATAATAGAACAAATACTGTTGAGCAAATCCAGCTAATTCACCAAATTTATCTCTAGCAAATATTCTTATTTTATTTAGAGAAGCATCTTCTGCACCATAGAAAAATATCATTGCTCTCTTTACCCATACATCAACTGGAAAAGCTGAGTACTTTCTCATAGAGAACAGCATTATGCAATCTGCAACCTTTGATCCAACTCCCTTGAAGTTTTGTAGCGCTACATGACACTCATCTGTATTAAGTTTTGATATTCTCTCCAAATCAAAATCATAGCTATTTTCATTTACTTTAGCTATTGTATCAACTATATATTTACTTCTAAAAGACGCGCCTGTCTCCTTTATTTCCTCTTCTGTTGCATCTTTCAATTGTTCTGGAGTTGGAAATGTGTAATAAGTATTTCCTTTATACTCAATTGGCGTTCCCCACTTTTCAGAAATCTTCTTTATAGTTTTCATTATTGAAGGAATACTATTTCTTGCAGAAATTATAAAACTTATTAACAACTCAAAATGTTCTTGGTTTAAAAGTCTTATTCCATAGCCATATTCAACGCTTTTTCCTAATATCTCATCATGAGCTAGGCCAGCCTTAATTTCTGAATAGTCTCTTTTTAAATCAAAATAATCTAACCATATATTATTAAAATCCTCTTCATTAGTATTTAAAATAGTTACTTTATCATCTTCTTGAATAACTTCTATTACTCTTCCATGAGCTACACCTATATAATTTAACTCACCAACTTTTTCCCATCTAAAGCATTGGCCACACTCTAAAATTTGTTTTATATTAAAATTCTTTACTCCATCTAAAATTACTTTATCATTATCAATTACTATATTGTTAACATCCATATATTTCACCTATTTCTCTTATATTTCTCTTATATTTCTTATAATATTCTTCCTCTTAATACAAAAATATTATTCATTATTATAATTTATATTATATATTGTTTAATAATTAATATCAAATAATCTTACTTTATATACGTTTAAGTAGTTTATTACAACTTTTTATTATGATTTACTTATATTCTAGAAACTAAAAGTAAAAAGGTAAGTTGGATATTTATATTCTTCTAGATGTCAAAAAAGAGCTACGTTATACGTAACTCTTCTTACTTCCAAATAATTTTATTGTTATAAAGGCGATTAAGCATGATACTATAGCGGCTAATAGTATTGATATTTTAGCTAAATCTAGAGCCTTATTCATACCTGCAAATGCTATCTCTGAAACAAATATTGACATTGTAAATCCAATTCCTGCAAGCATTCCAACTACTAATAATTCTTTCCACTTAACACCTTTCGGTTTTTCTACTACATTTAACTTTGATAATACTGAAGTAAATAATACTATTCCAACAGGTTTTCCTACAACCAACCCAATTATAATTCCTAATGATAGCGGAATTGTATCTATTGTTACAGAACTTAAATTTAGAACTATAGCAGTATTTGAAAATGCAAATAAAGGTAAAACAATTAAATTTGCATAGGGACTTAAGGAATGTTCAATCTTGGATAAAATACATTCTTCCTTCTCATCTCTTGCTATTGGAATAAGCATGGCTAAAAGAACTCCACTTATTGTTGCATGAACACCACTTTGATATACAAAATACCATAAAAATAATCCTAAAATTATATATGTTGAAACTTTTCTACACTTAAAAAACTTATTTAAAGTAAATAATAAAAACATTATTAATCCTGCAATTATTAAAGGCACCATTCTCACACTTGATGAATAAAACACCCCGATAACTATTATAGACATCAAATCATCTACAACTGCTAATGTTAATAAAAAAATCTTTAACGCTGGGTTTAAGCTCTTCTTAAAAATCATAAAAGCTCCAACTGCAAATGCAATATCCGTTGATATTGGTACACCAACACCACTAGAATAGCTTGTACCTTTATTTATTAAGTAAAATATTATTGCTGGAACCGTAACTCCACCTATTGCTCCTACTATAGGAAAAGATGCTTTTTTTATATTTGACAAATGTCCACTAACTATTTCTTTTTTTATTTCACAACCTACAACCAAGAAAAATATTGCCATTAAGAAATCATTAACAAATGCATGCATTGTTACACCTTTTACAACTTCAGTTTCAAAAAAGTGATGATATTCGTTAACTAAAGACGTATTTGCTATTACTAATGCACATAAAGTTGCTGCTAACAATAATGCACCTGGTAATAGTTCTGATTTAATAACATTTTGTACTGTATCTGCTAGCTTCCATCTCTTTTGTGTAAAATCCATATTTTTAACCTTCTTTACTGTTTTTTCTTAAGTACTTGAACTAGTATATTTAATTTTTATAAATAAGGCAATACCTAGCATTGATGGCTATTTAACAATGATATCTAACCATTTAACTCTTAATACAAACAATAAAACTCCTTAAAAAGTTTTATATACCACTTTAATGTTGATTACATAAACTTAATTGAGATTCAAGATTATTTGTTTATATTCTTTTAAATACTCCATATTTTTCTTTTTATGGATTCTGGTAAGAATATTTAACGTTTTTTCTATTTATATAAACTTTAACAACCACTTTTTTAATTCTAATTATTGATAATTTTCTTAATATTTAAAACCTACAAATTATTTCTATAGCAATTTTAATTATAAAATCCATATTTATGTTATTTTTTTAACTATTTTCTAAAATATTTTTTTATTTTTTTAAATAAAAAACCCTAAATGTGATATATAATTAAAAATCCATCACATTTAGGGTTTATTTTACTTAAAGTTTTCTATTTATTTGATAAGTATTCATGAATTCCTGCTGCTGCTTTTTTACCTGCTCCCATTGCTAATATAACAGTAGCAGCTCCAGTTACAGCATCTCCACCTGCAAATACCCCTTCTCTTGAAGTTAATCCAGTATCTTCAGATGCTACTATACATTTTCTTTTATTTATTTCTAATCCTTTTGTAGTAGATGATATTAAAGGATTTGGCGAAGTTCCAAGAGACATTATTACTGTATCTACATCTAAAATAAATTCAGATTCCCTAATTTCTACTGGTCTTCTTCTTCCTGATTCATCAGGTTCTCCTAACTCCATCCTTACACATTTCATTCCACTTACCCAACCTTTTTCATCACATAATATTTCTGTTGGGTTAGTAAGTACATCGAAAATAACACCTTCTTCTTTAGCATGATGTACTTCTTCAACTCTTGCTGGTAGTTCTGCTTCACTTCTCCTATATACTACATGCACTTCAGCACCTAGTCTTAAGGCTGTTCTTGCTGCATCCATAGCAACATTTCCTCCGCCAACTACAGCAACTTTTTGTCCTGCTCTAATTGGAGTTGAGTATCCATCCTTATATGCTTTCATTAAATTATTTCTTGTTAAGAACTCATTAGCTGAAAATACACCATTTGAATTTTCGCCAGGTATACCCATAAACTTAGGTAATCCTGCACCTGAACCTATAAATACAGCTTCAAATCCCTCATCTTCAAATAATTCGTCTATTGTTATAGTCTTTCCTATAATAACATTAGTTTCAATCTTTACTCCTAATTTTTTAACATTGTCTATTTCTGTCTTAACTACAGTATCTTTAGGTAATCTAAATTCTGGTATTCCATACACTAAAACACCACCAGCTTCATGTAAAGCTTCAAATATTGTAACATCATATCCTAATTTAGCTAAATCACCTGAACATGTTAAACCTGCAGGACCGCTTCCTATAACAGCAACCTTCTTGCCATTCTTAGGTAATGTTTCAGATAAATCTACTTTATTCTCTCTAGACCAGTCTGCCACAAATCTTTCTAACTTACCTATTGCAACAGATTCCCCCTTAATACCAAGAACGCATTGTCCCTCGCATTGGCTTTCTTGAGGACATACTCTTCCACAAACAGCAGGTAATGCTGATGATTCTGCTATAATCTTAGCTGCTTCTTTAAAGTCTCCTAATTTAACTTGTTCTATAAACCTTGGTATTTGAATACTTACTGGACACTTAGAAACACATCTTGGATTTTTACAGTTTAAACATCTTGATGCTTCCTCCATTGCTTCCTCTTTTGTATACCCTAAACAAACCTCTTTAAAGTTTGTAGCTCTTACCTTAGGAGCTTGTTCTGTAATTGGTACTCTCTTCATATTAGGCATATTACTCTTCACCTCCGCAATGTCCACATCCACCATGATGGGTGTCTCCTTCAGCTAACTTTAAAGCTGATCTTCCTTCTTCAGTTTTGTACATGGATTGTCTTCTCATAGCTTCGTCAAAATCTATTAGATGTCCATCAAATTCTGGACCATCAACACATGCAAACTTAACTTCCCCTCCTACAGTAACTCTACATGCACCACACATTCCTGTACCATCTACCATAATTGGATTCATGCTTACTATTGTAGGAATATTTAATTCCTTTGTAAGTAAAGCAACAAACTTCATCATTATCATAGGTCCAATTGCTACTACCAAATCATATTTCTTTCCTTCATTATTAACTAAATCTTTTATTTTATCTGTTACTAATCCTTTAAATCCAGAAGATCCATCATCTGTAGCTATGTATAAATTTCCAGCAACTTGTTCCATCTCTTCCTTTAAAATTACAATATCTTTATTTCTTGCCCCAACTATAACATCTGCTTTAATACCTCTTTCAGATAACCATTTAACCTGTGGGTATACAGGAGCTGTTCCAACTCCACCTGCAACAAATAGGATATTTTTCTTTTTTAATTCATCTAAATCTTCATGCACCATTTCTGACGCTTGTCCTAAAGGACCCACAAAATCCCTAAAGTATTCCCCAACTTCTAACTCTGCCATTTCTTTTGTAGATGCTCCTAATGTTTGAAAAACAATAGTTACTGTCCCCTTATTTGCATCGTAATCACAAATAGTTAATGGAATTCTTTCTCCCTTTTCATCTATCTTAACAATTACAAATTGTCCTGGATGAGCAGATTTAGCAACTCTTGGTGCTTCAACATCCATAAGATAAATATTTTCTGTCAATAATCTCTTGTTAGTGATTTTAAACACTTTCATCCCCCCATGCTTTTGCTTATTTGGTATATTATTGTATATTATACAATAATATCTTTCACTTTATCAATAAATTCACAAAATACATCTATCTAGAAAAATATATTTTGGTGTATCTTCTTAATTTGTGATAGGTATAGACACCATTAATTATATTTATAGGTGTATTAATTTTTCATCTACTATTAGTTGTTCACTACAAACCCATAGTACTAAAAAAAGACGCCCAAGCGTCTTTTTTTAATCCAAAAATCATACAACTACTTTATAGCTTGTAGTGCTTTATAAATTGTATTATCATTTTCTTCTAAAAACTTAATACTTTCTTCCTTGTTTAATTGAGAAAGAATCATAAATACAGCAAGTTTTACTCTCCCTTCACTTATTTCTAGATACTTTTCAGCTTCTTCCCTAGATACTCCTGTACAATCAACAATTATTTTCTTACTTCTTTCAACAAGCTTATGATTTCCCGCTCTTACATCTACCATGTAGTTACCATAAACTTTACCACTCTTAATCATAGAACCAGTTGATAACATATTAAGAATCATCTTCTGTGCTGTACCTGCTTTTAATCTTGTTGATCCAGTAATAACTTCTGCACCAGTTACAACTTCTATAGCAACCTCACCAAGCTTAGAAAGTTCTGCATTTCTACTACAGCTAACAGCTATATGTGCTGCCCCTACCTCCTTTGCATACTTTAGTGCCCCTTTTGCATAAGGAGTTCTACCAGAAGCACTTAAAGCTACCACTGCATCATTTTCATTTAAATCTAATTTCTTTAGCTCTTCTATAGAAAGTTCTTCAAAATCCTCTGATCCTTCTTGCGCATAGACAGTAGCATTGTGTCCCCCTGCAAGAACACCAACAACTACACCAGGTTCAACTCCAAATGTAGGTGGACATTCACAAGCATCTAAAACACCAAGCCTTCCTGAGTTTCCTGCTCCTACATATATAAGTCTTCCCCCTCTTATTAACCTTCCATAAATTAAATCCACAGCCTTTGCTATGTTTTCCACATCTTCTTTCACAGCTTCTGCTACCCTATGATCTTCTTCATTAATAAGTTTGATCATATCTAATGTTGATAATTTATCTATATTCTTTGTATTTTCATTAACTTTCTCAGTATCTAATTTCCCTAAATCAACTTTTACCATGGTTTATCCTCCTACTAAAAAAGAATGACTTTTTTAGTTAATAGTGAAGATGAACAATAATTAGCAATTTCTTCGAAATTACATATGTTACTATTCGTTGCTACTACTTCACCATTCACCTAAAGTCATTCTCCTATTTATCTTTACTATTTTAAAATATCTTTTAACTTACAATCTGGATCATCAGGAACCATTATGGCAGATATATCTACTCCTGCATCTAATAGCTTATTAAAATATTCCACATCAGTATCAGTAACATTTACTGATCTCTTTATTGATCTTGTTCCTTCTTTTGCAGCCATATTTCCAACATTAAATGAAGTAATGTCTAATCCTGCTTGCTTTAATTCCCAAATATCCTTAGGATTCTTAACTATTAATAAAACTCTTTGTCCTTCATATTTACCTGCAGAAATATTCTTAATTGCTGTTTCTTTACTAATGATAGAAGTTCTAACCGAAGCTGGTGCTACCATTCTTAATAAAGATTTTTGCATTTCATCTACTGCAACCTCATCATTAACAACCATAATTCTGCTTATTGACAAGGAGTTTGTCCAGAACGCTGCAACTTGTCCGTGTATTAATCTATCATCTATTCTAATATGAACTATCCCTTTCATTATTACAACCTCCAAATATTATGCTAAAATTCCTAAATTAAATAATACTATTGATAATACGATAAGAATTAAAATAACCCTTGTAGAATTCATTTTCTTTCTACCTAATAACCAGTAAGTTAATGCAACAATTGCTACTGGTACTAACCCTGGCATAATCTTATCTAAGATTTCTTGAGCAACTAATTGAGCTTCTCCAGATGTATAAACATACGGTACTATTGCCTTAACAACTGTTGGTATCAAAGCACCAATTACCATTAGTCCAAGCATTGAAGCTGAATCCGTAATATTTTTTAATACATTTCCTACCGAAGCAACTAATTTGGCACCTTGTTTATATCCAGCTTTTATAAACCCTCTACTGATTATAATCTTAGCAATGTTAGCTAAAATCCACATATAACATCCAATTGAGCTTCCTTCTAATGCCATATAAGCTGCAATTGAACCAAATACAGTGTTTAAAGTAACACCGAATAATGTATCACCTATACCAGCTAAAGGCCCCATAAGACCAGTCTTAATTGCCGCAACTGCTTCTCTTGATTTTGCTCCTTCTGCCTCTTCTATAGCTAAATTTGCTCCTAATACAAATTGTCCTGTTACTATATTACAGTTGAAGAATTGTAAGTGATTCTTAACTGCTGCATTTAACTCATCTTCATTAGTATATATCTCTTTTAATGCTGGTAACATTGAATAACAATATCCTAAACCTTGCATTTTTTCATAGTTCCATGCTGTTTGTGACGCGAATAACCATCTATAGAAAACTTTGTTAATTGTTTTATTACTTAATTTACTCATCTTCGTCTGCACCTCCTGCGAATCCTACGTTTACTGCTTTTGCATCTGCATCAGTTGCTTTTTTGAAGTTATATAAAGCTACTGCAAACCCTAATAAAGCTACTCCTAACATTGGTAAGTTGAAGAATGCTGCTAAAACAAATCCTACTATTAAGTATGGAGCATAAGCTTTAATTGGTAAGTATTTAAGTAATAAAGCTATACCTAATGCTGGTAATACTCCACCTGCTGCTTTTAATCCACCAATTAACCATGCCGGTGATGAACTAAGTAATGTTTGTACTAAACCTTCTCCAAAATATAAACAAATAAATACTGGTACAAATCTTGAAATCATCCAAGTTGATAAACCTAAAACGTTCATTAATTCTACTTTGTTATATTTTCTTTCATCAGCATATTTTTCTGCCCTATGTTGAAAGAATACATTACTCATTCTTGCTAATACATCAAGTTGAACTAGTAATAATGCTGCTGGTACACCTATACCTATTGCAAAATCAACGCCTTGACCTGTTGATATTGCAAGTGCTCCTGCTATAATCGTTGCTGTTGCGTAGTCTGGAATTGTTGCTCCACCGTAACTACCTATACCTAATGTCATTAATTGAAGAGTTCCTCCAACTAATAAACCTGTTTTTACATCTCCTAAAATAAGCCCTACAATAAGTCCTGTAATTGCTGGATTTCTAAATCCAATTTTCATATTTGTTTCGTCCCATTGAGCTATCCCACCTAATAGGCTTAGAATAATGATTTGCCATAATTGTATTTGCATATAAAAATCCTCCTATGATTTTTTTCTATTCATCATCATCATCTACAGCAGATGATGGTGGAATCATAATTGCATCTTGAGCTGAAGTTCTTAAAGTTTCCATTGAACTTTTTAAATCTCCACCTCTTAATAAAGTTGCTTCAATTAATAAAGGTAAATTAACTCCTGCTATAACCTCTACATTTTTATATTTCCCCTTGATTTCTAACATTGCTGTATTGAACGGAGTTCCTCCAAATAAGTCAGCTAAAACAAGAATTTCTTTCCCATCTTCGTAAGCCTTCTTCATTATGTTATCTATTTTTTCTTTAAACTCTTCAACACCAGTTTCAGTTAAACCTACAGAATATACATCGTCTATATCATTAGTAAACATCTTTAATGTTGATTTAAATGCTTCTGCTAAAGTACCATGTGTTGCTATAATTATTTTGTACATTCTTTATCCTCCTACTTCTCTATTTGATTTTCACACTTATTTATATTAGCAATTAACGTGCCAACTTTTTATCATTTTAATTTGCATACAATAAAAGCAGTAAAATAGCCATTCTTCAATTAAAAAAACTTTTCAAAACTCTAGTGTCATACTCATCTTCTTTCTGTCACACCCACAAAACCAAAAAAGGCATGACACTATTTACAAGTGTCATACCTTTAAATTTATAATTCTATTTTTCCTATTCTTGATTCTATAATAGTTTGAATTATAGATATTTCTTTAGTAGTAATGCTTAAATTATATTCTCTTAATAAAGGACTAAAAATTCTATTAGTTATGTCTATAAATTTATTATTCTTCTCTTCATAATCTCTTTCCCCTATCTCAAACTCTAATCCTTGTTTTATCATCAATCTTTCTATAAGTATACTAACATGTATATATAAAGTCATTTTTAACTCGCTGCAGAATATTGTACCTAGTATTCTTTCATAATTAATTATAATATCCTCTACCTCATTAATTATTTTTCCTGGATTTAATATAGTCATCCTGGACACAAGATTTTCCATAGAAAACATCTTTACTAAATCCTGACGAATCATATCAATGTTTTTATCCAATGTTATTTCTTTTAAAGCATTAACAAAAATATCATCACTATCCCCACTCATAAGATCTTGTAAAAGAAGACATTCTGCCCCATCAATATCTATCTTAGTAGTGCTAATAATTAATCTAACATCATAATCGCTAAAAATCTTATCTTCTTTTCCCATTAAGCTTAATTTAGAGTATTCATATTCCTTCACTTCTATATCAGCAGTTCCAATACACTCTCTTATTAGTTTTTTAAGCTTAACAGCTGTACCAATTCCAGATATACAAGTAGTCAAAATAGCTTTCTTCTTTTTCTTTCCCTCTATATACTTACAAGACAGCACATTATTTTTTTCTATTCCTTCTATCATTGAACGAACGTCTTGCCCATTAATTATTCTTCCTGCAATATCGAGGGCTATATTAGTTGTTATATTATTAATTATCCCAAGATCTCCCTCTATTACATCTCTTAAATCTCTATCTATATTTACTAAAGAACCCATATCTACTAAAATAATAGTTCCTTTAGAAGTATCAATACCACTTATATATTGCTTTATTTGATTCTTAACTTCTATAGGAGACATGTCCACTGGCATATCAAATGCTTCAAATATGAACTGTTCAAACATTTGGTTTGCTACACTTGCTATACTACTAGCTGTTGAATATCCATGAGCAACTATAATAGCATTAATTTGAGTACTTTCATTACTCATCATAGCAAAAAAATACATTAAAATAATTAACTCAATTCTAGGGTCTAATTTATAATCTAAATTAGATTCTAGATTTCTTATAAGTTTCTCTGCAACAATAGATGCTTTACTTAATTTTTTAGCAACTATAGATTTTATGATATTTATACTATTAAAGCTACTATTAGATAGTACATCTAAGTTATTATTTTTAAAATACAATAAAATTTTTGTTATTATTTTAGATGTATTACCATAATATTTAATTCCGTACGTTCCTTCAACAGCTTTTAGGGTATTGGTTACTGTATCTAGATATAAACTCTCTATTAAATCATTTCCTTCATTAGAACTCTCCTCATAAACCATCAATCCAAGACTTCTATTAAGTTCTATATTTATTTTCTTTTTTAACTCTTCTATTGATACTTTATTTTGTATATATTCATTTAACACTTTTTCTACTTCATATATAATTTCATTTATTCTTATGAAGTTATCATTACTTATTGTATGAATTTCTTTTAAACATTCCCCTTTACTACTTATGTACATAAAATCATCATAAAAAACTGTTTTACATTATTTTTTTCTACACCTTCTAAATCTTTTAGATATTCTTTTCCTATTATGATTATCTCCTCATCTTGTTGGTCTTTATAAGACCACGCACAACAAAGCTTAATTAAATTCTTTAAACTTCCTATGTTTCCAGCTTTCTTTTGCGATAAAATATAGTTTATTACATCCTTACTTACATTAATATCTTTATCAATTTCCTTCGCCTCAATACTAAAAAACTTATATATCATTGTTAATCTTTCATCAATAGGTCTATCTCTTAACTTAGGTATATTTACCACTAGCGGAATTCTTCTTGTGAAAGTTTCAAGTAATGTTTCTTCTGGACTTTCTGTAGTTGCAAAAATAAATCTTACATTAGCTTTCCTCTCTGCCTTACTTTCACCAACTCTTTTAAACAACCCTTTGTCCATAAAAACAAAAAGTTTTTCTTGACCTTCAGGAGATAATCTATGTACTTCATCTAAAAATAGATATCCACCATCTGCTAACTCTAATGAACCTATATGCTCTTTGTCCGCACCAGTAAAAGCTCCTTTTTTATAGCCAAACAAGTTTGCTGAAAGCAATTCTGGATTATCAGCATAATCAGCACAATTAAATACAATAAAAGGGGCCCCTTCCTCTATCCTCCCTCTTTGTTCTGCATATTTGTGTAATAAGTTAGCTATGAAACTCTTACCAACCCCACTTGGTCCAGTTAATAATACTGACATATCTTTACTAGGGTAAAAAGCCGCTGACTTACATTGTTTTACAGCAGTTTTCAAACTTCCATTATATCCAACTAATTCTCTAAAAATATCCTCTCCATCATTTCCAGATGAACTCATTATTTCATTAGAGTTTATATATGTAAATAAAACTGGCCTAGTATTCGATTTTATAGCCTTTTTCTCTTCAACCAATTCATTTAGATACTGACTTACAACATTTCTTCTTAAATCTAACTCTTCTGCAATAGTTAATGTATCTATTCCACAAAAATCTTCTTTCTCATTATTATCTTCAGTTAATCTCTTTAATATCTCTTCTACCTTTTGTTTATTACTTGCCATATTCTTCAACCTGCCCTATAGTCTATTATATGTATACATTATCATTGCATAATATTTTTGTCACCTATCTACTGTTATTAAATATAAATATAATTATAATAAAAAATAGACAAGTATTTGTTAAAAAACAACACTTGTCTATTTTCTATATTTAATATATTAAGGATATATATTATTTTGAATAATCGTAGAATCCTTTTCCTGTCTTTCTTCCTAACCATCCAGCTCTAACATACTTCTTTAATAAAGTATGAGCTCTGTACTTAGAATCTCCAGTTTCATTATAAAGAACATCCATTATAGCAAGACATACATCTAATCCTATAAGATCTCCTAATGCTAAAGGCCCCATTGGGTGATTAGCTCCTAATTTCATAGCAGTATCTATATCTTCTACAGATGCTACTCCATCAGCATAAATTCCAACTGCTTCATTAATCATTGGAATAAGAATTCTGTTAACTACAAATCCTGGTGCTTCAGCAACTTCTACTGGTACCTTTTTTATAGCTTCAGACATTTCTTTAACTGCATCGAAAGTTTCTTGAGAAGTTTTAGCGCCTCTTATAATTTCAACAAGCTTCATTACTGGAGCTGGGTTAAAGAAGTGCATTCCTATAACTTTATCTTCTCTCTTTGTAGCATTAGCAACTTCTGTTATTGATAAAGAAGATGTATTTGAAGCTAAGATTGTTTCTGGCTTACAGATTGAATCTAATTCTGCAAATATTTCCTTCTTAATCTTCATATTTTCTATAGCAGCTTCTACTACTAAATCACAATCAGCAGCTAAACTCATATCAGTTGTTCCAGAAATTCTAGAAAGTATTTCTTCCTTAACTTCTTCTGTCATCTTTTCTTTAGCAACTAATCTGCTTAAGCTCTTATTAATTCCAGCTATTCCTCTTTCAACGAATTCATCTTTAATATCTCTTACTATAACTTCAAATCCATTTTGTGCGAATGCTTGAACTATTCCAGCACCCATTGTTCCAGCACCAAGTACGAAAACCTTTTTCATTTTTATTCCTCCTAAAAACTCAATATTTTTATATTATTCAGCTGCTTTCATTTCTTTAGCCTGAGCTATTAATTCAGGTATTACCTTCTTAACATCTCCAACTATACCATAATCAGCAACTTGCATTATTGGAGCAGTTTCATCTTTATTGATAGCAATAATTAATTCTGAATCTTGCATACCAGCTACGTGTTGGATAGCTCCTGAAATACCACAAGCTATATAGATTGTTGGCTTAACTGTCTTACCAGTTTGTCCAACTTGGTAAGCATTTTCAACCCATCCCTTTTCTACTGCTGCTCTTGAACCTGCAACAACACCACCTAAAGCATCTGCTAATTCTTGTAGTAAAGCAAAGTTTTCTTTACATCCTACGCCTCTACCACCAGATACTATAATGTTTGCTTCAGATATATCAACTATATCTTTCTTTTCCTTGATTATTTCAAGAACCTTAGTTCTAATATCGCTATCTGCTAATTTAACTTCTACTTTTTCAATCTTACAGTTTGAAGCATCAGTATTTACCTTTTCAAATACCCCTGGTCTTACTGTAGCCATTTGTGGTCTATGATCTGGACATGCTATAGTAGCCATTAAGTTACCACCAAATGCTGGTCTTGTAGCTAAAAGATCTCCATTTTCAACTTCAACATCTATTGAAGTACAGTCTGCAGTTAATCCTGTTGTTAATCTTGCAGCTATTCTTGGTCCTAAATCTCTACCAATGAAAGTAGCTCCTACAAATAATATTCCTGGTTTTCTTTCATTTGCTAAATCACAAATAACCTTTGTATAAGCATCAGTTGTATAATGCTCTAAATTCTTATTATCAGCAACTAAAACTTCATCTGCACCATGTTCACCTAAAGTTTTTGCTAATCCTTCTACATTGTGTCCTAGTAATAAAGCAGTTAACTTTACTCCTAATTTATCTGCTACTCTTCTACCTTCACCAAGTAATTCTAAAGATACTTTTTGTAATTGTCCTTCTCTTTGTTCAGCAAAGACCCAAACGCCTTTGTAATCTGCTATATTCATAATAAATTACCCTCCTATTATCTTAGATGTAGTGTTTTTCTTTTAATTTTCCTAAAACATAAGCTGCAGCTTCTTTAGGGCCTTCTTTAACTAGTTCTCCTGCTCCCTTAACTTCCTTAGTCATTGACTTCTTAACCTTTGTTGGAGAACCTTTAAGACCTAATTCTGACTTATCTACATCTATATCATCTGCACTCATAACCTTGATATCATTATCATTAGTTGCAAAAATATTACTAACATTCATGTATCTTGGTTCATTTAATGTTTCGATTGCAGTTAATAGACATGGAGTCTTAACTTTTACTATTTGATGTCCATCTTCTAGTGCTCTGTTAACTATTAAAGAGTCACCTTCAACTTTTACATCTTGAACATATGTTACTTGAGGAATATTTAAGTGTTCAGCTATTTCTGGACCAACTTGTGCTGTATCTCCATCTATAGCTTGTCTTCCTGCAAATACTATATCATAATCTAATTTCTTAATTACTCCAGCTAGAGATTTTGAAGTTGCTAATGTATCAGCTCCTCCTAGTGCTCTATCTGTTAAAAGAATAGCTTCATCAGCTCCCATGCATAAAGCTTCTCTTAATGCAGCCTTAGCCATTGGAAGCCCCATTGAAACAACTGTAACCTTTCCACCATGAGCTTCTTTTAATTGTAATGCTGCTTCTAATGCATGCTTGTCTTCTGGATTAATAATTGATGGAACACCATCTCTTATTAATGTACCAGTCTTAGGGTCTATCTTAACAACTGTTGTATCTGGAACTTGTTTTACACAAACTACTATATTCATTTTATAACTTCCTCCTATCTGAATAAGCTACCTGAAATAACCATCTTTTGAACTTCTGAAGTTCCTTCATAGATTTCAGTTATCTTAGCATCTCTCATCATTCTTTCTACTGGATATTCCTTAGTGTAACCATATCCACCAAAGATTTGAACTACCTTAGTAGTAACATCCATAGCTACTTCTGCTGCAAATAACTTAGCTCTAGCAGCATCTATTGAATAAGGTTGTCCATTTTGTTTTCTCATAGCAGCCTTATATACTAATTGCTTAGCAGCTTCTATCTTTACATCCATTTCTGCCATGTACCATTGTAAACCTTGCTTAGTGTAAAGTGGCTTACCGAATTGTTTTCTTTCTTTCATGTAAGCTATTGCTTCTTCAAAAGCACCTTCAGCTATACCTAAAGCTTGAGCAGCTATACCAATTCTTCCTCCATCAAGAGTCTTCATTGCTATACCAAATCCCTTACCCTCTTTACCAATTAAGTTTTCCTTTGGTACTATACAATCTTCCATTATTAATTCAGTAGTAGATGATGCTCTAATACCCATCTTGTTTTCTAACTTACCTATTGAGAATCCTGGGAAGTCTTTTTCAACTATAAATGCAGATATTCCTCTTGTACCTTGGCTCTTGTCTGTCATAGCAAAAATTATGAAAGTTTCAGCAACTCCACCATTTGTTATGAATATCTTTGAACCATTTAATACATAATGGTCTCCATCTAAAACTGCAGTAGTTTGTTGTCCTGCTGCATCTGTACCAGCACCTGGTTCAGTTAAACCGAAAGCACCAATCTTCTTACCAGAGCATAAGTCTGCTAAATACTTTTCTTTTTGTACTGGAGTACCGTGTTCATTGATAACTGAAGCACATAGTGATGTATGAGCTGAAAGTATAACTCCTGTTGTTGCACATACCTTTGATAATTCCTCTACAGCGATTATGTATGAAAGAACATCTCCGCCTGCTCCCCCTACTTCCTTAGAAAATGGAATACCCATCATTCCTAACTTAGCCATTTTTTGAACATTTTCCATAGGGAATCTTTCTGTTTCATCAATTTCTGCAGCTATTGGTTTTACTTCATTTACTGCGAATTCTCTAACCATTTGTTGTACTAATTGTTGTTCTCTAGTTAATTCGAAATCCATTTGATTTGACCCTCCTTATATTTAAAAAAACAATTTATTTGTTTTGGAAGTTCTTTTCTGCTCTCTTTTCTAAGAATGCAGTCATTCCTTCTGTTTGATCTTCTGTGCTGAAGCATTTTCCAAAGTCTTCTGCCTCTATTTCAATTGCTCTATCTATATCTACTTGCATACCTCTATCAATAGCATCCTTACATAACTTAACAGCTACTGGCGCATTAACAATTATTGCATTAGCCATAGCTCTAGCTTCATCCATAAGATTTTCTAGAGGAACTACCTTATTTACAAGTCCTATTCTTAAAGCTTCATCTGCCTTAACCATAGCTCCTGTATAAATCATTTCTTTCGCTTTTCCTAAACCAACTATTCTTGGTAGTCTTTGAGTACCACCAAATCCAGGAGTTATTCCTAAACCTGATTCTGGCTGAGCAAATCTTGCTCTTTCTGAAGCTATTCTTATATCACATGCCATTGATAATTCACAACCACCACCAAGAGCGAATCCTGATATTGCTGCAATTACAGGCTTGTCTAACTTTTCTAATCTTCTGAACACCTTATTTCCAAGCATTCCAAATTCTTTACCTTGTTCTTCATTTAAATCTCTCATCTCTGCTATATCAGCACCTGCAACGAAAGACTTTTCTCCTGCCCCAGTTAATATAACAGCATAAATATTGCTATCATTTTCTAAATTCTCAAGAACTGCGTCAAGATCCTTTAATGTTTCTGAATTTAATGCATTTAAAGCTTTTGGTCTATTAATAGTAACAATAGCTAAATGCTCTTCTTTTTCAAGAAGCACGTTTTTCAATTCCATCCCCTCATATCCTCCTTATTTACACTCTTATTTTTCTTAATCTTTTTTAATTTTACAAACTATCCAATATTATACACTAAATAGTGGCATGAGTCTGTCGAATTTTCTGAAAATAAATACTTTTTTATTATCTTTTTTGTTAATAATATAACAAACTTAGATAAAAAAATAATTGAAGTTTTTAACAAACTTCAATTAAGATTATAATACCTTGTTAAATTTTTTTCAATATCAAATTGTGATTTTATGTTAAATTTATAAGCTATACCCAAGGATATTTTTCCTATTTTTATTCCTCATTACTGTGTAATAAATAAATAAGCGTCATCAAACTTTCACTTAAATGAACATTTTCAACTCTTACATTCTCTGGTACCGATAAATCTACAGGGGCAAAGTTCCAAATTCCCTTAACTCCACCTTCTACCATTTCATCGCATACCTTTTGAGCATTTATTCTAGGAACACAAATTATTCCTATATCTATTTTGTTCTTACTTAAAAAAGATTTTAAAGTATCTATTTCACTTATTTCAATATCTCTAATTTTAAGTCCAACTAACTTAGGATTTGCATCAAATATACCAACTAAATTTACACCTTGCTTATCAAACTTATAATTTGCAATTGCTTGCCCTATATTACCTGCACCTACAATTACAGTGTTATATTCTTGACTTAGTCCAAGAATACTACTTATTTGATTGTATAATTCTCTAACATTATACCCATATCCTTGTTGACCAAAGTCACCAAAACAATTTAAATCTTGACGTATTTGAGATGCTGTAAATCCTATCTTTTCCCCTAATTCTTTTGATGATATTCTATCTACATCATTTTTCATTAATTCATTTAAATATCTATGATATTTTGGCAGACGTTTAATTACAGCCATAGAAATATTTTTTTTCTTTTCCATACTGCACCTTCTCTCTAAATTTTATCTATTTTTTAACAAAGTTATGTAAATTCTACACTTTACTTTTTACGCAACTAATACACCATTTATTATATTACCATAAAACTTAATTATTAATCCATTACTTTTCTTAAATAATATTTTCACTTTCAATATAACAAGCATGAATTTTGTCGATTTTTGAACAACTATTTCAAAAGATGTTCTATCAATATTTTTAAGCCTATTAAAATTAGAACAATGCCTCCGAATATTTCTGCTCTACTCTTAAACATTTCTCCTAACTTTTCACCAATATACACTGCAATAAAACTTAAAATAGCTGTTACTACTCCTATTATTAATATTGATGATAATATATTTACATTTAAAAACGCAAAACTTATTCCTACGGCCAATGCATCTATACTAGTAGCAATAGCTAATATTAATAATGTTTTATTTGAATAAATTTTCTCTTCTTCACTCTCTTCTCCCTTTAATGCTTCATAAATCATCTTCCCACCAATAATAGCTAATAAAATAAAAGCTATCCAATGATCCATCATTTCAATATACTTAGTAAAGTTTCTGCCTACAGCCCAACCTATAAAGGGCATAATAGCTTGAAAAACACCAAAAAATAAACCAGCTTTAAAAGCCATCTTTATTTTACTTTTTTTATTAGAATTAATACCAATAGTAATCGAAACAGCTAGAGCATCCATAGCTAACCCCAATCCTATCATTAAAATAGATATAACACTCATATTTTCCCTCCTAAATAGCACATCTTTATTTTATACATTTTTTATCATTATAAACACTAAAGAATAAACTTTATTAGCATTTAAATATTAAACTTATCTCCAATTTAATTGCAAGTATAATTTCTTAAAAAATAAAAAAAGACTTATGTATAACGCAACCCTAATCCGTTATACATAAGTCTCACAATTTAAAACAAAGCCAGATGATTATATCATCAGTATGTTGACCTTGTTACAGAGATAAAACATCTCTGCATGCTACTCCCTCATGCCTGAAAGTTTTTAATTTCAACGTTAATAATTATACTTTTATCGACAAACTTTGTCAACAAATATATTAAATCCATTTATTTCCTCAAGGCTCTCATAGAGTTTAATACAGCTATTAAAGTAACCCCTACATCTGCAAATACTCCTTCCCACATGTTTGCTATTCCAATAGCTGCTGGAATTAATACTGCAATTTTAACACCAAGTGAAAAAATTATATTTTGCCATAAAATTCTATTTGTCTTTCTTCCTATCTCTATAGCATCAACCAATGATGATGGGTTATCTCTCATTAGCACTACATCTGCCGCTTCAATAGCAGCATCAGATCCAATGCCTCCCATAGCTACCCCAACATCTGCTCTTGCTAGAACTGGGGCATCATTAATACCATCACCTACAAAAGCTAATTTCCCCTTTTCAGACTTTTCCTTTAATAGCTTTTCCACCATAACAACTTTATCTGTTGGTAGTAATTCAGCATATACTTCATCTAATCCTAATTCTTCTGCAATTTTTTCTGCCACCTTCTTATTATCACCAGTTAACATTACACATTTCTTAACGCCAATCTTTTTCAACATTTCTATAGCTTCTTTAGAATCTTCTTTTACCTCGTCAGCTATTACAATGCTACCTTTATATTCACCCTCAACAACTACATGAACCACTGTTCCAATCTCTTCACTATTATTATATTTGATTCCATTAGAATTCATAAGTTTGTAGTTTCCTAATAAAACTTCTTTATTATCTATATTAACCTTAATACCATTTCCTGAAATTTCTTCATAATTAGATATTATTGATTTGTCTACTTCATTTCCATAGGCTTTCAATATAGATTGTGCAATAGGATGATTAGAAAAACTTTCTCCTGTTGCTGCTATTCTCAATAACTCAGATTCCTCTATATTATTTGTATTAATCTTTACAACCTTAAATACACCCTTTGTAAGAGTTCCTGTTTTATCAAATACAACTGTTTCCACATCTTTTAAAGCTTCAAGATAGTTTCCACCTTTTATTAAAACTCCATTTTTAGAGGCTCCACCTATTCCAGCAAATAACCCTAAAGGAATAGAAACAACTAACGCACACGGACAAGATACTACTAAAAATATTAATGCTCTATATACCCAATCCGAGAATAATGCTCCCTCAACTACTAGAGGTGGTATCATAGCTAATGCAACTGCTGATAGTACTACTACTGGAGTATAATATCTAGCAAACTTTGTTATAAACTTTTCTGTTTGAGCTTTCTTGCTACTTGCATTTTGTACTAATTCTAAAATTCTAGATACAGTTGATTCTCCAAATTCTTTTGTTACTTTTACTCTTATTACACCAGTTAAATTAATAACTCCTGCTAATATTTCATCATTTAATTCAATATTTCTTGGTAATGATTCACCAGTTAAAGCTGATGTATCTAAAGAGGAATTTCCTTCAATAACAATACCATCTAAAGGAACTCTCTCACCTGGTTTAATTACTATAATATCATCTATTTTAATTTCACTAGGATCTACCTTTTTCTCTTCTCCATCTGTAATTAAGTTTGCATAATCTGCTCTAATATCCATAAGAGAAGATATTGATTTTCTTGACCTATTAACTGCATAGCTTTGGAATAGTTCTCCTATTTCGTAGAAAATCATTACTGCTACACCTTCTGGATGGTTCCCTATAGCAAAAGCTCCTAAAGTTGCAACTGTCATTAAGAAATTTTCATCAAATACTTGCCCTCTAAATATATTTCTAATGGCACTTAATACAACTTTACCTCCTACTAATACATAACTTAATGCGTATATATATGGAACATAACTTTTTTCTTCTCCAATAAATATAGCAATAGCAAATAATATAAATCCTATTGCTAAGGATACTTTATCTCTTAAAGAAATACCTTCACTATGATCATGGTCATGGCTTTCTTCATGTTTCTCCTCAATGTCATGTGCATGTCCACTACAACATTCACTAGTACATACATTTTTCTTTTCTTTTATATTATTATTATATTTTGATACTATAACATCAGGTTCAAGCTTACTTACTATAGTCTTTATTTCTTCTTCGACTCTATTTACATCACTATTTTCCTTTAAGCTTACTATTAATAAACTTAGTGAAAAGTTCAAAACAGCTTCTTCTACACTTTCTAATTTGTTTACCTTATTCTCTATCTTATTTGCACAGTTAGCGCAATCTAGTCCTTTTAAATATAATTTTATTTCATTTGTCATAATACCCTCCTATTTGCTATTCAGTTATGTGTCTTAAACCTTCATCAAAAATATGCTTAATATGTTCATCATCTAATGAATAGTATACAATTTTACCTTCTCTTCTATACCTTACTAACCTTGCACTTTTTAAAGTTCTAAGCTGATGTGAAATCGCTGATTGTGAAACTCCTAATAAAGCTGATAAATCACACACACACATTTCAGCCTCAAATAAGGCACAAATTATTTTTATCCTTGTAGAATCACCAAATACCTTAAAAAACTCTGCTAAATCATATAAAGTTTCCTCTTTAGGTAGCTTGTCTTTTACTTCTACAACAACATCACCATGAATTATATTACAGCTACATTTTTCTAAATTATCATTTTCCATTTTCATCCCTCCAAACGTATGAGCATTTGTTCATATGTTAATTTTATTATATGAATCCAGAGTATATTTGTCAACATTTTTTGATTTATTTTCCTCATCGCCACTAAGATAATAAAAAACATAGTCGTTACATTCTGTAACGACTATGTTTTATAGAAACCTATGGTACTCTTCATTTTTACTTAAATTATTTAATAAATGTTTTATTTCTTGATCCCGAGCCCTATCCATAACTAATATAACATCCCCTGCATCTACTACAACTAAATCTTTTACCCCTAACCCAATAATTAAATTTTTTTCTCCAAATATTGAACAATTCTCGCACTCTTCAAGATAAACATTTTTAGAAACATTATTATTCCTATAACTCACCAAAAATCTGCTTAATGCTGAAAAACTCCCTATATCATCCCACGGAAAATCACATCTAATTACATATGCCTTCCTAGTTTTTTGCATTACTCCAAAATCTATTGAAATACCATCTATTAATTCATATTGTTCCTTTATAACCTCTTCCTCATCCTCTTCTCCAACATGCTTATATATTTCCATTAGAGCTTTATGCATCTTAGGCAAATACTTTTCAATTTCTCTTAATATTACATCAGCTCTTTGGACAAAAATGCGATAGGTGCTACAATTGAATTTAACTTATATGACGAAATCAGAATATATTATTTATGGACAAAATACATAAACTTCTTCTCTCAATATAACTTTGATAATGCTTATATATTATCAAAATTCAAAGAATTCATAGTTACTTATGTCAATATTTCTTTTGATGAGGGATACCTTACGCCTGACCCTTTTAAAAAGCTTTGCGAACTGTTCAATGTCTCAGTTTATAATTATGATGAATATTATGATTTTATCTTTAACGATTGCTCATCAAAATTACTTTCTTCCAGAAACAAAGCAAACTATACTCAAAAACAATTAGCTAAGATATGTGGAGTAACCCCTACTGCAATTTGTAATTGTGAACAAGGTAAAAATTATTTAACTCGATTCCAATATAATTCTTTAAAAAAAGTAATTAAAATATAAAATCAAAATGATAGAGCTTTAAACTTATAAAAATATTTAAAGCTCTATTATTTTGTAATATAATGTAATTAAAAGTTAAATTTGGAGGTTGTTATGTATAAAAAATTTAATTTTGAGCAAAGTTGCAATACTTTTTTAAATGAAAAGAATGTATCTGGATATAATGTTTGCATTAATAGTTTGAAAACATATCTAAAGAACGATAATATGTCTGATAATGAAAAAATCAAAATATATTTTCAAGGCATACGTTCTGACACACTTATAGATAGTCTTAATTTCTATATAGATAGCAATAACATTACATCTTTTAGCGCAGCTAATAGATATGTATCATGTATTAAAGAGTATTTCTTATTTCTCATTCAAAATGAATATTTGAGAAATGATGAGTTAATGTCAGAGTTCGCTTATAAAAATGATAATCATAAATCCTATCGGTACAGAGTTAATTGTTTTTTGAGCAATAAAAGCGAAATAGTACCTTTAAATGGATTTGAGACACTTGAAGATATAAAAGATTTAATATCAAATTGCGATTCCACTATGAATAATAAATATTATTTATCTAAAGCTTTAGGTAGTAAAATGTATTTTAACAAATATCGTTCAGCTCTAATCATTAAGCTAATTATATTAACAGGCTCAGTTTATAGAAATTTAATAAAATTACAAGAATCTGATATTGATTTAAAACATTGTAATCTCACTTTAAACGGATTAACGATCCATCTTCCTAATACGATAGTTGACCAAATGTATAAATATTTTGAACTGCGTCAAGAAATTATCAAGAAAAATAATGTAAAAACCCATTCTCTATTTATTGAATTTAATGGTTCTCCAATCTCAATTTATACATCAACTACAGGCGAATATCTTATGGATATAATCGGAAGAAGAGATATAAATGGAATAATTAAATATTCAATAATTAATATGATAAAAAAAGGAATAAATCAAAGTATAATTTTAAAATTTACTGGTGTTGGTGATACTATTTATAATGATTGTCAAGAAATTGTTAACGAAACTATGGATTTAAAATCAAGTAGTTATTTAGATTCTAAACTTCGTTCTATGGAAGTATTTAATCTGTTATAATTAAAAAAGTAGGTAATAAGGTGGTTGCGGTATACCGTAACCACCTTATTACCTACTTTTTTTATAATCCTCTTTTTAAGACTAAAGCTAAATGCTATATTTCTTTATAGCATCAATAACACTACTTCTCTGCCAATTAACTTGTATAAATTCAGAAGAGGTTAATTCAGTTGGAACCCTCTCTGCCCCCCAAGGCCTTACTACAATAATTGGTTTTTTATAAGCTTTTGCAATTTCTATTTCTCTTTGTATCCATTTTCTATAGCCATAGTACATACCTGCAATTATAAGAACAACTGAAGTAGGTGCAATTTGTCTATGTAATGCCTCATCTAATTCTCTATTTGTCTTTGTCTGTAGTGCATCATGTTGTGGTACACTATAATTTTTAAAAGAAAACCACAAATCATCCTTTAATAGTTTTTCTAAGTTATAATAATCACTATTATAATCCCATGCATGACTTATAAATAAATTATATGTTTTCATTTTATTCACCCCTTTATTAAATTAAATATATTGTAAACTAATAAAAAAATATATATTACTATAAATATTTTAGGTACACTCTTCTCAATATCAGTAAATCTTCGATATTTCTTTTTATCAGCTCCTTGTCCTAAAATAAACCATTCATATATATACGGTTGTGATGGCAATTCTTTTTCTAATTCATTTATTACCTTAAACTTAATTGAATTCATTTTCTTACAATTTACTATGCTTTGAATCCATAGAACAGAAATTACTATTCCAATTATAGATACTATAATTTCCTTTTCGTATGTAAATAAAGTTGAAACAGTAACTAAAGCACAGTTTAATGTTAAAAAGAAATTATTAATATTTGTTCTTCTCTCACTTATCTTATCTGCCATTTCTATACATGTCTTCCACTGTTCTAAAACATGTCCATTAAAATCATTGTATTCTTCTGGCTTCTTATTAAATAAATTTATGTTTACCCCTCCTAATATTCATCTATATCTGTAACCTTATATAATTTTCTATACTCATCATTAAATCTATTATTAATATTTCCTTTAATAACATCTACATCTTCTTTTGATAAAATTTCTTTACTTATAAGCAATCTAACTAATTCATCGCTAAACGCACTTAAATTTGCAACTTTATCTTCCATATTATAAAGCTCAGGTTGAAATAGATCAGCCCTTTGATTATCAATATCATCATAAGATTTTTCTACCAATATAAGGTTTATTTTATAGAACGATTCATGTTCAGACCATATTGTTTTCCCAAATCTCATGCTAAGAATTTTATCATTAATCCCTTGTCTCAGTACCTCAAAATAATTATCATGGTTATCCTGCAAACTATTAATAGTTTCGAGTTCCTCTTTAGTCACTTTAACTTTAGCTTCTATAATTACTCCATCATCATAGCTTTCCTCATAATAATACGGATATAAAGTTAATCCTGAAAAAATCAATGCCTCTAATTCTAATTTATCTACTTGCTTAAAAGATAAATTGTATGTATATATTGTATTTTCATTATGTTCGCTTCCAATATAAGAACAATAATTATTTTTAACTTTATACTGACAAATATCATTTCCATTATCATCAATTCTAAAAACATCATTTTTAGAAATCGCATAATCAAATTCTTCCTTTTTATTGTTCGATACATTTATAGTCATTGAAAAAGTATGTATTTCTTTATCTGTAAAAGGTGATATATTATATTTCTCATTATCCAATTTATTTGTTTGAATTCTATGCTTACCAATTCTTATAATCATTTAACCACTCCTTATACCACTTTAGAACAAACGTTTGTATAATTATGTTAAGTCTTTTTCCAAATTTATTCAATCCCAATATTATTCAAATTTTTTCAACTAAATTTGATTAACTCCTATTTTCTTCCTTTTTCTACGCAATTCTATATATTGTGTTTTTTTCATATTCCATTACATTTTACACACCATATCTTGTTTTATACTCTAATTTACTTTAATACTCCTTTATCAAATAAATAATTTTAACAATAAAACCTCATATATAACATAAATTATTTTTATTATCATTCACTCTCAAAAGTCTATTCATAACTTATATTTGGATTTTTAATGCATATTTATTTAATGGTATAAATTTTTAAAGGAGATTATTTTGAATACTTATCTGAAGAATACTAAAACTTTAAAACCAAAAGAGATTGTAGAAAAAATTTCTATCGATAAAAAGTTTCTTAATGAAATCAAAAATCTAAGAGGAATGGCACTTAAGAAAAAAATAGCTGAACATTATTCATTACAGATAGGTTGTGTATCTCAACATGTTTTAAATTTACTTTATGATATATTTAAAAAAGATTTATCATCAACAGAAACACTTACCTCTAATATAAAAACCAAAAGTACTACTATATTGGAAACCCAATCAGAAAATAATGATATCTCTATTGCCAAAGACGAAGAAAAAATATCAATTACAGAAAATCAAAAGAGTACAATTAAGCCCGTAATTAGTCTTTCTAATGAAGAAGCTAATTCTAAAATAGAATATGAGAATAAAATCATAAATCTTCAAAATAAAATTAATGAAATTACTAATGAAAATAATATGCTAAATGAAGAAAACTCAAAACTATTCTCTAAAATTACTTCACTTACTTCTGCTAAAGATGATGCTCCTTTATCTCAGTTTAATTGGAGTATAGAAATGAAAAAATTAGGTTCTATAATGTCTATCTCTCCTAATAACATCACAGTCACAGTTAATAAAAATCTATTAACTGAATGCACAAAAATTATCGAAAATATGAACCTTTTATCTATCTACGATACCTTAAAAAATAATGATGATATTAATTCTGCGCTTATTCAAATAATTTTATTATGCTTTTTGTACCAAAATTCCTTAAACTAAGTTTATGAATTTTAATACTTGTCCATAATAGTATTATCAAATAAAAGTAGGTGTATGATAAGTTATGGATAATAAAGTATTAGAACTCGGAACTTTAATTAGAAAAAAAAGAAAAACCATGGGGTATTCAACATCTAAATTAAGTAGCTTAGCAAATGTATCCGTTGGTCTTATAAATTATATTGAACATGGCAAAACAGACGCTTTTAACATTGATCTTTTGGCAAAACTTTTAGATATACTACAAATTAATCCTGAAGAATATATGAAAATACTACTTAACAATATTCAATTTAAAAAGTTAGACTTAAAAGATTTAAATGATACTGATGAATATATATCAGAGCTTCAAACAGAAATTACTGCACTTTTTTCTTCTAAAATAATACCCTTTGATAAAAAAAAGTTATTTTTATTAAAACTTCTTAACGAAATTGATTACTTCGAAAAAATATATAAGTCATAAAAATAAAGCTATAGATTTTCCTATCAAAAGTTATTCGTATATATGAATTTTTTCATATATACGAATAACTTTCTTTTTTTTTGCACAACCTATACTCGTAAACAGTAACATTATATATACCTTGTTATATATAATTTATTGTTTTAAAAAGTCTATGAATCTTTATTAGAAAGGAAGTGAACAAAATGAGTAATTCAAATAATCCATCTTCACCTAACCTTAAAATTACCTATAATGATAATCTTGAGTTATGGAATAATTTTAGTCAATTAATTATAAGTTTTATATTAGATAAAGAAAAAAACTTGAGGTTTTTAAATGAATCAGAATAATAAATTAAACATATCAAATGAAATTAAAATCTTAAATACACCCGAGAACAATGCGGCTATATATGCACGAATCTCTTCGCAAAAAGATAATAATTCTATTGATGCTCAAGTAGAAATGGCTAAAGAAATGTTGTATAAAAAAAAGTTATTTACTTATGGAGTGTATACCGACCATATAAGTGGTCTTTCTACACCACCAGCTAAAAGACCTGCATTTAAAAAATTATTAGTAGATGCTGAATCCGGTTGTTTCAAAACTCTAATTATTTATAGATTAGATAGATTAGTTAGGAATTACGATGATTGGATTGAAATTAAATCTATATTATCTAATTTAGGTATTAAAATAATTTTTTCTGACCAAAGCCAAGAAATACCTACTGATTCTCCTCAATCAGAATTTCTGCAAAACCTAACTGTAATGGTTGCTCAAATGGAACCAGGCACTATTTCTTCACGTGCAACTACCGGTAAACAAATAAGAAGAAAAAATGGTATTTATACAGCTCCTAAATATACTCCTTTTGGTTACTTTAGAAGCAAAAATAAAACTACAAAAGAAAAAAATCTTAAGGCAGAGTATAAGCAGAATTCAATAGAATGTGCCTTTATAAAATACCTATTTTCTGCTTTTACATATTACTTAAAGTATAATCCTGACTTAACAGTAAACTCTATAAAACCCTTAGTTGCATCATTTTTTGAATCTACTGTTAAAGCTTTTAACGACAATACTTTAGTAAAAAGTAAATTAAAGTTTGAAAACTACTTTATAGATTGTCTTTTAGCTGAAAATACAGACTATGACACAAAAGTAAAAACTTTATCACATATAAGTGATTTCTTTGACTTTTCAGGTTCTAAGACTGGTAACCTTCTATATGCCCTTACTAATAATATTTACTCAGGCTACATGTTTTCTACTGAATTTAATTACATAGAAAATAGTGATAAAGACCTTACCCCTACTCAATATGAGTTTTTAACTAAATACCATGTTATTTATACTAATGGCTTTTTAAGTATTGATAGAAACTCACTAATTTTAGCTAATAACATAAATGGATGTATTGATTTTAACACTTTCGAAAAAGTGTTTTTAACTATAATAACACGAACTTTTAAACGAATAGATACTTCACCAAACTTCATATTCAAAGGTAAGGTTAAATGTTCTTGTTCAAAAAAACTATATATAAACAAAGAAGGTTTTCTTCATTGCGGTAATAAGAATTGCTATCGTTATATTCCCGATGAAGTAATAAAATCAATTATTTATTTTATAGTTTTATCCACAATTAATGAAAAGCTATCTACAGGTTTGAAGTCTTTTAATAACAAGCTTGAAAGAGAAATTTTAAACACTAAAAACAATATTAATACTTCTAATATTAATAAACTCTCTCTTTTAAGAAAAAATCTTGGTAATGGTAATTTAAGTCAACTAATGAATAAATTATATGATTTTGAAAAATTGAAATTTATGTACACAAACAGATTATGTGATTTACGCTCAACACAACTTACTATATCTAACTTGTTAGATTTAATACATTCAGTTGATTCAAAAAGCTTAAAAAACAAAGAAGATATTTCTATGACTGTAACAGATTTAATACTGCAAAGTATCGAAAACTTTGCACCTATGCTTGAAGACTTGGTAAAGGAGGTGAAAATATCAACTAATCATGGAAAACAGCTTAGTACAGAACTCAATATTAAATATGAATTTGAATCAAAAAGCAATTGGAATTTATCTAAGGGTATCCACTAAAAAACAAAAAGATAATACCTCCTCGGAAAATCAACTTAAAGAAATACAAAACTTTATTAAAACTATGGGATGGATAAACATCCCTCAAAAAATATATTCTGATACTTATTCTGCATCGTTAACTCCTAAGAAGTCTAAATATTCAATTTCTTTTATTAGAAGTGGGCTAAGTTCACTATTATTAGATGCCCAATTAGGGAAAATAGATAGGGTATTAGTTTATTCACATGATAGATTAACAAGAAATATTCAAGAGGCGGCCATAATAAAGCTAACCCTACAGAAACTTAAAATTCCTATTCATTACTGTAAGCCAGGTGAGAATATTTCCTCAGAAGTAGAACAATTTAATACTTTTTTTGAAAACTTACTAAATAATTTATCAGCTTTAGAATCCAATATTATATCTCAAAGAGTTAGATTAGGAAGCGAATACAATATAAAAAAGGGATATTGGTCAGGTGGAAAAAGTCCTTATGGATATACTACTACCAAAAGTTATCAAGGCAGTAATAAAACTGTACTATCAATCAACTTTCCAGAAGCAAGGATTATTAAAGAAATTTTTAAGTTATATACATCTTGTTATTCTGTAAAAGAAATTTCAGAAATAATTAAAACTAATCATCCTTTAAATAATGATAGAAAATGGAACATTAGCACTATAAAAGATATTTTGAGAAATGAAAGTTATACAGGTACTCTTGTTTGGAACAAAAGAGGTGGCATAAGAAAAGCTAATAGACATCATTCAAGCATATATATAAAATCACCCATAAACGAATCTAATGTAATTATTACTAAAGAAATATGGCACTTAAAAGAACATATAAAAAAAATTAATGCTACTCCTTTAAAAAAGTTATCCTCCCCATTTTTATTTAAAGGATACTTATTCTGCTCTAACTGTAATAAAGAATTTGATTGTAAAAATCATGGTGGTAATAATCGTAGTTATTATTTTTGTAGTACATGTAAAACATCTTATAATGCAAATAAGTTAGATAACTTGATACTTAATTTCATATTATCTGAAATACATAAAACTATTTTAGATAATTCAAATTTAGATACTCTATACACAAATTATTTAGATGCATTTGATTTTTATCAAGGTAAAAATAGTGAAGATTATAACCAACTAATAAAATATAAAATTTCTACTGAATTAGAGTTAGCTAATTGTAATAAAGAAATAAGTTCTTTTAAAGAAAAGATAAATTCAACCTCTAATATCTTAATAAACAGTGAACAAATACAAAAAGAAAATATACTTTTAGAATCCTTGGAACAACTAAAACTTCTATTAGAACTATCTATTAAAAATATAGACTATGAACTTGAAAGAATTGAATCACTCGCTCTTTCATTAATACCAAAAGACTCTTTCTTAAGAGTAGTAGAATTATTCTATGAAAAAATAATAAATATTTCAAAAGAAAACAACCTGCTACTTAGGAATAGGAGGTTACGCCTTTTTTTCTACGATAGTCTTTATAAAATTAAGGTAAATACTGATAATACATTTAATATCATATTTAAATAACCCATATATTTTTTAGTCCTTACGAATATATTTAATTGTATCAATTTTTTTAAGGATTAAAATGAATAAAATAGATAAAATCTTACCTAAGCTTGATAAAGAATCAGAAGATGGTTTTAAATCTCCTAATGTTTCTAAAAAATTCACAAAAGATTTTATTAGCTATCTTATGAAAAAAAATAACATAACCAAAGAATCTTTAAATATAATTATTGATGAATTAAATAATGATAATAGTTAGGTCGGTGATATTTTGAGTAAACGAGCGGCCATATATGCCAGAAAGTCACGAATATCGGAAAAAGGAGATTCTATTGAAAACCAAATAGATAAATGCAAAAACTATCTTTCTAATATTGAGGTAACTGAATATGAAGTTTTTAAAGATGATGGTTTTTCCGGAAAAAATACTGATAGACCTGCGTTTACAAAACTAATCTCAATGATTAAAGAAAAAAAATTTGATATTCTTATTTGTTACAAATTAGATAGAATTAGTAGAAATGTATCAGACTTTTCATCCTTAGTAAAAGAACTTGAGGAACTAAATATATCATTTATAAGCGTTATTGAAAACTTTGATACTGGTACTGCAATGGGAAAAGCTATGCTATACATAACCTCTGTATTCTCTCAACTTGAAAGAGAAACAATATCACAACGTATATGTGATAATATGTACGCACTGGCTCAAAAAGGATATTGGCTCGGTGGAAGACCTCCAACTGGTTTTAAAAATAAACGTATAACATATATAGACCAATCAAATAAACACCGAAGTCTATCAGTATTACATCCAATAGATAACGAAATCGCTCTAATTCAGTTACTTTTTGATAAGTACTTGGAATTAAAAAGCTTAAGTAAACTTAATAAATATTTACTACAAAATATGATTAAAACACCGACTGGTAAAGATTTTACCAAAAGTACTTTAGGTAATATTCTTAGAAATGTAGCTTATGTTAAATGTGATAATGAAGTACTTAAATACCTTCATTCCCAAGGGTTCAACACCTATGGTACTCCAAATAACATAAATGGAATGCTTATCTATAAAAGACATAAAGGTAAAAACTCAGGATATCATGATAAGAACCAATGGATATATGCAATATCTTCTCATGCAGGTATTATTACATCTGAGAAATGGTTAGCAGTTCAAAACCTACTAAACAATAATTATAATAAAGCCCCAAGAACAAATTCAAGTACTAAAGCCTTGCTTACTCCTTTGCTTAGATGTAGTGAGTGTAACTCAAAAATGAGACTTGTATCTGGAACTCCAGCAGGGCCTAATAAAATTCGACCTTTATACTATAAATGTTGTTTAAAAGCTAATAGTGGAAATTCTCGGTGTAATAGTAAGAATATACGAGTAGACATCTTAGATACAGTAATTGTCGAAAAGATAAAAACTATATTATTGGATAAAAACGAACTATTGTCAGAACTTATTTTAGCCAAAAATAACTTAGAGTCTTCTCCTAAAATTGGAAGCCAAAAATCTTTACTAAAAAAACGTTCAAAAATCAATTCAATGATTGACAATCTAATGAATAATATTGCATCAACTACTAACACTGATTTGGTTCAAATTTATAATGATAAGATTGTTTCACTAAAAGTGGACTTAGTAAAAGTTGAAAAAGAACTTATTGAAATTGATGAACAATTATCTTATCAAGAAGAGATAATTAATAATACTGAATCATTTATTCAAAGTTTAAAGAATATTTCTGATACCATTGATACAGCATCCATAGAAGATAAAAAAAATTTTATCAACTCAATAATTCAAACTATAATTGTTAACAGTAACACTGGAAAAGTGATAGTAAAATTTAAAGCCCTCACTTAAGAGAGCTTTACTAAAGACAAAGGAGACATAAGTATACTATGAAAACTAACAAATCTAATACATCGCATTTTAGTACAAAGAACATCAGCTCTAAAAACAAACATTCCAGAATTCCAAAGATAGGTTTCCTTAACTAAAAAGTCTTTAGCAACTTCTACATTTGGTTTTTCTGTAAATCTAGCTACTTTATAAGTGGCAATATTCCCACTAATTCTTTCTCCCATTTCAATATATCCATACCCCGTTTCTGGTCTAGTTGGCTCTATCCCTAAAGTAACTATTCCTCTTCTTCTATTAGCTAGTTCTACAGCTTGATTCAATGTTTCTACATAATTCTTTTCATTCTCAATATAATGATCTGACGGAAGAACAACCATAACTGCATCTCCATCTTTCTTTAAAAGCTTAACAGCTGAAAGACCTATACACGTAGCAGTTTCTTTATTACTTGGTTCAGTAAAAATATTTTCTTCTTTAATATCACTTAACTCGTTCCTTATTTTATCCTCATAGTCTCTATTAGTTACTACATAAATATTCTCTCTACTTATTAAAGGTACAATCCTATCAACAGTATTAACTAAGAAACTATTATCGTTAATTAGTTTTAAAAACTGCTTTGGTTGATCGGCTCTTGATAGGGGGTATAGCCTACTTCCCTTGCCTCCAGCTAAAATCAGCCCGTATATCACAACTTTTCAACTCCATGTAATGTTATATTATAGTATATGAACTATTTATCACTTTGTGTATTTAATAATTTTTCCATTTTCAATTTAGATTCTTGACTTTTTTACATTTACAATTTATCATAAAAATATAATTAAATATAAATTTCTTTTATTAAGAGGGAGTAGTTTAAAATATAGCATCAACAATCGCGGTTATTTAAACCTGGTGTTATATGCCTAATAATCAAGGTTACCAGACTTTTAATATAATTTTCGCAATGCGTAAATTATATTAGGGGTCTTTTTTTATTACTCAAAAAAGGAGAGAAGATATTATGGACAAGTTTTTTTCAAAATCATCCAAGGATGTTTTAAACCACTTTAATGTGACTAAAGAAGGTTTATCTACTGAACAAGTAAATAAATCAAAAGAGGAAAATGGATTTAATGAATTAACAGAAAAAAAGAAAAAGAGTGTATTAGTTGTTTTCTTAGAGCAATTTAAAGATCTTTTAGTAGGAATATTAATAGTAGCTGCCCTTATCTCTATGGCTACAGGAGATGTTGAAAGCACCCTTGTAATTTTTGCTGTTATTATTATGAATGCTATTTTAGGTACAGTACAAAATGTAAAGGCAGAGCAATCTCTTAATAGCTTAAAAGCACTTTCTTCACCTAATGCTAAGGTTATAAGAAATGGTGTAAAGGTAGAGATACCTTCAAGGGAAGTTGTTCCTGGAGACATAGTTGTATTAGAAGCTGGAGACCTAGTTGTTGCAGATGGTAGAATAATTGAAAGCTTCTCATTACAAGTAAATGAAAGTGCACTTACTGGCGAATCTGAAAGTGTTAATAAATTTGAAGAGGTAATTGATAGCGAAGAAGTTGCACTTGGTGATCAAAAGAATATGGTATTCTCAAGTTCACTAGTTACTTATGGACGTGCTCTTATTGTAGTAACAAATACAGGTATGACAACCGAACTTGGAAAAATAGCTACTTTAATGGAGCAAACTAAAGAAAAGAAGACTCCCCTTCAAATAACTTTAGATGATTTCAGTAAAAAGCTTGCTACAATCATCTTAATAATTTGTATTATTGTATTTGGTTTAAGCGTATATAGACAAACCGAAATATTAGATGCATTAATGTTTGCTGTTGCCCTTGCTGTTGCTGCTATTCCTGAAGCCTTAAGTTCTATTGTAACAATTGTACTAGCTTTAGGTACTCAAAAAATGGCTAAAGAAAATGCAATTATTAAAAATATTAAATCTGTAGAAGGACTTGGTTGTGTATCTATCATCTGTTCAGATAAGACAGGTACATTAACTCAAAATAAAATGACTACAAAACAGATTTTTGTCGATAATAGTTTAATTGAATCAGAAGATATAAAGTTCAATGATAACCTAGTTCAAAAAGATTTAATGAGAGCTGCAATTCTTTGTAATGACTCTACTTCTGTAGATGGAAAAGAAATAGGTGATCCTACTGAAGTTGCTCTTGTTAACTTAGGACATGTTCATTCATTAAACGAGCAGGATGTAAGAGATGAATTTAAGAGATTAAAAGAAATTCCTTTTGATTCAGATAGAAAACTAATGAGTACATTGCACTACATAGATAATAAATATGTTATGTATACAAAAGGTGCATTAGATGTTCTTCTTGATAGAACTACTCATATAAGAACTTCTGAAGGTGTTAAAGAAATAACTCAAGCTGATAAAGATAGAATTTTAAATACAAACCAATACTTATCAGAAAATGGCCTTAGAGTTCTTTCTTTTGCTTATAAGGAATTAGATTCTGAAAAAGAATTGAGTTTAGATGATGAAAACAACTATACTTTCTTAGGATTAATTTCAATGATAGATCCTCCAAGAGTTGAGTCTGCTGAAGCTGTTAAGGATTGTATCATGGCAGGTATCAAACCTATTATGATAACTGGTGACCACAAAATCACTGCTTCTGCTATTGCTAAACAAATTGGTATTCTTCAAGAAGGTGATATGGCTGTAACAGGCCTTGAGCTTGATAAAATGTCTGATGAGGAATTAAACAAAAAACTTTCTCATATATCTGTTTATGCTAGAGTTTCACCCGAAAACAAAATTCGTATAGTAGACGCATGGCAAAACAAAGGAAAAATTGTTGCTATGACAGGTGATGGTGTTAATGATGCTCCTGCTTTAAAACAAGCTGATATTGGTATTGCAATGGGGATAACAGGAACTGAAGTTTCTAAAGATGCTGCTTCAATGATCCTTACTGATGACAATTTTGCTACAATAGTTAAGTCTATTACCAATGGTAGAAATGTTTATAGAAACATAAAGAACTCTATTAAGTTCTTACTATCTGGTAATATGTCCGGTATAATAGCTGTTTTATATGCTTCAATCATGAATTTATCAGTACCTTTTGCTCCAGTTCATCTATTATTTATAAATCTATTAACTGACTCACTTCCTGCTATTGCAATAGGAATGGAGAAATCAAGTAAAGATTTACTAAAAGATAAGCCTAGAGATAGTAAAGAATCTATCTTAACAAAAGACTTTATGATAGAAATAGCATTTGAAGGTTTATTAATTGCAATATTTACTATAATTGCTTTCCACATTGGTTTATCTACTGGAAACAAAGAAATCGCAAGCACAATGGCATTCTCTACTTTATGTCTAGCTAGATTATTCCATGGATTTAACTGTAGAGGTAAGAAATCTGTATTTAGTCTTGGAGTATTCTCTAACAAATTTAGCTGGTATGCATTTGGAACTGGATTAATATTCTTAAATGCAGTACTATTTATACCACCACTACAAAACTTATTCCAAGTTGCTAGCTTAAGTAGTTCATTGGTTTTAGCCATATACTTATTAGCTTTCTTCCCAACACTTGTAATTCAAGTGTACAAGGTATTTGCTAAAGATAGTGATAGAGCAGAAGAAAAAAATGCAGAAAAAAATTTAAGTATTTAATACAAAAGTAGCTGTTGATTAATTCAACAGCTACTTTTTCCATTCTTACCTCTTTATCTTCTTACCTTAATTATATTCTTATATCCAACATATGTAGTCAAGAAGTATCCACCATAAACCACTATAATTATTATTGCAGTAATTATAGCTGATACTAAAATACTTGACGCCCCAAACATAGATATTACTTTACTAGCTATTATAATTCCTACTATAGAGTGAATTATAGCAATCGTGAGAGGCATCATAAAATATATAAATACTTGTGAAAACACTGCTTTATTAATATTATTACTTGATGTTCCTATCTTCTTTAACACTTCATATCTTTCTATATTATCACTTGCTTCTGATAATTGTTGAAGTGCTAATATTGCTGCACTTGATATTAAAAATATTACTCCTAGATATATACCTATATACATTACTGTAACTGACATTCCAACGCTTGCATCATAAGCCATATCTCTAGTTTCCCCTAAAATAAATCCATATTCATCATAGCCATATTTTCTTGTTGTAAATCCTGTAAATACATCATATATTTCATTCTCTATCTTCTCAGACTTCTCCTTATAATTACCACTTAAATAAGTAGTACTTATCTCCATATCCTTTACTACTTCATCAGGTAATACAGCTACCATAAACTTCGTGGCTAATGCACTTGTTTCTAAATTATCTTTCAAAGCTTTTTTATTTATAATCCTATAATCGTTGTTACCAATTCTCATTGTTTTATTATTTTCTATAAACTTATTCACAGCCTTATCATAATCATTCACATTTGATATTAGAATAACTTCATCTTTTTGTGGATTAAATGTACTTTCTCCAGCCATTGCTCTTAACTTATTATAATCTGATATTGCAATACAATCTAAATTCTTATCATAAGAATCCAAATTCTTTTTAACTTTATCATTTCCATAGTTATATATATACTTCTTAATTCCTTCGTTACTTGTATACAAGTTATATGAAAAATATTCTCTAAAAGCATTATTATAATCAAGTCCTATTTTATCTAAAGATTTTGATATATTCGCAATTTCCTCATCCCCTGTTGAAAATGAATAGAAAGTCACATCATAGGGAGTGTTATTTTTTAAAGTTGTTTGTAAGGAATTCTTAAAACTTACCCCTGTAGATAAGAGAGTAATTGTTAAAAATAACATTAAAGAAATAACTGACATAGAAATATATGTAGTATTAACCTTACTATTTATCTGCCTTAGAACAAACATATTTAAATTCTTCAGATAAAATTTTTCACTTTTTTCTAATGCATTAATTAAGAAACCAGATAAAGATAAAAACAATAACACTGTCCCTACTATGCCTAAGATAACAGAAATTTGAACATAGCTAATTCCATTATCAAATCCAAATTTTAAAATTATAAAATAGGCTACTCCTATTAAAATTATTGATAATAGAAATAATAAAAAAGATACTTTTGTACTCTTTATTTTTATGCTTTCATTTTTTCTTCCTGCTCTTAATAAATCTATTAACTTATATTTAGAAATTACCAAAGTATTAAATATCATAACAAGTATAAATATCAGCCCAAAATATAAGGATGTTTTTATAGCTGCGTTAGTAGAAAATACAAAATTGAACTTTGATACATTCACTTCAAATAGTTTTGATGTAAATAAAGATAATCCTTGAGATACCACTACACCTGCCATAAGACCTAACCCAAGTGATAAGAGTCCAATTAAAAAGGTTTCTTTTATTAATAGATAGGATATCTTTCTTTTCCCCATACCTAAGGTCATATATAACCCTATTTCTTTCTTTCTTCTTTTAGTTCATTAAATACTCTTCCATCTTTTATAAATAGAATTCTATGGGCATAGCTTGCCGTAAAAGCATCATGTGTAACCATAAGTATTGTAGCATTCATTTCCTCATTTAACTTTTCAAAGGAATCTAATAATAATCTTGACGCTTTAGAATCCAAAGCTCCAGTAGGTTCGTCAGCTAATATTAAAGATGGATTAGTAATTATAGCTCTAGCTGCTGCAACTCTTTGCTTTTGTCCACCCGACATTTCATATGGAAACTTACTTAAAACCTCTTCAATATCTAACTTTCTAGCAACTTCTAAAACTCTATCTCTTATATTTTTAGCTTTTTTCCCCTCTTGAATAGTTAATGCTAATGCAATATTCTCAAAAGCAGTTAAAGTATCTAAAAGATTAAAATCTTGAAATATAAAACCTAATTCTTCTCTTCTAAACTTTTCTATACTTTTAGACTTTAACTTAGTTATTTCCTTACCATTTATTTTAATATTTCCTGTTGTTATATTATCAACAGTAGAAATACAATTTAGCAATGTAGTTTTACCACTTCCTGAGGGTCCCATTATTCCAACAAATTCACCCTCTTCTACATTAAAACTAATGTTATTAATAGCTTTTGTAACATTTCCTTTATTTCCATAATATTTTTCTATATCTTTAACTTGTAAAATCTCTTTCATTTTAGTTCCTCCATCTATCATCTTTAAGCATATTTTATAATTATTTTATCTTTTGTAGTATTGATTAACATTACTCTTACCTTTCATTTTTGAAAGATAAGAAAAAGAAGCTACTTAAATAGCTCCTTCTTATTCAACGGAAATATTATATCTACATTGGTCCATTTATCCTTTTCTGATGTCACTTCTATCCCTATAGATAGCTTTTCACAAAGACTTTTACATATATACAGACCCATACCTGTAGATTTACCATAGACTCTTCCATTTTCTCCTGTAAATCCTTTATCAAATATTCTTTTTATATCTTTTTCTGAAATTCCTACACCATTATCTTTTATCGATAAAATCACTTTTGTATCTTTTGAAATAGATTTTATCTCTATCCTAGGATCATTTTTATCACAGTATTTTATAGAATTAATTAATATTTGATTTATTATAAATTCACACCACTTAGTATCACTAAATACATTTTCATTAACTTCACTTAACTCTAGCTTAATATTTTTATTAATAAAATCTTTGTAGTTTTTTCCTATTATCTTTCTAACTAAATCTCCTAATGAAAACTCTTTGATTATATAATCTTTACTGGTATCCTTGCTCCTAGAGTAATATAATACTTGATCCACATACTCTTCTACTTTACTAATTTCTTCTTTTATACTATTTGTTATTTCATTTCTATTATTATCTATTATTAGTTTACTAGATGCTAAAGGTGTTTTCACTTCATGAACCCATGTCTCAATATACTCTCTATACTCTATTTGCTTTCTTTCATATTCTTTTAAAAATTCATGCATATCTCTATTGGTATCAAATAAAATTTCATATAAAATTTCTCCATCAATAAAGTCTGGTTTATGTATTAGCTCTGATAATAAAAACTTTTTATCTAAATTATTTAAAAGCTCTATTGTTGAAGTATAGTATTCTCTCCTTTTCCAATATTCAATTATTAAAAGTGATGTAATTGGCATACTCCAGGCTAAAATTACTATAATTACATATTCACTCTTTATATTTAAAAATAATAAAAATGCCGAAAAAGTTAATAGAAGAAATAAGTTTACTATTAAAAACATTCCTTTATCTCTTAGATATGCTTTCAAACTCATATTAATATATAACCTAATCCTCTCCTAGTTTCTATAACATTCTTCAACCCTATTTCCTCTAACTTCTTTCTTAGCCTAGTTACATTTACCGAAAGAGTATTATCATCTACATATGCTTCTGAAGACCATAAATACTCCATTAGTTCATCTCTTGATACTATCTTTTCCTTATTTAATATTAAATAATTTAATATTTTCAGTTCATTCTTGGTAAGCTCTGATATATTATTGTTGTAAGATATACTCCCACTAGATAAATTTAGATTAAGTCCATTATGCATTAATAATTGAGATGATGAACTATTAACTCTTCTTAATATAGAACTTATCCTAGCTAATAAGATTTGAGTATTATATGGCTTAGTTATAAAATCATCCGCACCTAGGTTCATACTCATCAACTCATCCATCTCACTATCTCTACTTGTTACAATAATAATAGGTACATCTGACTTACTTCTAATCTCTCTACAAATATAATATCCATCAAAAACAGGTAGATTAATATCTAACAATATTAAATCTGGATTTTCCTCAAAAATGTAATTAATTATATTTTTAAAATCTTTGGGCACTTTAACATCATAGCCGTATTTACTTAAGAACTCTTTCAACTCATTTCTAATCTTCTCTGTATCCTCAACAATAATAATCTTTTGCATTCTTCTTGCTCTCCTTTTATATGTATAGAGAAAGATTATACACCCTTCTCATATAGTTTATCTAAAAAAACTTTTATTTCATCCTCTTCCAAAAAAATTTGTCCTAAGGTCCCATGCTTTAAATCCACTTTTCTTAAAGAGTGAAAATCGGATCCTGCTGTATATATAATTCCTTTTTCTTTAGCCATGCTAATAAAATATTCAGTTTCATTTTCTTTATTCCTATAATATTTAGCTTCAATACCATCAAAATTCAAATTAATTAATTCATTAAAAGCTTCTCTTTTTAATAAGGTTGGATGTGCTAAAACAACAAAAGCTCCATAATGATGTAAAAATTCTACTCCAGCAGAGGTACTTATCTTCCCTCCCTCTGATTTGAAACTTAATTTTCCTTTATGATATATCTGGCACTCTTTAAATTTCCCTTTTTTCATAGAGTTAAGCATCTTTTTAAACTCTTCACCTTCATATCTATTATCTTTAAAATATCCAAGTATATGAACTCTATTTCCTTTGTATCTCGTTGACAATTCAATACCTGGAATAACTTTTACTCCATGAATCTTTCCAACCCTTATTGCTTGTTTATCTCCTGATACAGTATTATGATCTGTTAAAGCAATTATATCAATTTTTCTTTCCTTAGCTAATAAAATAATTTCTCCTGGCTTAAGCTCCCCATCTGACTCAGTTGAATGTATGTGAAAGTCTCCCTTAGTATACATATTACTCCTCATTGAATTAAAGTTATATTATTATTCTATGAACTAAATATTTAACTTCTAATAGAAATTTATTTTATCAACATTAATTTTTCTATCATAAGATAAAATATAGAATATTTATTAAGGAACTTTAAGATGAAAACATTAGTTGCAATTTTTTCTGTTACAATAACAATCGCTTGTTGCTTAACTAGTCTTTACTTAAAAAACAAATTAAAATAAATAATAATATTTTTAAAAGATAAATTATTAATATTATTTTTCTTTTAAAAGAATATATATTCCTAATTCTTAAAATTAAAAGGAGAAAGTGATCCTCACCTTCTCCTAAACAAAATTACTTTTTATTCACAGCTCTTTGTAAATTATCCACCAAATTTATTAGTTATTCACAAGATAACTTTTGATTAGTTCATTTCTTTTTTAGATAACTTTTCTAAATCCCCAATTATAACATTAAGCATATCTAACTTTGCTTTAGCAAAATCATTTTCTGGCAACCATTCTATTCCCATCTCTAAGCATCTTTTAGTTTCATTGTATTCACTTATTAATTTATTTAATTCTTCTCTCATAATACTATCCTCCTACTCAACTGTTACTGACTTGGCTAAATTTCTTGGCTTATCAATATCACAACCTTTTTCCTTTGCTGTATAGTAAGCTAATAATTGCAACGCTACTACAGCCAAAACTGGAGCTACTATATCTGATATTTGGGGAATCCTAATTTCATAATCAAATACCGATTTATCAAGTTCTTCTCCATGGTATCCTAACCCAATTATATTAGCACCTCTTGCTTTTACTTCAACCATATTACTTACCATCTTGTCCTTAAGATCACCTTGAGTAAATAATCCTATTACTTTTGTACCTGGTTCAATTAAAGCTATTGTTCCATGCTTTAATTCCCCACCTGCATAAGCCTCACAATGAATATAAGATATCTCTTTTAGTTTTAGAGATCCTTCTAAAGCTAATGCATAGTCCATACCTCTTCCTAAGAAGAACAAATCTTCTTCTTTAGCTAACAATCTAGCTATATCTTCTATATTCTCTTTTTCCTCTAAAAGTTTTTCAATTCTATCTGGTAATATTAATAAAGCCCTTACAATTTCTTTTTCCTTTGTTTCTTCTAAAATTCCTTTTATCTTTCCAAAGTATAGAGCTAATAAATGCATAACTACAACTTGTGTTGTATATGCCTTAGTAGATGCAACTGCTATTTCTGGTCCTGCCATTGTATAAATTACATCATTTGCTTCTCTCGAAATTGTACTTCCTACTACATTTGTTATTGCTAAAGTCCTTGCCCCTATCCTATTACAGTCTCTTAATGCAGCTAATGTATCTGCAGTTTCTCCTGACTGACTTACTATAATCACTAAAGATTTCTCTGTTACAAGTGGATTTCTATATCTGAATTCAGATGCTATATCTACTTCAACAGGAATCTTTGCCATTCTTTCAATTAATGTTTTTCCCATTAATCCTGCATGATATGCAGTACCACAGGCTACTATAAACACTCTATCTACATTATCCAAATCCTGTTTAGATAATTTAAAGTCATCAAAAAAGACACCATTCTCTATTGATACTCTAGAAGATATAGTGTCCTTAATAGCTTTGGGTTGTTCATGAATTTCTTTTAACATGAATGAATCATATCCACCCTTTTCAGCAGCATCCTCACTCCATGTTACTTTATAAATGTTCTTATCTATTCTTTCTCCATTTGCACTTAAAATAGAAACTCCGTTTCTATCCATAACTACAAATTCATTATCATCTAAAAGATATACATCTCTTGTATACTTAATTACTGCTGGAATATCTGAAGCAATAAAATTTTCTCCATTTCCTAATCCTACAATTAGTGGACTATCTTTTCTTACTGCTATTAGCTTGTCTTGTTCATCTCCACAAACCACTCCTAAAGCGTAACTTCCTTCCAGCTTCTTAGTAGCTTTTACAACAGCCTCAAAAAGATTTCCTTCATAATAATAGTGAATTAAATTTGGAACCACCTCAGTATCAGTTTCAGAAAAGAATTCATACCCTTCTGATATTAACCACTTTCTAAGTTCAAGGTAATTTTCAATAATTCCATTATGAACTACTGCTATATCTCCTTTTGAGCTTTTATGTGGATGAGAGTTTCTATCTGATGGTTCTCCATGAGTAGCCCATCTAGTATGACCAATTCCTATAGTACCTTCTGAACTTTTACTTTTTAAAGCTCCTTCTAGATTTGAAAGTCTTCCCTTCTGCTTAGCAAGAGATATACTTGTCCCATCTAAAACTGCAATACCTGCTGAATCATACCCTCTATACTCAAGTTTTGATAATCCATCTATTAAGAAAGATTTTGCTCCTTTATTTCCTACATATCCAACTATTCCGCACATATTTTTTCTTCCTTCCTTTTGTATCCTATATTTAATTGTCATCTTCTGTTAAGACTTCTCCTAGCAAAATCATAAAAGGGTATAATAATCCTAGGACTCAAAAGCCATAACCTTGAAGGCTTTAACACCAAACTGGATTTGTGCTACGAATTGCTCCATAGTTTTGCCAGTTGTTTACGGTAGTGCGATACCGTGGGGCACCCGCCGAAAAGTTTCGATACTCCCCAACCTCGTCAACTATATAAAATATAGTTCTGGCGCTTTTATTTATCTTTAATTATCTTATTATCTATAAAATCACTTCCATTCATTAATATTTTACACCCTATTGAAATTTTATCATATTTTTAAAGTTTGTCTATAGTAATATTGTATAAAATTGCATTTATTTTTGTGACAATTTAATTTCTTTTAGTTATTTTTATAGATGTCTAGACCTCTATTTAACTATGTAACTAGTTTCCATCGTATTTGCCACCAGGTTTATTTAAGAATAATTATTCATTTATATCGTATTATTATTCATTTATTCTTTTGTATATTTCCCAATTCTTTTACTAATCCTAATACTGTTAATAATTTTATTTAGGAGGTATTTATATGCAACTTACACCTGGAGAATTACATAATTTAAGCGAATTAATGATGAGCTGTGTAAACACAATTACAAATATGGCTATGTTTAAGGAAAAAGCTATGGATCCTGAATTAAAGGCTATTTTTGAAAGTCAATTCGCAGCTCATGTTCAAGACTATAATATGAAGGTTAAATTTGTTAAAGAAGCAAATGGTCCCTCTGAAAAACTAAATGTTCCACCATTAAATAAAACACTAGTAGATTTTACAACTTCCCCTATACCACCGGTTCCGGTAACACCTAACACTAGCATTCAACAATTTAATGATAGAGAGATGGCTACAGCATATCTTTTAACTTTAAAAAGAGCAGGCAGAGAGTATGCTTGGAGTGCCATGGAGGCCGGTAATCCTACTTTAAGAGAATTTTTAACAGATGCTTTTACAATGGCATGTAATCACGCTTATGAAGTTTGGGAGTGGATGGTTAAAAAGGGATTCTATCCATTATCTCCTGCCCCTCAACCTTTAATAGATGCTACTGCTTCATTCTTTAATGAAGTTTCTCAACAATAGCAAAAGCTCAAGGTTAAAACCTTGAGCTTCACTTATTATATAACTAATAACTTATAAATTTACTTTCTGAAAAATCAACTCTTCTTTTTGCTTTCTAGTTAGTCGCTTTATTTCATACTCTCTTTTCATAGCTCCACTTTTATCTTCAAATTCTTCATAATAAACTAATTCTAAGGGACCTCTTCCCTTAGTATACTTAGCTCCCCTTCCACTACAATGGTCCTTAAACCTTTTTTCCAAATTATTAGTCCAACCTGTATATAAAGAATCATCGCCACATTTTAATATATAAACATAATTCATAAACTCACCCTATCTAAAACTTATAAATCAAGTATAAAAGAAAATAAGAAAAATTTAAAGAACCCGTTTATTCTCCAAGTATTTTCACTAAAAAAGAGCAAGACGTTTATTTCACACCTTGCTCTTTGAAATTATATTTAATTCTGAAATCTTATCTTAATAATATTAGTTTCTTAAAGAGTTCTTTATAATGCTATACTGCTGTTCCCTCTTCTTTTTCAAATTGTGAATTATATAATTTAGAATAGAATCCACCCTTAGCTAATAGCTCTTCATGGTTTCCTTGCTCAACTATATCCCCTTGATTCATAACTAAAATCAAATCAGCATCACGTATTGTCGATAATCTATGAGCTATAACAAAGCTAGTTCTTCCTTCCATCAAGTTATCCATAGCCTTTTGAATTAATACCTCTGTTCTTGTATCAACTGAACTTGTAGCTTCATCAAGTATTAAGATCTTAGGGTCAGCAAGTATCGCCCTTGCAATTGTTAGTAATTGCTTTTGCCCTTGAGATACATTGCTTGCTTCTTCATTAAGTTCCATGTTGTATCCATCAGGTAATGTCTTAACAAAATGATGAACATGAGCCGCCTTAGCTGCTTCAATCACCTCTTCATCAGTTGCATCTAATCTACCATATCTAATGTTTTCCTTGATACTTCCATTAAATAACCAAGTATCTTGAAGTACCATACCAAACATTTCTCTTAATTCACTTCTATTAAAGTCTTTTATATTATGACCATCTATTAAAATCTCACCACTATTTACATCGTAGAATCTCATAAGAAGTTTAACCATAGTAGTTTTACCAGCACCAGTTGGTCCAACAATTGCAACCTTTTGCCCCGGCTTTACATGAGCTGTAAAGTCATTAATAATTGTCTTATTTGAATTGTATCCAAAATGAACATTATTAAAGTCCACTCTACCCTCTAAACCTTCTATACGAACTGGATTATCAACTGTTTGGTCTTCCTCTTCCTCATCTAAGAATTCAAATACTCTTTCAGCAGCAGCTGCTGTAGATTGTAAAAGGTTAGTAACTTGAGCTACTTGTGTTATAGGCTGAGTAAAGTTTCTTATATACATAATAAATGATTGTATATCACCAACTTCAATAGTTTTCTTAATAGTTAAGAAGCCTCCAAGTATAGCAACTGCAACATATCCTAAATTACCAATAAACATCATCATAGGTTGCATAATTCCTGATAAGAATTGTGATTTCCAAGCTGATCCATATAATTGATTATTTAACTCATCAAATTCTTTTACAGCTTTTTCTTCACCATTAAAAGCCTTAACTATAGTATGGCCACCATATAATTCTTCAACTTGACCATTAACATTTCCTAAATACTTTTGTTGATCTTTAAAGTATTTTTGTGACTTTTTAACTATACCCATTATTAGTCCCATTGATAATGGTAACATTAGTAAAGCAACAAGAGTCATTTGCCAACTTATTGATAACATCATTATTAATGCACCAATTATCATTGTTACAGAAGTAATAAGCTGATTCATACTTTGATTTAAGCTTTGCCCTAGGGTATCTATATCATTTGTAAATCTTGATAAAACCTCTCCATGAGTCTTCGTATCAAAGTACTTCATTGGCATTCTATTTATCTTTTCTGATAAATCTTTTCTAAGGTTATAACATATTTTTTGTGTTATTCCACTCATTATTATCCCTTGAATAAATGAGAATATAGCACTAATAACATATAATCCTATTAGGAATAAAAGTATTTGACCTACTCTATCAAAGTTTATTCCTCCACCTTCTACTCCGGTTACCTTTTCCACTAATCCATTAAATATTTCTGTAGTTGCTTCACCTGAAATCTTAGGTCCAACTATTGAGAACGCAGCACTTCCAAATGCAAAAATCACAATACCAATTAAAGCAACTTTAAAGTCTGCAATATATTTTAAAAGCTTTTTCATTGTGCCCTTAAAGTCTTTTGCCTTTTCTCCGCCACGCATTCCTGCCATAGGACCGTGTCCACCAAATCCTCTTTTCATTCCGCCACTTTTATTATTGCTCATTTTCTAGCTCCTCCTTTGAAAGTTGTGATAAAGCTATTTGCTTATAAACTTCACAGTTCTTTAGAAGCTCATTATGAGTTCCTTTTCCAACTACTTTTCCTTCATCTAAAACAATAATTTGATCTGCATGTAAAATAGTACTTATTCTTTGCGCAACTATTAACACTGTACTATCACTTGTTTCTTGCTTAAGTGCCTTACGTAATGCTGAATCAGTCTTAAAATCTAAAGCAGAAAAACTATCATCAAATATATAAATTTCTGGATTCTTAGCTATTGCTCTTGCAATAGAAAGTCTTTGTTTTTGTCCACCAGATACATTTGTACCACCTTGAGAAATTTCAGTTTCAAATCTTTCAGGTTTTGAAGAAATAAACTCCATTGCCTGTGCTATTTCAGCAGCCCTTACAATCTCTACATCAGTAGCTTCTTCTCTCCCATATCTTAAATTTGAATCTATTGTTCCAGAGAATAATATACCCTTTTGAGGAACATATCCTATCTTCTCTCTTAAGTCATGTTGAGATACATTTCTAACGTCTACACCATCAACCTTAATACTACCTTCTGTCACATCATAAAAACGTGGTATTAAGTTAATCAGTGTTGATTTACCACTACCTGTGCTACCAATAAAAGCTGTTGTCTCTCCTGGTTTTGCAACAAATGATATATCGCTTAGAACATCTTCTTCAGCATTAGGATACTTAAACGATACATTATTAAATTCAATATATCCCTTTTTATCTTCTTTAAAGTTTTCTGTTTGTTCTTTATCTTCTATTATTAAATCTGTAGATATTACTTCATCAACACGTTGCACACAAACAGCTGCTCTTGGAAGCATTATTGATATTGCAGATATCATTAAGAATGACATTATTATTTGCATTGTATATTGAATAAATGCCATCATATCCCCAACTTGCATTGCTCCTGAATCTACTCCATGTGCACCATTCCACATTATAAGAACGCTAATTCCATTCATAACAAGCATCATAGCTGGCATCATACAAGCCATTACTCTATTTACAAATATATTTGTCTTTGTTAAGTCTAAGTTTGCTTTATCAAATCTCTTTTCTTCATACTTTTGAGTACTAAATGCACGTATAACAGGTATACCAGTTAATATTTCACGTGTTACTAAGTTAACTCTATCCACTAATTTTTGAACAACCTTGAACTTAGGCATTACAACAATAAATAAAATCATTACTAATGAAAGTATTGCTATTACTGCTACTGCTATAATCCAAGTCATTGATGTATTAGTCTTAGTTACCTTTATTATTCCTCCTATTGCTATAATAGGTGAATAAATAACTACTCTTAACATCATTACCATTAGCATCTGAACCTGTTGAATATCGTTTGTGCTACGTGTAATTAATGATGCTGTAGAGAATTTATCCATCTCTGTATTAGAAAATGACATTACCTTATTAAAGACTTTACTTCTTAAATTTTTACCTAGAGTAGCTGCTACTCTAGCCCCTAGGAACCCAACAACTATAGTTGCTAATGCACTTAATAATGCAATTCCTAACATCTTAGCTCCAGCTAAAAACATATAATTTGTTTGAAGCTTATCTGTGTCAATTCCTAAGTTTTTATATTCTCCTTTTACATAAGAAATAGCACTTTGTGTTATTATGCTATCTGGCATATCACTAAACTTTTCATCAATAGTTTTTCTCATTTCTGATAATTCTTCTTCTGGCATTAATGAAAATACTTGGAACACATCTACGTCACCATTTTGAATCATTTGAGGTGGTAGATTAGCCATCATTTGTTCCTTCATCTTTTTAGTTTCTTTACTATCACTTTCAAACCCCTCTACTATTAACATAGGTTTGCCAAAAATATTACTTAACTCTTCTATAGTTTTTTTATCTTTTGTATTAAGTTCATATATAGGCTCATCCCCTGTTAAATCTTTATCTGAAAGAGATGCCTTATCTAAATGATTATAATTGCTTAACACTGTATTCTTATCACTTTCATTCATAAAAAGCATAAGCTTATTCATTTCAGTAGCTCTTATTACATCTGGAACAGGATTTTCAACTCCTCCTTGTTGTATACCAATATTAACTACCTTAGAAGTATAATCTGGTAAGGATAAATCACATACTGCTTGCCCTATTAAGAATAGAACTATTACTAAAATTGGTACAATTGATTTCTTTAAATACTTTAAAAGCTTTAGCATATCCTTTCTCCTTTCTCTGTCTACTTATGATGATTACAAAAACTTATATTTTTATCTTTTCCGCAAGCTTCCTCTAAATTTTCTCTTAACTGCATCATTAATCTTCGAAGTAGTAACTTCTCTTCAACTGTAAAGTTTCTAAAAGCCTCTTCCTCTATTTGCTCATGTACAGTTTTTAATTTTGAACAAATTTCTTTTCCTGCATCTGTAATAAAAATTCTTGAAATCCTTTGATCTTTCTCATCCTGCTCTCTTTTTATTAAACCAGTCTTCTCCATTCTCTTAATCATCACAGCCATTGTAGATGCTTTAACATTAAGATTTTCTGATAATTCTCTCTGACTCTGACCATTCTTCTTATTTAAAGAAAATAATAATGGCGGCTGTCCTGGATACAAACCAGTTTCTTCAAGTAATGAATGAGTTCTTATAAAATGAAGTCGCATAACCTGAGAAAAAACATATCTCAAAGATTCTTCATCATCTATGTTTTTGTTCATAATTAGCCCTCCTTTAATTAGTCGACTAACTATTATAATAATGCATAATATTTTATCATTCAATATTTTGTGCGCTATTTAATAAATTCTTCATAAAATAATTATTAGCCGACTAATCTTTGTAAACAATATCATCTATTATATTACTTAATTAATAACCAAAAAGCACAAGTATTTACATTATTAACTTTTTCGTTAAATATTAAAAGACTATATCAACCAAAATTGATATAGTCTAAAAAATGTTAATATAAATAATCCCACTAATATCCTGGGGAGAGTTGCTGTTACACAATTCAGTGGATATTAGTGGGATTTTAGCGTTTTTTTAAAGTAGTTATTAATCCAGCTTCTTATTAATCCAAGTCATCATTTCTCTTAATTCAGAGCCAACCTTTTCTATTGGATGTTCTGCTTCCATTCTTCTCTTAGCATTGAAGTTTGGTCTTCCAACTTGGTTTTCCATTAGCCAGTTTCTTGCGAAAGTTCCATCTTGAATCTCAGTAAGAACTTTCTTCATTTCTTTCTTAGTATCTTCAGTGATTATTCTATTACCTATCATGTAATCACCATATTCAGCAGTATCAGAGATAGAATATCTCATTGTTGCCATACCACCTTGATACATTAAATCTACTATTAATTTCATTTCATGCATACATTCAAAATAAGCATTTTCTGGAGCATATCCAGCTTCTACTAGAGTTTCAAATCCAGCTTTGATTAAGGCTGTTACACCTCCACAAAGAACTGCTTGTTCACCAAATAAATCTGTTTCAGTTTCATCTTTAAATGTAGTTTCAAGCACTCCTGATCTAGCACCACCAATAGCATTTGAATATGCTAAAGCAATATCCTTAGCATTTCCACTTGGATCTTGATGTACAGCTACTAAACATGGTACTCCTGACCCTTCTGTATATGTTCTTCTAACCATATGTCCTGGTCCCTTTGGAGCAACCATAAATACATCAACATCTTTAGGTGCAACTATTTGACCAAAGTTTATATTAAATCCATGAGCAAATGCTAAAGCATTTCCTGCTTCTAAATATGGAGCAACTTGTTCTTTATATATAGCAGCTTGTTTTTCATCTGGAATAAGCATCATTACTATATCAGCCGCTTTAACAGCCTCTGGTACTGTAGCAACTTGTAATCCATCATTTTCTGCTACCTTCCAAGACTTACTTCCTTCATATAAACCAACTATAACATCTATTCCACTATCATGTAGGTTTAATGCATGAGCATGTCCTTGGCTACCATAACCAATTATTGCAACCTTCTTTCCTTTTAAATAATCTAGGTTTGTGTCTTTTTCATAATACATTTTTACCATTTTTTATTCCTCCTAATATTTATTGAATATCTTCCTCGCTTATTATTTGATTAATTGGTGCACCTGGTGCAACCATAGGAAATACCTTTTTGTCATTATCTATTACGTAATCTATAACTACAGGTCCCTTTGACTTCAAAGCTTTTTCTAAAATACCCTCTAACTCATCCTTTTTAGTTACTCTATAACCTTCTGCTCCAAAAGCTTCTGCAAGCTTAACTAAATCTGTCTTTCTATCTAATGTAGTATTAGAATATCTTCCATCAAAGAATAATGTTTGCCACTGTCTTACCATACCTAAAACATTGTTATTCATAATCACTATAACTATTGGCAAATTATTTTTAACTGCTGTTGCTAACTCATTACAATTCATCATGAAGCTACCATCACCAGCAATATTAATAACTCTACAATCTGGTTTACCAAGTTGTGCACCAATTGAAGCACCCAACCCAAATCCCATAGTTCCAAGACCTCCAGAAGTTATCAATCTTCTAGGAGCATTAAAATCAAAATATTGAGCTGTCCACATTTGATGTTGTCCTACTTCTGTAGATATAATTAAGTTACCTTGATTCAACTTGTTTAATATTTCAAAAAAATACTGTGGAGTTAACTTCTCCTCTTCTTCCTTCTTATAAGCAGTTAATGTTTTTAAATATTCAACATGCTCTAACCACTCTTTATTCTTCTTTTCATCTATATGTGGTAAAATTCTTTGAAGCACTAACTTCAAGTCACCAACTACTGATAAATCAACCTTTATATTTTTATTTATTTCAGCTGGGTCTACATCTATATGAAGAATTTTTGCATTGCTTAAATTTTCCGGATTAGATATTACTCTATCAGAGAATCTTGCTCCTAGCGCAATAAATAAGTCACACTTTGTAGCGCTTATATTTGAAGCTTTTGTGCCATGCATCCCTATCATTCCAGTTAATAACGGATGTCCCTTAGGAACAACTCCAATACCCATCAAAGAATTACATATAGGCGAGTTAATCTTTTCTACTAGCTCAATAACCTCTTCACTAGCGTCTGAAGTAATAGCTCCTCCCCCTACACATATAAATGGCTTCTTAGAATTATTAATTAATTCAATAGCTTCATTAACTTTATCTTCATAAATTAATTTTTCTTTTCTTGCTACTTCTAATGGTTCTAACTTTTTGTATTCTACTTTTTCTACTTGAATATTCTTTGGAATATCAATTAAAACAGGTCCCGGCCTTCCCTCTTTAGCTATATAAAATGCTTTCTTTATAACCTCTTGAAGATCATTTATATCCTTAACTATATAATTGTGTTTAGTAATAGGCATTGTTATTCCTGTTATATCCACCTCTTGAAAACTATCTTTACCTAATAAACTCATAGGAACATTCCCAGTTATCGCTACCATAGGGATAGAATCCATATAAGCTGTGGCTATACCTGTTACTAAGTTTGTTGCACCTGGTCCAGAGGTTGCAATACATACTCCCACCTTTCCAGTAGCTCTTGCATATCCATCTGCAGCATGAGCAGCCCCCTGCTCATGACAAGTTAAAATATGACGTATTTTATCTTGGTACTTATATAACGAATCATACAAATTAATAACTTGTCCACCTGGATAACCAAATACAATATCTACACCCTCATCTATAAGTGATTGAACAACTATATCTGACCCTGTTAAAATCATCCCGCCCCCTCCTTACCATAATTTTTTTTATTTAAATACAGCTCCAGTACTTGCAGAACTTACTAATTTAGCATATCTTGCTAAATATCCTTCAGTAACCTTTGGTTCTACTGGCTTTAATCTTTTTCTTCTTCCTTCTAACTCCTCATCAGAAACCTCTAGTTCTAGTTTTCCTGCATTTATATCAATTGATATAATATCCCCCTCTTCAACTAAAGCTATTACTCCACTTTCAGCTGCTTCAGGTGATACATGTCCTATTGAAGCTCCTTTAGTTGCCCCACTAAATCTACCATCTGTTATTAAAGCAACTTCCTTATCTAGTCCCATTCCAGCAATTGCTGATGTTGGTGATAGCATTTCTCTCATACCTGGACCACCCTTTGGTCCTTCGTATCTAATAACAATAACATCTCCAACTTTTATTTGTTTTCCCATAATAGCTTCTATTGCCTCTTCTTCTGAGTCATACACTCTTGCTGGTCCTTTATGTTTTAACATCTCTTTTGCAACTGCTGATCTTTTTACAACTGCCCCATCTTTAGCAAGGTTTCCTCTTAAAATAGCAATACCACCTGTTTCACTATATGGCTCTTCTATTGGCCTAACAATTGAATAATCTTTGACCTTCTTACCTTCTATATTTTCACCTTGAGTTTTACCTGTAGCAGTAATGCAATTTAAATGAATAATATTTTTCTTAGATAATTCATTTAAAACTGCTCCAATTCCCCCTGCATAATAAAGATCTATAATATGCGTTTGTGATGCTGGTGCAAGGTGACAAAGATTAGGTGTTCTACTAGAAACCTCATTTATAATATCAAGATTTATTGGTAATTTTGCTTCATTTGCTATAGCAGTTAAATGCAATACAGAGTTTGACGAACAACCAAGCGCCATATCGCAGGCTAATGCATTTTCAATAGCTTTTTCAGTTACTATATCTCTTGGTTTTATATCTTTTTCTAAAAGATTCATTACTGCCATACCAGCTTGCTTTGCTAATCTAATTCTTTCTGAATAAACAGCAGGTATTGTACCATTTCCAGGCAAAGCTAATCCTAATACTTCTGCCAAGCAATTCATTGAATTTGCTGTGAACATTCCTGAACACGAGCCGCAAGTTGGACATGCATTATCTTCTAGCTCCTTTAAATCTCCCTCAAGCATTGTTCCATTTTCATATGCTCCTACAGCTTCAAATACAGTTGTTAAAGAAACATCTGTATCTTTAAACTTTCCTGGTAGCATTGGACCTCCACTAACAATTACAGCTGGAATATTTAATCTCAACGCTGCCATCATCATACCTGGAACAATCTTATCACAATTAGGTATTAACACTAATGCATCGAATCCATGAGCTTTAACCATACACTCAATTGTGTCTGCAATAAGCTCCCTAGTTACTAAAGAATACTTCATTCCTTCATGTCCCATAGCAATTCCATCGCAAACTCCTATAGTTGGAAATACTAGTGGAGTTCCACCTGACATAAGTACTCCTTTTTTTACACCTTCAACAATTTGATCTAAATGCACATGCCCTGGAATAATATCATTTTGTGAGGTTACTACTCCTATTAGAGGTCTCTCTAATTCTTCTTCAGTAAGACCTGCCGCTTTGAATAGTGACCTGTGCGGAGCCCTTTGAGGACCTTTTTTTACAACGTCACTTCTCATATTTTACATCCCCTTTTCTATCTCACTTAAAACTAACTTTGTCATTTCTTCAGTACCAACAAGTTTCATACCTTCACTCATTATGTCTCCTGTTCTATATCCTGATTCTAAAACTCTTAAAACAGCCTTATCTATTAATGCAGCCTCATCGTCTAGTTTAAATGTGTGCTTAAGCATCATACTTCCTGAAAGTATTGTAGCAAGAGGATTTGCAATTCCTTTACCTGCAATATCAGGTGCACTTCCATGTATAGGTTCATACATACCAAAACTATTTTTCCCTAATGATGCTGATGGAAGCATACCAATAGATCCTGTTACCATACTTGCTTCATCTGATAATATATCTCCAAACATATTTGAAGTAACTATTACATCAAATTGTCTTGGATCTCTTACCATTTGCATTGCTGCATTATCAATATATAAGTGATTTAATTCTACTTCCGGATAATCCTTAGCTACATCTTCCACAATTCTTCTCCATAACCTTGAGCTTTCAAGTATATTTGCTTTATCTACTGAAGTTACCTTCTTCTTTCTCTTCATTGCTGAGTCAAAAGCAATTTTAGCAATTCTTCTAACCTCTTCTTCGTTATATCTTTCAGTATCATATGCTGCAGGAATTCCATCTACAGTAGTTTGTCCTCTATCTCCAAAGTAAATTCCACCAGTTAATTCTCTTACCACAAGTACATCTATACCATCACCAATTATGCTTTCCTTTAATGGTGACGCATCTTTAAGTGGTGCATATAACAATGCTGGTCTTAAGTTACAATAAAGTCCAAGCCCACCTCTTAAACCTAACAAAGCTTGTTCAGGCCTTACTTTAGCTGTTGGATTATCCCACTTTGGCCCTCCTACTGCCCCCAGTAATACAGCATCGCTTTTCTTACATGCATCTATTGTTTCTTGAGGTAAAGGATTGCCTGTTTTATCTATTGCACATCCCCCTGCCAATAAATATTCATAATCAAATCTATGACCAAATTTTTCTCCTACTGCATTTAAAACTTTAATAGTTGATTCTACTACCTCCGGTCCAATACCATCTCCAGGTATAACTGCTATATGATATTTCATTTTTTTAACCCCCAATTTATTTATTTCTTATATATCCAATTAATCCGTCATTATCTATTATATTTTGCATAAACTCTGGGAATGGTTCTCCCTTATATTCTTCATTCTTAGTTAGGTTTTTAATTACTCCTGTAGAGAAGTCAACCTCTAGCTTATCTCCATTATCTATTGCCTTAACAGCCTCATCACATTCTAAAATAGGTAATCCTATATTAATGGCATTTCTGTAGAATATTCTTGCAAAAGTTGAAGCTATTACACAGCTAACCCCTGCTGCCTTTATAGCTATAGGTGCATGTTCTCGTGAAGATCCACAACCAAAATTTTTATTTGCTACAATAAAATCTCCATCTTCCACATTCTTAACAAACTCTTTATCTATATCTTCCATACAGTGTGCAGCAAGTTCTTTATGCACTGAAGTATTTAAATATCTTGCTGGAATTATTACATCTGTATCTACATTATCGCCATACTTAAAAACTTTTCCTGTTACTTTCATTTCAAACTCCCCCTTATACTAACTCTGGATCTGTAATCTTTCCTGTTATTGCAGATGCAGCTGCCACAGCTGGACTTGCTAGATAAACTTCTGATTCTACATGACCCATTCTTCCTACAAAGTTTCTATTAGTTGTTGAAACAGCCCTTTCACCAGCTGCTAGGATTCCCATATGACCACCTAAACATGGACCACATGTTGGAGTTGAAACTACAGCTCCTGCTTCTACTAAATCTTTTATAATTCCTTCTTCTAATGCTTGAAGATATATTTTTTGAGTTCCCGGGAACACTATGCATCTTATTCCCTTCTTAACTTTCTTACCTTTCATTATGTCTCTTGCTACTCTTAAATCTGACATTCTACCATTTGTACAAGACCCTATAACTACTTGATCTATATTTACATCTCCCACATTATCTATAGTTCTTGTGTTATCTGGTAAATGAGGGAAAGAAATTGTTGGTCTTAAAGTACTTAAATCAATTTCATAAACCTCATCATATTCTGCATCACTATCAGCTTCATACTTTTTCCATTCCCTTGAAGCATGCTCTTTTAAATATTCTTCTGTTTTTTCATCTACAGGAAAAATTCCGTTTTTTCCACCTGCCTCAATAGCCATATTAGCCATTGTAAATCTATCATCCATAGAAAGATATTCTAATCCATCTCCTACAAATTCCATTGATTTATATAAAGCACCATCTACACCTATCATTCCAATGATATGTAAGATAATATCCTTACCGCTTACCCATTTAGCTGGTTTATTCTTCAACACAAATTTAATCGCCGATGGAACCTTAAACCAACATTGTCCTGTAGCCATTCCAGCTGCCATATCTGTAGAACCAATTCCTGTTGAAAATGCTCCTAATGCACCATAAGTACAAGTGTGAGAATCTGCACCAATTACTACATCTCCTGCTACAGCTAGTCCTTTTTCAGGAATTAAACAATGCTCTATCCCCATTTCACCAACCTCAAAGAAATTTTCAATTTCCTTTTCTTTAGCAAATTCTCTTATATATTTAACTTGTTCTGCAGCCTTTATATCCTTATTCGGAGTAAAGTGGTCTGGAACAATAGCTATTTGGCTCTTGCTAAATACTTTATCAACACCAAATTTCTTAAACTCTGTTACTGCAACTGGTGTTGTGATATCATTACCTAACACTAAATCAAGTTTAGCTTCAATTAATTGTCCTGCCTTTACACTATCTAATCCTGCATGTGCTGCTAATATTTTTTGTGTCATTGTCATTCCCATTTGTAAATCATCCCCCTTAAAAATATGTTCTTGCTTTTCTTTCAATATCTTTTATAAGCTTATATTCAATAGAATCCACTAGAGCTATCCAACTTGCTTGAATTACATCTCTTGACACCCCAACTGTACTCCAATTTTCTACCCCATCAGTAGACTCTATTAATACTCTTACTTTTGCGCCTGTAGCACTCTCAGAATCTAAAACCCTTACTTTATAGTCAACAAGCCTTACATCTTGTAATTGTGGATAGAATACATCTAATGCTTTTCTTAAAGCTTTGTCTAATGCATTTACAGGCCCATCACCTATTGCTGCATTCATCTCTTCTTTCCCATCAACTGTTATATTTATCATTACAGAAGAACTAAACTCTTTATCCCAAGAAGGTTGTTCTGAAAATACTTTAAAGTAATTCAACTTAAAGAACGGTTTATATTTTCCTATAATTTTTCTCATTACCAGTTCTACAGTACCCTCAGCACCTTCAAATTGATATCCTTCATATTCTAATTCCTTCAATTTATTTGTAATCTTCTTAACTTCTTCACTATCTTTAGATATATTAGGAAATATCTTTTGAACTTCTGAATATACAGTACTTTTACCACTAACTTCAGATATCAAAAATCTTCTCTTATTTCCTACTAACTCTGGTTTAATATGTTCATAAGACTTAGGTGCCTTACAAACAGCATCTATATGCATTCCTCCCTTATGAGCAAAGGCTGATCCTCCTACATAAGGTGCTTCATCTTGTAATGTTATATTTGAAATTTCAGCTATGAATCTAGCAACGGTTGTAAGTTTAGAAAGGTTATTATCATCAATAACCCTATAACCCATTTTCAACTTTAATGTTGGGATGATTGTACTTAGATTTGCATTACCACATCTTTCACCTATACCAATGAAAGTTCCTTGAATTTGATTAGCCCCAACTTGTGCTGCCACGATTGAATTAGCTACCGCCATCCCCATATCATCATGACAATGTATACCTACGTTGCCCCCTATTATATTTACTACCTCTTTAGTAATATTTCTTATCTCGTCTGGTAAAGTTCCCCCATTTGTATCACATAAAACTACTGATTTTGCCCCCGCTTCAGCAGCTATCTTTACTGTTGAAATTGCATACTCTTTATTTTGCTTATATCCGTCAAAAAAATGTTCTGCATCAAATATCACTTCTTTATTTTTACTTACCAGATATTTAATTGTGTCCCCAATCATATTTAAATTCTCATCTAGAGATGTTTTTAATATTTCCTTCACTTGGAAGTCCCATGACTTACCGAATATAGTAACGACTGAAGTTTCAGCCAACAATAAATTTTTTATATTTTTATCTTCACCTACTTCGGTATTAGGTCTTCTAGTAGAACCAAAAGCCACTATTTTAGAATTCTTAAGTCTTTCGCCCTTTAATCTCTTAAAAAACTCCATATCTTTAGGGTTAGATCCTGGATTTCCAGCCTCAATATAGGTAACTTCTAAATCATCTAGTACCCTAACTATTTTTAACTTATCCTCTAGAGAGAAAGATATTCCTTGACCTTGTGCCCCATCTCTCAAGGTGGAATCAAATATATCAATCTTTCTCTGCCCCATATATAATGCCCCCTTTATTTATTGCTAATTAATGATTCCTTATATTTTTGTCCCCTCTTTCAAGAGCTGTTACCCCTGTTCTTACCAACTCTTGTATTCCATACTCTTCCATAAGTTTTATTAATGCTGTTATCTTACTCTCGTCACCTGTTAATTCTATAGTTAGAGTATCTACTGACACATCAATAATCTTACTTCTAAAAATAGTAACTATTTCATTAATTGCCGCTCTCTTTTCAGCATCTGCTTTAACTTTAATCAAAACAAGTTCTCTATACACAGAATTTCCGCTTTTTAAGTCGATGACCTTGATTACATCCTCAAGCTTATCTAATTGTTTTTTCACTTGTTCTAAAGTGTCATTGTCCCCAACTATCGCAATAGTCATCCTTGAGATTTTTTCATCTTCTGTTCTTCCTACAGTTAGACTATCTATGTTATAGCCTCTCCTTGAAAATAATCCAGAAACTCTACTTAAAACTCCTGATGAGTTTTTTACCAAAACAGATAACACATGCCTTTGTTCCATATAGCCTCCTCCTTATTAAAATATATCCCCAATAATACTAGATAAAAGGTATAAAAATACCCACCCTTAATGATATGAACCATAAGAGGTGGGATAAAAATCCGCCTGAAATATAATATCACTAGGTTCCAACAAACCCTTGCATATAACGGATGCACACCGGATATCGCTTACTCATTCTAAAAGAACTTTCTGGATTCAGCTCTGGAGTGATAATTATTTAAATAAAGTATCGATTCGCACCTACCATCGACTCTCTGAAACCTTCTTGCTTAAATAAACGTCTCCTTCATAGCGATTAATTTCCATAAATGTTTTGTTGATAAAATTTTACTATTTCGTCCATGTATTGTCAATGAATCAAATTTACTTTTATAAATTTGTTAGTGAAATCCTATTCTTATTTTATCTTTTAAGATTTCTTTAGATATAATTAATTGTTTTTTGACAATTCATCAATTAATCACATACTTATTTGTATTATAGTTAAATATTTATATATCTTTTTTATTATAATATTATTACTTTTGCAACTTTATTACCATTTAGTTAAACTTCTTTTCTGATTTTGTTAAATCTGCTATATAGTCAAACTTTCTATCAAAGCAATACAATAAAAAACCGTACTTCATTTAATCATAAAGCACAGTTTACAATTCTACTTATTTAACTTTTTTACTTACTACTCTTCTCTTCAATCATATTAGCTAAATTATGGGCTAATTCATCAATTTCAGTTTGATTTTCTCCCTCTAGCATCACTCTTACTAAAGGTTCTGTTCCTGAAGGCCTTATTAAAACTCTTCCTTTTCCATGTAATAATTCTTCTATTCTATTTATTTCATCTTGTATTTCTTTATCTTCCAAATAAATATTTTTCTTATTGTTAGGTACAGTTGCATTAGCTAACACTTGAGGAAGTTCTTTCATTATTGAACAAAGTTCACTTAATGTCTTTCCTTCTTTCTTAACTATTGATGCTATTTGAAGAGCCGTAACTAAGCCATCTCCAGTTGTATTGTAATCTAAGAATATAATATGTCCAGATTGTTCTCCACCTAAAACATATTTTCCTTTAATCATTTCTTCTAATACATATCTGTCTCCAACCTTAGTTTTTAATGTATTCATTCCTAATTCATTGCATGCAATATCTAATCCTAAATTACTCATTACTGTAACTACTAAAGTATTGTCTTTCAATCTATTAATTTCCTTTAAGTGCTTTCCACATATAGCAAGGATGAAATCACCATTTATTAAATTTCCTTTTTCATCTACTGCTAAGCATCTATCTGCATCTCCATCAAATGCAAATCCTATATCGCATCCCTTTTTAACTACATACTCCATTAATTCTTCTGGATGTGTAGAGCCACATTTCTCATTAATGTTAGTCCCATCCGGATTATCATTTATTACATATACATCTGCACCTAATTCCCTAAATGCTCTAACTGATGACATATATGAAGCTCCATTTGCACAATCTAAAGCAACCTTTAAGCCATTTAATTTAAACGGTATAGTATTTTTCGCAAACTCTATATAATCGTCTAATGCTCCAACTTCTATTATTTCTCTTCCTAATTGTGTTCCTACAGGACTTGGAACACCTTCAAAATCACTTTCAATAACTCTTTGAATTTCATCTTCTAATTCATCAGATAATTTATATCCCTTATCATCAAAGAACTTTATTCCATTATACTCAACAGGATTATGTGATGCTGAAATCATTACCCCTGCATCTGCTCCATATTCTCTAGTTAAATGTGCTACTGCTGGTGTTGGTACTACTCCTAAAACAACTGCTTCAGCTCCTACTGATAGTATTCCTGCAACTAAAGCTGCTTCTAACATATCCCCTGATATTCTTGTATCTTTACCTACTAATATCTTTGGCTTATGTGCACCCTCAGTTAAAACATACGCACCAGCTCTTCCTAAATTATAAGCTAGCCTTGCATCCAATTCAGTATTTGCAATACCTCTTACTCCGTCTGTTCCAAACATTCTACTCATAATTTACCTCTTTTCATTAAAAGTACTCTAATTTCTTAAGTTTCTATAATTTAGTATAATCATTGCCCTCAATATTGGCAACACTATTCCTCGTCTTTTCTTATTCTTTCAAGTAATAAACTATAGCCATCGCTACCATAATTTAAACATCTATTTACCCTACTTATAGTAGCAGTACTTGCTCCTGTTATTTCAACTATCTCTGTATATGTCTTTTTTTCATTTAACAGCTTAGCCACATGCATTCTTTGTGCTAAGGATTTTACTTCATTTATGGTTGCAACATCCTCAAAAAAATTATAACACTCTTCTAAATTTTCAAGTTTGAGTATAGCTTCAAAAAACAAATCCATCTCTTTACTTTTTATCTTTGAGTTTATCTCACTCATTTTATTCACTCCTTAGAATAATATACTAGTTAATTATACTCTAAGCTTTTACAATTCACAACTTCATATAGTTAAAGCAAGATTTATTTTATACTTCTGTATTCCTACTGCCCTCTGGATTAGCTAAAGAGTTTAATCCTTCTAACCTTAAATCTTGATAAATACTCATCGTTGGTAATAACCATACCTCTCCTGTTCCACTATATACATTTAATAACCCTTCACCATTAGTAACACTTCCTATTAAAGAAGATGATTTTTCTACAGTAAACTTAATATTACTAGTTCTTAATACAGCAAAATTACCATCTACCTTTAAGGTATCATTAAATAATTTACATTTAAAAATTTCTGACTCCGGTACAGGAATCTCTAATACAACTATTCCACTTCCAGAAATACTTGTTTGATATATTCCTTCATTTCCGAATAACATTGAAGAAACACTTTTTTGCATGGCTGCCCCAACTTCAACATCTTCTTCACAAGCATAAAACAATCCATCATCAACTATAATTTCTTCATCTTCTAATTCTATTAAGGCAAAATGTCCAAATGACGGCTCTAAAAATATTTCACCTGTTCCTTCATAGGTTGGTTTAAACATAGTTTCACCTGTCAACTTACTATTTAAAAACTTTTTCCCTAATCCAACTACTCCACCTGTTTTAGTCTTTATTTCTATTTCACCCTTCATATAACTTAACGCGCCTGATTCAAGCTTTACTGAACTATCCTCAAGAATAATTCTAACTTGTCTCAGCTTTATTCCACTGTCATTCATTATTTGTAATCCAAGAGCTGTTCCAACATCTGTTGCTCCTTCTAAACGATCAAATTCTAAAATCTGAAACTTCGAATCATTTCTCATCTCTGATAACATAGTCAATTTGTTTTGAATATTCATAGATGTTCTCATAAACTCACCTCAATATTTTTTATCTTAATTTTATCACAAATTTATTCATTGTATTATTAACGAATAAATTATTTCTAATTAGAATTTATCTCGTCAAAATCCGTTCAACACCGCATTTTTACTATTACTTCTTAACTTCTTAAGTTTTTAAGTTCTTAAAAACAAAAAGAAGCTCGTTTAAAACAAGCTTCTTCTATAAGTAATAATTTATTTTAGTAAACCTTCGCCTCTTCTTCCCCACTAAGAACTCTTATAGCTCCTTGTGCTAAAGCAAGTAATTCATCTTCACCTGGATAAATTGTTATTCCAGCTATCCATCCAGCTCTTTTCTTTATAGCTTCAGTAACTACTGGAGAATATGCTATTCCTCCTGTTAAAACTATTTGGTCAACCTTACCTTCTAAGACAGTTGCCATAGCTCCAATATCTTTTCCAACTTGATAAATAAACGCACTAAATAACTCCTTTGCTTCTTCACTGCCTTCATCTATCATTTTTAATACATCTCTCATATCGTTAGTGTTAGCATATGCATTTAATCCACCATTACCAACTAACTTGCTATAAACCTCTTTTTCAGTATACTTACCGCTAAAACAAAGCTTAACTAAATCTCCAGCTGGTACTGTACCTGCTCTTTCTGGAGAAAAAGCTCCTTCTCCATCTAATGCATTATTTACATCCACAACTCTACCATGGTTATGAGCCCCAACAGAAACTCCTCCACCCATGTGTACAACTATAAGATTTAGATTTTCATATCCTTTTCCACTTTCTTTTCCATATCTCTTTGCTACAGCTTTTTGATTTAAAGCATGGAATTTTGACTTTCTTGGTAGTTCTGGAACACCTGAATATCTTGCTATATCTTCTAATTCATCAACAACAACTGGATCAACTATAAACGCTGGTACTCCTATTTCTTTTGCTATTTCATTAGATAATATTCCACCTAAGTTGGAAGCGTGTTGTCCTTGAACTCCAACCTTTAAGTCTTCTAATAATTCTTCAGTTACAGCATAAGTACCACCTGGAATTGGCTTAAGCATTCCCCCTCTACCTACTACTGCATCTAAAGTCTTTATATCAAAGTTCTTTTCTTTTAGAACATTTAAAATAACTTCTTTTCTAAACCCTCTTTGCGCATATATGCTATCATATTTTGCTATTTCTTCTGTTGAGTGTCTAAGAGTTTCTTCAAATAATTCCTTTTCATCTTCATACACTCCAATTTTAGTTGAAGTTGAGCCTGGATTTATAATTAATAATTTGTATGACATACCATAACCTCCATTAATTCTCTTGATTATTTAATAGATTCAGCTACAACAGCTGCTAAAGCTATTGAGTTAACCTTTGTTTCAAAGCTATCTGCTCTTGAAGTTAATATAACTGGTGCTGAAGTACCAACAAGTATTCCACCATTTCTGCTATTAGATGTATAAGTTAAAGTTTTATACATTACATTTGCAGTTTCTATATTAGGAAGCATTATAACATCAGCTTTTCCTGCAACTGGTCCTGTTATTCCTTTATGATGAGCAGCTTCTTCTGATAATGCATTATCTAAAGCTAATGGTCCATCTACTACACATCCCTTTATTTGTCCTCTATCATTCATCTTTGATAATAATGAAGCATCTATTGTAGCTGGCATATCTGGATTTACCACTTCAACCGCACAAACTGGAGCTACTTTTGGACATTCTATTCCACATGCATGTGCAACACTAACAGAGTTTTGTACTATTTGTACTTTAGCCTTTAAATCAGGATAAGTATTAAATGCAGCATCAGTTAAGAATATTAACCTATCAAATCCTTCAATTTCAAACACTGATACATGAGACATTACCTTTCCTGTTCTTAATCCAACTTCTTTATTTAAAACACTTCTTAAAAAAGTAGCTGTATCTACTAACCCCTTCATTACCATATCAGCTCTGCCACTAGATACTAGTTGGATTGCAAATAATGCAGCTTTTTTTACATCTGGTTCATGAATAACTTCAAATTGAGTTATATCCATACCTATTGAATCAGCTATTTCTTTAATCTTATTTTTATCTCCTACTAAAATCGCATCAGCAATTCCTTGTTCCTTAGCAGCTTTAATAGCTTCTAATACTGGTTCATCTTGTGCTACTGCAACAGAAACCTTTTTTCTTTTGCACTCTTTTACCCTTGATAATAAATCATCAAAATTCTTACTCATTTTACACACCTCTTATACTCTTTATCTATATTTTTAATTATTTACAAGTTAAACAACATAAAACTATGTTAAATTTATAACATTCATAGTTATACTTATCCATAGATATTAATTCCATTGTAACAAAAAATATCCTGAAAACCGAAGTTTTCAGAATATTTCATTAAATTTCTTTATATTTACCTATAATTTTCTCAGCAACCTTAATTCCGTCTACTGCAGCTGATATTATTCCTCCTGCAAAACCCGCTCCTTCTCCACAAGGATATAATCCTGATGTATTTATACTTTCTAAATTCTCATTTCTTGACATTCTTACAGGTGCTGATGTTCTAGTCTCTATACCTGTAAGTACTGCATCATTCATTCCATATCCTTTTATTCTAGTATCAAATTTAGTTATACCATCTTTTAGAGAATCAACCACATAATTAGGTAAACATTCTCTTAAATCCCTAAATTCAAATCCTGGTTTATATGATGGTGTCACACAGCCTAATTTTTTACTTACTTCATCCTTCATAAAGTCTCCAACTAGTTGAATCGGTGCCTTATAGCCACCGCCACCTAAATTATATGCTAAACTTTCATAATATCTTTGAAACTCCATACCTTTAAGCGGTGAATCTCCATAAAAATCGTCAGGTCCAACAGTTACAACTAATGCAGAGTTTGCATTTTCTAAATCTCTTGCATGATAACTCATTCCATTAGAAACTAATCTATTCTCCTCTGAAGCAGCTGCTACAACCACTCCTCCAGGACACATACAGAAAGAATATATTCCTCTTCCTGTTTTTTCACTTTGATAAGCTAACCTATAATCTGCTGCCTTTAATCTAGGATGACCAGCATACCTACCATACTGACTTTCATCAATCATATTTTGTGGATGTTCAATTCTTACACCTACTGCAAAAGCCTTAGGTTGCATAAAAACTCCTTCTCTAAATAACATTTCATATGTATCTCTTGAACTATGTCCTATTGCTAAAATCAATGCTTCACAAGGAATCTCTTCACCATTTACAATAATGCTCTTTAACTCTCCATCCTTGATATTTACCTTTTCTAACTTTGAGTTAAATTTAACTTTTCCACCTAACCTAATAATTTCTTTTCTTATATTTTTAACTACTCCCTTTAATAAGTCTGTGCCTACGTGTGGCTTCCCAGAATATATTATTTCATCTGGCGCTCCTGCTTTCACTAGTTCTTCTAAAACATATCCACATCTATTGTCTTTTATTCTAGTAGTAAGTTTACCATCTGAAAATGCTCCTGCTCCACCTTCTCCAAACTGTACATTTGATTCTAGATTTAGCTTACAATTCCCCATCCAAAATTCCTCTACAGTTTTTGTTCTAGAATCTACATCTTCTCCTCTTTCAATTACAATAGGATTATATCCGTATTGAGCTAGTCTTAATGCAGAAAATATACCGGCTGGTCCAAATCCAACTACTACAGGCCTATGTTCTAATACTACATTTCCCGATTCAACCTTAACTTCTTCTATGTTATCCTCAATTTTTATATCTTTATCTTTTAGTTTAGATACTATTCTCTTTTCTCCATTACAACTTATATCTATAGAATAATTAAATTTTATATTGTCTTTTTTACGAGCATCAACACTTTCTTTTAAAATTTTAAACTTGAAAATATCTGATTCATTTATTCTAAGTTTTTTAGCTACTTTTCCCTTTAAATTCTCCAATGGTTCTTCTATACTTAAGCTTATATTATTAACTCTAATTGTCATATTCTCACCTTTTCTTATTAGATATCTTTTATTTCCTACTATAACAAAAAAAAAGTGGCTACGCCACTTTTTTAATTGGAAGAATTAATAGTTTTTACTGCAATGTCGTTATAACTACCGTAACCTTTCCACTATTTGTTTTTATGGATACATCCTGTCTATCAATTCCTACTAAAGTTGCTTTCCACTCAATTTCATGATTTCCTTCAACTAATCCGCCAACACTTGCTTCAACTTTAATATTATCAGCTTTTATTGATAATAAAGCTTCTTTTGTCCCTTCTAATACCACCTTTACTGTGTTAGGTGTATACTCATGACTTGTATCAACTCCAATATAATCCACCTTAACATCAAAGCTTTTAGTTACTGGAATCTCATCCTTTATCTTCAAGTTAACAGTTACATACTGCTCATCTAAACTTACTGTTATTCCCTCCGGTATTGATAACTTCAAGTTTACATCTTTACTAGATACTATATCAGATAAATTTAACGGCTCTGTTTCTATATATTTAATATTTTCAACATCCTTAGGATTACCAATAATACTTACTTTACTCTTTGATAATGTTTCCTTCTCTATACTTAATCCATTTTTTAATGAACCTGTATATTTAACTTTTATAGGAACTTCCGTTCCTTTTCCCACCTGCATTTTTAACGTTCCTTTTGACCTATCTAAATTTACACCTTTTACCACAATTCCTTCACTATCTATAGGAATCAACTCATATTCACTTTCAAAGTCTTCTGATATATCTTTAGTCTCTCCAATTAAGGCTACTGATTCTACCTTTGAAACTGCACTTTCAGGACCATAAATCTTAACACTTTGTGGCGTAAATTCTACAGCTCTTTCTACGAAACCTTCTTTAAAAAATGTATCTACTTTAGATACAACATTAACATACTTTTCGGTATACTCTTCTACATTAATTTTTATTGATAATACTCCAGTATTCATTACATTTACATCTTGCGGATAATTAACCACTCTTACTGGAACATTATTTTCACCCTTCTTTAATACATAAGTTCCTAAGTCAGCTGTAACTTTAAAGTCAGCTACTTTGGCAGAATAAACCGCATTTGCAGGTCCCTCTACCCTTAAATTAACAGTAAAGTTTTGATTAGGGGATAATGCCAAATTAGATTCTCTTAGTACCTCTGAATTAATTATATCTACAGATATATCTTTTATTTCTGAAGATTTATTAGGATTTTCTATGCTAGTTACATAAAGCCATAGACAAAAAGCTAATAAAACGCAAACTAATTGTACTACGCCTCTTTTTTCATTCCCTTTATCCATGTTTTCACCTTCTCTCCAGCACTTTTTACTCTTTTAGCATCTCTGTTTTCCATTATTTTCAAAAGTATAGTTTTTAATTTTTCCTTATCATAATTTCTAGTCAATCTACCATTAACAGCTAATGAAATAACTCCTGTTTCTTCAGATACTACTATAACTAATGCATCTGAATTCTCTGACAGCCCCATTGCGGCTCTATGTCTAGTTCCAAGCTTCTTATTTATGCTATTATTATTTGTTAACGGCAAAACACATCCTGAAGCATGAATTCTATTTCTTCTAATTATTGTTGCTCCATCATGCAATGGAGTATTTACAACAAATATATTTTCTAAAAGATTTGCACTAACCTGTGCATCTATAAGTGTTCCTGAGGATATAATCTCTCCTAGACCTGTTCCTTGCTCTATAGCTATTAATGCTCCAGTCTTAGTAGCTGCAAGATTCTCCACAGCTGTTACTATCTCATTTACTACTTCGTTTCTATACTCAATGGGCTGACCATAATGTATATCTTCAAATGTACTCCTACCTAAATGCTCTAATACCCTTCTAATTTCAGGTTGAAATATTATAATCATAGCTAAAACACCAATAGTAAGTGTTTTGTTTAATATAAAATTCAATGTATCCAACCTTAAAAATAGACTTATTGGAATAAGAGCAAATATGAATACAGTACCTTTTAATAATTGCTCTGCTCTTGTTTCCTTTATCAACATATATCCCTTATAAAAAATAAAAGATACAACTAGTATATCTAAAATAGACCAAATGGTAATATTTTTCACCGTATTAATTATTAATGTTCCTATTTCATTCATTGGTCTCACCCCTCTTCTTAATCACTATTTAAATTATACACTAATTTACCAATTCTTAATATAATCGAGATTACAAAATTATGATTTTTTTTAATTAATCATACTATTTTACATAAATAAATAATATAAATCTTATATAGAACATTTATATCCGTAAAAGGAGGGATAAAAAATATGAAACTAGATAAACTTAACATCAATAAAAAATATATTATTGCAATCATATGTATAATCTTACTCCCTATTGTTATTTTATGCGTAATTAAATTAACACCAAGTAATAGAAATATATCTCAATTAAATAACATAGGAAAAAAAATAGAATCTTGTAACAAAAAACTAAAAGATTGTTTAGATGATAATGGTATAAATTCTGATACCACAAAAGAGACATTAACTAATGAATTAATAGAATTATCAAATATCCAATCTACTTTAGATTCAGCTAATGTATTAGACCAAAATAAAGAATTAAAAACAAAATTATCTGAAACACTTGAATATAATATAAATCTATACCAATTAACATTATCAATTATAAAAAATCCTAATTCTACGGAAATATTACAAACATACAATGAATATACCCAAACATATGAATTACTTAAAAACAATTATGATACACTACATTTATTAGGACTAGATATAGAGTTTCCTTCAGAAGCAGATGAATTTTTTACAACATCCACTACATTTATCAATACCTTAATAAAGCTCAATAGAGAAAATGATATAAAAATAAGTCAAAAAAGTACTTATATACTAAATCTTGAAGAATGCATAGAAGTTCTAAATTCTATTAACGAAGATTTACGTCCTGCTCTAAATAAAATTAGAGAAGATGGTCGTTCTCTTGATAATCTACTTAAAGACGTAAAGGATAAGAGAAGTAAATTTAATGAATTAAAAAGCAAAACTTATTCATTTAGCATTCCTGAAAACGGAAATGAATGTTATCAAGTACTTCAAGACACATTAAACTACTATGAACTATATATAACTTCTCTTGAACATTCCATAGTAGTAGAAAAAACATCTAACGAAAAAGATAAGGATGATAATATAGATATAAACTATGAAAATAGTTTTGAAAAATATGAAGACTTTACTGATAGCTTAAAAGATTTAAAATCTGAGTTGGATAATTTTAATAATAAATAAGTATAAATAATCTTCTTTTGGCAATACTAACACTTGACTGGGTTAGAAAAAGGAGGTTATTTATGAAAAAATTTATGTGCCAATTTACTCTTTGCTTAGCTCTTCTCAGTTTGTTTTGCTCAGCAATCCCAGCTAAAGCAATAGTAATGGGTAACACTTCTAGTTATGACATTACACTAGAGGAAATTAATATAGTAAATAAATTAAATAATATAAATACAGAAGAAACAGTGGAAGTTTTTAATCATGGTCAGGAAAAGATATATATAACACAATGTGATATAGATCTAATGGCTAAACTCGTTTATGCAGAAAGTAGAGGGGAACCTTTCGAAGGAAAAGTAGCTGTAGCATCTGTTGTGCTAAATAGATTACTTAATCCAGGTTTCCCAAATAGTATTGAAGGTGTTATATTTCAAACTAATGCATTTTCTTGCGTTAGAAATAGAGATATTAAAGCTAATCCAGATCAAAGTTGTTATGATGCTGTCTATGAAGCTATTAATGGTACGGATCCAACAAATGAAGCGCTTTACTTCTATAATCCTGCCATAGCTACCTGCTCATGGATGAAACAAACACAAAAAAAAGATACCAAATCAATTGGTAATCACGTATTTTTCAAATGTTAAAAAGAGGGCTTTATACCCCTCTTTTTTTATTCAAAAATACCTTTTTTAATTACTGCTCTGTTTTCTATTAAAGGCTCTCCCTTTCCATACACATCAATAACTGTCAATTCATTTTTATCTACTAATACAAAATCCGCATCTTTTTTAGACTCTATTCTCCCTTTTAAATCTAACTTTAATACATCTGCAATATTAGATGTTATAACCTTAATTGCACTTTCTATAGGTACTTTATGCTCTTGTATTGCAATTTTTACCTCTTCATATAAACTAAAAACAGAACATATTCCCATACCACTTAAGTTTCCTTCACTATCAAATTTAGGTAAACTTCCATTTCCATCTGACGAAAATGTTATTCTATTTAAATCTGCCCCTAAATCATAGGCCATCTTTAATCCCTTACTTGCTCTTACTTCCCCTTCTTCCATATTATCCGGATCACAACTTGTAGTTAAATCTATGAATCCACCTTCTTTAACCAGTTTAATCCCTTCATTAAATAAATCTATATTTCTATTTATGTGAGTTGGTAATAATTGAGATACAGGGATTTCTGTATTTTCTTTTAACTTAAAAATCATATTCAACTTATCACTACCATCTCCAACATGTATATTCACTACTCCAGCTTTATTAGACAATAACCCCGCAACCCTTGATTGAGAAACAACTCTTGTAAACTCTTCAAAAGCTGGTTGAGAACTTCTATTATCTGATATGGCGACTTCACCAACACCAATATATTTATCAATTAACATTATATCTTCTTTAATGCTATTAGTAACTGTTTTTACAGGAATAGAATATGATCCAGTATAGCAATAGCTTGTTATTCCTTCTATTTCAAGAGCTCTAGCTTTTGCTAATAAAGCTCTTCCATCTCTACATACATCATCTGTGCCTAAACAACCTACTACTGTTGTAATACCCGCCTTGGTTAAATCTGTAAACTTGATTTCTGGTGTTCTCGATGAAAATCCATTTTCTCCTCCTCCACCTAGTATATGTACATGAGCATCTATAAATCCAGGAAACATCAATTTACCTTTTCCCTCAATTATCTTTATCTCTATAAAATCACTAGGTATATTTATTTCATCATATATTCCTTCAAACTTGTTTCCTACCACAACTACATTCTTCTTACCTAAATATTCAGGCGAATATACTTCTACATCCCTTATTACAGTTATCACAAAGACACATCCCTTCTAATTAAGCTCTAAGATATTCTGTATATTTTTATTATAATAAATAGATTTTGAGTAGCTCTTTTTCAACTTCTTCGCATAGTAAATACTTTTATTAATATCTTTTTCCTTATACATTAATGCTAATTCATACAATACTTCTTCAATATATTCTCCTTTAGAAAACAACTTCTCATATTCTTCATAAAACTTTATTGACTCATCAACATTATTTAATTTTGCTTCAATTACTGCATTAAAAAACAATATATGTGGATATAAATAATTTTCTCTTCCATATATGTAAGCTAAATTCATATCACTTTTTGCGCTCTCATATTTTTTATTATTATAAGATTCCATTCCTCTTTTGTATAAGTAATCAGCACTATTAGCTTCTAAGGCTTCTTTGCCCTTATAATAAAATACTTGTTCTTCTTTGCTTAGGTTCTCTAACCTTACTTTACTAATTATATTATGTAATTCTATATAATTTTTTTCATCTATGTATTTATCTATTTTACTAAAGTCTACAGAACTCTCTTCTTTATTATCTTCTTTTTTAGTATCTTCATTCATATTATTATCATTAAAATACTGCTTGTCTACATTTTCCTGCTGTTTTGCAGAAGATGCATATAAGCTGCTTATTAAAGGTATCGCAATAATTATTAATATAATTCCTATAAAAATTATAACTTTCTTCAAATCTAATAAATTATTGGCCACATTCACTTTTTCATTACTATATGACTCTATACTCTTTTTTATATTATTTGCCTCATTATTAAACCTATCTATTTCTAGAGCTTTTATTAAGTAATATGAACTTAAAACATACTCACATTTTTTTAAATAGCACTTTGCTAAAGAGAGATTTACATTTAATGAATTAAAATCACTTTCTCTACATTTCATAAAACTCTCTATAGCTTCATCTATTTCTAATCTAGCTAAATGTTTTTCTCCCTTATTAAATAATTTCACTCTATTATAATCAGCTTTGCTATCTTGAATATAATTTTTTGCAATTTTATCATCATTAAAATCCCAATTAATCTTCCAAGTAGCAACTGCCTCATCTAAATTTCCTTTTAAATATAGTAAAAGTCCTTTTAAATTCAACGCAGCAGAATTTCTTAAATTTAAACTTATTGCCTCTTCACACTGTAATAATGCTTTCTCAAGCTTTCCTTCTTCATAATATTTAATTGCCTTTGAATATAATTTATTGTTATTCTTTTGTTTCATTTAAATAATCCCCCAAAATATAATTCCTAATAAACCTGCTAATACTATTATAACTATAGGATGAATCTTTTTAGAGAATAAACATCCTCCTACAATCAAAGTAACTATAATAGATTTCACATCTACATATGCATCTTTAGCTAATGATATAAATGCATTTATTATTAACGCAATAAGAACAGGCCTCATTCCCAAAAGTGCTGCCTTTAAATATTTAGATTCTTTAAACTTATCTATAGCCTTAGATGCAATAGATACAAGTATAAAGGAAATCACCGTTATTCCTAATGTAGCCAAAATACTTCCTACTACTCCACCAACTTTATATCCTACAAAAGTTGCTGAATTAACTGACACTGGTCCTGGTGTCATTTGAGATATCCCTATTATATCTACAAATTCACTGCTGCTTAACCACTGATGTTTTTCAATAATTTCTCTTTGCATAAATGGTATCATTGCATAGCCACCACCAAAGCTAAACAAACCTATCTTAAAGAATGTGAATAATAATTTTAATAGGATATCCATCATCCCACCTTCTCTCTAAGAAATACCATACCATAAATAGCTGAACAAATAATAACTATAACAGGATGAATATCAAATACTACTAATGCAATTAAAGCTATAATTCCAACTATTAAATTAGATATATTTTTATTTACACCTTTTAATAAGCTTACTACACCAGCTAAAACTAACATAGGTACTGCAGCTGTAATCCCACTAAATATTAAATTTACATAGTAATTATCTCTAAATTGCATAAATACTGTAGCTACAAATAATATTATCATAAAAGACGGTAACGTTACTCCTAATATTGCAATTATACCTCCTATCACACCTCCTAATTTATATCCTATAAATGTTGAGCAATTGATAGCCAAAGCTCCCGGAAAGCTCTGAGATATAACTAACATATCCATAAATTCTTCTTTTTCTATCCACTTATTTTTATTAACAACTTCTTCTTCAATAAGCGGAATCATAGCATATCCACCACCAAATGTAAATGCTCCAATTTTAAAAAAAGAAAAGAACATTTTTAATAACTTTTCCATATTGCTATATAATCTCCTTATTTTTCAACTTATATTCTATCATATAAATATTGTGTGCTTATAATAGATTTTATATTTATATTTTATAAAATAAAAGGTGTTGCTATTCGACAACACCTTTATTCTAAAACTTAATATTCCTATAACCTTCTTTTTCATATATGTAATATAAATCCAAAACATTTTCTATTTTATCAACTGTAGGATAACTTTGCAAAAAAAAAAACACTCGCCATATGCGAGTGTTTTTATATTATTCTTGATCTAATATTATCTTTTTAGCATTTAAAATTGATGTAGCACTCATTGAGAACTCATCTAATCCATATTCTACCAATGTTGGAATAGCAGCTTCATCTCCTGCCATTTCTCCACACATTCCTACCCACTTACCATGCTTATGTGCACCATCGATAGTCATCTTTATTAATCTTAATACTGCTGGATGCATTGGGTTGTATAGGTATGATACCTTTTCACTCATTCTGTCAGCAGCTAATGTGTATTGTATTAAGTCATTTGTTCCTATTGAGAAGAAATCAACATGCTTAGCTAATTCGTCAGCATATACTGCTGCAGCTGGGATTTCAACCATGATACCCCATTGGATTGAATCTGAATATTCTTTTCCTTCTGCTCTTAATTCAGCTTTACATTCTTCAACAACAGCCTTAGCATTTTGGAATTCTTCTAATCCAGAAATCATTGGGAACATTACGCATAAGTTTCCGTAAACAGAAGCTCTTAATAATGCTCTTAATTGAACCTTGAATATTTCTTTTCTATCTAAGCAAAGTCTTATTGCTCTATATCCTAAGAATGGGTTCATTTCTTCTGGTAATGGTAAGTATGGTAAAGTTTTATCTCCACCGATATCTAATGTTCTGATAACAACTTGCTTACCTTCCATTTTTTCAAGAACGAACTTGTAACTTTCATATTGTTCTTCTTCAGTTGGAGCATTGTCTCTATCCATATATAAGAATTCTGTTCTGAATAGACCAACACCATCTCCACCATTAGCAATAACGCCAAGTACATCCTCTGGTTGACCTATGTTACCACAAACTTCTACTCTCTTTCCTGATTTAGTAGTAGTCTTAACATCTATTAACTTCTTTAATTCTTCTTGTTCTTCTTTGAACTTTTCTTTCTTAGCTTCATATTCAGCTATTACATCTTCTGATGGATTTATTATTACATCACCTGTAATACCATCTACTATTATCTTATCTCCAGTTTTAACAGCTGAAGTAATATCTCCTAATCCTAAAACTGCTGGAATTTCTAATGTTCTTGCCATAATAGCAGCATGAGAAGTTCTTCCACCTATGTTTGTAATAAAACCTACAACTTTACTTCTATCTAATTGAGCAGTGTCTGATGGAGTTAAATCATGAGCAACTACTACAGTATTAGCTTCAGTTATAGCAAATGCATCTGCACTCTTACCAGCTAAGTTAGCAATTATTCTCTTAGATACATCTTTAATATCAGCAGCTCTTTCTCTCATATATGCATCTTCCATTGATTCAAAGATTGATACAAACATATTAGTAACATTGTCTACAGCTTTCATAGCATTTATACTATTTGACTCAATCTCCATAGCCATAGCCCCTGTAAATTCTGGGTCATCTAATAATGTTATATGAGCCTCAAATACAGCAGCCTTTTCTTCTCCCATTTCTGCAGCAGCTTTTTCTTTAATCTTTTCTAATTGAGCTCTTGAAGCATCTAAAGATTTTTGTAAAGCTTCTTTTTCAACAGCTACATCTGTAACTTTTTGATCTGTTATAACTATTTCTTCATGTTCTTGTAAAAATACAGTTCCTATTGCATAACCTTTTGAAGCAGCAATACCTTTTTTCATAATTAATGATCCTCCTCAAACTATATATTCCACTAATTTAACCATCTCACAACTCTTATTTAAATATATTAATACCCTATAGTAAACCTTTTACATTATAAATGCAACTATTATTTATTATAACATATTTTCAAAACATGTTAACACCTATTATTTAATTTCTTTCTTTTTTAACATTTCGCATAAAAACTTTTAATATAATTAAATTTTACCCTAATACAATCTTTATAAGTCATCTATCAGGGTGGCAGCTTTTGCATATGCTGTAGATTTTGCTTCAAAAAAGTCTGTTTTAACCGAATTAGCATCTGCTAATACATCTACCCACAATGCAGGATTTTCATCATACCCATCATATATTTTAGGTAATCCTATAGCGCTTAATCTTAAATTTCCTAAATACTTAATATAATCTTCTATCAACTTTTTGTTTATTCCTTGTATGTTATCACCTATTACATAATGTCCCCAAGCGATCTCATTTTTAACACCTTTCTTCATCATATCTACTAGTTCTTTTTTTAAATCATCATTAAATAACCCTGGTTCTTCTTTCTGAAGTTCTTTAATTATATTTCTAAATAGCCACAAATGAGTATTCTCATCTCTATTTATATATCTAATTTCCTGTGCAGATCCAGGCATCTTACCATTTCTCTCTAAATTATAAAAGAACATAAATCCAGAGTAGAAGTATATACCCTCTAATATATAATTAGCCATAATTGTCTTCACTAAATTATACTTGTTAGGCTCTCTTAAAAAGTTATTATATAATTCCCCTATAAATTTATTTCTTTCTAATAATATTTTATCATCTTTCCATTGATATAATATTTCATTTCTCTTCTCAGGAGAGCATATTGTATCTAACATGTAGCTATAACTTTGTGAATGAACAGCTTCTTGAAATGCTTGAATTGTCAAACATAGATTAACTTCGCTTGCTGTAATATAGTTTGATATATTACTTAAATTTGCAGTTTGAATTGAATCTAAAAATATTAAAAATGATAATATTTTATCGTATGCACTTCTCTCTGCCTCATTCAATTTAAAATAATCCTTTAAATCTTGTGATAAGTTAATTTCTTCTGGTATCCAAAAGTTATTCATAGCCTGCCTATACCAATCACTAACCCATCCATACTTCATATTATTAAAATCATTTAAGTTAGTAGTATTTCCGTTAATCATTCTTTTTTTACTAACTTCAATATCTCCAAACTCATTAAATAATGGTTTTCTATTTATTTTCATAACATTCACCCTCTAAAATTTTTATGCAGAACAACTTTCACAATCTCCTACTGTCAAAGATTTACTTCTAACATAATAAATTGATTTAACTCCACATTTATTAGCTTCAATATAAAGATTCATTATACCTCTCATTGTATAATTTGTTGTTATATATAAATTAAATGATTGCCCTTGGTCAATATGTCTTTGTCTTATTCCATTTATTTTAACGCACCATTCTTGATCTATATTATAAGCAGAATTATAATACCAATAATTATCATCACATAACTGTGGTGCAGTTTTCGGCACTATACTTCCTTTCTTTTCTTCTAAGAAAAATCTAGACATTATGGGATCAACACCTTCACTTGTACCAGCGATTGTAGCTGTAGAACCATTTGGGGCCACTGCCATAATATATCCATTTCTTATCCCATACTTATTAATATCTTTTTTTAAGGAATTCCATTCATCAGAATCATATCTTCTTAAGTCAAAATAATCTCCACTTTGCCAATCTGAGCCTTGAAATTCTGAATATCTTCCCTTTTCTTTAGCTATCTCCATACTTGCCTTAATTGCATAATAATTTATTTTCTCATATACCTTATCAGCAAAATCTAAATGTTCATCTGATGTCCAATGGATTCTATTATTTACAAGCATATGATGATATCCACTTGTTCCCAATCCTATAGCTCTATACTTTTTATTAGTAATATCAGCAAAAGGTACAGAATAATAATTCAAATCTATAACATTGTCCATTGCTCTAATTTGAGTTTCTACTACATAATCTAGTTCCTTATCATTAAGTACATCTACATTTCCTAGAACTATAGAAGATAAATTGCACACTACAAAATCTCCTGACTTAGTTCTTTCTACAACAATTTTATCTCCATTTTCGTCAACTATCTCTGATTTCCTTATTTCCATAGGACTCATATTTTGCATTATTTCTGTGCATAAATTAGATGAATATATCATTCCCTTATGCTTGTTAGGATTCATCCTATTTACAGTATCTCTATAAAATGCAAATGGTGTTCCTGTTTCTGCCGCACTCTTAATTATTAACCTTACTATATCTTTTACAGACATTACTCTCTTTTCTATTCTGCAATCATTAACACAATCATAATATCTTTCTTCCCACTCTTCTCCATAAAAATCCTCTAATGAATATCCTTTTACAGTTCTTATTTCATGTGGGCACATCATATACCAATTAGCATCAATATCAGTTTCTGCTAATCTCCAAAATAATTCTGGATAACATAGTCCTGGGAAAATATCATGTGCTTTTTTTCTATCATCACCATTATTTGTTCTTAATTGAAGAAATTCAGGCAAATCCTTATGCCATGCATCTAACCAAATAGCTACTGAACCATTTCTAACTCCTAGCTGGTCTACTGCTATAGCTGTATCATTAAATAGTTTTATCCAAGGTATTATTCCTCCTGATGCTCCTTTAAAGCCTCTTATAGCAGATCCTAATGCTCTTACCTTACCTATATATATGCCCATGCCACCACCAAATTTTGATACCTCTGCAAAATTATCAAGAGATTTATATATACCCTTCAAGCTATCATCAACAGTATCAATAAAACATGAACTTAATTGATAGAAAGGTTTTCTTGCATTTGACATAGTTGGAGTTGCCATAGTTGCTTTTAATGAACTTAATACATCATAAAATCTTATAGCCCAATTTACTCTATTCTCTTTCTCTTCAGGAATAGCTAAGTGCATAGCAATTCCCATAAACATTTGTTGTGGTAATTCAACAACCTCTCTATCATAGTTATGAACAAGATATCTCTTACTTAACAAGCTTATCCCACTATATGTAAATAAAAAATCTCTTTCAGGCTTTATCACATTCTCTAATTCTTTAACTTCCTCTTCTGTATAATTTTCCAATATATATTTCCCGTATAAACCTTCCTCAGTTAACTCCTCAATAAATTTATACAAGCCCGAATATAATCCAGATTCGCTATTTATTCCTCTTATTTTCTTAACTTCATCATAAAGCTTAAGAGTATATAATCTAGCCGAAACATATTGCCACTTTGGTTCCATCTCCGTAGTTAACTCTAATGATACTTGAATGATACATTCCATAAGCTGTTTATCATTCATCTTAGGTGTTATAATATGCTCTAAAGCTTCTTTTAACCTATCTAGGGTATATATTCCCTCGTTATCTTTAATTGCTAAAAGCCCTTCTCTACATAACTTCTCTATCTTTTCCAACTCGACCCCTCCACTATATATAGTATTCTTTTTAATCATTTCCTAATTACAGTACAATATATAGTACATTATAATTTTTATAAATAAGTATGTAAAATTCTATATACTCCTTTTCTGGTCAAAAATTATATCTTTTTATCATTTTACTCCATATTACTTCACTTACCTGTAATGATTATTAATAAATAAATCCTATTACTCCAAGAACAAAAAAATAGATCTAGGCTTATCCTAGATCTACTTCATTCTCTTTATTTAAAGGTAAATATATAAATATTTTAAACATATCTCCCTCTCTTGTTATATATACTTTCCCATCATGTAATTCAATTATACTTTTAGTTATAGCCAATCCTAGTCCTGACCCCTCTATTCTAGAATTTCTAGAAGAATCTCCCCTTGCAAATCTCTCAAATATCTCCTTATTATCAAAGTTCATTTCATAATTAGATATATTCTTAAAAGAAAGAACAATGTATCCATCCTTTTCTCTAATATCTACATATACTCTAGTCCCCTCTAATGAATACTTCATAGCATTTATTATGATATTCTCTATTGCTCGTGAAATCAACTTTCCATCAAGGTCAATATATACCTCTTCTCTATAGCTATCAACCTTAAATTCTATATTTTTGCTTTCATATATATAATAATATTCTCCTATTGTTTGATGAATAAGGGAAACTACATCAATATTATCCTTAAACAATTCCATCTTTCCACTATTAATCTTAGACATCTCAAACAAATCATCAATTAAAACCTTCAACTTCTTAGCTTTCTTTTCAACAATAGCTAGATAATCTTCCTTCTCATCTTTAGTTATATCTTGTCTTAAAATATTTACATAATTTATTATAGATGTCAATGGTGTTCTTAAATCATGGGATACATTAGAAATAAGTTCTGTTTTTAACTTTTCATTTTTCAATGCATCTTCTACCGCAATGCTATATCCTTCTTTTATTTTACTTATATTATTAAGTAATTCTCTAACCTCTGGACTACATTGATCTTTAATTTCATATTTTATATTTCCATCTTCGGATTTTTTAATAGCTTCATTCACCTTAATTATCTCAATAGATTTCTTTAATGAATAAGTTATTCCTATCAAAGGTAATAACATTATAAAGAAACTCCCCTTAAATGGATACATAGAAAAAAACTTAGCTAATATATTATTCTCATACCCACCATTTACTGCTAATAAGTATAAATATACTATAAAAAATAGTGATAGGCTGCTGAAAGTTATCATTAAAGTCCTTCTAGTTTCCTTATAAGCAACTCCATACTTAAGTACAAATATTACGCTTTTTACAAAATTCCCTCTTAATTCAACTTTACCTCTACTTCTTATAAATACAAATATTATTTTTATAAACATGAATATAGCAATAAAAATAATTATGAAGTTTAAAATAGCAATCTTTAAATTATTAATGTTTGTATATCTATTTATATCCGAATAATAATACTCCTGAAAGTTTGATAATATACTACTATTATATACTAAGTTCTCTTCGGAAATATTCTCGTTATCACTTATCTTAAGCATTTCACGTCCTTTATACTTACTATATAAATAATCCTGTATATCCTGCTCTGTTAATCCATTGCTTACACTTAACGTCTCACTAAAATCATTGGTTATAATAGAATTATCTCTCTTGTCTCGTATAATGAAATATAGCTTACTATCACTTGAATCTATATCACTACCCTCATAGGAGTTGTTAATAAAGTATGCTTTTAAAACATCTTCTCTATTTTTGTCATTATAATATAATTCTTCTAATCCAAATGTATTATTATAGATATACTTTTGAAGTCCTTTTACTTCATCTAAAAATGTCTGCTTATAAAATCCCTTAGGATTTATAGTTGCTTGCATAGCTGATAAATTCTTCGAAGAATATCTAGTAAATACGTCTTTATATACCTCAACTCCAAAAAATATACAAGTAAGTGCTACTATTAATATTTCAATCATCCATATATGATTGAAATAGCTCTTAATTTTCTTTTTCAATTTTGTAGCCAATACCCCACACCACCTTAATATACTCTGGCTCCTTTGTATTTAATTCTATTTTCTCTCTTATTCTTCTTATATGAACAGTGACTGTATTCTCACTTTTATAAAACGGCTCTTCCCAAACCTTTTCATATATTTCTTTTATTGAAAAAACTCGACCTAAATTTGAAGCCAATAAAAGCAATATTTTATACTCTGTTGCTGTAGCTTTTATCTCTTCTCCTCTTACAGTTATTTTTTTAAGCAAAGTATCTATTTCTAAGTCCTTTACCTTTATAACTGAACTTTCTTCTATACTCAAAGGTTTTTCATATCTTCTTAATTGAGACTTAACCCTCGCTACTAACTCTAAATTGTTAAATGGCTTTGTTATGTAATCATCAGCACCTACATTTAATCCTAAAATTTTATCAGAATCTTCTCCTTTTGCTGATAACATTATTATAGGAATATTCTTGCTTTCCCTAATTTTTAAGCATGTCTTTATTCCATCTAATTTAGGCATCATTACATCTAATATAATTAAATGTATTTGCTTACCCTCTAATATATCTAAAGCCTCTAAACCATCTTCAGCCTTTATTACATTTAACTTTTCTCCTCTAAGATATATTTCAATGGCATCCCTAATTTCTTTTTCATCGTCTACAACCAAAACATTATACACACCAATTGCCCCCTTAAACTTATATATTTAAATTATATCCTATTCTTATTAAATCATATCTTTACTAATCCTTTATTAAGTTTTTATTACTTTCCTTCTTCTATAGTATATTCATTATTTTCAAAGTAAAAAGTATTACTTTGCTTATTATCTATCTTAAATTTTGCTATAACAATTATAGCAATAATTATTAGTATAATAAGTAAAATCTTTTTATTTTCCTTACTTCCTGGCAAATTTATTCTACTCATAACTATCACCTCTATTCATAATTTTACTATAATTTTAACAGTAAAGTGTTTTATTTCTCTTTTTCTTTATATATAATGGACAGGGAGTATAAATCAAATGATTAATTTTTTAATTTAGGGGTTTTTTTATGGAAATTATAAAAAATAACAAAAGCTTTATTTTAGATGTAATTATTATTTTTATTGGTTGCTTTATAGCATCTTTAGGTATTAACTTGTTTTTGAGTCATGCTCAATTATTAAGTGGTGGTGCTACAGGTATTGCACTTATTTTAGAATACATGTGGAATATCTCCTCTGGTATTACTCTTTTTATTTTAAATATCCCACTTTTTATATTAAGTTATAAAAAATTAAGTAAAGATTTTACCATTTATTCTGCCGTAGGTATGGTTTCATTATCAACGTCACTAATCATTACTAAGCAATTTTCTTCATATATAAAAGTAAATGATATGCTTCTTTACTGTATTTACGGAGGGATTTTATGCGGAATAGGTTACGGACTTGTTTTTTTGCGTAATGGCTCTGCTGGTGGTACAGATATAATAACCATGCTAATTAGAAAAAAATATTCTAATTTTAATATAGGAGCAGTTAACTTTGCTATAAATTTAATAATAGTAACTATAGGAGCTATAATATTTGGTATTCCTAGAGCTTTATATACATTAATATCAATGTTTATTCAAGGTCTTGTATTGGACCAAGTTATAAGAGGTTTCTCAAGTAAAAAGTTAATGATGATACTAACTGAAAAAGAAGAAGAAATTATTAAATATATAATAGCTGATATGCATAGAGGAGTCACTACTCTTCCTGCAAGAGGAGAGTTTACAGATCAAGACAAGAGAATGTTATACTGTCTAGTTACCTCTAGGCAGATGATTACTTTAAAAAACAGAATATTATCATGCGACCCCAAAGCTTTTATTAGTATCTTAGACGTTTCTGAAGTTAAAGGGCGTGGATTCCAAAACCTATAATAAAAAGCCAGATATTTTATCTGGCTTTTTTGCTATCTAAATATTTCTTTTGTCCAATTTCATATAAATTGTTTCCTTCAGTATCTACTATAACAACCAATGGCATATCTTTAACTTCAATTTTTCTAATAGCTTCTGCACCTAAATCGTTATATGCTATTATTTCTGAACTAATAATACTCTTACCTATTAATGCTCCTGCTCCTCCAATAGCACCAAAGTAAATCCCCTTATTTCTTATAATTGCATTTATTACCTCTTCACTTCTTGAACCTTTTCCTATCATTCCTTTAAGACCTAAATCTAAAAGTATTGGAGCATATGGATCCATTCTATAACTAGTAGTTGGCCCTGCTGAACCAATAACTTCCCCAGGCTTTGCTGGAGTAGGTCCAACATAATAAATTATTTCATCTTTGATATTGAAAGGCAACTCCTCTCCCATATCTACTAATTCTATTAATCTTTTATGGGCTGCATCCCTTGCAGTATAAATTGTACCTGATAATAATATAGTATCTCCAGCCTTTAAGCTTTTTGCTTTTTCTTCAGTTAATGGTGTTTTTAAATTTATTTCCATAATTACCTCCTATAATATTATCTCTTTATGCCTTGTAGCATGACAATTTATATTTACTGCAACAGGTAATCCTGCTATGTGGGTAGGGTAAGTTTCTATATTCAATCCAATGGCTGTTGTTCTTCCACCAAAACCTTGTGGTCCTATACCTAACTTATTAACTTTTTCTAAAAGTTCAATTTCAAGATCTTTATAAAATTCATTTTTATTTCTTTCATTTATTGGTCTAATTAATGCCTTCTTAGCCAAATATGCAGCCTTATCAAAAGTACCACCAATTCCAACTCCAATAACCATAGGGGGACATGGGTTAGGTCCAGCTTGCTTAACTGTATCTAAAATAAACTTTTTAACACCTTCTAAACCGTCAGCTGGTTTTAACATTGCTATTTTACTCATGTTTTCAGAGCCAAACCCTTTAGGTGCCAAAGTAATTTTGACCTTATCCCCTTTTACTAGATTATAGTATATTACAGCTGGAGTATTATCTTTAGTATTTATTCTATCTATAGGGTCTTTCACTACTGACTTCCTTAAAAATCCCTCATCATATCCTTTTCTTACCCCTTCATTAATTGCATCTTCAAGTAATCCCCCAACAAAATGAACATCTTGTCCAACTTCTATAAAAATACAAGCCATTCCAGTATCTTGGCATATTGGGACATTCTCATTAGCAGCTATATCTGCATTTAATAAAATTTTATCTAATACATCCTCAGCTATCATGAATGGTTCCTCTTCTTTAAATTTATTTAAAGCATCTTTTATATCATCACTTATATAATAATTTGCATCAATACATAATTGTTTAACTACATTTTCTATTTCTCTTACATTTATCTCTCTCATAAACTTCACCTCTACCTCTAATATAATTTACATCCATATTATACTAATAGTTCATTTACTTTTCAATTACTTGCAAAATTCGTAATAAAAAAGAAGGTGCATACAAACACCTTCTTTCTTCTACATATTTCCCCGGAAATTTATTTTATTTCATCAAAATATTTATTTATTCCAATTGTTATTCCCTCTACAATTTGATTTTGATGGCTTTCGCTTTTTAACCTTTGTTCTTCTTCATTATTTGATAAAAAACCACATTCTACTATTAAACAAGCACCATCATATTTATCTCTTAATATCTTATATTGTTCTTTTGCGGCCTTTTCTAATCTCTTGTTATTATCTTTTACTACTTCTTTTAAGGAACCTTGTACATACTTTGCTAATTTCATACTTTTTTCGTTACTTGCATACCATACTTGAGCTCCAAAACATTTTTCACTATTAAACTTATTTTGATGTATTGAAATGAAAATATCACATTTAGTTTCTATCTTCATTTTACATCTAGCCTCTAAATCTTTTACCTTTTTAGGAGATAATTCTTTATCTTCCTCCCTAGTCATGTATACCTTATATCCTTCTTTTTCAAGTTTTTCTTTTAATCTTTTACTAATTTGAAGATTTATATCTTTTTCAATAGTTCCATTTCTTGATTGTGCACCACCATCAATGCCACCGTGACCAGCATCTATAAGTACAATGCCTTTTGATACTTCTTCTGCCATAACAGGTACTTTTATCATTAATAATGCTATAAACACTGCCACTATTATTCGTCTTACTTTCATAGTGCATCCTCCATTCAAACTTATTATCACAAAGTTATTATGTGATTAATTTGTCCATTTATTCAAAGAAAAAATCCCCCATAAATTATGGGGGATTAAACTATGCTGAATAATTTTCAATAACACTCTCTGCTATATTTGTTGAATGGTCTCCAATTCTTTCAAAATTACTTATTAAATCTAAGAATATGGCACCTGCATATGCATTACATTTTCCATCATATAGTCTCTTAATATGTTTATCTCTAAATTTCTTTTGCGAAGAATTTATTCTTGATTCTATAGCTCTTATACTTCTAGCTTTTTCCACATCTCTATTAGCATAACTTTCTATAGAAATCTCTAACGCATTTACTGTATAATTATATATCTCATATAGCTCTTCCATTGCATCTGAACTATATGATAAATCTCTATTAATTCTTTGAGAGGCTAAATCTGCTACATTTTCAGCATGATCTCCAATTCTCTCTATATCGTTTATTACATGGAAAGTAGATGCAACAATATCTTTCTCTCTATCTGACATTTCACATTTAGCAAGCTTTACTAAGTATGTAGTTATTGATTCTTCTAAGATATTAATTATCTTCTCATTCTCATATACCTTTTCAACTAACTTTTCATCTTGATTAGAGAATGCATCCATAGATAATTCTAAATTCTTTTTAGCCTTATTAGCCATTCTTATAGTTTCTTTTATAACTTGCCCTGCTGCTATTACAGGTGTTTCTAATAATCTATCATCTATATATTTAGGTCCAGCCTTTTCTTCCTCGTCTTCACCAGGAATGATTTTATTAACTATTACAATTAAGTATTTGCTAAATGGAAGTAATAACATTGTATTTACAATATTAAATACTGTATGTGCATTAGCTATTTGTCTGCTAACATCTGGGCTCATCTTAGTTACTGCTACTCCTAGCAATCCTAAGAATGGTAAGAATATTATTGTTCCCACTATATTAAATATCAAGTGTATTGCTGCAGCCTTATGCGCAGTTTTATTTGCACCAATACTCGCAATGATAGCAGTAATACATGTTCCTATATTACATCCAAATATTATTGGTAAGGCAACCTGTATGTTAATAGCACCAGCTGTAGCCAATGCAACTAATATACCTGTAGTGGCAGATGAACTTTGTAATATTGCTGTTATAGTAGCACCTGCAATTACTCCTATAAGCCAGTTATCTCCTATAGTTACTATTAACTGCTCAAATACTGGTGAACTAGTTAAAGGTTTCATTGCACCACTCATTATTCCCATTCCAGTAAATAAGATACCAAAACCTAATACTATATTACCAATATCTTTTCTTTTTTTACCTCTTGCAAACATAACCATTATTGTTCCTAAAAATACAAATAACGGCGCTATTTGATCTAGTTTAAATGATACAAGCTGAGCAGTTATTGTTGTCCCTATATTGGCACCCATAATTATACCTGTAGCTTGTGTTAAATTCATTAAACCTGCATTAACAAATCCAACAACCATTACTGTTGTTGCACTACTACTTTGAATTACAGCAGTAACAATAGCACCAACAAGAACAGCCTTTATTGGGTTGCTAGTTACTTTTTCAAGAATCTTTTTTAATCCATCCCCAGCTGCATTTTCTAGACCATCTCCCATTAACTTCATACCATAAATAAATAGTCCAAGACCACCCATTAACTTCATAATTATCATTATTGTTGATTCCAAGGTTCTTCTCCTCCAACTCTTCTAGCATTACATAACCTAGTTTACTTTATTTTTTACCTTTTGTTAATATAATATAAATACTTTTAACATGAATTTAATAAACCTTTTTTTACCATATTTCTCAATAAAAAAGAGATGTAAAGCCTCTCTTTTGAATATTCCATACTATGTCTTTGAGAATTTGAGTTTATGTAATTTCAATGACTTGTATATACTCTGTTAGTTATATGTCACTTATAGTAATGTTCTGAACTGTGAGCAAAATGCCTTTTTATTATTGTTCTTTTTAAATATTTCTTCTAATTTTCTTTTTCCAGTATCACGCACTTCTGGAGTATACCTAATTTGATGGACACATAGAAACTACTTATAATATATATTAAGAAGGATGTATTTATTTAATGAATACTAAAGAAAGATTTACTAAACAATTCAAGGAATATTTTACATTTATGTTATATAATTAAAATGTGAACTTCTATTATAAGGAGAATATAGCATTAGTATCATTTTTTGGCTTCTATTAATTATTTTATGTCAATTATACCTTTTAATTGATAGTATAAAAGAAAAAAGGATTAATTATTTCCATGTTTTTCACTTGATTTTTTATATTTTCATATTAATTTATTATTTGTATAATAACAATGAAATTCCTTACAAGTTACAACCATTTATAGCTGTTGACATGGTTATTATGAACATATATTCCACAATTAAAAGTTCTTCTGTCAAAAAAAGCTAAGGATTAAGTCCTTAGCTTTTTTAATACTTATTAATTTAAATATAAATAAACCCCACAAACATTTGGTTTGTGGGGTTTTGAAAAACTCTTGTATTATCTCTTTGAGAATTGTGGAGCTCTTCTTGCTTTCTTAAGACCGTATTTCTTTCTTTCCTTCATTCTTGGATCTCTTGTTAAGAATCCAGCCTTCTTTAATTCTGGCTTTAAAGCTTCATCAGCTTTAACTAAAGCTCTTGTAATTCCGTGTCTGATAGCTCCAGCTTGACCTGTAAATCCTCCACCATGAACATTTACTAAAACGTCAAGTTTATCCTTAGTTCCTGTTAAAACTAATGGTTGGTTAACTATTACTCTCAATGTTTCTAAACCAAAGTAATTTTCGATATCTCTTTTATTAACAACAACCTTACCACTTCCTGGTACAAGTCTTACTCTTGCAACTGATTTCTTTCTTCTTCCAGTACCCATGTATTGAACTTTTGCCATTTCTATTCCTCCTCCCGAGCTTGTATTAGTACTTTAATTCAAGCACTTCTGGTTTTTGAGCTGAATGATTGTGTTCAGCGCCTCTATATACTTTTAACTTAGTTAGCATCTTTCTTCCTAAAACACCACTTGGAAGCATTCTTCTAACTGCTTCTTCAAAAGCGAATTCAGGTTTCTTATCTAGTACTTCTCTATATGGAGTTTCCTTTAATCCGCCTGGATATAGGCTGTGCTTTCTCATTAATTTTTGATCTAACTTCTTACCAGTTAAAACAACCTTTTCTGCATTAATAACGATAACGAAATCTCCGCAGTCAACATTTGGAGTAAATGTTGGCTTATTCTTTCCTCTTAATATTGAAGCAACTTGGCTTGCTACTCTTCCTAGTGGCTTTCCAGCTGCATCTACAACATACCATTTTCTTTCAACTTCTTGTGCTTTCGCAATGTATGATTTCATCTCTTTCCCTCCCTGAACTTACATTTTAGCTTCACTCTTTAAAGTTACCGCATTTATGTCAAGACCCGGGGCTAGTGGATCTTATATACATAAATATTCTAACAAACAATATTATTATAATACACGCTTACGGGCGTGTCAACATTATTTATATCTTTTTTTATTAATAAAAAACTTTTTCTAATACTAATCCATTAGGTGGTACGCAAGGTCCTGCCTTACTTCTATCTCCGTTTCTTATTATACTTTCTATATCTTCTGGTTTTATTTTTCCTTTTCCAACTTCAATTAAGGTACCTACTATAATTCTTACCATATTATAAAGAAATCCATCTGCACTAATAAATATCTTTAGAACATCACCCTTTAACTCTAGTTCTAATCCACTTATTGTTCTTACTGAAGTCTTTACAGAACTTCCATTAGTTTTAAAAGCCTTAAAGTCATGCTTACCTAAAAAATATTTTGCAGCATCTTTCATTAGATTATAATTTAATTCATCTCTAACTTGATATACATAACTTCTTCCTAAGCATACTTTTTCATATCTATTTACTAATGTATAACAGTAAGTTTTACCTTTACTATCATATCTTGAATGAAAGTTCTTATCAACTTCTTCAGATTTAATTATTCCTATATCATCTGGTAATTTAGTATTAATAGCTTCTCTAAATTTATCAGCTGGAATTTTACTATTAGTAATGAAGTTTGCAACCATACCTTTAGCATGAACCCCAGCATCAGTTCTAGAACTTCCTATTAATTCAACCTCTTCACCTGTAAGTAACTTAATTGCTTCTTCAATGCACTGTTGAATGGTTCTGTTATTCTTTTGCTTCTGCCATCCCCCATAGCTTGTTCCATCATATTCTATAGTTAACTTTATATTTCTCATAGATTTCTACACCCTACAAAACAAATCTTATTATAAAGCTTCCAATAAATAAAACAGAAAAAATTCCAAAAGCTATAATATCTACAGAACCAAACTGCAATTCTTTCATTCTAGTTCTCCCAGCACCACCTCTATAGCATCTAGCTTCCATTGCCATAGCTAATTCATCAGCTCTTCTAAAAGAACTTATAAATAAAGGAACTAATAAAGGTATTAAACTCTTAGCTTTTTCAATAATGTTTCCTGTCTCAAAATCTGCACCTCTTGCTTTTTGAGCCTTCATTATTTTGTCTGTCTCTTCTGTTAATGTAGGAATAAATCTCAAAGCAATAGTCATCATCATTGCTAGTTCATGTGCTATTTCTTTTCCAATAGGTCTTAATAACCTTTCTATTCCATCTGTTAATTCTATAGGAGATGTTGTAAGAGTTAGCAATGAAGTTCCAGTAATTAAAAATACCAACCTCAAGGCCATAAATGCAGCTGTTCTCAATCCTTCTAAATATATATTAATAAACCCCAACTCAAATACTAATGTATCAGCAGTACCTTTTATCATAAATATATTTAATGCAGCAGTTAATATTATTAAAAATAAAATCGGCTTTAATCCTTTAAAAATAAATTTAACTGGAATTTTAGCATTTGCTATTATAGCTCCTAAGAAGGAAATTACTAAAATATATCCAACAAACTTATTTATTATAAATAAAGAAGCAATGAATAATATAGCTATTATTATTTTTGTTCTCGGATCTAATTTGTGTGTAAATGATTCACCAGGTATATACTGTCCAATAGTTATATCCTTTAACATAATTCCACCTCCTTAGTTATTCTTGTTAAGAAGCTTAATTATTTCTTCTTTGGCTTGTTTTATTGTATAAATACCATCTGATACATCAAATCCCAATGATTTTAGCTTCAACATTAAATATGTTACCTGTGGCACTGCTAATCCAATACTCTCTAATTTCTCTACTTCTTTAAATACAGTATCAATAGGACCCTGTAACTCTACACTTCCATTATTCATCACTATAACTTTATCAGCAATATTGGCTACATCCTCCATGCTATGACTAACAAGTATTATAGTCATTCCATAGTTATCATGTAACTTTTTAATCTGAGTTAATATATCATCTCTTCCCTTTGGATCCAAACCAGCTGTAGGTTCATCAAGAATTAATGTTTTAGGATTCATTGCAATTACTCCAGCTATTGCTACCCTTCTTTTTTGTCCACCACTTAAATCAAATGGTGATTTATCTTTATACTCATTATAATCCAATCCTACCATTTCCATAGCTTTAACTACTCTTTGATGTATTTCTTCATCAGATAACCCAAGATTTTTGGGTCCAAATTCAATATCTTTTTCTATTGTTTCTTCAAATAACTGATATTCTGAATATTGAAATACTAAACCAACCTTTTTTCTGATATCTACTAACTTTACATTTTTCTCCGTTATATCTATATCATCAATATATATTTTCCCTTTTGTAGGAGATAACAATCCATTTAAATGTTGTATTAAAGTTGATTTTCCTGAACCTGTATGCCCAATCAAAGCTACAAAATCATTATCATTTATTGTTAAATTAATGTCCTTTAAAGCAACTTTCTCAAAGGGACTTCCAGGCATATAAATGTGTGTTAAACTTTCTATTTTAATTGACATATTGCATCCACCATCTCATCTATATTTAAAATTTCAGTACTTATATCTATACCTTCTTTTCTCAATTCATAAGCTAACTCAGTAACTTGCGGAACATCTAATCCTATTTTTTTCATAACATCAACTTTAGAAAATACTTCTCTAGGTGTTCCTTCCATCCTAATTTGGCCATCATCAACAACTATAATTCTATCAGCTTGTGCTGCTTCATCCATATAATGAGTTATTAACACTATAGTAATATTGTGCTGTTTATTTAACTCTTTAATGTTGTTTATAACTTCTTTTCTACCACTAGGGTCTAACATTGCAGTAGGCTCATCAAATACAATACAATCAGGTTGCATAGCTAAAACTCCTGCTATGGCAACTCTTTGCTTTTGCCCACCAGATAATAAATGTGGAGCATGTCTCTTATACTCACTCATCCCAACCTTAGCAAGACTATCATCAACGCGCTTTCTTATCTCCTTAGGATCTACCCCTAAATTTTCAGGACCAAAAGCTACATCTTCTTCAACTATTGTTGCTACAAGTTGATTGTCTGGGTTTTGAAAAACCATTCCTGCTTTGCTTCTAATATCCCATAAGTTTTGCTGATCTTTTGTATCCATCCCATCCACTAATACAGTACCCGATGAAGGTGTTAACAATGCATTAATATGTTTTGCAATAGTTGATTTTCCAGACCCATTATGTCCTAGCACTACTACAAATTCACCTTTAGATACTTTTAAATTAACCCCTTTAATTACCACCTTACCCTCTTGTTCTTCAGTTGATGCATATTTAAAGGTTACATTATCTATGTCTATCATAAAGTTATCCATATACTACCTCCTATTTAACATATATCTTTAGACTATATAGAACATTCTTTATACTCTAAAAATATATTTTTATATTACAAAATGGGGACTAAGTATCAACTTAATCCCCTTATTATTATACTAATTCAAGTATAACTATTTCAGCTCCGTCCCCTCTTCTAGGACCTTTCTTATACATTCTTGTATATCCACCGTTTCTTTCAGCGTATTGTGGAGCTATATTATCAAAAAGATTCTTTACAACAGCTTCTTCTTGTACAAAAGCTAGAACTTGTCTTCTTGAATGTAAATCACCCTTCTTCGCAAGAGTAATCATTTTTTCAGCAAGGCTTCTTGCTTCTTTAGCTCTAGTTTCAGTTGTTTCAATCTTACCGTATTTTAAGAAACTTGTTACAAGACTTCTTAGCATAGCTCTTCTTTGGTCAGTAGGACGACCTAACTTACGATAACCTGCCATGGATTTACCTCCTTACTCATCGTTTAGTCTTAAACCTAAGCCTAGTTCTTTTAATTTTCTTTCAACTTCTTCAAGAGATTTCTTTCCTAAATTTCTTACTTTCATCATATCATCCATTGACTTTGATGCAAGTTCTTGAACTGTATTAATTCCAGCTCTCTTTAAACAGTTATAAGATCTAACTGATAAATCTAGCTCTTCTACAGTCATCTCTAGTACTTTCTCTTTTTTATCCTCTTCTTTTTCTATCATAATTTCAACATCATTCGTATTGTCAGTTAATGACATGAATAACTTGAAATGTTCTATAAGAATTTTAGCTGATAAGCTTATAGCCTCATCAATCTTAATTGTACCATTAGTCCAGATTTCTAAAGTTAACTTATCATAGTCAGTAATTTGACCAACTCTAGTATTTTCAACTGTAAAGTTAACTCTCTTAACTGGTGTGTATATTGAGTCTACAGCAATAGCGGATATTGGTAAATCTTCACTCTTATTTTTATTTTGAGTAACATATCCTCTACCTTTGTTTACTGTTAGTTCCATATAAAGTCTTCCGTTTTCATCAAGCGTTGCAATATGTAAATCCTTATTAACAACCTCTACATCACCGTCAGTCTTTATATCTGCTCCTGTTACAACCCCAGGACCTTTTGCATCTATATAAATTGTCTTTTGACCTTCACCATTCATTCTCAAAGCTAAAGCTTTAATGTTAAGAATTAATTCTGTAACATCCTCTTTAACTCCAGTAACTGTTGAGAACTCATGAAGAACTCCATCAATTTTAACTGATGTTGTTGCAGCACCTGGTAAAGATGATAATAAAATTCTTCTAAGAGCATTACCTAAAGTAATTCCGTATCCTCTTTCAAGTGGTTCTACTACGTATTTACCGTAAGTACCATCTTCGTTTGATTCTACACACTCAATTATTGGCTTTTCAATCTCTAACATACACAAACCCTCCTTATATTTAAAATGGCAACCTTATTTTGAGGGCAACTGATTCTCATATTTGTAATCATACGAAATGTATGATTAACAAATATTAATATACTACTTGCTGTATAACTCGACGATAAGCGTTTCATTAACAGGAACGTCAATATCTTCTCTTGTTGGTTCAGCAACTACTTTGCCTTCGTAGTTTTCGATATTTGCTTCTAACCATTTTGGTAAAGTCTTTGGATTTTCAACGAAAGTCTTGAACTTTTCGCTTCCTCTACTCTTTTCACAAACAGTTATTACATCATTTACACAAACTTTGTATGATGGAATATCTACTTTCTTTCCATTTACTAAGAAATGTCCATGAGTTACTAGTTGTCTAGCTTCATTTCTTGATGCACCATATCCTAATCTATATGCTACGTTATCAAGTCTTAATTCTAATAACTTTAATAAGTTTTCACCAGTAATTCCTTTTATGTGTTCAGCCTTTTCATAGTAATTTCTGAATTGGCTTTCTAAAACTCCGTATATTCTCTTAGCTTTTTGCTTTTCTCTTAATTGAATTCCGTAGTTTGATAACTTCTTCTTGCTAGCTCCATGTTGTCCTGGCGCATAGCTTCTTCTTGCAAAAGCGCATTTATCTGTATAACATCTATCCCCTTTAAGGAACAGTTTCATACCTTCTCTTCTACATAATCTACATGTAGCTCCAGTATATCTTGCCATTAATTACACCTCCTATGATGGTTAATACTAGACTCTTCTTCTTTTTGGTGGTCTACATCCATTATGAGGGATAGGAGTAACGTCTTTAATTAAAGTTACTTCTAATCCTGCTGCTTGTAGGGATCTTATAGCTGCTTCTCTACCTGCACCTGGTCCCTTTACATATACTTCGATGCTCTTTAATCCATGCTCCATCGCTGCCTTAGCTGCTGTTTCAGCTGCCATTTGCGCTGCGAAAGGAGTACTCTTTCTTGAACCTCTAAATCCTAGAGCTCCAGCACTTGACCATGATAAAGCATTTCCTGCTGCATCCGTTAAAGTAACTATTGAGTTATTGAAAGTTGACTTGATGTGTGCAGCACCATGCTCAACGTTTTTTCTTTCTTTTCTTCTTCTAGTCTTTTTAACTTTTTGAGCTGCCATTATCTTCCCTCCTTATTACTTCTTCTTATTAGCGATAGTCTTCTTAGGACCTTTTCTTGTTCTCGCATTAGTCTTAGTTTTTTGTCCTCTAACTGGAAGACCTTTTCTATGTCTAATTCCTCTGTAGCATCCGATTTCTTGTAATCTCTTAATGTTTAAAGCAACTTCTCTTCTTAAATCACCTTCAACATTCATTTCTTTTATAAATGTTCTAATTGCATTAACTTCATCTTCAGTTAAATCTTTAACTCTTGTATCCGGATTTATTCCAGTTTCAGCTAAAATCTTTTGAGATGTTGCTAAACCAATTCCGAATATATATGTTAGACCTATTTCAACTCTTTTTTCTCTTGGTAGGTCAATACCTGCTATTCTTGCCATTAAAATTTACACCTCCTGGTAATTAAAATGCCTTAAAAAATAGATTCTATAGTAATTTAATATATATAATAAAGTTTAGGTCATTAGTGATATTTTCACTAATGCAGCCGCTCCTAAAACCTAATTATTAGATTATTGACTATATAATCATATTTGACTTTACTAAAAAAGTCAATAAATTTTAAATGCCTAATTTGTATTTTTTGTCTAATATTATTTTATATTAGCCTTGTTTTTGCTTGTGCTTTGGATTTTCACAGATTACCATTACTCTTCCTTTTCTTCTTATGATCTTGCACTTTTCGCAAATAGGCTTAACTGATGGTCTTACTTTCATAGCTAACCCTCCTTGTATTAGTAACAGTAGATTTTATACTGCTTTATTTTGCTCTCCATGTAATTCTACCTCTACTTAAATCATATGGAGATAATTCTACTGTAACCTTATCTCCAGGCAGAATTCTTATGAAGTTCATTCTTAATTTGCCTGATATATGTGCTAGAATTGTGTGCCCACTTTCAAGTTCAACTTGGAACATAGCATTGGGTAATGATTCTAGAACAGTACCTTGCATTTCTATAACATCGTCTTTTGACATAAGGTAATCAACCCTCCTTAACAATGCCCTTTAATTTTAGAAGTCTCTTAATCTTTAAATCAGTACTTTTTTCATTTCTTAAAATCGATAATCTTACATCTTCATTTATATTACATATAATACTTAAATGCTTAAGATTCTTTTTCTTAGGATTATTTATAGTCTTAATATTACCATCGGCTACTAGTACGTATTCACTATTAATCTGATTAGTTATTATATATAAATGATTTTTATCTCTTCCAGCTTTTGATAGTACTACTTTTCCAATCAAGTCATTGTTTTGCAAATTCTTCACCTCGATGATTACCTTAGTATAAACCGTAACATTACGAATTTATAACTAAGCAACACTATTATTTTATTAGTGTTAATATTTCGGGCCCATCTGGTAAAATCGCAACAGTATTTTCATAATGTGCTGATAGTTTCCTATCTTTTGTAACAACAGTCCACCCATCAGATAGAGTTAGTACTTTGCAATCACCTACATTAACCATAGGTTCAATTGCTAATACCATTCCTTCTCTTAACTTTGGACCTCTACCCGGCATACCGAAATTGGGTACTTCAGGATCTTCGTGTAGATTTCTTCCGATTCCATGACCTACGAAATCTCTTACAACTGAGAAACCTGAATGTTCAACATACGTTTGAATTGCATGTGAAATATCTGTTAGTCTGTTTCCTATATGAGCAAATTTAACTCCCTCAAAAAAACAATCTTTCGTAACTTCAATTAACTTTTGTGCTTCTTGTGAAACATTTCCTACTGAAAAAGTTCTTGCTGCATCTCCATGAAAACCTTCAAAAACAGCACCACAGTCTACACTTACAATATCGCCCTCAGTTAACTTATAGGCTCCTGGTATTCCATGAACTACTTGCTCATTGATTGATATACAAAGTGATGAAGGAAATCCATACAATCCCTTAAAAGAAGGTTTGGCTCCTTGTTTAATAATAAACTCCTCTGCTATCCTATCTAACTCCGCTGTAGTTATACCAGGTTTTATTTTTTCTTCTATTAATAATAATGTTTCTGCTACTATTCGGCCTGATTTCCTCATATAGTTAAGTTCATTATTATTCTTTATAATAATCACTAAACTGGCTCTCCTAATATAGTACAAATACTTTCAAACACTTCATTAATAGCTTTTGTACCATCTACTGTAGAAAGTAACTCTCTCTCTTTATAGAAATCAATTAGTGGTTGTGTTTGTCTCTCATATACATCAAGTCTTTCTTTTACTGTTTCTTCTGTATCATCTTTTCTTTGAACTACATCCGAACCACAAAGCTCACACTTGCCTTCAATCGGTGGATTAAATTTTATGTGATAACTTGCCCCACATGATGGACACACTCTTCTTCCTGTCATTCTTTCAAGTATAAAATCTCTAGGTACCTCTATACATAAAGCAGTATCTAAAGACTCTTTTCTCTTTTGTAAGAACTCTTGAAGAGCTTCTGCTTGGCTTACCGTTCTTGGGAAGCCATCTAATAAATATCCATTCTCACAATCATCATGTTGAAGTCTATCTTTTACCATATCTATTGTAACTTGATCAGGAACTAACTGACCATTATCAATATACTTTTTAGCTTCTATTCCAAGTGGAGTATTTTCCGAAATATTCTTTCTAAAAATATCTCCTGTTGAAATATGAGGAATTGAATATCTATTACTAATTGATTTTGCCTGTGTTCCTTTTCCTGCACCAGGAGGACCTAGTAATATAATCTTCACGGGCATCATCTCCATTTTATTTTCTATTTAAGAAATCCTTCATAATGACGCATCACCATTTGAGATTGTAACTGTCTTGAGAAGTCCATTGCTACTCCTATTACAATTAACACTGCTGTTGCACCAAATTGAATTCCTTTAAATGGTGTGTATTGTTCCACTAAAATAGGAGTTACTGCTAAAAATGCAGCAAACACACCACCTATAATTGATACTCTAGCTAATATTTTTTCAAAATATTCAGTTGTTTGCTCACCTGGTCTTATTCCAGGAACAAAACCTGCTGACTTATTTAGATTTTCAGCCATCTCATCTGGTTTTAAAGTAACTTCATTATAGAACCAAGTAAAGAATACTGTTAATAAAGCAAATATTACTGGATACATCCATGTCTTTTCATTAAAGATGCTGTAACTACTACCTATAATCCATTGTGAAACACTGCTGTTAGGGAAAAACTGAGCTATAGCTTTTGGAAATCCCATTACTGACATTGCAAATATAATTGCAATTACAGCTGCACTTATTATACTTAACGGAATATGTGTAGATTGTCCTTTCATAACTTTATTACCAACAGCTTTACCTGCATATTGTACTGGAATCTTTCTTTCAGCAAGACTAAAGAAAATAGATATTGCTAATAGAGCAATAACAGCTACTATAAATAAAGCTAATGCTACTTTATCTACTTCTAAACTTAAAACTTTACTAACTGTAAGTGGTAATCTAGAAATAATATTAACAAAAATTAATATTGATGTTCCATTACCAAATCCCTTAACTGTAATTTGATCTCCTAACCAAATACAGAATGTTGATCCAACAACAAGGGACATTATTACTATAACTAATTCTAAACTTGAACTAGATATCATTGCACCTTGTGAACCAAATGAAGCTACTGAACCAATAGCTAATATTATAGCAATTACAATAGCGACATAACGAGTAGCATTTTGTATTTTTTTTCTACCCTCTTGCCCCTCTTTAGATAGTTGCTCTAAAGATGGAATAGCTATTGTTAATAATTGCATTATAATTGATGCATTAATATATGGTGTTACACCTAATGCTAATATACTAAAGTTACTAAATGCTCCACCAGATATTAAATCATAGAAACCAAGTAACCCAGATTGAGTCATCTCTTGTATTCTTGATATAAATTCAGCATTGATTCCAGGAACAGGAATATGAGTTCCCATCCTGAAAATCGCTACTAAAAATATTGTCCAACAGAATTTTTTTCTCAATTCTGGAACCTTCCAGGCATTACGTAGGGTTGATAGCATATTAAATCACCTCAACTTTTCCTCCAGCTGCTTCGATCTTCTCTACTGCAGATTTTGAAAGTTTACATCCTTTTATAGTTAAGCTCTTTTCTAAGTTTCCGTTTCCAAGAATCTTAACTCCATCCATAACTTTACTTATTACTCTCTTCTCAAGTAATACTTCAGGAGTAACTTCAGTTCCGTTTTCAAATATATTTAATCTATCCACATTAATACTAACGATCTTCTTAGCAAATATATTTGTAAAACCTCTCTTTGGAAGTCTTCTGTAAAGAGGCATTTGACCTCCTTCAAAACCTGGTCTTACTCCACCGCCTGATCTAGCGTTTTGTCCTTTTTCACCTTTTCCGGCATTTCTACCTAAACCAGAACCAGTACCTCTACCAACTCTCTTAGGAGCCTTTTTGCTACCTGCTGCTGGCTTTAATTCATGAAGTTTCATTATCAGTACACCTCCTCTAAATTATACTTCTTCTACCTTTAGTAAATAGTCAATCTTCTTAATCATACCTTTTATTTGAGGAGTTTCCTCTTTTTCTACTGTTTTACCAATTTTCTTTAGTCCTAGGGCATTTGCAGTAGCGATATGGTCTTTCTTTCTACCTATTAAGCTCTTAACTAGAGTAACTCTTAACTTAGCCATCGCCAATTCCCTCCTAACCTAGAATCTCTTCAACAGATTTTCCTCTTAATTTAGCTATATCTTCAGCTGTTCTTAAGTTTGCTAATCCGTTGATAGTTGCATTTACCATGTTTCTTGGATTGTTTGAACCTAATGACTTAGCTCTAACATCCTTTAATCCTGCTAATTCAAGTACAGCTCTTGCAGGACCCCCAGCAATAACTCCTGTACCTTCTTTAGCTGGCATTATAAGAACTTTTCCTGTTCCGAAAGTTCCATATATTTCATGAGGAACAGTTGTTCCAACCATAGAAACTTTTACTAAGTTTTTCTTAGCATCTTCTATTCCCTTTTTGATTGCTACTGGAATTTCGATAGATTTTCCCATTCCAACTCCAACGTGTCCGTTTTCGTCACCAACAACAACTAGAGCGCTGAATCTGAAGTTTCTACCACCCTTAACAACCTTAGTAACTCTGTTTATATAAACAACCTTTTCTTTAAGGTCTAGTTGACTAGGATCGATTCTCATGTATTTCCCTCCTTATTTTTTAGAAATTTAATCCTGCTTCTCTAGCAGCTTCTGCTAATTGTTGTACTCTTCCGTGATATACATATCCACCTCTGTCGAACACAACATCTTTAATTCCTTTTTCTAATGCCTTCTTAGCTACTAGTTCTCCTACAAGTTTAGCACCTTCTTTGTTACCGCCCTTTGCAGAGAAGTCTTTTTCTAAGCTTGAAGCAGAAACTATAGTTACAGCATTTATATCATCAATTATTTGTGCATAAATATTTTTTTCACTTCTGTATACTGAAAGTCTTGGTCTTTCAGGAGTACCGAAAACTTTCTTACGAACTCTAAGGTGACGTTTTACTCTACTTGCTTTTTTGTCTACCTTCTTGAACATAAAGCTCACTCCTTTCTATTATTTCTTACCAGTTTTACCTTCTTTACGTCTGATTACTTCGCCTTCGAATTTAATTCCTTTACCCTTATATGGTTCTGGCTTTCTCCAACGTCTGATATCAGCCGCTTGTGCTCCAACAACTTGCTTATCTATACCTTTGATAACAACTTTTGTTGCAGCAGGAGTTTCGAAAGTAATTCCATTCATTGGTTCTATTTCAACTGGATGTGAGTATCCAAGGTTCATTACAAGTTTCTTTCCTTGTAGTTGAGCTCTATAACCAACACCTACTAATTCTAAAGTCTTTTGGTAACCTTCGTTAACTCCAATTACCATGTTATTAATAAGTGCTCTTGTTAATCCGTGAAGAGCTCTGTGCTCTTTTACATCACTAGGTCTAGTAACAACAACTTCGTTGTTTTCAACCACTATCTTAATGTCTTTGTGCATAGCATTTACTAGCTCACCTTTTGGTCCCTTAGCTGTAACAACATTATCTGCTGATACAGTTACAGTTACGCCAGCAGGAATAGCTATTGGTAATCTACCTACTCTTGACATAATTGCACCTCCTGTATTCTTCTCGTACAAACATATATTTAATCTATCTAGTTACTTCCTATATAAGATACTACCAAACGTAGCAAACTACTTCTCCGCCTAGTCCCATCTTTCTAGCTTCTCTATCAACCATTATTCCCTTAGAAGTTGATATAACAGCTATTCCTAATCCGTTTAACACCTTTGGAGTTTCATCTTTTTTACAGTAAACTCTTAATCCTGGCTTAGATATTCTCTTTATTCCAGTAATAACTCTTTCTTTGTTAGAACCGTATTTAAGAGATATTCTTAACATTGGTACAACACCATCATTGTACTCATCTATTTCTTTAATATATCCTTCTTGTAATAATATATTTGCTATTGCCTTCTTTACATTTGAAGAAGGTACTTCTACTACCTCATGTCTTACAGCATTTGCGTTTCTAATACGAGTTAGCAAATCTGCTATAGGATCTGTCATAACCATTTAATGTGCCTCCTTTCGCTCTATGAATCGATATTACCAGCTTGCTTTCTTGCATCCAGGGATTTGTCCCTTATAAGCAAGTTCTCTGAAACAAATACGGCATATACCGAACTTTTTAAGTACTGCATGTGGTCTACCACATATTCTACATCTTGTATAAGCTCTTGTTTTATATTTAGGTGTCTTATTCCACTTTTCAATAATAGCTTTACGTGCCACGACTTTCCCTCCTTATTATTGAGCGAATGGCATTCCAAGGAATCTTAATAATTCTCTTGCTTCTTCGTCAGTGTTAGCTGTAGTTACGAAGATTATATCCATTCCTCTCACTTTATCGATTTTATCGTACTCTATTTCTGGGAATATTAATTGCTCTTTAATTCCTAGTGAATAGTTTCCTCTTCCATCAAATGACTTGCTTGAAACACCTCTGAAGTCTCTAACTCTTGGTAGAGCGATTGCCATTAGCTTATCAGCAAATTCATACATCTTTGCTTTTCTTAATGTAACTTTACATCCTAATGGCATATTTTCTCTTATCTTAAAGTTAGCAACAGATTTCTTTGCTCTAGTTAATATTGGCTTTTGACCAGCTATTAATGTTAAATCATTAACTGCTGCTTCTAAAACCTTTTGATTTTCTTTAGCTTCTCCAACACCCATATTGATTACTATCTTTTCAAGTCTTGGAACTTCCATTATATTTTTATAACCAAACTTTTCAATCATAGCTGGTATAATTTCTTTTTCGTACTTTTCTTGAAGTCTTGTCATATTGATTTACCTCCTTTCAGATTCTAGAATGTTTCTCCGCACTTCTTGCAAACTCTTACCTTAGCTCCGTCTTCTAATAACTTATTGCTAATTCTAGTTGCACTCTTGCACTTTGTACAATATAACATAACCTTTGAGCTGTATATAGCAGCTTCCTTTTCTATAATAGCACTTTCGGCTTGATTTCTAGTAGCCTTTTGGTGCTTCTTAACTATGTTAACTCCTTTTACAAGAACCTTTCCTGTCTTAGGATATACTTTTAAAACTTCTCCAGTTTTTCCTTTGTCTTTTCCTGAAATAACTACAACTGTGTCGTTCTTTCTTACATGTACCTTCAAGTTAGCCACCTCCTCTATTATAGAACTTCAGGTGCTAATGATAAGATTTTATTAAATTCTTTATCTCTTAGCTCCCTAGCAACTGGTCCGAAGATACGAGTTCCTCTTGGTTGCTTATCATCTTTTATTATAACTGCAGCATTTTCATCAAACTTAATGTATGAACCATCTGCTCTTCTTAATCCTCTTACAGATCTAACTATAACAGCCTTTACTACGTCACCTTTTTTAACAACTCCGCCTGGTGTTGCACTTTTAACGCTAGCAACTATTACATCTCCAATGTTACCGAACTTTCTCTTAGATCCGCCTAAAACTCTGATACACATGATTTCTTTTGCACCTGAGTTATCTGCTACCTTTAGTAAGGTTTGTTGTTGTATCATTGAATTACCCTCCTTTCAGTCTTTAAAGCTTATTTTGCTTTTTCAACTATCTCAACAAGTCTCCATCTCTTATCTTTAGATAATGGTCTAGTCTCCATTATTAATACTCTATCATTTATTCTAGCTTCATTATTTTCATCATGAGCTTTAAACTTAGTAGTTCTGTTAACAGTCTTACCATATAACGGATGTCTTACCTTAGTTTCAACAGCAACTACGATAGTTTTATCCATTTTGTCAGAAACAACTCTACCAATTCTTTTCTTTCTTAGTGCTCTTTGTTCCATTTAAAGAATACCTCCTTCCGATTACTGTTGAACCTTTAGCTCTTCTTCTCTTAAGATGGTTTTTATTTGGGCTATAGATTTCTTAACTTCTCTTATTCTCATAGGATTTTCTAATTGTCCTGTAGCTAATTGGAATCTTAAGTTGAATAATTCAGCTTTTAAATCTCCTAATTTAGCTTGTAAATCTTGAGGATTATTTGCTCTTAATTCTTTTAATTCTCTAGCCTTCATTATTCTTCACCACCCATTTCCTCAAAATCTCTTCTTGTAACAAACTTTGTTTTTACAGGAAGTTTGTGTGATGCAAGTCTCATAGCTTCTCTTGCAACTTCTTCATTAACTCCTGATAACTCAAATAAAACTCTACCAGGCTTAACTACTGCTACCCAATATTCTGGTGAACCTTTACCTGAACCCATTCTTGTTTCAGCTGGTTTCTCAGTTACTGGCTTATCTGGGAAAATCTTTATCCAAAGTTTTCCTCCTCTTCTGATGTATCTATTTATAGCAATTCTGGCTGCCTCGATTTGATTACTTGTAATCCAACCACAACTAGTAGCTTGAATACCGAAATCTCCATAAGCAAGGAAATTTCCTCTTGTAGCTTTACCTTTCATTCTACCACGTTGTACCTTACGATGCTTTACTCTTTTAGGCATTAACATGATCTATTCCTCCTTTCTTACGCGTCAACTTCTTCCTTTTCAACTTTTTTAGTTGGAAGAACTTCTCCATTATAAACCCAAACCTTAACTCCGATCTTACCGTATGTTGTATCTGCTTCAGCAAATCCATAATCAATGTCTGCTCTTAAAGTTTGTAGTGGAATTGTTCCTTCGTGATATTGTTCTGTTCTAGCTATTTCTGCTCCTCCTAATCTTCCTGAACAAGCAGTCTTAACACCCTTTACTCCGTGTTTCATAGCTCTTTGAATTGTTTGCTTCATAGCTCTTCTGAATGAGATTCTCTTTTCTAATTGAGCAGCAATATTTTCTGCCATTAATTGAGCATCTGCTTCAGCATTCTTAACTTCAACAATGTTTATTAAAACATTCTTTCCGCCAATTAACTTATTTATCTTTTGCTTTAAGGCTTCGATTCCAGCTCCACCTTTTCCAATAACAACACCTGGCTTTGCAGTGTGTATGTTTAACTTAATTCTCTTAGCAGCTCTTTCTATTTCGATCTTTGAAATACCTGCTGAGAATAATTCTTTTTTTACATATTCTCTGATCTTGTTATCTTCAACTAAGTTATCAGCAAAGTCTTTTTTATTAGCATACCACTTTGCATCCCACTCTTTGATAACACCTACTCTAAGTCCGTGAGGATGTACTTTTTGACCCACTTATATTTCCCTCCTTCTTCTAAGCTCTTTCTTTAACAACTACAGTTATGTGGCTTGTTTTCTTAAGAATCTTAAACGCTTTACCATGGTCCATTGGTCTAAATCTCTTTAGTGTTGGACCTTGACCAACGTGTATTTCTGAAACATATAATTTGTCAGTATCTAATGCAAAATTATTTTCTGCATTTGCAACAGCTGATTTTAAAACTTTGTTAATAACTACTGCTGCTTCTCTTGGAGTGTATTGTAAAATAGCAAAAGCTTCTTTAACATCTTTTCCTCTTATTAAATCTGTAACTGCTCCTACCTTAATTGGAGACATTCTTACATACTTAGCTATAGCCTTAGCTTCCATATCTTGTTCCTCCTTTCCTGGCGCCTATACTATCTTTTAGACTTCTTATCTGTGTCCACGTGCCCTTTGAAAGTTCTAGTTAAAGCGAACTCTCCAAGCTTATGTCCAACCATATCTTCTGATACATATACAGGAACATGCTTTCTTCCATCGTGAACAGCTATTGTATGACCTATCATTTGTGGGAAAATTGTTGAACTTCTTGACCAAGTCTTTATAACCTTTTTCTCACCATTTGCATTCATTTCTTCAATCTTTTTAATTAATCCTTCATGGACAAAAGGTCCTTTTTTTGTTGATCTACTCACTTATATTGCCTCCCTTCACTAACCTTAGGCTGATAAGCCATGAAGAGAATAGGTTCTCTTCATATTACTTATCGTTTCTTCTCTTAATGATAAATCTATCAGAATACTTCTTATTCTTTCTAGTCTTGTATCCAAGTGCTGGTTTACCCCATGGAGTAACTGGACTTGGTCTACCGATTGGTGATCTACCTTCACCACCACCATGAGGGTGATCGCAAGGGTTCATTACAGAACCTCTAACAGTAGGTCTCCATCCCATGTGTCTCTTTCTACCTGCTTTACCTATATTAACTATATCATTAGTTGAGTTAGATACAGTTCCTACAGTAGCTCTACATTCGATTCTTACATATCTCATTTCACCTGAAGGTAATCTTAATGTAGCGTAGTCTCCTTCTTTAGCCATTAATTGAGCTGAAGCTCCTGCAGATCTAACTAATTGAGCTCCTTTTCCAGCTTGTAACTCTATGTTGTGAACAACTGTACCAACTGGTATATTCTTTAATGGAAGAGCATTACCTGCTTTGATATCTGCTTCTGGTCCTGATACAACTACATCTCCTACAGCTAAACCAGCTGGAGCTATTATGTATCTCTTTTCACCATCTGCATATACTACTAAAGCAATGTATGCCGATCTATTTGGATCGTATTCTATTGTAGCAACCTTTGCTGGAACACCATCCTTATTTCTCTTAAAATCAATTACTCTATACTTTCTCTTAGCACCGCCACCACGATGTCTAACAGTTATTTTACCTTGTGCATTTCTACCACCATTTTTCTTTAAAGAAACAAGAAGTGATTTTTCAGGTACATTTGTTGTAATTTCTTCAAATGTTGCCATTGTCATTTCTCTTCTTGAAGGGGTAGTTGGTTTAAACTTTTTAACTGCCATTTTGTTACCTCCTTCTTACAGCTTATCTGGTGTTTTACACCAATAAATCACCTTTATTTAACTATTGTAATCCTTCAAAGAATTCTATTCCCTTGCTATCTGCTGCAAGTGTTACAATAGCTTTCTTGTAGTCAGATCTCTTTCCTACATGTACGCCCATTCTCTTAGTTTTTCCCATAGTTCTTATAGTTTGAACGCTAGCAACTTTAACTCCAAACACTTCTTCAACAGCTCTCTTTATTTGAGACTTGTTTGAATTAATGTGAACTATGAAAGTGTACTTATTTTCTGCCATAGCTGTCATAGTCTTTTCAGTTATAACAGGCTTTCTTATTATATCATGGCTTGTTAACTTCATTATGCGTACACCTCCTCAATCTTTGATACAGCATCTTTAGTCATGATCACTTTTTCAAACTTTAGTAAATCATAAACATTGATGTTGTTTACAGGAATTACTGAAACTCCTTCAATATTTCTAGCTGACTTATAAACCACTTCGTTTGATTCAGCTGTTACTATTAATGTCTTATTAGCATTGAAAGCTTTTAGCATTTCTGCCATAGACTTAGTCTTGATTGCTTCAAATTCAAGATTTTCTAAAACGATCATCTCTTCATTTTGAACCTTACAAGTTAATGCAGACTTCATAGCTACTCTTCTCATGCTCTTTGGTACTGACATTCTGTAATCTCTTGGCTTTGGTGCAAAAACAACACCACCCTTAATCCATTGTGGAGCTCTTATAGAACCTTGTCTTGCTCTACCTGTTCCCTTTTGTCTCCAAGGCTTGATTCCGCCTCCTCTTACTTCAGCTCTTGTCTTAGCTGATTGAGTTCCTTGTCTCTTGTTTGCAAGTAATGCAACAACTACTTGGTGCATTGCATCCTTATTAACTTCAACTGCGAAAACATTATCGTTTAATTGAATTTCTCCAACTTGCTTTGCTTCTTTATTAAATAATCCTACTGTAGGCATCCTGTGCGTCCTCCTTTCTTACAGAAATTAAGCCTTAACTGTATTTCTAATAACTACTGTACCTTTATTAGGTCCTGGGATTCCACCCTTTATTAGTATTAAATTTTTTTCAGCTATAACTTTAACTACTTCTAAGTTTAATACTGTTGTATTAACAGCACCCATGTGACCTGGCATATGTTTATTCTTAAATGTTCTTGATGGATCTGATGATGCTCCCATTGAACCTACTGCTCTATGGAACTTAGAACCATGTGACATTGGTCCTCTTTGAGCATTCCATCTCTTAATTACACCTTGGAATCCCTTACCTTTAGAAATTCCTGATACATCAACCTTATCTCCTACCGCAAAAACGTCAGCCTTTATTTCTTGACCAACTTCATATTCGCTAGCATTTTCAAGTTTGAATTCTTTAAGTGTTCTTCTTAATGAAACTCCTGCTTTAGCAAAATGTCCCTTAGCTGGCTTGTTAACTAATTTTTCTCTTATTTCACCAAAACCAACTTGGATAGCTTCATACCCATCTTTTTCTGTTGTCTTCTTTTGAACAACAACACATGGACCTGCTTCTACTACTGTTACAGGAATCATCTTTCCATTTTCATTGAAAATTTGAGTCATTCCTATTTTCTTACCTATAATAGCTTTTTTCATTTTACTTACACCTCCCAAACTAATTAGCGGATTGTAACACAATCATAATAGTTCAATCTCTATTTAAAAGTTTTGCTATTAAAGCTTTATTTCGATATCTACACCTGCTGGTAGATTTAATCTCATTAATGCATCAACAGTCTTTGGTGATGGATTAACGATATCTATAAGTCTCTTGTGAGTTCTTATTTCGAACTGCTCTCTAGAGTCCTTGTATTTGTGAACTGCTCTTAATATTGTAACAACATCTTTTTCTGTTGGTAGTGGTACTGGACCAGCAACCTTAGCTCCTGTTGATTTAGCAGTTTCAACGATTTTTTCAGCTGATTGATCTAATATTGTGTGATCAAAAGCCTTTAATCTTATTCTTATTTTTTGTTTTGACATCTTGGTTTCCCTCCTTTTCATGTACGCTTTACTTCTAACGCACAACAGCGGTTATCTGTAAACTGTTCCTGGTGTTTCACACTTTTAAACAAATCTAACAGATTCCCTGTCGTCGGATTCTAGATCCAGACATACTCATCAAGAATTACCCGGAAGTCCGGCAACCTCTTGATTCATCGCTGTTTGCTCTGCAACTTCTTTATTATACTATTTTTCATTAATGTTTTCAAGTTTTTTAATTACATTATTTTTAATTTTTATTTGTATAATATTAACTGTTTTTTCATCTCAACTGTACTTTATTTTATATTCTTTTTTATTCACTTTCAAGCACTTTATTATGTATTTAATGCTTAATACTTATATATTATCCAAAGTTTAGTAATGTTATAATAAATAACTTCTCTTTATATAATAATTTTTCTATAAAGAAAGAGTAGAAGACGTCTCCTCTACTCTTTATAACCAAGTTTAAATTTAAACATTATATGATTCTAAAATTATTCTATTATGCTAGTAACAACACCTGAACCTACAGTTCTTCCACCTTCTCTGATCGCGAATCTTAAACCTTCGTCCATTGCTACTTGAGTTATTAATTCAACGTTCATATCGATGTGATCTCCAGGCATAACCATTTCCATACCTTCTGGTAATTTGATTGATCCTGTAACGTCTGTTGTTCTGAAGTAGAATTGTGGTCTGTATCCATCAAAGAATGGAGTATGTCTTCCACCTTCTTCTTTCTTAAGTACGTATACTTGACCTACGAACTTGCTGTGTGGGTGTACTGATCCAGTCTTAGCTAATACTTGACCTCTTTCGATATCAGTTCTTTGAACACCTCTTAATAATGCTCCGATGTTATCTCCAGCTTGCGCTTCGTCTAGTAACTTTCTGAACATTTCGATTCCTGTTACTACAGTCTTCATCTTTTCTTCTTTTAATCCTACTACTTCAACTTCGTCTCCAACATGTAGGATACCTCTTTCAACTCTTCCTGTTGCAACTGTTCCTCTACCAGTGATTGTAAATACATCTTCTACTGGCATTAAGAATGGCTTATCTGTTGCTCTTTCTGGAGTTGGAATGTAGCTATCTACTGCTTCCATTAATTCCATGATGCACTTAGTAGCTTCTTCATCTGTTGGGTTTTCTAATGCTTTTAATGCTGAACCAGTTATTACTGGAATGTCATCTCCTGGGAAGTTGTATTCGCTTAATAATTCTCTAACTTCCATTTCTACTAATTCAAGTAATTCTGGATCGTCTACCATATCTGCTTTGTTTAAGAATACTACGATATAGTCAACACCAACTCTTGATGCTAGTAGTATATGTTCTCTTGTTTGAGGCATTGGACCATCTGCTGCTGAACATACTAAGATAGCTCCATCCATTTGTGCAGCTCCTGTAATCATGTTCTTAACGTAGTCAGCGTGTCCTGGACAGTCAACGTGTGCATAGTGTCTGTTATCTGTTTGATATTCAACGTGTGCAGTGTTGATTGTGATTCCTCTTTCTTTTTCTTCTGGTGCCTTATCGATTTCTGCGTAATCGAATGCTTCAGCGAATCCTCTGTTTGCTAAAACTGTTGTGATTGCTGCTGTAAGTGTTGTCTTACCGTGGTCTACGTGACCGATTGTTCCAATATTTACGTGGGGTTTATTTCTCTCGAATTTTTCCTTTGCCATTGCAAATTCCTCCTTAAAATATATCAATAAATTTAAAGACTTTTTTCAGTCATTATTATAACCTATAAATATCACAATATCTATATTTATATTGTAGTTTACTTATAAATACTTATATTAATAAGTGTTTGGTGTTACCTTTATGTAACACCAAACAAACTATTTACTTCTATTTCCAGCGATTTGTTCTTGTATGCTCTTTGGAACTTCTTCGTAGTGATCGAATACCATTGCGTAAACACCTCTACCTTGAGTTCTTGATCTTAATGATGTTGCATAACCAAACATTTCAGCTAATGGAATAAATGCTCTAATTACTTGAGCTCCATTTACTGAATCCATACCTTCTAGTCTACCTCTTCTTGAGTTAACGTCACCTATAACGTCTCCCATGTATTCTTCAGGTACAGTTATTTCAACCTTCATCATTGGTTCTAATAATACTGGATCTGCTTTAGCCATAGCATTCTTAAATGCCATAGAACCAGCAATCTTAAACGCCATTTCTGAAGAATCGACTTCATGGTAAGATCCGTGTACTAACTTAACCTTAAAGTTAATAACATTGTATCCAGCTATGTTACCTGTTAAAGCTGCTTCTTGAATACCTGCATCGATTGCTGGAATGTATTCCTTTGGAATAGCTCCACCAACAACAGCATTTTCAAATGAATATTCTCCTTCAGTTGGTTCCATTTCAATTACAGCGTGACCGTATTGTCCTTTACCACCTGATTGCTTAGCATACTTAGCTTCAGCCTTAACAGCCTTCTTAATTGTTTCTTTATATGAAACTTGAGGTGCACCTACATTACACTCAACTTTGAATTCTCTTTGAAGTCTATCAACAATAATATCTAAGTGAAGTTCACCCATACCTGCGATAATTGTTTGACCAGTTTCTTGATCAGTCCAAGTCTTGAAAGTTGGATCTTCTTCTGCAAGCTTAGCTAATGCTAACCCCATCTTTTCTTGACCAGCTTTAGTCTTTGGTTCAATCGCAATGTTGATAACTGGTTCTGGGAATTCCATTGATTCAAGAATTATTGGATTATTTTCTGCACATAGAGTATCTCCAGTTGTAGTATTCTTTAATCCTATAATTGCTCCTAATTCACCAGCTTCTAGTGATTCAACTTCTTCTCTATGATTAGCATGCATTTTAACAAGTCTACCAATTCTTTCTTTCTTACCCTTAGTTGAGTTAAGAACGTAAGAACCACTTTCTATTATACCAGAGTAAATTCTAGCAAAAGCAAGCTTTCCTACGAATGGGTCAGTAGCAATCTTGAATGCTAATGCTGATAAAGGCGCTTCATCTGAAGCTTCTCTTGTAGCTGCTTCACCTTCTAAATTAGTACCTTCTACAGCAGGAATGTCTAGTGGAGATGGTAAGTATGCAACAACTCCATTAATCATTTCTTGAACACCTTTGTTTTTGTATGAAGAACCACAAATACAAGGATAAATTTCATTAGCTATTGTAGCTTTTCTTAAAGCAGCATGTAATTCATCTGCTGTTATTTCTTCACCCTCAAGGTATTTCATCATTAATTCTTCATCAGTTTCAGCTATTGCTTCTATCATAGCATTTCTGTATTCTTCAGCTTGATCTACTAAATCTGCTGGAATTTCTTCAGTTCTAACATCTTTTCCAAGATCGTCATAGAATAATATAGCCTTATTTGATATAAGATCTACCATTCCTTTAAATTGGTCTTCTGATCCTATTGGAATTTGTATTGGAACAGCGTTAGCCTTTAATCTATCTCTTACTGTTTGAACACATCTGAAGAAATCTGCTCCAGTCGCATCCATCTTATTTACATAAATCATTCTTGGTACGCCGTACTTATCTGCCTGTCTCCAAACAGTTTCAGTTTGAGGTTCAACCCCACTCTTAGCATCTAGAACAGTAACTGCTCCATCAAGTACTCTTAATGATCTTTCAACTTCTACTGTGAAGTCTACGTGACCTGGAGTATCAATGATATTTAATTCATGACCTTCCCAGAAACAAGTTGTTGCTGCAGAAGTAATTGTTATACCTCTTTCTTGTTCTTGAACCATCCAGTCCATTTGAGAAGCCCCTTCATGAGTTTCACCAATTTTGTGTGTTCTTCCTGTATAGAATAATATACGTTCTGTAGTTGTAGTCTTACCTGCATCTATATGGGCCATTATTCCGAAATTACGGAATTTTTCTAACGGATATTGTCTTGCCATTTAATTTCCTCCTCTCAACGAGTAATTATAAATTCTAGAAAACTGTTTTGGTAAAAGAACCAAAACAGTTTTTATATTAGTATCTGTAGTGAGCGAAAGCCTTATTAGCTTCTGCCATCTTGTGAGTATCTTCTCTCTTCTTAACAGCAGCACCAGTATTATTAGCTGCATCTAATAATTCTCCAGCTAATCTTTCTGCCATAAGCTTTTCTCCTCTTTTTCTAGCAGCAGCTAGTATCCATCTGATACCTAAAGTCTGTCTTCTTTCTGCTCTAACTTCTATTGGAACTTGATAAGTAGCTCCACCTATTCTTCTTGCTTTTACTTCTAGTAAAGGCATTACATTGTTCATAGCTTCTTCAAATACTTCTAATGCATCTTTACCAGTCTTTTGAGCCATAACTTCAAATGCATTGTAACATATTTTTTGAGCTACTCCCTTTTTACCATCTTCCATTATGTTGTTTATTAACTTAGTAACAACCTTTGAGTTGTACATTGGATCTGGTAATACATCTCTCTTTGCTATATGTCCTTTTCTTGGCACTTTTCTTCCCTCCTTAACATGATAATTTAAGTTCATCGGTACTCGGTACTATTTCGATACCGTAAAGTGCTAACTCCTTCATCTATATAAACTTAAGTTATAAATCTATGTAAATGCTGAAGATAAGCACTACAATTGGTTAAGAGACTATTTCTTCTTAGGTCTCTTAGCTCCATACTTTGATCTTCCTTGCATTCTGTTAGCTACACCAGCACAGTCTAATGCTCCTCTTACGATATGGTATCTAACACCAGGAAGGTCCTTTACTCTACCACCTCTTATAAGAACAACGCTATGTTCTTGTAAGTTGTGTCCTACACCACCAATGTATGCAGTAACTTCATATCCATTTGTAAGTCTTACTCTGGCAATCTTTCTTAACGCTGAGTTAGGCTTCTTTGGAGTAGTAGTCTTAACAACAGTACAAACACCTCTCTTTTGAGGACACTCCTTAAGTGCTGGAGCAGTTGAAGTTGTAACAGCTACTTTTCTTCCTTTTCTTACTAATTGGCTTATAGTTGGCATTCTTTCACCTCCTGAATTTTATTTATCTATTTAAATATAAAAAGATAAAACAAGTTAATTAAATTCATAAAGGCAAAGTAATAATTACTTTGCCTCCATGAAACATGTAGACAATCAAATCTATGTGAATCTAAAAATCACACATCTCGTATTTTATCATTTAAGCATACGCATGTCAATAAATTTGAATTGTATTATTCTACCTTTAATAAGCTGTCATCCATAGTTAAATCTTCTTCAACATCAAGCTTTACTGATCTGTATCTCATCATACCAGTTCCAGCTGGAATCAGCTTACCTATTATTACATTTTCCTTCAATCCAACAAGAGGATCAGTTTTACCCTTTATTGCAGCTTCTGTAAGTACTCTTGTTGTTTCTTGGAATGATGCTGCTGATAAGAAACTGTCAGTTGCAAGAGCAGCTTTAGTAATTCCTAATAGCGCTTGTTCTCCTGTAGCTTCTTCTCCACCAAACTCTCTTACCTTTTCATTTGCTTCTTCGAAGTCAAATATATCAATCATTGTTCCAGGTAATAGTTCAGTATCACCAGAATCTGTAACTTTAATCTTTCTAGTCATTTGTCTAACAACTACTTCTAAGTGCTTATCATTAATATCAACCCCTTGAAGTCTATAAACTTTTTGAACTTCACTAAGCAGATATCTTCTAGCACCATCTATACCCTTGATATTCATGATATCATGTGGGTTAACAGAACCTTCTGTAACTTCATCTCCAGCTTCTATAACATCATTATCGTTAACTTTTAGTCTTGATCCAAATGGAATATCATAGCTCTTTTCTTCGCCATCAGCTCCCATTACATATACAGTTCTCTTTTTCTTAGTTTCCTCTATTCTTACAGTACCACTAATTTCACTTACAATTGCAAGCCCCTTAGGTTTTCTAGCTTCAAATAATTCTTCAACTCTAGGAAGACCTTGTGTTATATCCGCACCGGCAACACCACCTGTATGGAATGTTCTCATTGTAAGCTGAGTTCCTGGTTCACCGATAGATTGAGCAGCTATTATACCAACTGCTTCACCTATGTTTATCTTCTTAGCAGTAGCCATATTCATTCCATAACACTTAGCACATACACCTATTTTACACTTACATGTAAATACAGATCTAATTTTAACCTTTTTAACTCCTGTGGCTACTATTGTTTCTGCCATTTCTGAATCAACATAAGTATCGTTATTAGCAATAACTTCTCCTGTAGAAGGGTTTATTACATCTTCTGCAAGATATCTACCTGTTAATCTTTCAGCTAAGCCTTCAACAACTTCATTACCTTCTCTAATTTCAGATACAACCATACCATCTGTAGCGCCACAGTCTTCTTCTCTTACAATTACGTCTTGAGAAACATCAACTAATCTTCTAGTTAAGTATCCTGAATCGGCAGTCTTTAAGGCGGTATCGGCATTACCTTTTCTAGCTCCGTGAGTAGATAAGAAGTATTCAAGTACATCTAGACCTTCTCTAAAGGATGCTCTAATTGGTAATTCTATAATCTTACCAGATGGACTTGCCATAAGTCCTCTCATACCAGCTAATTGCTTAATTTGTGACTTAGAACCTCTGGCACCAGAGTCAGCCATCATAAATATTGGGTTAAATTTATCAAGGCTTTCCATTAGAGTATCAGCAACTTCTTCAGTTGTCTTAGTCCATTTTTCTATAACTCTTTCATATCTTTCATCATCAGATATGAAACCTCTTTTATACATTTTTTCAATCTTTTCTATTGTTTCATCCGCATCTCTTAATAAATCATACTTTTCTTTAGGTACAATCATATCTGATGCAGCAACAGTTATAGCTCCGATTGACGAATAGTGATATCCTAAGGCTTTTATTTTATCCAACATTATCGAAGTTTCAGTTGGACCATGCTTTAAGTAACACTTATCTATTATCTTACCTAAAGATTTCTTAGTAACTAAGAAGTCTACTTCTAAGTTAAACTCTTCATCTTTATTATTTCTATCAACAAATCCAAGATCTTGTGGAATTGATTCATTGAATATTAATTTACCAACAGTAGTTTTAATTATTCCTGTTTTTTCAACTCCATCTACAGTCTTAAATAACTTTACATGTATTTTATCATGTACTCCTATTTCTTTTAACTCATAAGCCATTATAGCTTCTTCTTTTGAGTAGAAATATTTATCTTCCTTTTCTTGTTCCTTATCTATTGTTAAATAATAAGAACCAAGAACCATATCTTGAGTAGGAACACAAACTGGTTTACCATCAGATGGCTTTAATATGTTACCAGCCGCAAGCATTAAAAATCTTGCTTCTGCTTGTGCTTCTACAGATAAAGGTACGTGAACAGCCATTTGGTCACCATCAAAGTCAGCATTATATGCTGTACAAACTAATGGATGTAACTTTATAGCTCTACCTTCAACTAATACTGGTTGGAATGCTTGAATACCTAATCTGTGAAGTGTAGGAGCACGGTTTAATAATACCGGATGGTCTGCAATAACTTCTTCTAATACATCCCATACTTGTGGCATTACTCTCTCTACCATTCTCTTAGCACTCTTTATGTTATGAGCTATTCCATCTTCAACTAATTTTTTCATTACAAATGGCTTGAATAATTCAAGAGCCATTTCTTTAGGAAGACCACATTGGTACATTTTTAATTCTGGACCAACAACGATAACAGATCTACCTGAGTAGTCAACTCTCTTACCAAGTAAGTTTTGTCTAAATCTACCTTGCTTACCTTTAAGCATATCTGATAAAGACTTTAATGGTCTATTACCAGGACCTGTTACAGCTCTTCCTCTTCTTCCATTATCTACAAGAGCATCTACTGCTTCTTGAAGCATTCTTTTTTCATTTCTAACAATGATATCAGGAGCTCCTAAATCTAATAACTTCTTAAGTCTGTTATTTCTATTTATAACTCTTCTGTAAAGATCATTTAAATCAGATGTTGCAAATCTTCCACCATCTAATTGTACCATTGGTCTTAAATCTGGTGGAATAACAGGAATTACATCTATAATCATCCACTTTGGATCATTACCAGACTTTTTGAAGGATTCAATAACTTCAAGTCTTCTAATTATTCTTACCTTTTTTTGACCTGTACTTTGCTTTAACTCTTCTTTTAACTCTATAGATTGTGCTTCTAAATCTATTTCTCCTAGAAGTTGTTTAACAGCTTCTGCACCCATACCTGCAACAAAGCTTTCTTCACCATATTTATCTGCAGCTTCTCTATATTCTTTTTCATTAAGAAGTTGCTTCTTTAAAAGTGGTGTTTCCTTAGGATCAATTACTACGTATGAAGCAAAGTATAGTATTTTTTCTAAAGCTCTTGGTGACATATCAAGTATTAATCCCATTCTTGATGGAATTCCTTTGAAGTACCATATATGAGATACTGGGGCAGCCAGTTCTATATGCCCCATTCTCTCTCTTCTAACTTTAGCCTTTGTGACTTCAACTCCACATCTATCACAAACTATACCTTTATATCTTACTCTTTTATATTTACCACAGTGACATTCCCAATCCTTCATTGGTCCAAATATTCTTTCACAGAATAGACCATCTCTTTCAGGCTTTAATGTTCTATAGTTTATTGTTTCTGGTTTCTTAACTTCTCCTCTTGACCATTTTCTTACTTGCTCAGGAGATGCTAATCCTATTTGTATTGCATCAAAATTATTTAACTCAAACAAGGGTATATCCTCCCTTCAAAATTAGTGTTCGTCATTAAAATCATCTAGTACTAAATCTTCTTGTAGTCCCTCGATTTGAAAACTTTCGAAATCTTCTTCTTGTTCTGGTTCTACTTCTTCTACTGTATAGCTATCATCAATTTCCGCTTCTGGTTCAGAAGTAAATTCTTCTGTTCCTTCTATATTCACCTCTAAGTTTTCCATATCCTCATCTGCGAATTCTTTTAATTGAACTTCTTGATTTTCTTCATTTAAAACTTTAATGTCTAAGCAAAGAGCTTGAAGTTCTTTAATAAGAACCTTAAATGATTCTGGAACACCTGGTTCAGGGATATTTTCACCCTTAACTATTGCTTCATATGTCTTAACTCTACCTACAACATCATCTGACTTAACAGTTAATATTTCTTGTAATGTATGCGCAGCACCATATGCTTCTAATGCCCAAACTTCCATTTCACCAAATCTTTGACCACCAAATTGAGCTTTACCTCCAAGTGGTTGTTGTGTAACTAGTGAGTATGGTCCAGTTGATCTAGCATGAATCTTATCGTCAACTAAGTGAGCTAGCTTTAAGATATACATTATACCAACTGTAACTTCATTATCAAATGGTTCTCCTGTTCTACCATCATATAAAACAGTTTTACCATTAGCATTATAACCTGCTTTTTCAAGACATTCTTCTATATCTTCTTCAGTTGCTCCATCAAATACTGGAGTAGCTATATGCCATCCTAATTGGCTAGCAGCCCATCCTAAGTGAACTTCAAGTACCTGACCGATGTTCATACGTGAAGGAACCCCTAGAGGATTTAAACATATTTGTAGCGGTCTTCCGTCTGGTAAAAATGGCATATCTTCTTCAGGAAGTACTCTTGAGATAACCCCCTTGTTACCATGACGTCCAGCCATCTTATCCCCTACAGATATCTTTCTCTTTTGCGCAATATAAGCTCTTACAAGTTCATTTACGCCTGGATTTAATTCGTCTCCATTTTCTCTTGTAAACACTTTAACATCTACAATTATACCAGCTTCACCATGAGGAGCTCTTAATGAAGTATCTCTTACTTCTCTTGCCTTTTCACCGAATATTGCTCTTAACAGTCTTTCTTCAGCTGTTAATTCAGTTTCACCCTTTGGAGTAACCTTACCAACAAGAATATCTCCAGATCTTACTTCAGCACCTACTCTTATTATTCCTCTTTCATCGATATCCTTAAGTGCATCTTCACTTACATTAGGAATATCTCTAGTAATTTCTTCTGGTCCTAATTTTGTGTCTCTAGCTTCACATTCATATTCTTCTATATGAATAGATGTAAATACATCTTCTCTAACTAGTTCTTCAGAAATAAGCATAGCATCTTCGTAGTTATATCCTTCCCACGTAATGAATCCCATTCTGATATTTTTACCTAATGATATTTCACCTAGATCTGTTGATGGACCATCAGCTAATACTTGATTCTTAAATACTATTTCACCTTTATCAACTATTGGTCGTTGATTTATGCACATACCTTGGTTACTTCTCTTAAATTTAAGTAATTTATAAGTATCAATTCCGCCATCAATATCTCTTTTAATTCTCACTTCGTTAGCACTTACATAAGTTACAACACCAGCATTTTTAGCCTTAGGAAGTACGCCTGAGTCTACTGCTGCTTTGTACTCTATTCCTGTACCAACGATAGGAGCTTGAGTCTTTAATAATGGAACAGCTTGACGTTGCATGTTTGATCCCATCAGTGCTCTTGAGGCATCGTCATTCTCAAGGAAAGGTATCATTGCAGTAGCAACTGATACTATTTGTCTAGGCGATACGTCTATTAAATCTACATCTTCTGCTGGTACAACAAATACATCTTCCTTATTTCTTACTGTTACCTTTTTATCAACAAAGTGACCATTTCCGTCAATCGGTTCTTTAGCTTGTGCAACTAAATATTGATCTTCCTCATCTGCCGTAAAATATCTTATTTCATTTGTAATTGTATTAGTTTCTTTATCTATAATTCTATATGGTGTTTCTATAAACCCATATTCATTAACTCTTGCAAATGTTGCTAAGGAGTTTATAAGACCTATGTTAGGTCCTTCTGGAGTCTCGATAGGACACATTCTTCCATAATGAGAATGGTGAACGTCTCTAACTTCAAAACCAGCTCTTTCTCTTGATAAACCACCTGGTCCAAGAGCAGATAATCTTCTCTTGTGAGTTAATTCTGAAAGTGGGTTAATCTGATCCATGAATTGTGATAATTGAGAACTACCAAAGAATTCTTTAATAGCAGCAGCTACTGGTCTAATGTTTATTAACATTTGAGGAGTAATTGCTTCTTGATCTTGAATAGTCATTCTTTCTTTAACTACTCTTTCCATTCTTGATAAACCAATTCTAAATTGGTTTTGTAGTAATTCACCAACTGATCTAATTCTTCTATTTCCAAGATGATCAATATCGTCAACATATCCTATATTATAAGCCAATCCAATTTCGTAACTAATAGTCGCAAAAATATCATCTCTTATAATATGCTTAGGAATTAATTTATTGATATTTTTCTTGATTTCTTCTTTTATTGAATCTTCATCAGAGTAATTATCTAAAATTTCTCTTAATGTAGGGTAATGTACATATTCCTTAATGTTTAAGTCTGTTACATCAAAGTTAACATGCTTAGTTATATCAACAAAGTTATTTCCGATTACTCTTACAACTCTATCTTCCACTAAAACATCAACTGAATTTATTCCTACATTTCTAATTTCTTCAGCAATTGTTCTACTAATTTTTTGGCCGCTTTCAACCATTATTTCTCCAGTTGATGGATTAATAATGTCATTAGCAGCTATTTGATTTGCAATTCTTAAGTTTAATGCAAGTTTCTTGTTGAACTTATATCTACCTACTCTAGACAAATCATATCTTTTTGCATCAAAGAATAAAGAATCAATTAAAGATACTGCACTATCTACTGTAGGTGGTTCACCTGGTCTTAATCTTTTATAGATTTCTAATAGTGCTTCTTCTTTCGTTTTAGTATTGTCTTTTTCAATTGTTGCCTTGAATCTTTCTTCTTCTCCAAAGTAATCTAATAATTCTTGATCACTTCCAAATCCCATTGCTCTTCCTAAAATAGTGATTGGTAGCTTTCTAGTCTTATCAATTCTTACATATATTACGTCATTAGAGTCAGTTTCATATTCTAACCAAGCTCCTCTGTTTGGAATTACTGTAGAAGAAAACAGCTTTTTACCACTCTTATCTCTACTATAACTGTAATATACACCTGGAGATCTTACTAATTGGCTGACTATTACTCTTTCAGCACCATTAATAATAAAAGTTCCTTGTTCAGTCATTAATGGGAAATCACCCATGAAGACTTCTTGTTCTTTTATTTCTCCTGTTTCATTGTTCTGTAATCTTACAGAAACCTTTAGTGGTGCAGCATAAGTAGCGTCTCTTTCCTTACACTCTTCCACTGAATACTTAATATTATCCATATCAAGCTTATAGTCTACGAATTCAAGTACTAGATTACCAGTAAAGTTGCTTATCGGATTGACATCATCAAAAACCTCATGAAGCCCTTCTCTTAAAAACCACTGATACGAATCTAATTGTACTTCAATTAGATTTGGCATTTCGGTTACGTCTTTAACCTTACCAAAACTCATTCTTGTTCTTTTCCCAACTTGGACAGGATGTACCATGAATCTTCACCCCTTGTATAAACTAAAATAACCAAAAGCATAGCTTCCCTAAGGACTTTATGCTTTCGGAGAACATCATCTTTTTAGTATAGCCACATTTTTATGCACCTATACACATTTTGCCATTTTTATATACTTATCCATATTGAACAGTACATTTAATGATAGTATCATATTCCCAAATTAATGTCAATATTTTTTATTTTTTTCTTCCGTACTATTGGACAATAAAAAAGGTGCTATACAGCACCTTTTTATATTCCAAGTTAAATTACTTAACTTCTACTTCTGCACCAACTTCAGCTAATTTAGCCTTGATGTCTTCAGCTTCTTCCTTAGAAACTGCTTCTTTTAATGTCTTAGGAGCTCCGTCAACTATTTCCTTAGCTTCCTTTAATCCTAACCCAGTAAGTTCTCTTACAACCTTGATTACTTTAATCTTTTGAGATCCAGCATTTGCTAATACCACATCAAATTCAGTCTTTTCTTCAGCAGCTCCACCTGCAACTGCTGCACCTGCTACTGCTACTGGAGCAGCAGCGCTTACTCCGAATTCTTCTTCGCAAGCTTTTACTAATTCATTTAATTCTAAAACGCTCATTTCTTTTATAGCTTGAATGATATCTTCTCTTGTCATTTTAATTGCACCTCCAAAATTACTTAACACATTGTTTTGTTATTATTCAGCTAATTCAGCTTCTTTTTGATCTTTAATTGCACTTAATAAGTATGCAAGGTTTGATAAAGGAGCCTTGATACTTCCAAGAAGTTTCGCAATAAGAACTTCTTTTGATGGTATTGTAGCAAGTTGAGAAACCTTTTCTTTATCAAAGATTTGTCCTTCAACAATACCTGCTTTTAATTCAAGTTTCTTATGATCCTTAGCAAAATCATTTAAGATTCTTGCAGGAGCAGTAGCATCTTCATATCCGAATGCTATAGAAACTGGTCCTTCTAAATATTCAGAAATAGCTTCTAATCCTAATTCCTTAGCAGCTAATGTTACTAAAGTATTCTTGTATACTTTATATTCAACACCAGCTTCTCTTAAGTTCTTTCTTAATTGAGTATCTTCTTCAACAGTAAGACCTTGATAGCTTGCAAGAATTACAGATTGTGACTTTTCTAACTTTTCTTTGATTTCAGCAACCTTTGCTTCTTTCATTTGTCTGTTCTTGTTCATTACTGTGTGTCCACCTCCTCACAGTTTATAACTGCTTAATATTAATAAAGGTCTTCCCGTAGACAAGGAAGACCTAAAGTAAACATAACTAACTTTATTGGTACCTCGGTAGGTTGTTATACGTTATGCAATAGCACCTACTGTCTACGGAAATAATATTATCTTTTTAACAACACAACCGATTATAGCATCTAATTCAGTTCAAGTCAATACTATTCTAAAACTTTTACTGGGTTAATCTTAGCTCCTGGTCCCATTGTGCTTGAAACAGTTACTGATTTTACATATTGTCCCTTAGCTGCTGCTGGCTTAGCCTTAATTAAAGCTTCCATTAATGCGTGGAAGTTTTCCTTTAACTTTTCAGCACCGAATGACTTCTTACCAATTGGGCAGTGAACTATAGCAGTCTTATCAACTCTATATTCAACCTTACCAGCCTTAATGTCAGCAATTGCCTTAGCAACATCAAATGTTACTGTTCCTGACTTAGGGTTTGGCATTAATCCCTTAGGTCCAAGTATTCTACCTATTCTACCAACAACACCCATCATATCTGGAGTTGCTACAACTACATCGTAGTCGAACCAGTTTTCTGATTGGATCTTTTGAACTAATTCTTCAGCTCCGACAAATTCTGCTCCTGCCGCTTCTGCTTCCTTAGCCTTATCTCCTTTAGCAAATACTAATACTCTTACAGTCTTACCAGTTCCGTTTGGTAATACAACTGCTCCTCTAACTTGTTGATCTGCATGTCTTGGATCTACCCCAAGTCTTACATGTAATTCGATAGTTTCATCGAAATTAGCTTTTGCAGTTTTTACAGATAGCTCTAAAGCTTCTGCTGGATTGTATAAAGTATTCTTATCTATTAACTTTGCACTTTCAACATATTTCTTTCCCATAATAAGCCTCCTTTGTGGTAATAACGGCCTAGACCTCCCACGAATTTATGAATTACTCTTCGATAGTTACGCCCATACTTCTTGCAGTACCTTCGATCATGCTCATAGCAGCTTCGATTGTAGCAGCATTTAAGTCTGGCATTTTTAATTCAGCAATCTTTCTTACTTGTTCCTTTGTTAACTTACCAACCTTAGTTCTGTTTGGTACACCTGAACCGCTTTCTAATCCTAATTCTTTCTTAATTAGAACTGCAGCTGGAGGTGTCTTTAATATGAAACTAAAAGATCTGTCTTGGTATACTGTGATTACTACTGGTATTATTAATCCAGCTTGATTTGCAGTTTTAGCATTAAACTCCTTACAGAATCCCATTATGTTTACACCATGTTGACCTAATGCTGGACCAACTGGTGGTGCTGGTGTAGCCTTACCTGCTGCAAGTTGAAGTTTAATCATTCCAGTTACTTTCTTAGCCATTTGTTATTCCTCCTATACTGTGGTGATTACGGATTTTTTCAATCCTCCCACTTAATTAAAAAACATTAGTTAATAATTTATATAACTATTAAACTAACTTCTCGATTTGATTAAAATCTAGTTCGGCTAAAGTTTCTCTACCGAACATATCTACTGATGCTTTTATTTTGTGCTTTTCAGCATTAATTTCTTGCACTAGTGCAACGAAATCTCTTAATGGTCCTGATATTACTCTAACCCCTTCGCCTACTTCTAAATCAATTTCTTGTGGAAGTTCAACAATTCCCATAGATTCAATTTCTTCTTCAGTAAGCGGAACTGGCTTAGATCCAGGTCCAACAAACCCTGTCACTCCTCTGGTATTTCTTACTACATACCAAGATTCATCTGACATTAGCATTTTTATTAGCACATAACCAGGAAACTTCTTTTTCAAAGTTACTTTTTGCTTACCATCTTTTTCTTCAATAACTTCTTCCATTGGAACTTGTATATCAACAAATAGTTCTTGAAGATTTCTATTTTCAATAGTTTTTTCAATAGTAGCTTTCACTTTGTTTTCATATCCTGAGTATGTATGTACTACATACCATCTTGCTCTTTCACTCATATTTATTCCGGTGATATCCACCTAAACCTCCCTTACTTAAGTTTCAAAATCACTTCAAAGAGGTTTTGAAAAATATAATCGAATCCGCCTATTATTACAACATAGATTAAGACGAACACAGCTACAGCAATTAATGCTTTTTTAGTTTCATTTTTAGAAGGCCAAGTTATTCTTTTAACTTCTGCCTTAACCTCTCTAAAAAACTTAAATATACCGCCTTTTTTAGCAGTATTGGATTTAACTTTACTATTGTCAGCCATTTTATCACATCCTTAAAATTGGTAAGTATGTGTCTTTACTTAAATCGCTAATTACTTAGTTTCTCTATGAAGAGTGTGCTTCTTACAGAACTTACAATACTTTTGCATTTCCATTCTGTCTGGGTTGTTCTTCTTATTCTTCATTGAGTTGTAGTTTCTTTGCTTACACTCTGTGCATGCTAAAGTTATCTTTACTCTCACGGTCTGCACCTCCAGTTATTCCTATATATTATATTTTAAGAGACAATTTCTCTTACTGTTTCAATTAATTTTGTAATTATGAGTTACTTTTCCACATTATCATAAAAGTTGTCTACTGTCAATATGGTCTTCCTTTGCAAAGGACTAGGTATTAATACCCAGTCCTAATACTTTAAACCAATTTTATATCAATTATTCTATTATGCTAGTAACAACACCTGAACCTACAGTTCTTCCACCTTCTCTGATCGCGAATCTTAAACCTTCGTCCATTGCTACTTGAGTTATTAATTCAACGTTCATATCGATGTGATCTCCAGGCATAACCATTTCCATACCTTCTGGTAATTTGATTGATCCTGTAACGTCTGTTGTTCTGAAGTAGAATTGTGGTCTGTATCCATCAAAGAATGGAGTATGTCTTCCACCTTCTTCTTTCTTAAGTACGTATACTTGACCTACGAACTTGCTGTGTGGGTGTACTGATCCAGTCTTAGCTAATACTTGACCTCTTTCGATATCAGTTCTTTGAACACCTCTTAATAATGCTCCGATGTTATCTCCAGCTTGCGCTTCGTCTAGTAACTTTCTGAACATTTCGATTCCTGTTACTACAGTCTTCATCTTTTCTTCTTTTAATCCTACTACTTCAACTTCGTCTCCAACATGTAGGATACCTCTTTCAACTCTTCCTGTTGCAACTGTTCCTCTACCAGTGATTGTAAATACATCTTCTACTGGCATTAAGAATGGCTTATCTGTTGCTCTTTCTGGAGTTGGAATGTAGCTATCTACTGCTTCCATTAATTCCATGATGCACTTAGTAGCTTCTTCATCTGTTGGGTTTTCTAATGCTTTTAATGCTGAACCAGTTATTACTGGAATGTCATCTCCTGGGAAGTTGTATTCGCTTAATAATTCTCTAACTTCCATTTCTACTAATTCAAGTAATTCTGGATCGTCTACCATATCTGCTTTGTTTAAGAATACTACGATATAGTCAACACCAACTCTTGATGCTAGTAGTATATGTTCTCTTGTTTGAGGCATTGGACCATCTGCTGCTGAACATACTAAGATAGCTCCATCCATTTGTGCAGCTCCTGTAATCATGTTCTTAACGTAGTCAGCGTGTCCTGGACAGTCAACGTGTGCATAGTGTCTGTTATCTGTTTGATATTCAACGTGTGCAGTGTTGATTGTGATTCCTCTTTCTTTTTCTTCTGGTGCCTTATCGATTTCTGCGTAATCGAATGCTTCAGCGAATCCTCTGTTTGCTAAAACTGTTGTGATTGCTGCTGTAAGTGTTGTCTTACCGTGGTCTACGTGACCGATTGTTCCAATATTTACGTGGGGTTTATTTCTCTCGAATTTTTCCTTTGCCATTGTAATTCCTCCTTACTATTTCTTAAATAAACTTTGCCTAGCGTTCACTGCTTATTTCGTGGAGCTCACGATCGGGATTGAACCGACGACCTCCGCCTTACCAAGGCGACGCTCTACCGACTGAGCTACGTGAGCACTCATATATTGACTTTTTCAATATACCAATTATAAAGTTTACTATCAAATTTTTTATTTGTCAACAACAAATTAACTACTCCAAATGCAAGCATTTTTCAAGTTTTCTCTTAACTCTTTGTAGTGCATTATCTATAGATTTAGCATGTCTATCTAAATCACAAGCAATCTCTTGATAAGATTTACCATCTAGATATGATGTAAGTACCTCTAATTCTAAATCAGATAATACTTTTGATATTTCTCCCTCAATATGCTCCATTTGCTCCTGGCTTATAACTAGCTCTTCTGGATCAGTTATCCTAAATCCAGCTAACACATCTAAAAGTGTCCTATCTGACTCTTCTTCATAAATTGGTTTATTTAAAGACACATATGTATTTAGGGGAATATGTTTTTGCCTTGTCGCCGTCTTAATTGCTGTTATTATTTGTCTTGTAACACATAGTTCAGCAAATGCTTTAAAGGAGGTTAACTTATCAGGTTTAAAATCCCTTATGGCTTTATAAAGTCCTATCATACCTTCTTGATATATATCTTCTTTATCAGCACCAATCAAAAAGTAAGATTTAGCTTTTGCCTTCACAAAGTTCTCATACTTAGATATAAGATACTCTTGTGCTCTTACATTACCGTTTTTTGCTTCTAAAACAATTTCTTCATCTAACTTTTCATCAAACTCTGAATAGTTTTCCATCAAATACCCTTCGTTAAACACTTCTCCCCCTCCGAACTATGATATTATATAATTAAAATTATACTCTACCCTATTAAATTAAGTCAAATTTTTCACTTGCTCCTTCGCATATCTTCTAACTTCTTAAGCACTTCATTATCAATATTATCTTGCAAATGATTTTTATTAGGATTTTTAATTTTTTCAGACTTCATTCGTATATTCTTTTCGGTTTTCATAACTTCATTGTAGAATTCAAGAGATGACATTCTAACTGCACCTCTTTGAAATATAGTTTGTTGTTCCATCCAATCAGATGTAACTACATACACTTCATACTTTCTACCTACATTATGAACTTCTTTTTCTATGTAACTATCTGCTGTTTGACCATCCTTCGTAAAAACAATAGTTAAATTTTTATTTTTTTCTTCTTTTTTCTCTCTATTGCCAGCGACCTTATACCCATCAAAAACTAATATAACCTTGCAGTCACTATAGGAACCATAATTATGCATTATGTCAATCAACTTTTCCCTTGTACCATCAAAAGTATACTCTTTATCAGTCTTTAAATTAGGCCAACTATTAAGAACATTATACCCATCTACAAATACTAACTTCACAAGTATCCCTCATTTATTTAATTAATCTTCCTTTTAACACTTCATACATCATTATACCCCCTGCAACAGAAGCATTTAAAGAGTTAATTTTTCCTACCATAGGTATCTTAACCAACTTGTCACACTTTTTAAGAGTAAGTTTAGATATCCCTTTACCTTCACTCCCAACAATAATGGCGCATGGTCCTGAAAAATTCACTTCATAGCTATATTCCACACCATCTATATCGGCTCCATACACCCATATACCTTCTTCTTTCAACTCATCTATAACCTTATTTATATTAGTTACCTTTGCTACCTTCATATGTTCTATCGCACCAACTGAAGACTTATATACAGTAGAAGTAACACCTACATTTCTTCTTTTAGGAATTATAATTCCATGAACTCCACATAACTCAGCCGTTCTTATTATAGAGCCAAGATTGTGAGGATCTTCTATTTCATCTAATATTACAATAAACGGTGCTTCTCCCTTTTTCTTTGCAAAATTTAATATGTCAGATACTTCATAGTATTTATATGGAGTAATCCTTACAGCTACACCTTGATGTACTATACCCCCACATAATAAATCTAACTTTTTTCTATCAACTTCTTTTATAACCAACTTTTTTTCTTTTGCTAAAGAAATAATACTATTTATTGACCCTTCAGTCTGTCCCTTAGCTATGTATAACGCTTCAATTGTCCTGTCACTTTTAATAGCTTCTGTAACTGCATTTCTCCCAGCTATTAAATCTTCTCTTTCCTCTACAGTATGATTTTCGCCTCTAGACGACTTTTCTTTATGTTTATTTACAGTATTTTTTTCTCTTTTAGCCATGTAAGTTACTCCTTTACTCTTCGTTATTTATTATTTCGATACTTTTATTCATTATATAACTTAATCTTTCCTTATTTCCTATTAAATATATATATCCAACTAAGCTTTCAAAACCAGTTGCCATTCTATAATCTCTAACATCTGCATTCTTAGGTACAGTGGCCGACTTAGTGTTCCTACCTCTTTTATATATATATAACTCCTCTTCTGTAAGCTCATCTTCCAATTTATGCATAGCCAATGATTGACTCTTAGCCTTTACATATCCTATAGCCTCTTTATGCATTTTATGAGCCGATAACTCAGAATTAGAAGATAATATATAGTTTCTTATAAACACTTCATATACACCATCTCCAACTAATGCAAGCTGAAGTGGATTTAACATTCTAGCTTCATCTTTAGTAAATTCTCTTACTCTTAAATCCTCTAACATTTTATTCTCCTTTAAATAAGGGTTGCAAATCCTGCAACCCTTAATAAATATTTTAATTTACCTTTTTCCACCTAACTCCTTGTGGAGTATCTTCAAGCACAATTCCTCTAGCCTTCAAATCATCTCTAATTTTATCAGCTAATGCAAAATCTCTATTCTTTCTTGCATTTTGTCTTTGCTCTATTAATTCTTCTATTTCACTCTCAAGATCACCTTTTGTTGATTTTTGTAGGATTCCTAAAGGACCTCCTAACTCTCTTATTAATTCTAAGGCCTTTGTAGCTAATTCCTTTGAAGAATTAATAGTTATATTAGTATTTATATCCTTAGATAATTCAAATAATACAGTTAATGCGTCAGCAGTATTAAAATCATCATCCATCTTTTGAATATATCTTTCTCTATACTTATCTAGAGAATCCAAATAACTCTTCTCTTCTTCATTCATTTCTTCTTTAGAAACTTCACCTATTAAGTTTTCTAAATTAGATACTGCATTATATAATCTATCCATAGATGCTTTAGCTGAATCCAATAACTCTTTACTAAAGTTAATTTGTATTCTATAGTGTGCTGACATCATAAAGAATCTAATTACATCTGCATCATATTCTTTTAATATATCTCTAGCTGTGAAGAAATTATTTAGAGACTTAGACATTTTTTGATTATTTACATTTACATAAGCAGAATGTAACCAATAATTAGCAAACGTCTTACCAGTTAATGCTTCACTTTGAGCCACTTCATTTTCATGATGAGGAAACGCTAAATCCATTCCTCCAGCATGAATATCAATTGTTTCTCCTAGTAGCTTTTTAGCCATACATGAGCATTCAATATGCCATCCTGGTCTTCCTTTACCCCACGGACAATCCCAAGCAGGTTCTCCTGGCTTTTGAGCTTTCCAAATAGCAAAATCCATAGGATCTTTTTTTCTTTCATCTGCTGCAGATGAAGTTCTATTACTAGCTCCCATTTGAAGGTCTTCTAAACTTTGTCCTGAAAGTTTACCATACGCTTCAAACTTCTTAGTTCTAAAGTACACATCTCCATCTACTTCATAAGCATATCCCTTTTCTATTAACTTAGATACAAAGTCAATAATATCATCTATAAACTCTGTAGCTCTTGGGTTTACAGTTGCTCTTTCAATATTAAGTGCATCAGCATCTGTATAATATTCTGATATATACTTATCTCCAATGTTTTTTACTGTTGTTCCCTCTTCATTAGCTTTATTTATCATTTTATCATCTATATCAGTAAAATTTTGTACAAACTTCACCTTGTATCCTCTATACTCTAGGTATCTTCTAATTGTATCAAATACAATAAAAGTTCTACCATTTCCTATATGAAAGAAATTATATACTGTAGGACCACAGACATACATCTTTACTTCCCCTGGAGTAATAGGTACAAATTCTTCTTTTTTTCTTGTCAGAGTATTATATAGCTTCATCTTTTATCCTCCTAAATTACTTTAATTTAAGGTTGTTTTCTTCAAATAACGCTTTTACTCTATTACAAACATCTTCTATCTTAATAACCTCATTATCGCCGCCAGCTCTTAACTTAAATTCAACTGCCCCTTCACTAATCTTCTTACCAACAGTAACTCTCATAGGTATTCCGATTATTTCAGAATCCTTGAACTTAACACCAGCTCTTTCATTTCTATCATCCATTAAAACTTCCACACCTAGGTCTTTTAATGAATTGTATAATTTTTCTGCAACCTTCATTTGTTCTTCATCTTTTATATTTACAGGAATTACTGACACATGGTATGGCGCAACAGATAATGGCCATACTATACCATTTTCATCATGATGTTGTTCTATTATTGAAGCCATGGTTCTTGTAACTCCAATACCATAACATCCCATTACAAATGGAGTATTCTTTCCATTTTCATCTATAAAAGTAGCATTCATAGCTTCTGAGTACTTAGTTCCTAGCTTAAATATATGCCCTACTTCTGTACCTCTAGCTATAGAAACTTTTCCACCACATAATGGACATTTCCCACCATCTTCTACATTTCTGAAGTCTCCTACAGTCCCTTCAAAATCTCTTCCATAATTAACATTTTTTAAGTGATATCCAGTTTCGTTAGCTCCAACAATCATGTTATACATATTCTTAACTTCTTCATCAACTAATAATAAATCTACTTTTAAACCTACTGGTCCACCAAATCCCACTTCACATCCTGTAGCATTTTTATATTCTTCATGAGATGCCATCATTATATCAGTGGCAGCATTTGCAGCATTTGATACTTTTACTTCATTAACTTCTCTATCTCCTCTAACAACTACCCCAACTATCTTTCCATCTATATTGTACATTAAAAGTTTTACTGTTTTCTTTGGGGATACATTTAAGTATGAAGATACTTCATCTATTCCTCTACTGTCAGGAGTAGCAACCTTTTCAACTTCTAATAATTCTTCTGCTTTTGCTATATCAGGAGTAGCTTCTGCTTTTTCTATATTAGCAGCATAATCACAAACTGTACAGAACACTACATCATCTTCACCAACCTCTGATTTAACCATAAATTCAGCCGAATTTGCACCACCAATTGCACCAGAATCGGCAGCTACACATTTAGCATCAATTCCACATCTATTAAATATTTTAACATATGCATCATGCATTTTATTATATGAAAGATCTAATCCTGCTTGATCTTTATCAAAGCTATAGGCATCCTTCATAACAAATTCTCTACTTCTCATAACCCCAAATCTAGGTCTTCTTTCATCTCTATACTTAGTTTGAATTTGATATAAATTTACTGGTAATTGCTTATATGACTTAATTTCATTTCTAGCTATATCAGTGAATACTTCTTCATGAGTTGGCCCAAGACAAAAATCTCTATTGTTTCTATCTTTTAATCTGAACATTTCTGCTCCATAAACATCCCATCTACCTGATTCTTGCCATAATTCAGCTGGTAGTAACGCAGATGCTAAGAATTCTTGAGCCCCTGCAGCATTCATTTCTTCTCTGATTATATCTTCTATGTTTTTTAAAACCTTAAGTCCTAGTGGCATATAGTTATATACCCCAGAAGCCATCTTTCTCATCATTCCTGATCTAAGCATTAACTTATGGCTTTCTATTTCAGCTTCCGCTGGAACTTCTCTTAATGTTAACATTAACATATTTGACATTTTCATAATAAACTTCCTCCTCGTATCATTCTATATGTTTTAACAAATTAATCTACATTTAAAATAAAAAAATCCGCCCTAAATATATTAGGGCGAATTATTAATCGCGGTACCACCTAAATTGATTCTCTAATAATGATAACGGTATTAAACCGATAGTTTTTGCCTATTGCTCCGAAGCTGGTTCAAAATCTATTGAAAATCTTACAGCCATGGATTTTCTCTCTGAAAGTGCGATTTTTACTATTCTTCATCATTGCTTTTTACATAAACTTTTATAATTTTTTAGTAATACTTATTATAACTTGTAGGTAAAAAGGTGTCAACTCTAGTGAAAGTCTTTAGACAAATACTGAGCTATAATTAAATCTTCTGGTGTTGTAACTTTAATATTAGTATATTCACCATTATATAAATACACCTTATTTCCGTATAATTCTACCACCATAGTATCATCAGTTACTATCTTTCCTTCAGATTTAACACTCTCATGACAACTCATAATTAAATCATACTTAAAAACTTGAGGAGTTTGCACTGATACAAGGGTACTTCTATCAGGAGTATCTACTGAAAAAGATTCATCATCCTTAACTTTAATTGTATCTTTAGGCATAACTCCAGGGGCCGTAGCTCCATACTTTCTGGCATTATCAATACCATCTTTTATCATTCTTTCACTTACAAAAGGTCTTGCACCATCATGAATTAAAACTATATCTGTATTATTTAACACCTTTAATCCATTATAGACAGAATCCTGCCTTTCTGCTCCACCCTCTACAATATAATCTACCTTTAATAAATACTTATTGAGTATTTCATTTTTACAATACTCAATTTCATTTTTAGGCAACACTAATACAACTTTATCTATTAAAGTACAATTAATAAATCTTTTTAATGTGTAGTAGATTAAGGGCTTATCATTGATATGGATAAATTGCTTACTCACATCTGCACCCATTCTTTTGCCTCTACCACCTGCTAAAATAATCGCAGATATCATATTAATCCTCTCTTAGCTATCTTTTGGTTTCGCAAAAATCATTCTTCCAGCAGCTGTTTGAAGGACAGACGTAACAATAACATCTATTGTTGATCCTATATGCTTTTTACCACCTTCAACTACTATCATTGTTCCATCATCTAAATAAGCTACACCTTGACTTGATTCCTTACCATCTTTAACAACATCTACAGTCATCTCTTCACCAGGAATTACTACAGGTTTTACAGCATTCGATAGTTCATTGATATTTAATACTGGTACACCTTGAACCTCTGCTACTTTATTTAAATTAAAATCATTTGTAACTACTTTTCCACTTAAAGTTTGTGCAAGTTTTAATAGTTTACTATCTACCTCTTCAATCTTTGGAAAATCACCTTCCCAAATTTGAGTTTCTATAGGTAGCTCCTTTTGAATCTTATTTAATATATCTAGTCCTCTTCTGCCTCTATTTCTTTTTAATCCATCTGATGAATCTGATATGTGCCTTAGTTCATCTAATACGAAATTAGGTATCACTAAAGGTCCTTCTACAAAACCTGTTTGACATATATCAAAAATTCTTCCATCTATAATTACAGATGTATCTAGAACTTTAGGTATAGTTTTTATAGTAGTTTTTGTTTTCTTTTCTTTAACGCTACTATTCTTTTTAAGTCCAACTAATATATTTGTTATATCATCCTTTTTCTTTATCATAATATCCATGCCAATTATTGCTGCAATTACATTTATTAAAACTACTAATAACGGACCCATTATTGGATGAAAATCCATTACAGGCCTAGTCAATAATGCAGTAATAATCAAGGTAATTAAAGCACCTATTGCACCATAAGCAATTTCGCTAATTGTTAACTTTTGAATATTTTTTTCAATATAATCAATTAAATTAGATATTGCTGTATATATCGCAGGTGAAATAAGATAAAAAATAAGACCAAATAATAAACAAATAAGAACTATAAATAAGACCGAACCATAAGTTTTTGAAAGAATACCTAAACTTTGAATTTTATCAATTTTAATAACGGCATCTCCAACAACATAACCAATAATTAGTCCTGCTATAGAAAACAACCCTCTAATTAATTTTTTAAGCATTTTACCACCTCCTTATATAATTATTGACAATTTATTTTATTTAAATCCCCACTATATTAGGATTTATTTACATTATATCATACCAAACTATACTCTAGTTAAAATATGTTTTAAATTCAGATATTTTTAATTTTTGTACCCCCTATTAATTAAGTAATTATTCTATTATTATAGGTACATAGGCTAAGGATAACCAACAACCTATTATTGACATTTTTAACTTTTTATAACTATAATTATTTTAAAGTAACACCTTTAAAAACACAAAGGAGTGAGATACATGAAGGATATAATATTTGATGATTTTCAAAACTCTGTTAACGATTCTTTATTAAGACACAAAAGTATTTTAGATTTAATTACTAAATACTCTGAGTCATGTTCTAGGGTAAACAGAGCTATTGCAAAATCTGTTACAAATTGTGGATGTCTTACTATTAATGCAAAGAAGCAACATCTTCCTGATGATTCGATAGAAGATATAAGCGAATTACTTGATACACATATTAAAGGTGATTTATGTGACAACTGTCGTGAAATTATTGAGAGAGAAATGGGAAATAATCTTTTTTATCTAACATCTTTATGCAATGACCTTGGCATTAATCTTTATGATGTCCTATTAAAGGAACATGATAGAATTAACACACTAGGTAAGTTTACATTTAGATAAAATCTTTCTGTAGAATAAAAAACTGTGTCTTATATATTATAGACACAGTTTTAATTTATAATTCTTTATTTAAATAAACCTGTTCGTTTATCCTCTTTAATCCATTTCTTATCGCTCTTGCTCTTGCTTCTCCAATTCCTTCTACTTGATCTAATTCTTCTATATCAGCATCTATTATTTGATTAAATCTATCAAAATGCTTAATTAAGTTTTCTATAACATTTGAAGGAATTCTAGGCACCTTACTTAATATTCTATATCCTTTTGGAGAAACTAATGTATCAACTAAAGATTCTCCTGAATATCCTAATACTCTAGATATTACTTCTAAGTCTAGCAATTCCTCTTGAGATAACTTTTGTATATCTTTATATATATTATCAACAGTATCATCTTTCTTAAAGTAATCTCTTATTAATAGAATTCCATCTCTCTCTATATGTCTTACTAACTCATTTAATTGCATAGATATAAGTCTACCTTCGTTCCCTAACTCCAATATATATATATCTATTTCTTCTACTATTCTCATAACCATTTCAGTTCTTTGAATAGCTGTAACCACATCAAATAAAGTTGTTAAATCTTGAAACTCTAATAAATTTAAATTATTAATTACTCTATCTAAAACAGCAACATATTTTTCAAGAGTTTGAACAGCCTGGTTAGCCCTTGCTAATATAATACTACTTTCTCTTAATACATACTTAATATCACCTTTGTATACTGTAATTATATTTCTACGTTGAGAAATAGCAATAACTACCCTTCCAGTTTGCTTTGCTACTCTATCTGCTGTTCTATGTCTAGTACCTGTTTCGTAGGTAGGAATTGTTGATGAAGGTACTAGTTGAGCATTTGCACAAACTATCTTCTTTAAATCTCCACTAATTACTATAGCCCCATCCATTTTAGCTAATTCATATACATAAGCTGGAGTGTATTCAGAATTAATATAAAATCCGCCATCTACTATGCTCATTATATCTTCACTATCACCTAATACTACTAATCCACCAGTCTTAGCCCTTAATATGTTTTCTAACCCTTCCCTTAATGCAGTTCCTGGGCACATTAACTCTAATATCTTTTTTATTTCTAAATCTTTCTCTAACCTCATACACTCACCCACTTTTTAAAAAACTTTTCCAATAGCTTCTCTTAAATTACTTACACCTATAACCTTAATTGATTCATTGCTAATTCTATCTTTATTTCTAAAAGGTATTATAGCATATTCAAACCCCATTTTTTCTGCTTCATTTACTAATCTATCAATTGAGTTTATAGGTCTTATTTCTCCTGTTAATCCAACTTCTCCAATTATAGCTACCTTAGGTAAAGATATACCTTTATTCTTTACACTAGATAATAAGGCTAATGCTAAACCTAAATCAGCTGTAGTTCCATCTATGTTTAAACCACCAACAACATTTACATATACATCTTGATTATAAAAAGGTATTCTTAACTTCTTTTCTAAAACTGCAAGAATCAAACTCAATCTTTGATTATCTATTCCAACACCAGTTCTCCTTGGCATTGGAGCGTTAGTTTGAGTAACTAATGCTTGAATCTCTACTAGTATTGGTCTGGTTCCTTCCATTATACCAATAACAACTGAACCTTCTTGATTAAAGTTTGTATCCTCTAAAAACATCTTTGAAGGATCGTATATTTCAACTAAACCTTCCCCTCTCATTTCAAAAACACCAATTTCACTAGTTGTTCCAAAACGATTCTTTATGGTTCTTAATATTCTAAACTCTTCAGTTCTTTCACCTTCAAAGTATAAAACTGTATCTACCATATGTTCTAATACCCTTGGACCTGCAAGAGCTCCTTGTTTTGTAACATGTGCAACAATAAATAAAGGTATATTTTTTCCTTTACCTATTCTCATCAATTCATTTGAGCATTCCTTTACCTGAGATACACTTCCTGGCGCAGATGTTACCCCCTCTTTATAAATAGTTTGAATAGAGTCTATTATAACAAACACTGGTTGTATATTTTCTATGTATGCATCAATTGTATCTAAATTAGTTTCGGAAACTATAAATAAATCTTTAGCAGTTACCCCTAACCTATCCCCACGAATTTTAATTTGCTCTTCTGATTCTTCACCAGATACATATAAAACTTTTCCGTACTTAGACGCTATATTATTAGCTGTTTGTAATAGTAACGTGGACTTTCCTATTCCAGGGCCCCCTGAAATTAAAGTTAAAGATCCTTTTACTAATCCTCCTCCAAGTACTCTATCAAGTTCTTTTAGATTTGTTTTAAATCTTTCTTTTTCTCCAGACTTTATTTCCCCTATACTCTTTGGCATATTTTCTGGCAATATACTTTTACTTATTTTTTCTTTTATTATGGTATTGTTATCTTTTAATTCCTCAACAAAAGTATTCCATTGATTGCAAGAAGGACATTTTCCAAGCCACCTTGGTGATTCATAACCACACTCTTGACATGTAAAAATAGTTTTTATTTTAGCCATACGCTCTCCTCCTTTCCATATTCAAAACTCAACTTTATATATTGTTATATTTATATATTTATATATTGTTATCTTTATATATTTTTAATCTTCGTTCCTAACTATATAATAATATCATAATTTTAAAATATAATTTACAATTCAAATTTATTTTTTTACATTTATTTATCGTCCAACCAAAAGAAAAGGTGAGATATTTTTATCTCACCTTCTATTATTACCAACTTTATTACTTTACAAGCTTAGCTGCAGCTTCATCAATTATAACAACTACATCTCTATGCATTTGTAACATAGTTGCAGGATTTGAAGTTGTAATCTTACCACTTAATACACCTTTAATCGCTTCTGCCTTACTTTCACCGCTAGCAACTAAAAGAATCTTTTTAGCTTTCATTATTTGTCCAAGTCCCATAGTTATAGCTGTCTTTGGAACTTCATCAATAGAATCAAAGAATCTTGCATTTGCTTCTATTGTACTTTGAGTTAATCCAGTTAAATGAGTTCCTGCAACCAAATCTTGATCTGGTTCATTAAATGCTATATGTCCATTGTTACCAATACCTAATAATTGAATATCAGTTCCACCTAACTCATCTATTTTTTTATCATAGTTTCTTCCTTCTTCAGCTATATCCTCAGCTAGTCCATTAGGTACAAAAGTTCTACTCTTATCTATATTTATATGATTGAATAAGTTATCATTCATGAAATATCTATAACTTTGTGGATGATCTCCAGCAAGTCCTACATATTCATCTAAGTTTACAGTTGTTACATTAGAAAAATCAATTTTTCCATCTTTGTTCATCTTTATTAACTCTTTGTACATTCCTACTGGAGTTCCACCTGTAGCTAATCCTAAAACAGCATTTGGTTTAACTTCTACTACCTTTGCCATTTCTTCCGCTGCTAATCTGCTCATTTCATCATAATCTTTAGCTATTATTACTTTCACTTTAATTTCCCCTCTCGTCTTAAAATATTTACTTCTAAAATATATTTATCTGATCTATAGGTAGCCTCTTCTACAAAAAGTACCTTTCCATCGCTATTTATAGTTTTACCAATTATCTGAAGTAATGGTACTTGCTCATCCACTCCAAAAATCTTTTTATTAGTTTCATCCATTATAACTGCTTTTATAGATGATTCCGAATATTCCACAGAGTATCCAAACTCCTCTAATATCTTATATAAAGATCCTTTTAACTTCTCTTCATTTATAAATCCACAATAGTCTGAAGGTATATATACAACCTCATTGGCTATACATTCACCGTCAACTATTCTATTTCTATTTATCTTATAAACTTCCTCAAAAGAAAAAGTATCTGTCAAATCTTCTGGAGTAGGTATTTTATTAAATTCAATAACCTTAGTTTCTAGAGTCCTACCAGTTCTTTTAATTATTTCAGAGAAACTCATCATATCTTTCTGCTTGACTTTCGGCTCACAAACAAAAGTGCCCTTTCCTTTTTCTCTTACTAATATACCTTCTTGAACTAGTTCTCCTAAAGCTTGCCTAATTGTCATTCTACTAACACCATAGTTTTCAGAAAGTTCCCTTTCACTATCTATACATTGACCAACCTTCCAAACACCTTCTCTTATCTTCTTTAGAATGTCTTCTTTCAATTGATAATATACAGGAATAGGACTGCTTTTATCTATCATACTTAACTTCCTCCTCAATAATTATATCAAACCAAAATTAACTTGTCTAGACCACTATACATTAAGAATTAGCATAGAAATCTATCATCTTACAAATACTAATTATAAACAATTTAAGGAGATGATTCTATGCTTACTGAAAATACATTAAATAATATAAATATTACCGGGAAAAATATTTTAAAAGATAACTCTGAAATTAATATTACTGACATTTTTTCATCACAGCAATCTAATGATGAAATAAATAATCATATATTAAATTCTAATTTAAGTAATGAAAATATAATAAAATAAATAACAAAACATATAATCTTTTCATATTATATATTACATAAGAGTTATTGTTGAAAATTTCTATATTTAGTTATAAACTAAAATTAATGTTAATAACCATTAATTTTTATTAGGAGGATTATATAATGATTAAAGTATATACTACAGATTCTTGCCCTTGGTGCGTAAAGGCTAAGAATTATTTAAAATCAAAAAATATAGCTTTTGAAGAACTTAACGTAGCTGAAGATATGGATGCTAGACAAGAAATGGTTCAAAAATCCAGACAAATGGGAGTACCTGTTTTAGACATAAATGGAACTGTTGTAATTGGTTTTGATAAACTAGCTATAGATACAGCTTTAACTAAATAAACTAATAAAAAAACACCTATTATGATACGCTCCTGTAAATATACAGGTAATAATTCATTCTAGGTGTTTTTTATAGTATTTTTAAATATCCATTATTAAAATATACCTTTATAAATATCTTTTAATACTATCCTATAGGCTACTTATTGATAGCCTTATCTATTGCACTCTTATCAAATCCAACAATTATTTCTCCATTAATATCTAATACTGGTACAGTTCTTTGACCTGAAACCTTAAATACCTCTTCTCTATCTTCATGAGCATCTGCAACATTTATCTCACTAAATGCTAATCCTTTTAAACCTAGATACTTTTTAGCTTTTACGCAAGCTGGACACCATGATGTTGAATATATTTTTATCATTTTTATTCACTCCTATTTGATATTATAAATTTTTCAGCCTCTAGTGCTGCAATAGTACCATCAGCTACTGCTGTTGTTATTTGTCTATATAACTTTTCTCTAACATCCCCTGCTGCATATACACCAGGTATATTAGTGTTCATATTTTCATCTGTAATAATATAACCATTCTTAGTTAGGTTAATGTATTTACCGAACATATCTGTTTTAGGCTCAGTTCCAATATAGCCAAATACACCATCTATATCTATAGATTTTTCCTCTCTAGTAAGTGTATTTTTTATTATAGCCTTTTCTACAAAGTTTGTTCCTTCTACATTTACCAAATCTTCATTGTATAGAATCTCTATTTTTTCATTCTTTTCAACTTGATCTAATAAAGACTTTTCTCCTCTAAAATAATCATATCTTCTAATAAGATATACCTTCTTGGCAAATCTAGTTAAAAAGATAGCTTCTTCTAAGGCAGAATTACCTCCTCCTACTACACCAACAACTTTTCCTTCATACATTGCACCATCACAAACAGCACAATAATGAATTCCTTTGCCTGCAAATTTCCCTTCATTAGGAATAGGTAACTTTCTAGGTGAAGCTCCTGTTGCAATTATTAAACTTTTTGCTTTGTAAATATAGCTTTCAGTTTCTACAAGTTTATATTCACCATCAAGTCTTACATCCTCTACTGGATCAAACTCATCAATTACCGCTCCAAGTTCCTCTGCTTGTTCTTGCATTATATCCGCTAACATGCTTCCTTCTACATTTTTAAATCCAGGATAATTTTCTATAGTATAACTATTTCTAACTTGACCTCCTAAGATAGAATTTTCAAGTATTATCATATTTAACTTAGCTCTTGAAGCATAAATTCCAGCAGTTAAACCTGCAGGTCCTCCACCCAAGATTACTAAATCTATATCTTTTATATCTTTATTCATGCAATCACTCCTTTACCCTATGGGGGTATATATTTATTATATCACAATCTATGAAATATTCAATAATAATTATTAATTAACATTATATAAAAATAAGCCCATAAGCAAATCCTAATAATATTATGTGCTTGCAGGCTTATTTTATATCCTAACTTTCTTGTAGTTCTTTAAATTTAAGCTTATTATCTTCTACCGAAACTAATACTGTATCTCCTATTTTTATATTTCCTGTTAGTAATTCTTCACTTAATTTGTCTTCTACCTCTTTAGTTATAACTCTTCTTAAAGGTCTAGCTCCATAATTAGTGTCAGATCCTTTGGTAACTAAGAAATCTTTGCATTCGTCACTTAATCTAAGGTAAATTTTATTATTTTTAAGTCTCTCAATAATAGAATTCAACATTAAATCTATGATAGATTTCATATCTTCATCATCTAACTTTTTAAATACAATAGTGTCATCTATTCTATTTAAAAACTCTGGTTTGAATTTCTCTTTCAATTCTCCCATTATATTTTCTTTCATCTTTTCATATTCAGTTTCTTTTCTATCATTTACACTAAATCCCACAGTTTTTTGTTTCTTTATTGTATGAGCCCCCACATTAGATGTCATTATTATTATTGTATTCTTAAAGTTAACCAACTTTCCTTTACCATCAGTAAGTCTTCCATCTTCCATAATTTGAAGAAGCACATTAAATACATCTGGATGAGCTTTTTCTATCTCATCTAAAAGCACAACCGAATATGGTCTTCTTCTAACTGCTTCAGTTAGCTGTCCCCCTTCATCATATCCAACATACCCTGGAGGTGACCCTATAAGTCTTGATACTGAATGTTTTTCCATATATTCAGACATATCAATTCTAATTATGCTATTTTCATCTGCAAACATAGCTTCTGCTAAGGCTTTACATAGTTCTGTTTTTCCAACCCCTGTTGGTCCTAAGAATATAAAACTACCTATTGGTCTTTTAGTATCTCTTAAACCAACTCTAGCTCTTCTTACTGCTCTTGCTACAGCCCTTACCGCTTCTTCCTGTCCTACAACTCTCTTCTTTAAAATTTCTTCCATTCTAAGTAGTTTATCGCTTTCTTTCTCAGTTAACTTTTCTACTGGGATTTTAGTCCAAGATGATACTACATTAGCTATATTTTCTTCACTTACTGTAAGAGAATTAACTTGGTTATTGGTAGTCCATTCTTTCTTTATTTCACTTAACTCATCTTTAAGTTTCTTTTCATCATCTCTTAATCTTGCAGCTTTTTCAAAGTCTTGTATTCTAATAGATTCTTCCTTTTCCTTTACTACTGTTTCTATTTCCTCTTCAATTTCTTTTAAATTGGGCGGAGCAACTAAACTCTCTATTCTGATTTTAGCCGCAGCTTCATCAATTAAGTCAATAGCTTTATCAGGCATAAATCTATCAGTTATATATCTATCAGCTAAATCTACAGCAGCATGTAAAGCATCATCTGTTATTTTCACTCTATGATGTGATTCATACTTATCCCTTAACCCCTTTAATATTTCAAGAGTTTCTTCCTTTGTAGGTTCACCTACTATAATGGGTTGAAATCTTCTCTCTAAAGCTGTATCCTTTTCAATATGTTTTCTATATTCATCAATGGTGGTAGCACCTATACACTGAATTGCTCCTCTAGATAAGGCAGGTTTTAATATATTTGATGCATCTATTGCACCTTCTGCCCCTCCAGCACCGATTATAGTATGAATTTCATCAATAAATATGATGATATCTGGATTATTTTTTATTTCTTCCATAACTTTTTTTAATCTATCTTCAAATTCACCTCTATATTTAGCACCTGCAACCATAGCACTTAAGTCTAAACTAATAATTCTTTTATTCCTAAGAATTTCTGGAATATTACCATTAACAATTCTTTGGGCTAATCCTTCAACTACAGCTGTTTTACCTACTCCAGGTTCACCAATAAGACATGGATTATTTTTTATCCTTCTACATAGTATTTCTAGAACTCTTTGATTTTCTTGCTCTCTTCCTATAACAGGATCAAGATTATCATCCTTTGCCATTTCAGTTAAATCATGACCATATTGATCTAACATTGGAGTATCTTTCTTTTTACTACTCTCATTTTCATCATCATTCAATTCTTCATCTTCTTTTCCTGACAAAAACAGAATCAGATCGCTTTTTATCTCTTTAAAATTTAGTCTTAATTGGCATAATATGGTATACGCCACTCCTTCTTCCTCATTTATCAATGCCAATAGAAGATGTTCTGGGCTAACATATTTATGATTTAATTTCCTTGCTTCTATAATACTTTCATCAAATAATCTTTTAGTCCTTGGAGTTAGTAATAACTCGCCTTTTGGCATAAGTGAGTCTCCATAACCTAAGTATTCCTCTAGCATATTCCTTATTTCTTCTATTTCTACACCATACTTTTCTAACAACTCACTAGAGTATCCCTTTTCAGCCATAATTCCTATCAATATGTGTTCAGTTCCTATATACCCATGCTTAAATTTTTGAGACTCTTTTTGTGCTCCCATTATTACTAATTGAGCTCTTTCTGTAAATTTCCCATATGACATTTACAACACCTCCTACCATAATTACTTTAATAATTCTTTTATCAATACAGCTCTTTCAGCTTTTTTCTCTTTATTAGTCAATGATTTACCTAATTTATTTTGTATAGCCTCATCACTTGTATAAACTAGAAGCTTGTTCAAGATATCTTTATTTAAGTCTAGGACATACGTCTCTACTCCTAACCTTAAATATGATAATAATTCTACTAGTTCTTTATAAGACATTAACTTAGCATTTTTTAATATTCCATAGGATCTAAATATCTTATCCTCTAATTCATCTTTACATTTATTAATTACTATATCCCTAAACTTAATCTCTTCTTGTATAATATTTTCAACTACTCCCTCCAGATTATTAATTATCTCATCTTCAGTTATGCCTAAAGATATTCTATTTGAAACCTCATATATATTACCATCTGAATATACTGGATTTATAGTCATTCCTACCTGACTTAACCCCTTTGAAATATTAGTAATTTCTTCACTCATTGACAATGCAGGTAAGTGTAGTATTACTGATGCTTTCATCCCAGTACCAACTTTACTAGGAGTAGATGTTAAATACCCAAAATCTTCGTGAAAAGAATATGTTATATATTCTTCTATTAAATCATCAATCTTATTAGCAACTTCATATACTTCTTTTAAATTCATTCCTTCCGTAGTACATTGTATATTTAAATGATCTACCTCATTAATCATTATGCTAATTGTTTCTTCTTTATTAATAATTAAGGCTGCTCTATCTTTTCTCTTAACTAATTCCTTAGTTACTAAAAGTTTTGCCTCATATGACTTTATATAATCAATATGATTATCCCAAAACTTTATTATTTTTAACTCTTCATCATCTAGTTTGCTAAATATAACATTAGATAATTTATCTACATTCTTTTTAGCATCCTCCACCTCTAGTTTATCTGTAAATAAAATTCCTTCTAAATTTCTAGCTAAGGAAAGTTTACTACACAATATTAAATCATCATTTTGGGCCTTACTATAAATCCAATTTCTCATCTTTGCCCACCTCTGTCCTACTATTTTCTATATCTTTTATCTTATCTCTTAAGACTGCAGCTCTCTCATACTCTTCTTCTAAAATAGCTTTTTGTAGTTCCTTTTTTAAATTAACATACTTCTTTTTCTCAACAAGCTTAACACCTGAACGTTTTGGAACCTTTCCTATGTGCTCTAAATCCCCTTGTATTCTTTTAAACATAGGTCTTAAATAACTAGAAAAACTTTGATAACATTCATCGCAACCTAATTGTCCACTAGCTTTAAATTGAGAATACGTCAATCCACACTTTTTACATATAACTTCTATTTTATTTGGTTTATTTTTATCAATGGATTCAAAAAAACCACCTAAAATATTGGGAATAGAAATTTCATCTATGCTTCCTAATGAACCAACTAAAGAAATATCAGAAATTTCTTTAGCACAACTTTCGCAAAGTCTTACTTCAGACTTCTCTCCATTGATTAATTTTATTAAATGTATTGTTGCCACTCTCTTATTACACTTCTCACACAACATAAATACCACCCCTATGATAATATGACCATAACCATCCCTTTAAGAATATCTGCTCTAGATTTATTCTTCTCTTCTATAGAAATTAAAGATCTATCATTAATAGCAATCTTCATAATTTCTTTTTCTCTTTCTGTAATTATATCTAATTCATATAAATTTTCTATTATTGATAATGCATTATGGTATGTAATTGATGAACCTATAGCATCATATATTAATCTACTTCTTTGTTCTGTTCCATCATAAGTTAATTGTTTTATTATAATATGACCACCGCCACCTCTTCTACTTTCTATAACATAACCTTTATCAGAGGTAAATCGTGTAGTTAATACATAGTTAATTTGTGATGGTGCACATCTAAATTGATCAGCCAATTCATTTCTTTGTATTTGAACTTGATCGCCACCATTCTCATTTAGCATTTCTTTAATAAAGCTTTCAATTATATCTGAAAGTCTTGCCATAATATCACCTTCTTAAACGTTGTTTTTGACTTACTTTGACCTATATTTTAATAATAATATTAATTCATATTATTATCAAGCCATAATATTACTTCTTAGTTTAGTTTTTATAAAATTCCACATAATATACTTATAAATATTTAGGAGGTTTTTGTATGATTATAAGATGGCTAGGAGAATCTTGTTTCTTAATTCAAGTCTCAAATGGTAGAAGGGTTCTATTAGATCCTTTAAATCTTACAATAAATAAAATATCTAGCCTAAACCCAAGTATAATTACATTAAGTCATAATTATCTTAATATAGATAAAAGTTCTATACCAATATTAAAAAATTGCAATACAGTCAATACTTTGGGTGTATATAAATTTTACGATATTTTAGTTACTGGATACCAAGGATATCATGATAATCTATATGGGATAAAAAGAGGTGAAAATATTATTTACTCTACAGAAATTGAAGGAATTAAACTATGTCATCTAGGTCATATTGGCCATAATCTTTCAATTGACCTTATATCCACTTTATCAGACATAGACATATTATTTATACCTATAGGTGGACACTTTACAATTAATAGTCCTCAAGCTTTAGACATAATAGATATAATTAAACCAAAGTATATTATTCCAATGTATTATAGAAACTCCAATTGTACAAAGTTCTTAGATAGTCCTAAAGATTTTTTTATTAATTCTAAAAAAATAACTATAATAGATAAAGACTGTATTGATACTAATACATTAGATAGCTCCTCATCATTAAATACATTAATAATCAAAGATAGCTCTAATTACATAAATACTATATAAGAAAAAAGATCGTCATAAAATGACGATCTTTTAAGTATAAATTATTCTGCGTTTGGTGCTCCTACTGGACAAACATTTGCGCAGTTTCCGCAATCGATACAAGTATCTGCATCTATAACGAATTGAGTATCTCCTTGGCTTATAGCCTCAACTGGACATTCTGCAGCGCAAGCTCCGCAGTTTACACATGAATCATTAATAACGTATGCCATGAAAAACACCTCCTAATATTTATGGTAATTACACCATATACATTTTAACATGTTTCCATAACATTTAAAAGTAATTTAAATAAAATTAACTTCTATCTAACTTACTACCATATATCCTAGAATTTCAATAGATTCAATAATCTTATCTAATGTAACAAAACTTTCATTATATATTAATTGAATTTCTTTTTTATCCAAAGAAACTTCACATGCTATAACTCCTTCATTACTTGCTATAGCACCTTGAATATTCATAGCATCAGATGATTTATTCATATCATAAATCTTAATAACTGATTTCATATAGAAATCCCCCTATTTTTCATTAATTAAATCTTTAATAAGACTTTTATCTTCTTCTGATTCAATTTCTAACTTAATTTCTTTTTCATCTACAGAATCTTCATAACTACCTGAAATCAAAGCTATATTTTCTATCTTAAATTCTTCTATTACCTCTTCATCGCCTTTTCTTAATTTAACCTTAACAGCTTCTTTAACTGTATTATTACTAACAACTTCGCCCTTGCCATCTTCAGTTTGAACCACAGAACCAACCTTAGGTAATCTCTTTCTAATATCCTCATATGTGCTTTGTTCATAATTTAAACAACACATTAATCTACCACATATTCCTGATATCTTTGTAGGATTTAAAGATAAATTCTGTTCTTTTGCCATCTTTATTGAAACAGAAGTAAAGTCTCCTAAAAACGAAGAACAACACATTGGTCTGCCACAAGGCCCTAAGCCACCTAACATTTTAGCTTCATCTCTTACACCAATTTGTCTAAGTTCAATTCTAGTTTTAAATATTGTTGCTAAATCCTTAACTAATTCTCTAAAGTCTACTCTTCCATCTGCTGTAAAATAGAAAATCACCTTATTATTATCAAATGTATATTCTACATCTATTAGCTTCATTTTTAGTCCATGTTCTTCTATTTTAGAAATACATATATTTAGAGCTTCTTCTTCTTTATCTTTATTTTCTTTATGCTTAGCTATATCATTTTCGTCAGCTATCCTTAATACACTTTTTAGAGGTGGAATTACATCCTCTTCTTTTATCTCTTTAATCCCTATTACGCATTCGCCAAATTCAACACCTCTTGCTGTTTCAACAACTACATAGTCTCCCTTATTTATATTTAATTCATTAGGTCCAAAATAATATATTTTCCCTGCTTTTTTGAACCTTACTCCTACTACTTTTATCATTATTAACCCTCCGAAAGTCCCATAAGCATTACACTTATGACCATTGAATAATTTCCATTATTCCTTATATTTATTCTTGCTTCTCTAATCTTCTCTAACATTGCACTTAACTTTTTATACGACTTATTACTAGAAAACCTATCAATATATTCTAACTTATCAATGTTCATTATCATTTTTTTATCTTGTAGTTCTTTATATACTATAATATCCCTAATAAGTGATTCTAATATATTTAAAACTTCTTCTTTGCTATCTTTAAAAGAATCAAGTCTTTTTTCATAATTTAAAACTATATTATTACTTCTACTATCAATATCAGTTAACAAATCTATAATACAATTTCTTAATAAATTAAGCTTTTCATCATTTAATATTCTTTCTGCTCTTCCTGGAATTCCCTCACCATATGCTATAGCAGATAAAACCTTATTTTCATCAAAATTTCCTAACCTACTAATATATCTATTAACCTCATCCTTGCTTAAAGGTGTTAATTTATATATTTGACATCTAGATTTTATAGTATCCAACATTAACTCTATACTATCAGTTAATAATATTATGTATACTCCTTTTGGAGGCTCCTCAATTGTTTTTAGCAAAGCATTTTGTGCTTGAACAGTAAGCTTATTTCCTTCATGTATAATAACAACCTTTTTATCTCCTTCATATGGCCTTTTCATTATCTCTTCAATAATTCCTCTTACATCATCTACTCCAAATGAAGCTTTCTTAGCTCTATAATGAATTATATCTATATAATCTTTATCTATCTCTTTATTTAATATTTTCAAAGCAAATTTCCTAGCTAAAATACTTTTACCTATCCCGTCTGGTCCAACAATAAGGTGAGCATGTGAAAGAGTACCTTTATCTACACGTTTGTTAAATCCTTCTATTATGTCATTAAATCCAATAAATTCTTCCACAAAATCACCTCTTTTATAATCTACACTCTTAAAAATTGATCAACATCAATTACGAATAATGTTGCTCCTCCAACTTCAACTTCTATTGGATATTGCATATAAACACCCGCTCCTCCTGTTAATGGAGATGGTGAAGCTACAACCTCTGTTCTCTTTTGACAAACATCCTTTATTAAGCCTATAACTTCATCTACACGTTCTTTCTCTACACCTATCATTAATGTTGTATTTCCTGACTTTAAGAACCCACCTGTTGTCGCAAGTTTTGTTACTCCAAACTTTTTCTCTGTAAGTGTATCAATTAAATCTAAAGCATCATCATCTTGTACAATAGCAATGACCATTTTCATAATACATCCCTCCTAAACTTCAATTCCCTATATATTTATATTTTATCATAAACTCAATTCTATTTTACATAAAAACAATTTTTTACCCTATATGTTTTAATATTATTTCTTTAACATCCTCAAATACTTCTTCAATTGATTTAGATGCATCAATTTTTATCATTTTATCGTTTATTTTTAATACTTCATGATATCCTTCTCTAACTTTATTATGAAATTCTACTCTCTCTTTATCTAATCTATTTACTTCCCTACTAGAGTTCTTTTTTATTCTATCCAATCCTGTAGAAGGTTCTATATCAAACAGTATAGATAAGTCTGGCATATATTCACCTATAGCAAAGGAATTTATTTTATATATTTCTTCTATTCCATATCCTCTTGCATATCCTTGGTAGGCTAGTGAAGAATCTATAAACCTATCACATAAAACTATCTTTCCTTCTATTAACGCTGGTATTACTTTCTCCACTAAATGTTGTCTTCTTGCAGCAGCAAAAAGTAAAGCTTCTGTCTTACCATCCATTTCTTCATTTTCTGAGCTTAATATTATCTCTCTTATCTGCTCAGAAATTTTAATGCCTCCTGGTTCCCTAGTTTTTACTACATTCTTATTCTCTTCAAGTAGCCAATTATATATTTTTTCTAATATTGTACTTTTACCAGATCCTTCTCCACCTTCAAATACAATAAATAATCCTTTTTTCATTATTAATAACCTCTTTCGTTATCGATATTAGTAATGTTATTATATCATCTCTTACAATAAATTCAAAAGTATTATAATCCAATATTATCCTCTTAAGCTATTATATATTCATCTTACTTTCATAATATTTTTTCTATATTGAGATAAAACTAATATAAATAATATATAATTAGGAGGTTTTATTATGAAACAAGAAATCATATCATTTCTAACTAAAAACTTCAATGATGTAAAGAATATATGTGAGTATTTATATAAAAATCCTGAAGAAAGCTATAAAGAAGAAAAATCATCCTCATATATTTGCGAAGTGTTAAAAAAATATAACTTTAATATTCAAAAGAACTACTTAGATATTCCAAATTCATTCTATGCTAGTAAGGGAAGTGGATATCCTAAGATATGCTTTCTTTGTGAATATGATGCTATTAAAGAGAAAGGACATATAACAGGACACAATGCATTAGCTGCAATATCTATTGGTGCATCTATTTCCGTAGGAGAAATAATAAAGCAAACTAATGGTACAATCATTATTATAGGATGCCCTGGAGAATATTTAGGCGGAACTAAACTTACTCTAGTAAAACAAGGAGTTTTTGATGATATAGATGTAGTTATGGAATGTCATCCTTATAATACCACTGCTGAAAGTGGTACTTCATCAGCTATTATTCCTCTTAACATAAAATTTATTGGAAATAGCGGATTAAGCTTTCTAAGTAAAGATGAATATACTTCACTAGATTGTATATTGTTAACCTTTAATATTCTTAACTTCTTACTTAAGGGTTTTCCTAAGGATGTGGAAGTTAATTACATACTATCAAAGGGCGGATATACCCCTTTGCTAACTCCTTTGGAATCTGAAGCTAAATTCTATATTCGTGCAAAGGAATTTGAAATGGCTGAACTTGCAGAAAACAAACTACGTGAAATAGTAAGATATGTTTCTAACTTAACCCATATACCAAATAAGATTTCATTATATGAATCATATAACGAAGAACTTGTAACAAACAAAACTCTTTCAAGAATATTTACTCACAATTTAAAAGAAAATGGGATTATAAATATAGGTTCACCTATTGATGTTTATGCAGGACTCAGCATTGGGGCTGTTAGTAAAAAGGTACCTACAATTCACCCTTATATATCTATAAAAGATGATGAAAATATTAAGTATGGGTCAACTGATTTTGCCGATTGCACAATATCTGAATATGGTTTTGAACAGATACATAAGGCATGTGCTTCATTAGCATGTACAGCATTAGATTTAATTGAACGTGAAGATCTTCTTCAGGAAATAAAACAAGAATTCTATAATGGAGTAGGAGCTAAATAATTATTTTTTAGCGTCCTCTCACACCACCATACGTACCGTTGGGCCACTAGAAATTAATGTTTCATTTGATATGTTTGTGTAAGACTAACAAATCCTATTGATTCTAGATATTTATATAAAGTAATTTACTTAGAATTAGGCTACCGGATATTTTCCAGTGGCCTTTTATTATATTTGCATATTCCAATTAGTGTACGGCCATGCTAGGCGCACATAAAAATAGAGCAAGACTTTGTCTTGCTCTATTTTAAACTGCCTTTTTATATTTTGTTATTCTTCTTATAAAATCTTCACTTGGCTCAAAATTAAATATACCTACTTTATTCTCTTTCTTATATACGCAATAAACTTTATCATTTCCAAACAATTCACAAGTATACTTTCCTGTGCATTTTAATCTATATTTCTTTGGTATGTCCTTCTTCTTACCTAGATAAAGAATATCTGATAGTTTAATGCTTTCTAAATTAGTTTCATTTCCATAATATATTTTATTAATAATTAGCTTGTCCGCTATTAATGAATACTTATAAGCAATCTTACAACTAAGATACTCTAATATTATAAAAATAATTGTAAATAATAATAATATAAATTCACATACTTTTAAAACAAATGAGTTCTCAATTCTTAATGCTTGTATTCCTTCTACAATGTATAACACACAAGTAATTAATAACAGTATTAAAGCGATAACATGTGTTTTTTTTCGCTCAACTACTTCTTTATGCATCATAATACTTTCCCCCAGATAATAGTAATTCTAAGACGATAATTGTGATTATACATAGCTTTATTAAATTAATCCATATCCAAATTATTTAATAATCTATATTAATCTTCCATATTTCCTTCTTTATCGGATTTATTAACTAATATCATAGTAAACGTCTATTTTACTGTACTTTATTACTCTTTTTAAAATAATAACCTTTTTATCCTTTTACTTTAATTATTATTTATAAAATAGTATAATAAACGTGTATAAAATAGGAGGTCTTTAATATGATTCAGATATATAAAAGTTCCAGCGAAAATAATTCTTCTCTTACTCTGCTAGATAATATTGAAACTGGATGTTGGATAAATGTGGTTGCACCTTCTGACGAAGAACTACTTCTTATATCTAAGAAAACTGGCGTACCTATACAATTCTTAAAGGCGCCATTAGATGATGAAGAAACTTCAAGAATTGATATAGAAGATGGTAATATGATAGTTATAGTAGATATTCCCTTTACAGAAATGGAAGATAACTCACTAACGTATGATACATATCCTCTAGCTATTATACATACAGAAAGTTTTCTTATAACAGTGTGTTTGAAGAATAGTAAAGTTCTTACTGATTTTATAAACGGTAAAATAAAATCATTCTTTACTTTTAAAAAGTCAAGATTTATATTACAGATATTAAATAGAATATCTACATATTATCTTTTATATCTAAGACAAATAGATAAAAAAAGTTTAATGATTGAAAAGAGACTTCATAAATCTATGAAGAATAGGGAGCTTATACAATTACATTCTCTAGAAAAATCACTGGTTTACTTCTCTACATCCTTAAAAGCTAATGAAATCACTTTAGAAAAGCTGCTTAAAGTTGAAGTAATGCAAAAGTATTCTGAAGACAAAGATGTATTAGAGGATGTTATAATTGAAAATAAACAGGCTATAGAAATGACAGAAATATATAGTAACATATTAGCAAGTACTATGGACTTCTTTGCTTCGGTTATTTCTAATAACCTTAATATAGTAATGAAAGTTTTGGCCTCTGTTACTATATTGATGGCCATACCAACCATAATGTCTGGTATATATGGTATGAATGTCGACTTACCTTTTCAACATGAACCATACGCATTCTTGTTAGTTATGGGGATAACATTTAGCATTTGTGGATTAGTAGCATTTATATTATATAAAAAAGATATGTTCAGTTAACACATTTATACTTAAAGCATAAAATATAATAAAAACAAAAGAGAGCATTACTGCTCTCTTTTTTTGGAGGTTTTTATGTTAAAAGGTAAAAAGCTTACTTCAGCATCTACAATTGGAATTATTGCTCCTGCTTCGCCTGAAAATAAAGATAAAATTGATAAGAAACTCTGTGAATTTAAAGAATTAGGCTTCAAGATAAAACTAGCTCCTCACCTATATAATAAGTATGGTCATTTAGCTGGTTTCGATAGTGATAGGATAAAGGATCTACATGATATGTTTTTAGATCCATCCATTGATGGAATAGTTTGTCTTAGGGGAGGGTACGGCACAGCTAGATTAATCTCTTCTTTAGATAAAAAGATTATTTTACAAAACCCCAAATTCTTCTGTGGATATAGCGACATAACTCTTTTACTTAACTATTTTGCTAATTTAGGTTTAATCACTTTTCATGGTCCTATGATAACATCGGACTTTACGGATGAACTCACAAAAAAATACTTTTTAAAAACTTCTATTTGTAATACTAAAAACTTCTCATATGATTTATTAGATCTAAATCCAAATATATCTACATATAACTTATCTTCATTTAAAGGTAAGTTAGTTGGTGGAAACTTATCAATTATTTGTTCATCCCTTTCAACAAAATATGAAATCAATACAAAAGACTCTATATTATTAATAGAAGAGGTTAATGAAGCCCCATATTGCATTGATCGGATGCTTACACATTTAATAAATAGCGGAAAACTACATGATTGTAATGGTATTATTATAGGACATCTTACCGATTGCACACTTCCTAATTATGATAGAAGTCTTACTACTGAGGAAGTTATACTTAACCGTCTTCTTCCTCTTAATATCCCTCTTATTATAGGTATGCCTTTTGGTCATAGCTGCCCTAATATAACAATACCTATAGGTGCCCCAGCTTACTTCAATAATAAAATCATGAAATTAACTATTAAAGATAACTTTTTATTATAAAAAAATAAAACCTGTAAGCTTTTGCTTACAGGTTTCTCTTTGGAGGCGCCACCCGGATTTGAACCGGGGATAAAGGTTTTGCAGACCTCTGCCTTACCACTTGGCTATAGCGCCATACCTGGTGGCTCGACCAGGAATCGAACCAGGGACACGAGGATTTTCAGTCCTCTGCTCTACCGACTGAGCTATCGAGCCATATTACTTGGCAACGTCCTACTCTCCCACACAGTCTCCCATGCAGTACCATCGGCGCTATAGAGCTTAACTTTCCTGTTCGGTA
>OKWT01000029.1_pt1 | contig 159129 bp, 145 predicted proteins | sample 1607131 | NCBI WGS metagenome assembly OKWT01 (sample SAMN07501045, study PRJEB24779) | human gut metagenome
GTGGTGGGTGATGACGGGATCGAACCGCCGACCCCCTCCTTGTAAGGGAGGTGCTCTCCCAGCTGAGCTAATCACCCGATACTACGCTGGAAAGGTGTTTCCACCTTTAAGTGGTGGGTCGTGCAGGATTCGAACCTGCGACCAATTGATTAAAAGTCAACTGCTCTACCAACTGAGCTAACGACCCACTTTTTTGCCGCTACAGGCTTGTTTCATATCCCGTGGCAACGGCGGCATATATTACTGATTTAAGAATCTGACGCAACATAAATTTCGATACAGATCACTTAACTGCTTAGTAATCGCACGGCAAGACCAGAAAAACAGCGCTTACTGGTCAAGCCGTACGCATCACATTGCATTCAGACGTTTTTGCGCCTGTTTTGCACCGTCGGTACCAGGATATTTGGTAATAACTTGCTGATAAACCGCCTTCGCTTTTGCCGTATCGCCTTTGTCCTGCATGATGACGCCTACCTTAAACATGGCGTCAGCCGCTTTCGGCGATTTAGGGTAATTTTTCACCACCGAGGCAAAGTAAAACGCGGCGTCATCTTTTTTACCCTTGTTGTAATTCAACTGCCCGAGCCAGTAATTCGCATTAGGCTGGTAGGTTGAATCCGGGTATTGCTTGATGAAATTCTGAAACGCGGCGATGGCTTCATCCTGGCGCGACTTATCCTGCACCAGCGCGATAGCGGCGTTGTAATCGGTATTAGCATCGCCGCTTTGCACTGGCGCCGCCGCGGCTGGCGCACTCGCAGAAGGATTCGGTGCCGCAGCCGCGCTGCTTTGCTCGCCGCTTGCGCCCTGCGTAGCGGCCGCCCCGCCGCTGCTCAGACTGTCAATCTGCAAAAGGATTTGCTTTTGACGTTCGACAATTTGATTCAGCTGATACTGGTTTTCCTGAATCTGACCGCGCAGGGAATCAATATCGGACTGATTATCGGAAAGCTGCTGCTGGAGTTGAGTTAAGAGTTGGCTGTGAGCGTTAGAAATACGCTCAAGTTGTGTGACGCGGTCTTCGACCGAGCCTGAGCCGACGCTACTGATTGGCGCCTGAGCAAAAGCGGCCCAGGGGGCCGCTATGCCAACCAGCAACGACAGACCCAACAGGTGATGTCTGAAGTTACTGCTCATGCGATTCTCTTAGTAAACCAGTACGGCGCGACGGTTTTTAGCGTAAGCCGCTTCGTCGTGACCCAGTACTGCGGGTTTTTCTTTACCGTAAGAAACGATGGAGATCTGATCAGCGGAAACGCCTTTACCTTGCAGGTACATTTTAACGGCGTTAGCACGACGTTCACCCAGGGAGATGTTGTACTCCGGAGTGCCGCGCTCATCCGCATGACCTTCTACGGTGACTTTGTAAGACGGGTTGCTACGCAGGAAGTTAGCGTGCGCATCCAGCATGGCAGCAAAGTCAGAACGAATGTCATACTTGTCCAGATCGAAGTAAACAATGTTGTTCTGTTGCAGCTGCTGCATCTGCAAACGAGCCTGCTCTTCAGAAGACATGTTGCCGCCGCCGTTAGCATCCATACCAGTGCCGGCACCCAGCATGCCTTCGCCGCTCTGGTCGTTGCTTGCGTTCTTGTTGGAAGAACACGCCGCGATTGCCATAACAGGCAGAGCCAGCATCAGCCCTTTCAGCACTTTGTTCAGTTGCATTTCTTTGATTCCTTTAATAATCAATTATTTATTATCACAGATACGGCGACCAGGCCGGGAATTTAACCTGACCATCAGTTGCCGGAAGACGCGCTTTGAAACGCCCATCTGTAGAAACCAGATTCAGCACGGATCCCATCCCCTGAGAAGAGCTGTAGATTACCATGGTGCCGTTAGGTGCCAGACTCGGCGTTTCATCCAGGAACGTTGACGACAAAGTTTGTACGCCACCCGTTGCCAGATCTTGTTTAGCGATGTTCTGAGCGCCGCCGTTGGAGCTCACCATCACCAGGAATTTACCGTCAGAGCTGACATCCGCATCCTGATTCTGAGAGCCTTCCCAGGTCAGACGCTGCGGCGCGCCGCCATTAACGTTAACTTTATAAACCTGCGGACGACCTGCCTGGTCGGAGGTATAGGCCAGAGTCTGGCTGTCCGGGAACCAGGTCGGTTCGGTGTTATTGCTGCGGCCATCCGTCACCTGACGAATCTGGCCAGAGCCGATATCCATCACATAGAGGTTCAGGCTACCGGTTTTAGAGAGCGCGAAAGCGAGCTTGCTGCCATCCGGCGAGAAGGCCGGCGCCCCGTTGTGACGCGGGAACGAAGCAACCTGACGCACAGCGCCGTTGGAAAGCGTCTGGATAACCAGCGCGGAACGGCCGCTCTCAAATGTCACGTAGGCAAGCTTGCTGCCGTCCGGGGACCATGCCGGAGACATCAGCGGTTGCGGAGAACGGTGAACGACGAACTGGTTATAGCCGTCGTAATCCGATACGCGAAGCTCATAAGGGAACTGGCCGCCATTGGTTTGCACTACATAGGCGATACGGGTGCGGAATGCGCCTTTAATGCCCGTCAGTTTTTCAAAGACTTCATCGCTTGCGGTGTGGCCCGCGTAACGCAGCCACTGCTTGTTCACTTTATAGGAGTTCTGCGCAAGCACGGTGCCCGGCGCGCCGCCGGTATCCACGAGCTGATAAGCTACCGTGTAGCTGCCGTCGCCGTTCGGGGTAACCTGACCGACTACAACCGCATCAATACCGAGCGCCGACCAGGCGGCAGGCTGCACTTCCTGTGCGGAAGCAGGCTGCTGCGGCAGACGAGAGCGGTCGAGCGGGTTGAATTTACCGCTGTTGCGAAGGTCGGCTGCCACAATGCCGCCGATATCTTCAGGCGCGGCGCCAGGACCTGCCCATTTAAACGGCGCAACGCCGATAGGACGCGCCGAGTCTACCCCCTGGGTAATCTCAATACGGACTTCTGCGTGCAGCACCGCTGCCCACAGCATTAAAAAACTGAATGCTAATCGTAATGCCTGCTTCATCGTATCTCCCTTATCTGGACGCGACGCCCACGATAACTTAGCAGAAGGTTAACAAACTTCATTTCAAACACTCTCACCTCTGAGACTCACCTTAGTACGATTTTCCCCGCTTGCGCGGGGAAATTGTGATTAAGGCTTAAAGTCCAACGGTGCGTTTTTAAAAACTTCATAGACTGCCTGGCTTGGCGGCTTCGGAATTCTCGCCTGGCGAGCGGCTGAAATCGCCGCCTGGCAGAGCGCCGGGTCGCCGCCTTCTGACTGAATATCAAGCAGCAGCCCATCGGGCGCCAGTTTTATACGCAGCGTACAGGTTTTGCCTGAGTACGAAGACGCATCGTAAAACTTGCTCTCAATGGCAGATTTGATCTGCGAAGCATAGCTGTTGATTTCAGCGCCAGAAGCGCCATTGTTTTTACTATTACCCGTCCCGGCAGGCGCTGCATTAGTTCCCTTAGCCCCGCCGCCGGATTTCGGCGCATTCTTACCAGAGCTGAGATCGCCAAGCAAGTCATCAACGCCCGCTGCCGCTGCGGCTTTTTCCGCTGCGGCTTTCTTCGCGGCGGCGGCTTTGTCTGCGGCCGCTTTCTTCGCGGCAGCCGCTTTCTCAGCCGCCGCTGCTTTTTCTGCGGCAGCTTTTTCCGCAGCCGCTTTCTCAGCCGCTGCGGCCTTTGCAGCGGCCGCTTTTTCGGCTTTTTCGGCGGCGGCTTTCTCCGCTGCGGCTTTCTTCGCAGCTTCCGCGGCCGCTTTTTTCTCCGCCTCTTGCTGCGCTTTTTTAGCGGCCGCTTCCTGGGCTTTCTTCTCAGCGGCTTTCGCCGCTTTCGCCGCCTCTTCCTGCGCTTTCTTTTGTGCGTCGGCAGCGGCTTTTGCAGCCTCTTCCTGCGCTTTTTTCTGAGCATCAGCGGCCGCTTTCTTCGCGGCTTCTTCCGCGGCTTTCGCCTGCGCATCCGCCTTCGCTTTAGCTTCCGCCGCCGCTTTAGCCTGTGCTTCGGCTTGTGCTTTAGCGTCTGCCGCCGCTTTCGCCGCCGCTGCCTCGGCTTGCTTCTGCTGTTCCTGCGCACGCTTCGCCGCCTCTTCAGCCTGCTTCTGCTGTTCGGCTTGCTGGCGCGCTTGTTCCTGCGCTTCGAGACGCTCTTTTTCAAGCTGCTTCAAACGCTCTTGCTCGGCGGCCTGCTTCTCCTGAAGCTCTTCCGCCTGCTGTTGCGCCTGCTTTTCACGCTGCTCGGCGGCGCGGCGCGCGCTCGCCTGTTGTTGTTGCTGACGATTATATTGCTGCACCACCGCGCCAGGATCGACCATTACCGCATCAATGGCCGACCCACCGCCGCCGCCGGCAGCTTCGTCAATGTGCTCATCAAACGAGCTCCAGACCAGCAGTGCAATCAGCAAGACGTGCAGCACTACTGAAATGATTATCGCTCGTTTCAGCTTATCGTTTTGTTCGGTTGCCTTTGACACTCTCGGTTCCCAAAAAACTGTTCACCCGTTGCACACAACGCTTAGATTGGCTGCGTCATTAAACCGACAGATTTCACACCCGCCTGATGCAACAGGTTCAGCGCTTTAATAATTTCATCGTAAGGGACATCTTTAGCACCACCGATAAGAAAGACCGTTTTCGGATTCGCCTGCAAACGACGCTGAGCTTCCGCCACTACCTGTTCGGAAGGCAGTTGATCAAGACGATCTTTTTCCACCACCACGCTGTACTGCCCTACCCCGGACACCTCAATAATGACCGGTGGGTCATCGTTGGTGCTGACCGTTTTAGAGTCCGTGGCGTCCGGCAGGTCCACTTCAACGCTCTGGGTGATTATCGGCGCTGTTGCCATAAAGATGAGCAGCAGCACCAGCAATACGTCCAGCAGCGGCACGATGTTGATTTCAGACTTAAGATCGCGACGACCCCGTCCACGTGTTCTGGCCATGGTTTACCCCTTGCTGCTTTCGCTGCTGGTAAATGCCTGACGATGCAAAATAGCCGTGAACTCTTCCATGAAGTTGTCGTAATTCAGTTCCAGCTTATTTACACGCTGGTTCAGGCGGTTATAAGCCATAACGGCGGGAATGGCCGCAAACAAACCGATAGCGGTTGCGATCAACGCTTCTGCGATGCCCGGCGCCACCATTTGCAGCGTCGCCTGCTTCACAGCGCCAAGGGCGATAAAAGCGTGCATGATGCCCCAGACGGTGCCGAACAGACCGATATAGGGACTAATGGAGCCGACAGTGCCGAGGAAAGGAATATGTGTTTCCAGCGTTTCCAGTTCACGGTTCATGGAGATGCGCATGGCGCGCGACGCGCCCTCGACAATCGCCTCTGGCGCATGGCTGTTAGCACGGTGCAGGCGAGCGAACTCTTTAAAACCCGCGTAAAAGATTTGCTCTGAACCGCTCAGGTTTTCACGGCGGCCCTGGCTTTCCTGATAAAGACGAGAAAGTTCGATACCCGACCAAAACTTGTCTTCAAACGCTTCCGCTTCGCGGCTCGCCGCGTTAAGAATGCGCGTTCTCTGAATGATAATGGCCCAGGATGCGATAGAAAAACCAATCAAAATCAACATGATAAGTTTAACCAGAAGGCTCGCCTTCAGGAACAAATCAAGGATATTCATGTCAGTCACTGCTTGAACTCCGCGACAATAGACTTGGGAAGCGCTCGAGGCTTCATTATGAGTGGATCAACGCAGACAATTTTAACCTCGGCTTCGTTGAGGAGAACATTGTCGGCATTGACTATCCGCTGCGTAAAGATCAGTGAAGTCCCACGCATCGATGTAATTTCAGTCTGGATTTCGAGTAAATCGTCGAGTCGGGCAGGCGCAAAATACTCAAGCGTCATCTTGCGTACGACGAAGGCCACGCGCTCAGCCAGCAATTCCTGCTGACTAAAGTGGTGATGGCGCAGCATCTCTGTGCGTGCTCTTTCATAAAAAGCGACATAACTGGCGTGATAAACCACACCACCGGCATCGGTATCTTCGTAATAGACACGGACCGGCCATCGAAACAGCGTTGTGCTCACTCTACATCCCGGTAATGCAATTAAACGGTGCTTACTATACGCAAGAGGTTGTAGGTTTGGAATGGGTTGAAGTAAACGGAGAGTAAATATTTATGGGTCGTTAACGACCCATAAATAACAGTGGTGAGTTGTTGCTCAGAAGAAGAAAAACAGCAGCCCGGCAAGCAAAATCAGGTCTGCGATAAGCGGGGAAAAGAGCCCCTGCCAGCGGGGGGTACGAAGCCGGAATCCCGTGCCGTGGATCACCCCTGCGCAGACGGCCCAGATGATCAGCAGACCATGCCAGATTTCAAGCTCGCTGGTCTTCGCCGCAAAGCGGCTCGGATCCCAGAACACGCAGCCGGCAAGCGCCAGCGCCATCATCAAGGAAAGAGCCCGCAAGGGGCCCTTATCCATTACTGCGTAAAGCGTTGTGATGAGGTTATTCATCAATGCTCTTCTTTGCCGGCTTTGGTCGCTTCAACATGTTCAAGCGCCAGCGCGGTGATGATCCCAAAAGCACAGGCAAGAAGCGTTCCTAAAATCCATGCGAAATACCACATAATCAGCTCCTTACTTAGTACAGAGAGTGGGTGTTGCTTTCAATATGCTCTTTGGTGATGCGGCCGAACATTTTCCAGTAGCACCAGCTGGAGTAGAGCAGAATAATCGGTACGAACACGGCGGCCACGTAGGTCATCACGGTCAGCGTTAGCTGGCTGGAGGTGGCATCCCACATCGTCAGGCTGGCGTTCATCATAACGCTGGAAGGCATAACGAACGGGAACATCGCAATACCTGCGGTCAGGATAACGCACGCCAGCGTTAGCGAAGAGAAAACAAACGCCCACGCGCCTCTTTCCATACGCGACGCCAGAATAGTCAACACCGGCAGCGCTACGCCAAGCGCAGGCAGAGCCCACAGGACTGGCGTATTGTTGAAATTGGCAAGCCATGCGCCAGCTTCACGCGTTACTTCTTTCGTCAGCGGGTTCGACGCCGCATGAACGTCAATCGTTGAAGTCACAACATAACCATCGATGCCAAACACCACCCAAACGCCCGCCAGCACGAAGCAGACCATCATCACCAGCGCAGAGAGCTGCGCGGTATTACGGGAACGCAGGTGCAGCTCGCCAACGGTACGCATTTGCAGGTAAGTCGCGCCCTGGGTGATGATCATCGCTACGCTGACGATACCTGCCAGCAGACCAAACGGGTTCAGCAGCTGGAAGAAGTTGCCGGTGTAGGTTAAACGCAGGTATTCATCTACGGTAAACGGCACGCCTTGCAGCAGGTTGCCAAACGCCACGCCGATAACCAGCGGCGGCACAAAGCTGCCGGCAAAGATGCCCCAGTCCCACATATTGCGCCAGCGGCTGTCTTCAATTTTCGAACGGTAGTCGAAACCAACCGGGCGGAAGAATAGCGAAGCCAACACCAGGATCATCGCAACGTAAAAGCCGGAGAACGCTGCCGCGTAGACCATCGGCCAGGCGGCGAACAGCGCGCCGCCAGCAGTGATAAGCCACACCTGGTTGCCGTCCCAGTGCGGCGCGATGGTGTTAATCATCACGCGACGTTCAGTATCGGTACGGCCCAGTACGCGTGTCAGCATGCCGACACCCATGTCAAAACCATCGGTGACAGCGAAACCAATCAGCAGAATGCCAACCAGCAGCCACCAGACAAAACGCAATACTTCATAATCAATCATTTTTCTCTCCTCGCTTAGCGTGCCGGCTGAGAAGCCACGGTGGATTGCTGATACGCATCAGTTTCCCCGTTGGGTTTATCAGACTGCTCATGATGGTAGCGACCGGTTTTCAGGCTGCTTGGTCCCAGACGGGCGAATTTGAACATCAGGAAAAGTTCAGCCACCAGGAACAGCGTATAAAGGCCGCAAATCAGCACCATGGAGAAGATGATGTCGCCTGCCGTCAGGGTTGAGTTCGCGACCGCTGTTGGCAGCACTTCGCCGATGGCCCACGGCTGACGACCATATTCCGCCACAAACCAGCCCGCTTCGACCGCTATCCACGGCAGAGGAATGCCGTAAAACGCCGCGCGCAGCAGCCATTTCTTCTCGCCGATGCGGTTACGAAGAACGCTCCAGAACGCCGCGCCGATAATCAGCAGCATTAATACGCCGCAGGCCACCATAATGCGGAAGGAGAAGTAAAGCGGCGCCACTGCCGGAATGGAATCCTGCGTTGCCTGCTTAATCTGCTCTTCTGTGGCGTCAGCCACGTTCGGGGTGTAGCGTTTAAGCAGCAGCCCATAACCCAGGTCTTTCTTGACGCTATTGAATTCGTCGCGAACGGCCTGATCGGTAGCGCCGCCGCGCAGCTGCTCCAGCAACTGATAAGCTTTCATGCCATTACGGATACGCGCTTCATGCTGCACCATCAGATCTTTCAGGCCGATAACCGGCGTATCGACGGAACGGGTCGCGATAATGCCCAGCGCGTAAGGAATTTGAATAGCGAAGTGGTTTTCCTGCGCTTGTTGATCGGGAATGCCGAACAGCGTAAACGCCGCAGGCGCCGGCTGCGTTTCCCATTCCGCTTCAATCGCCGCCAGTTTGGTTTTCTGAACGTCGCCCATCTCGTAGCCGGATTCATCGCCCAGTACGATAACGGAAAGAACAGCCGCCATGCCGAAGCTCGCCGCTATAGCGAAAGAACGTTTAGCGAAAGCGAAGTCGCGGCCTTTCAGCATGTACCATGCGCTGATGCCCAGGATAAACATCGCGCCGGTACAGTAACCTGCTGCGACGGTGTGAACGAACTTCACTTGCGCAACCGGGTTCAGGACCAGTTCGGAGAAGCTCACCATCTCCATGCGCATGGTTTCGAAGTTGAAATCAGAAGCAACGGGGTTTTGCATCCAGCCGTTGGCTACCAGGATCCAGAGCGCGGAAAGGTTGGAACCCAGCGCAACCAGCCAGGTCACAGCCATATGCTGCACTTTGCTCAGGCGATCCCAGCCAAAGAAAAACAGGCCGACAAAAGTGGATTCAAGGAAAAACGCCATCAAGCCTTCGATGGCCAGGGGCGCGCCAAAAATATCGCCCACATAATGAGAATAATAAGACCAGTTTGTTCCGAACTGGAACTCCATGGTCAAGCCGGTCGCCACGCCCAGCGCAAAGTTGATTGCAAACAACTTGCCCCAGAACCTGGTCATATCTTTATAGATTTGTTTACCAGAGAGGACGTAAACCGTTTCCATAATAGCCAGCAGGAACGCCATACCCAGCGTCAGCGGCACAAACAGAAAGTGATACATCGCGGTCAAGGCAAACTGTAAGCGCGACAGTTCGACTATATCTAACATCTTGACTCCTTGCTCTTCGCATGAAGACTTTGAATGCGGCTCCCGTTACCGGTTTCCACAACGCATGCCCCAATAGAAATACATTTGCTTCCGACGCGCCAAAGCCGCATCACTGGCGTGATGTAAAAAAACAATGGCGAAAGGTTACAAATACGTTAAATAAAACAAATTGATTCGACAAATATATTACGCCGCAAATCCCTTACAATAAACAGCTTTTTACAGCGTGTTATTTGCGTTTTTCGACGGTGATCAATTTATAGCGAAATGGGGCCAGGCACCAGATTGATTTGGCGCAAATTTACAAAAATATTTATCTAACGCCATATGCTAACTATTGATCTGGCTCAATTTATGGCATTCATGTTAACAATGTTTCACCATGCTATCCCTGGTGATCTTATTGTTAAATATTTGTTCCTTTAAAGCCTGCGAGAGTTAATTGACAGTAATAATTTCTGTAATCGATTATTTACCAGGAGGGCGAAACAAAAATAAAGAGAGGGAAAAATAAAGAGTGTTAAATACATCACGAAATTTTATTTAAATACCGTTTGTAGAGTTTATACATAAAATAAGTTAATCAAATTATCATTTAATTAACATTTAACGACGATTTAAAAAAGCGACGCCTGGCGGGATTATCCTCAGACGCCGCTTTTTATTCAGGCGCGCGGATGTAACGTTATTTTAAACGTTCGCGACTGGCCGGGCTTTAACAAGCCCGTTGCGGCGGATTGATGTTGAACATGCGGACAGACCCTTTCCCGCATATCTGTTTCCTGCCACTGCGCGATGTGCGAGGTAAACGCCAGTTGCCCTTCACAGGTTTCATTGTGAGAAGGATTGTAAACCCGCAGGATCAGCGCCTCGTCATCTTCCGCTTTTTTCAGCGCGCTGAGCTGGCATTCCACTGGCGACATGGTCATCAGCGAGTAGTGTGATGGTGTGGTGAAGGGCACGCTGTTGAGCTTCATCGCATCCCACGGGATTTTGTTATAGCACTGTACCGGCGTTAACCATGCGCGGGCCTGCTGCGCAACGCCTGCCCCTGCGGCCGTTCCGGTATAGCTGAACAGGCTGAAGCGACAGCGCAGCTTACCGCGCATTTGCGAATCGGGAACCGGTAGTTTGATACCGGAAGGACGGCCCGGTCTCAGCAGTAAATTCTCTTTGCCCAGCAACCCGACGCCGCGCAACAGGGTCAGCGCAAAGGTTTTTTGTTGCTCGCCGAGGATTTCTACTTCCCGCAGCCCTTCGCTAAACAGCGCCAGCCCCTGACGCTGCGACTCCAGCGCGCAGTAGTTAAGGAAATTCCACACCGGTACCGGCGCTTCTTTCCACCCCTCCTGCTGCCAGGTCTCCATGGCGCTCTCTTTTACCGGACGCTGGATAGCGCCAAACTGGGTATCGCACAGTACGCTGTCGCAATGAAACGGCGTCGGGATCAACACCCGCAGGCGATGGTCAGCAGCCTGATTATCAATCACCATTTCTATATCCACCCGCCGCTGATGGTGCGCAAGGGTAATGCGACATTCCGCCTCAACGCGCCCGGTGGCTTCACGACGCGCCCGCTGCGCCAGATCTTGCGGCACCGCCATCGTTAGCCGCAGCACCGCCGTGCTCTGCCAGGCCTCATGGATCACCTCAACCTGATGTTCGCCCTCGGTTGAGCGGATAATCCACTCTTCGCGCGCCGGTGAATAATCGTATTCGTCGCCGTCGTCGGATTCCTCCTCCAGGGTCAGCACCCGGTCGTATATCAGCCCGGTTTGCTTATCGCGCATTTTCAGGGTGCCGTCAGGGTTGATGTCGATACGCCAGAAGCCATTCTCCAGCAGCGCATCGCCAGGCGCCGGCAACGTGGTTTGAAGCCCTTTCTCCGCGATCACCTCCAGCGTCAGATAGCCCATGGCGGGCAACACCTGGCATAGCTGGATGTCGTACTCCCTAAACGGCTCGTAGTTGCCATAGTGGACGATTTGCCGGTCCACCAGCCCCGGGTCGATTTCCCGTGCCGCGCGGATGAAATATTCCACCGGGTTGCCCGCGCAATCCCGCAGCGCAAACTGCGCGGCGCGGATACGCAGCGTGGTGTTAATCACCTCCTGGCGCGGATAAGGCATCAGGTTAAACAACACCAGCTTATCGCCCTCGCCTTGCGGCATGGCATCGACGATTTTGCGTTGGGTAAAGCGCAGCAGGTTGTCCGCCATGTCCTCGGCCAGTTCAAAACGCGCCATGATCTCCCGGTGTACTTTGTCGCTACAGCAGCAGCCGATGCTGTCATGGGCGTGATTTTTTAAGATCTCTTTCCACATTTTCTCCAGCAGGCCATGGTGATAGTCAAATCCCAGGCGCCAGGCGATGGATTTCAGCGGCTCCAGCAGATTGACGATTTTGTTCTCGATGCGCGCGTGGGCAATTTTAATATCCATTCGCGTTGAGCCGATGGTGCGATGAACGCGCATATATTTGCCGTCGATAAATTCGCCTTTCAGCGTGTCGAGGCGCTCACGCTGCTGTTCAATTCGCTCAAACACCGTTTCGAAGCGGCTCATCACAAACTCGCGCTCGGGGTAAATTTCCCGCAGCCTGGCGATCACGCTGAAAATATTTTGCTGCAACGGCATCTGGTCGTGACCGTTCGGCAACAGGATCTCTTTGGTGAGCGAAGCCTTCTCCAGCACCGCAAAGTAGCTGTCGAGCCGTTTGCGCAGACCCGCTTCGTCATCAGGCAGATATTTGCCGATGGCGTAACCGAGCGGCAGCACCTGGACCGCCACTTCACTGCCCTCCCCGCTCTGCCAGAGAAATTCGGTTTTATCGCTGCCGTGGCGCTCGGAACAGCCGCGCCAGAACATAGCGCGGGTAATGCCAAAACCGTTAAAGATATGCGGAAGCTGCCCCGACATGCCGAAAGAGTCCGGCAGATAGCCAATCATCATCGGCTCGCCAAATTCCCGGCAGTCGCGCAACCCGTACATCAGGTTACGGACTATCGATTCTCCCGCCACGATGGTGGTGTCGGTCTGGGTATACCAGGGACCGATGATCAGCCTTCCCGCCTCGACCAGCGCTTTGACCCGCTGCCGGTTTTCCGGCTTCACGGCGAAATAGTCTTCGAGGATCGCCGTCTGGCCGTCGAGCACGTAAAAGGGATACGCCGGGTCCTGCTCCAGCCGGGCGAGGATCTCCTCCATATTGTTGACCAACAAAATACGCGACTCTTCGGTGGTGAAATACCATTCCCGATCCCAGTGCATATGGGGCGTAATATGAACACGCGATACAGCTTGCATTGTGGTTTCCTTTTATTCCGTCTCAGCGCAAACGTCATACTGGCCATGCTTCACCCCATGGCGACGCCAGAGCAGTAAAATCGAGGTGGAGATAGCCGTGCCGACCAGCGCCGCGCCAAACCAGACCGCCGCCGCCATCACGCCGCCCAGACCTGCGTCATGCAGCAAAAACAGCGAGAAAATTCCCGCGCCAGGGGTCGACAGGCCGATATGCATCGCCCCCACAATGGCCCCGGTCGCCATCGACCCCAGCACGAAGGAACCAATCACCCGCAGCGGATCTTCAATCGCCATCGGGATCGCCCCTTCGGTGATCCCCGCCAGGCCGAGCAGCCAGGTGGATTTCCCGGTCTCGATTTCAAATTGTTTAAACAGCTGCGGGGCGATCAGCGTCGAGGCGGTCACCGTGAACGCCGACACCATTTTTACCGAGGCGAAAATGGCGTACGGGCCCAACACGCCGTTCGCCATCGCCCCGAGGCAGAAGGCGTAGGAGGCTTTGTTTACCGGCCCGCCCAGGTCAAAAGAGCACATAAAGCCGATAATCGCGCCGAGCAGCAGCGCGTTGCTGCCAGACAGCCCGTTCAGCCACTGCGTCAGCCCGTTATTCAGCCAGGCTACCGGCGCGCCGACAGCAAACAGCATCAGGCTGCCCGCCGCTAACGTGCCGATCACCGGGTAGAGATAGAAGGTCAGGAAGCCGTTGAACTGGCTGGACAGGCGCAGATGACGCTTCACCCAGCGCATCAGATACCCGGCGATCAGGCCGCCCGCCACGCCGCCAAGAAAGCCCGCGCCGATCATATTGGCGGCCAGTCCCGCCGCGAATCCGGGCGCTAACGCCGGTTTATCCGCCAGCGAACAGGCGGTATACGCCGCCAGCACCGGCACCATCAGCGCGCCGAGCATGCCGCCGCCCAGTTTGCGGTACATCCACAGCCATGAATTTTCCAAATCGAACAGATGCTGTAAGCCAAAAATTTGCGCCAGCAGCACCGCCACCGCCAGCACCGTCCCGCCCGCGACAATCAGCGGCACGGCGTACGAAATGCCGCTCAGCAGCGCCTGTTTCAGCTCCGCCTTTACGCCGCGCGCGGCGGGCGTTGACGCTACCGGGCGCTGCTGAGCGGCAAGCGGTTCCAGCGCCAGCGCCTGCCGGAGCAGTTCCGGCGCACGGCGAATCGGTTCGGCAACCGGAACAGACAGACACGGCAGATGAGCAAAACGCTCCGCTTCTTTCACCGCCACTTCAGCGGCAAAAATACAGGCGTGAGCATCGCGCAATTGTTGCGCCGTCAGCCGACCTTCAATGCCGTTTGCCCCCTGGGTTTCCACATGCACGTGAACACCCAACTGGCGTCCGGCTTTTTCCAGATACTCTGCCGCCATAAAGGTGTGGGCGATGCCTGCCGGACAGGCGGTGACGCAAACAATCGTCGGCTTATGGCGCTCGGGTTGCGGCTCGGCGGATTGCGCCGGGGGCTGGGCATTCAGCAGCGCAAACACCTGTTGCGCGCTTGTCGCCGCCAGCAGCTGTTCGCGTACCTCGTCATCCACCAGCCGCGAGGTTAACGCCGTCAGCAGTTGCATATGCGTGGTGCCTGCCTCCTGCGGCGGGATCGCCAGCAGAATAATCAAGTTGACCTGTTCCTCGCCATCAACCCCCTGCCAGGCAAGCGGCTCCGCCAGCGTCGCCAGGGCAAAGCTTGCAGAAGTGACGGCTGAAGATTTCCCGTGCGGCACCGCCAGCCCTTCGCCTAATGCCGTCGGGCCCTGCGCCTCACGCGCCAGCACATCAGTCAAAAAGAGATCCACATCCTGCAATTTTCCCTGCCGCATCAGGCTCTGCGCCAGGATCCGCAACGCCTGATCGCGGTCGCTAAACCGCTGGTGGAGAAGAACAGAGTCAGGATGGGTTAACGCGGTCAAGTCCATACGTGCCTCGCTGAGAGTGATTCGCGGCCTCGGTTGCCGCTTTGGCGGATCCTGACACAACCGATAATACCTTTATGTGATCACTTTCAACTTCACCAAAATTTGTATTCTATTTGTATTGTTTACTATTCAACGTAATCTGCCAGAATCGTTAAATTTTGTGCAAAGGGTATTAAGCGGGAGGATGTGATGGCTCAGAAGCCGATGTATCGCCAGATCGCTGATGCGATTGGTCAGCAGATCGAACGCGGGGAATTAAAACCTGGCGATGCGCTGCCGACCGAATCGGCGCTCCAGGCGCAGTTTGGCGTCAGCCGCGTTACGGTGCGCAAGGCGCTGAAGCAGCTTACCGAGCAAAATAGTATTGAGAGCATCCAGGGCAGCGGCACCTATGTGAAACAGGAGCGCGTCCATTACGACATTTATCAGCTCACCAGCTTTTACGAGAAACTGGCCGACCGAAAGGTGCAAACCCACAGCGAGGTATTAACCTTCGAAGTGATTACTCCCTCCCCCCACCTTGCCGGGCAACTGAATCTGAGCGAAAGCGATAAGGTGTGGCACGTAAAGCGGCTGCGCTTTATCCAGCAAAAACCGGTTACGCTGGAGGAAACCTGGATGCCGCTGGCGCTGTTCCCGGATCTCACCTGGGAAGTGATGGAAAAATCCAAATATCACTACATCGAAGCGGTAAAAAAGTTGGTGATCGACCGCAGCGAACAGGAGATTCTGGCGGTGATGCCTACCCCGGAGGTGGCGAAAGCGTTGGGTCTCGATCCGGCGCACCCGACGCTTGAGAAAGTGTCGCGCGGTTTTTTGAAAGACGGCAGCGTATTTGAATACAGCCGAAATATTTTTAAATGCGACGATTACAAATTCACGCTGGTCGCCCGGCGTCACCATTAAAAAAGGCCACCCGAAGGTGGCCAACCATGTCGAAAGATGGAACCGAACGTCTTGTTCTCTTCTGACAAGAGCGTTTTATTTCAGAATAGTGCTCAGCGCGTCGCCAATATCGGCCAGGCTGCGAACGGTTTTAACGCCAGCCGCTTCCAGCGCAGCGAATTTTTCATCCGCAGTGCCTTTGCCGCCCGCGATAATCGCGCCCGCATGGCCCATACGCTTGCCTTTAGGCGCGGTAACGCCCGCGATGTAGCCCACAACCGGTTTGGTGACGTGATCTTTAATGTACGCCGCCGCTTCTTCTTCCGCGCTACCGCCAATCTCGCCGATCATGACGATCGCTTCGGTCTGCGGATCTTCCTGGAACAGTTTCAGGATGTCGATAAAGTTAGAACCCGGGATCGGATCGCCGCCGATGCCTACGCAGGTAGACTGGCCGAAACCGTAATCCGTGGTCTGCTTAACCGCTTCATAAGTCAGCGTACCGGAGCGGGAAACAATGCCCACTTTGCCTGGCTTGTGAATGTGGCCCGGCATGATGCCGATTTTGCATTCGCCTGGGGTGATAACGCCCGGGCAGTTCGGGCCGATCATGCGTACGCCCGCTTCATCCAGCTTCACCTTAACGGTCAGCATATCCAGTGTCGGAATGCCTTCGGTGATGGTGATAATCAGCTTAATGCCTGCATCGATAGCTTCCAGAATGGAGTCTTTGCAGAACGGCGCCGGAACGTAGATAACGGACGCGGTCGCGCCAGTCGCTTCCACTGCTTCGCGAACGGTGTTGAATACAGGCAGGCCCAGGTGCGTGGTGCCGCCCTTGCCCGGCGTTACGCCGCCGACCATCTGGGTGCCGTACGCAATCGCCTGCTCGGAGTGGAAAGTCCCCTGGCTGCCGGTGAAACCCTGGCAGATAACTTTGGTGTTTTTATCAATTAAAACAGACATTATTTCCCCTCCACCGCAGCAACAACCTGCTGCGCAGCATCCGTCAGGCTTGTCGCCGCAATAATATTCAGGCCGCTTTCCGCCAGCTTCTGCGCGCCAAGTTCGGCGTTGTTGCCTTCAAGACGCACCACCACCGGTACGTTGACGCCAACTTCTTCCACCGCGCCGATGATGCCGTCAGCAATCAGGTCGCAGCGTACGATACCGCCGAAAATGTTCACCAGAACGGCTTTCACTTTGTCGTCCGACAGGATGATTTTGAACGCTTCGGTTACGCGCTCTTTGGTTGCGCCGCCGCCCACATCGAGGAAGTTCGCCGGCTGGCCGCCGTGCAGCTTAACGATGTCCATGGTGCCCATCGCAAGGCCCGCGCCGTTAACCATGCAGCCAATGTTGCCATCCAGCGCCACGTAGTTCAGTTCCCACTGCGCAGCGTGCGCTTCGCGAGCGTCTTCCTGGCTATGGTCGCGCATTTCACGCAGATCCGGCTGGCGGAACAGCGCGTTGCCGTCCGCGCCCAGTTTGCCGTCGAGGCAAATCAGGTCGCCTTGTTTGGTGATAACCAGCGGGTTGATTTCGACCAGCGCCAGGTCACGCTCCAGGAACAGGTTGGCAAGGCCCATAAAGATTTTGGTGAACTGCTGAACCTGTTTGCCTTCCAGACCGAGTTTGAACGCCAGCTCGCGGCCCTGATAAGGCATCGGGCCAGTCAGCGGGTCGAGCGCCATTTTGTGGATCAGGTGCGGCGTTTCTTCCGCGACTTTTTCGATTTCCACGCCGCCTTCGGTAGAGGCCATAAAGACCACGCGACGCGTGCCGCGGTCGACAACGGCGCCCAGGTAAAGCTCTTTATCAATGTCTGTCGCGCCTTCAACCAGGATCTGGTTAACCGGTTGACCATTGGCGTCTGTTTGATAGGTCACCAGACGCTTGCCCAGCCACTGCTCGGCAAAAGCGCGGATCTCTTCCTTGCTCTTCACCACTTTCACGCCGCCCGCTTTGCCGCGACCGCCTGCGTGAACCTGGCATTTTACTACCCACGGACCTGCACCGATTTTAGACGCGGCTTCTTCTGCTTCACGCGGGGTAGTACAGGCATAACCCACCGGCGCCGGTAAGCCATACCGGGCAAACAGCTGTTTCGCCTGATATTCGTGTAAGTTCATGTGTTCTATCCATTAAGACTTAAGAGCCATTAAGCTCGGGTACTGACGCCGCCCCTTACGGAGCGGCCACAGGGTAAAAGTCGGGAGCGCGCTCCCGCGCGACTACACGTCCAGCAGCAGACGGGTCGGATCTTCCAGCAGCTCTTTAATCGCCACCAAGAAACCTACCGACTCGCGGCCGTCGATCAGACGGTGGTCGTAGGAAAGCGCCAGATACATCATAGGCAGGATCTCGACTTTGCCATCTACCGCCATCGGGCGATCTTTAATGGCGTGCATGCCGAGGATCGCGCTCTGCGGCGGGTTGATGATCGGCGTGGACATCAGCGAGCCGAAAACGCCGCCGTTAGTGATGGTGAAGTTGCCGCCGGTCAGGTCTTCAACGGTCAGTTTGCCGTCGCGGCCTTTTACCGCCAGCTCTTTGATGCGTTTTTCGATATCAGCCATGCCCAACAGGTCTACGTCGCGCAGCACCGGCGTTACCAGACCGCGTGGCGTGGAAACCGCCATGCTGACATCAAAGTAGTTGTGGTAAACCACATCTTCGCCGTCAATAGAGGCGTTCACTTCCGGGTAGCGCTTGAGCGCTTCCACTACGGCTTTCACGTAGAAAGACATAAAGCCCAGGCGGATGCCGTGACGCTTCTCGAAGGCATCGCCGTACTGCTTGCGCAGATCCATAATCGGCTTCATGTTCACTTCGTTGAAGGTGGTCAGCATAGCGGTAGAGTTTTTCGCTTCCAGCAGACGCTCCGCCACACGCTTACGCAGACGGGTCATCGGCACGCGTTTCTCTGAGCGGTTGCCAAGCGCAGGCTGCGCGCTGGCAGGCTGCTGCTCAGGCGCTTTCGCGCTTTGCGCCGGTGCGGCTTTCGCTTTCGCCAGATGGTTTTCCACATCTTCGCGCGTCAGACGGCCGCCAACGCCGGTGCCTTTAATTGCGCTGGCGTCCAGGTCATGTTCGCTCAGCAAACGGCGGATAGCCGGGCTCAGCGCGTCGTTGTTTTGCTCTTCCAGCGAAGCCTGCTGGCGCTGCGCCGGGGTCGATTCTTTAGCGTCGGATTTGGCGCTGCTCTCTTTGCCTGCGCTGTTGCCCTCACGCAGGCGGCCCAGGATCTGGCGAGAGGTCACGGTGGTGCCCTCTTCTTCCAGCACAGCATCCAGAATGCCGTCAGCCGACGCCGGTACTTCCAGTACCACTTTGTCAGTTTCGATTTCTACCAGCACTTCATCGCGAGTGACCGCATCGCCCGGTTTTTTATGCCAGGTGGCGACAGTTGCGTCAGCTACGGATTCAGGCAGGTCGGGAACAAGAATATCTACGCTACTCATTATTTATCCTTTTATTAATCGACGTTCAGCGCGTCATTAACCAGATCTTGTTGCTGTTTCTGGTGAACGGACATATATCCTACCGCCGGAGAGGCGGAGGCCGGGCGGCCTGCATAACGCAGCGCAGACCCGAACGGAATCACTTCACGGAAGTGGTGCTGGCTACAGTACCATGCGCCCTGGTTGAGCGGCTCTTCCTGACACCAGACGAAGTCATGTACGTGAGCGAACGGCTTGAGCGCTTCCTGCACCGCCTGGTGCGGGAACGGATAGAGCTGTTCGATACGGATAATGGCCACATCTTTTTGATCGTTTTTACGACGCTGTTCCAGCAAGTCGTAGTAAACCTTACCGGAGCAGAGCACCACGCGTTTCACCGCCTGCGGATCCAGCTCGTCGATTTCGCCGATGGCCGGCATAAAGGTGCCGTTCGCCAGCTCATCAAGACTTGAGATCGCCAGCGGATGACGCAGCAGGGATTTCGGCGACATCACCACCAGCGGGCGACGCATGCCGCGCAGCGCCTGACGGCGCAGCATGTGATAAACCTGCGCTGGCGTGGAAGGCACGCATACCTGCATATTCTGCTCAGCGCACAATTGCAGATAACGCTCCAGACGCGCGGAAGAGTGTTCCGGCCCCTGGCCTTCGTAGCCGTGCGGCAGCAGCATGACCAGACCGCACATACGGCCCCATTTCTGCTCGCCGGAGCTGATGAACTGGTCGATAACCACCTGCGCGCCGTTGGCGAAATCGCCAAACTGCGCTTCCCAGATAGTCAGGGTGCGCGGTTCTGCGGTGGCGTAACCGTATTCGAACGCCAGCACCGCTTCTTCAGACAATACAGAGTCCCAGACTTTGAACTGGCCCTGGCCGTTATGTACATGCTGCAACGGCGTGTAGGTAGAACCGTTAATCTGGTTGTGCACGACCGCGTGGCGATGGAAGAAGGTGCCGCGACCGGAGTCTTCGCCCGACAGACGCACCGGAATGCCTTCATCAACAAGCGTTGCGTAAGCCAGGTTTTCCGCGCCGCCCCAGTCGAACGGCTTCTCGCCTGCCGCCATTGCCTGGCGGTCAGCATAGATTTTCGCGACGCGCGACTGCATTTCAATGCTGTCCGGCACAGTGCTGATGCGTTTCGCCAGCTCCTGCAAACGCTTCATCTCTACTTTGTTCGGGTAGCTTTCGTCCCACTCGTGGTTCAGATAGGGCGACCAGGTGAAGGAATGCATGTTCATCGGACGCCACTCTTTCACTACGCACTCGCCGGCATCCAGCGCATCGCGGTAGAGATTGACCATTTCGGTGGCGTCTTCAAGCGTCGCGACGTTTTCCTGCTCCAGCTGGTCGGCATAGAGTTTGCGCGGGGTCGGATGCTTTTTGATTTTCTGGTACATCAGCGGCTGGGTTGCGCTCGGCTCGTCGGCTTCGTTGTGGCCGTGACGGCGATAGCAAACCAGGTCGATGAAAACGTCGCGTTTGAAGTTGTTACGGAACTCCAGCGCCAGACGGGTCACAAACGCCACCGCTTCCGGGTCGTCCGCGTTTACGTGGAAAATCGGCGCCTGCACCATCTTGCCGATGTCGGTGCAATACGGCGTGGAGCGAGCGTCCAGCGGGTTAGAGGTGGTAAAGCCCACCTGGTTGTTGATGACGATACGTACCGTACCGCCAACCTCATAACCGCGCGCTTTGGACATGTTCAGCGTTTCCTGAACCACGCCCTGGCCGGTAACGGCGGCGTCGCCATGAATCGTAATCGGCAACACTTTATTGCTGCTCGGCTCGTCAAGACGATCCAGACGCGCGCGCACAGAACCCATGACTACCGGGCTGACAATTTCAAGGTGCGACGGGTTGAACGCCAGCGCCAGGTGCACCAGGCCGCCTTCGGTTTCGATATCAGACGAGAAGCCCATATGGTATTTCACGTCACCGGTGCCGAGGTGCTCTTTGTGCTTGCCCGCGAATTCGTCAAACAGATCCTGCGGTTTTTTGCCCAGTACGTTAATAAGCACGTTCAGACGACCGCGGTGCGCCATGCCCAGCACCACTTCACGGGTGCCGCTCTTGCCGGCGTGGCGGATCATCTCTTTAAGCATCGGGATTAACGCATCGCCGCCTTCAAGCGAGAAACGTTTCGCCCCCGGGAACTTAGCGCCCAGGTAACGCTCCAGCCCTTCCGCAGCGGTCAGTTCGCCAAGAAAACGCTTTTTCTCTTCCACGCTAAAGCTTGCGTGCCCTACCACCGACTCGATGCGCTGTTGGATCCAGCGCTTCTCTTCCGTGGAGGTGATATGCATGTATTCCGCGCCGATGGAGCCGCAGTAGGTCTGCTTAAGCGCGTCGATAAGCTCGCCAAGCTGCATCGCTTCTTTGCCGCCTGCGAATGACCCTACGTTAAAGGTTTCCTGAAAATCGGCCTCGGTCAGGTTATGAAACGCCGGGTCGAGATCGGCTACGCGATCTTGCTTCCACAGACCCAGCGGGTCCAGATTGGCCTGTTGATGGCCGCGGAAACGGTAGGCGTTAATCAGTTGCAGGACTTTAACCTGCTTAACATCGGTGTCAGGGTCGGTAATCGAGGAAGTGTAACGTGAGGCATCCTTCGCCAGGCGACGAAAATAATCACGCGTTTTGGAATGGAATTGATCCGGTCTGGCTCCGGTGCCAGGCAACTGCTGGAACATGGAGCGCCAGTGGGCGTCCACTGAATCAGGATCGGTTAGGAAGTCTTCATAAAGCTGTTCTATCCAACTCTGGTTTGAGCCAGAGAGATAAGAAGAATCCAGCCAGGCTTGCATTGCGCCGTTCTGCATCGTGATCCCTTAAGCATCATTATGCTTATTTCGCCGTGGATAACTACAACGTACGCGGTAAGACGCACGTCCCAGGGTTCACTTGCGAGCTCTTCTTCATGGGGCCCGCGAAGGAACCTTTAAAAACTGCCATTAATCTTCCGCCTTCAGGCTGCGGCTGCATTGACTGCCTGAGCTTTCCCCGGTCGCCGCCTTGCCTCGCGCTGAACGCATCGATTACTGCTAATACAATTAGCGGTTTTTAAAGGTTTCCTGCTTACTCTCTATACTGCCGGGAGCCTAAGCTCCCGGCGTATTTCGGTCAGTTAAGCGCTGCGCTGTAGCAGCATTGACTTGATATGACCGATGGCGCGCGTCGGGTTCAGGCCTTTAGGACATACGCTGACGCAGTTCATGATGCTGTGGCAGCGGAATACGCTGAAAGCATCGCTCAACCCATCCAGACGGTTGTCGGTTTCCGTATCGCGGCTGTCGATAAGGAAACGGTACGCCGCCAGCAACCCGGCCGGACCAATAAACTTATCCGGGTTCCACCAGAATGACGGGCAGGAAGTCGAACAGCAGGCGCACAGAATACATTCGTACAGGCCGTCGAGCTTCTCACGTTGATCCGGCGTCTGAAGATGTTCGCGCGCTGGCGGATTCTGCCCATTATTCAACAGGTAAGGCTTAATCTTCTCATATTGGGCATAGAATTGCCCCATGTCCACCACGAGGTCGCGAATAACCGGCAGGCCAGGCAGCGGGCGGATAACAATCTTCTGTTTGCCTGCGCCCAGCGCCGAGACGGGCGTAATACAAGCCAGACCGTTTTTGCCGTTCATGTTCAGGCCGTCGGAGCCGCAAACGCCTTCACGGCATGAGCGGCGAAAAGAGAGGCTTGGGTCCTTCTCTTTCAGCAGCATCAGGGCGTCCAGCAGCATCATGTCACGCCCTTCTTCCTGCTCAAGGGTGTAATCCTGCATGCGCGGCGCGTCGTCGACATCCGGGTTATAGCGATAGATAGAAAATTCGAGTTTCATCACCGTCTCTCCGCAATTAATAAGTACGCACTTTCGGCGGGAACGCCGGACGCAATTTCGGCTCCATGTTCACCTCGCGGCGGGTCATGGATTCGCTTTGCGGAAGGTACAAAGAGTGGCACAGCCAGTTTTCGTCATCGCGATCCGGATAATCGAAGCGGCTATGGGCGCCACGGCTTTCAGTACGGAAGTTCGCGGACACGGCAGTGGCGTAAGCGGTTTCCATCAGGTTATCCAGCTCCAGGCACTCCACGCGCTGGGTGTTGAACTCGCTGGAAGTGTCATCCAGACGGGCGTTTTTCAGGCGCTCGCGGATCACTTTCAGTTGCTCAAGCCCTTTCGCCATGGCATCGCCTTCGCGGAATACGGAGAAGTTGTGCTGCATGCACTCCTGAAGCGCTTTGCGGATCTCCACCGGATCTTCGCCGTTGCGGTTGTTGTTCCAGCGGTTAAGACGCTCAAGAGACATTTCCACATCAGAGTCGCTCGCATCGCGCAGCGGCCCCTGCTCGGCGATAGATTCCTGCAAATGCAGACCCGCCGCGCGGCCAAAGACCACCAGGTCGAGAAGCGAGTTGCCGCCGAGGCGGTTGGCGCCGTGAACCGATACGCAGGCGATTTCGCCTACGGCGAACAGGCCCGGGATCACCACATCTTCACCCTGTGCGTTAACGGTCAACGCCTGACCGGTCACTTTGGTTGGAATGCCGCCCATCATGTAATGGCAGGTCGGGATAACCGGGATAGGCTCTTTTACCGGGTCGACGTGCGCAAAGGTGCGGGAAAGCTCCAGAATGCCCGGCAGACGGGATTCCAGCACCTCTTTGCCCAGATGGTCGAGCTTCAGCTTGGCGTGCGGGCCCCACGGACCGTCGCAGCCGCGGCCTTCGCGGATTTCAATCATGATGGAGCGCGCGACTACGTCGCGACCCGCGAGATCTTTCGCGTTCGGCGCGTAACGCTCCATGAAGCGCTCGCCGTGTTTGTTCAGCAGATAACCGCCTTCGCCACGGCAGCCTTCCGTTACCAGAACGCCTGCGCCTGCGATACCCGTCGGGTGGAACTGCCACATCTCCATGTCCTGCACCGGTACGCCCGCGCGCAGCGCCATGCCAACGCCGTCGCCCGTGTTGATGTGCGCATTGGTAGTGGACTGGTAAATACGCCCTGCGCCGCCAGTGGCCAGCACCGTCGCGCGAGCTTTAAAGTAGACCACTTCGCCGGTTTCAATGCACAGCGCAGTACAGCCCACCACCGCGCCATCCTGGTTTTTCACCAGATCAAGGGCGTACCACTCAGAGAAAATCGTGGTGTGGTTTTTCAGGTTCTGCTGATAAAGGGTATGAAGCAGCGCGTGGCCGGTACGGTCCGCCGCCGCCGCGGTGCGCGCAGCCTGTTCGCCGCCGAAGTTTTTAGACTGGCCGCCGAACGGGCGCTGGTAAATACGGCCGTCATCCAGACGGGAAAACGGCAGCCCCATGTGTTCCAGCTCCAGAATCGCTTCCGGGCCGGTTTTACACATATATTCGATAGCATCCTGGTCGCCGATGTAGTCGGAACCTTTTACCGTGTCGTACATATGCCATTCCCAGTTATCTTCATGGGAATTGCCGAGCGCTACGGTAATGCCGCCCTGGGCGGAAACGGTGTGCGAACGGGTTGGAAAAACTTTAGAGAGCAGCGCGCACGTCTGGCCGCTCTGGGAAATTTGCAGCGCCGCGCGCATACCTGCGCCGCCTGCGCCAATCACAACAGCATCAAATTCTCTGACTGGTAAATTCATTACACACCCCACACCACAACGAATCCATAAATGACGTAAACCGCCAGTGCAACCACGATAGCCAGTTGCAAAAACAGACGAAGAGCCAGCGATTTAACGTAGTCCGTTAACACCTGCCACATGCCAATCCACGTATGGACCAGAATGGAGATAAGCGTGAGCAGGGTAAAAACTTTGGTGAAGGTGGAAGAGAAGAAGCCGCTCCAGACTTCATAGGTCAGATCGCCGTTCATGGCGAAAAAACCAATCATATAAATGATGTAGAGCGTAATAACGATAGCAGTAGCGCGAACGAGGATGAAGTCATGTACGCCATTGCGTCCCAATGCGGAGGCGTTGCTTACCATACGAGGACTCCTGCGAGAATTGAAAGCACGACAGTGATACCAAAAGCGACGCGCGCAGAGCGCTGGCCCGCGGCGAAGGTTTCTTCCAGGTAGTTAAAGTCCATCAGCATGTGGCGAATGCCTACTACCACGTGGTAAGCCAGCGCGGTCAGGATGCCCCAGAGAATGAATTTAACGAAGAAGCTGTCCATGATATCGGACGCGGCCAGGAAGCCTTCCTGAGAAGAGAGCGAGAGCCCAAGCAACCAGAGCAGAATGCCGACAGCGACGAACGTGATCACGCCGGAAACGCGGTGGAGGATAGAAGCAATCGCGGTGACAGGAAACCGGATCGTTGTCAGATCCAGGTTAACAGGTCTTTGTTTTTTCACCTTTTTTATCATGAATAGCGCCCACATGCTTTTCTTATTGTTTCCTTCCTCCGGTCTGCAGGCGGGTCAGACAGCGTCACTTTTCTATAACTCTGCGTCATGCAAAAACAACTGCTTCCAGTGTTAAACGAAGGGTTACTACGCTGGGTGGCTCGCGGTGGCAGGGTGTTCCGGAGACCTGGCGGCAGTATAGGATGTTCACAATATCATTACAATTAACATACAAATACTTTGGCCGCTTTTGGTCTGAACAGTGACCAGGATCACGATAACAACATAATTTTAATTTTTAATCATCTGATTTGACAAATGTTAAACAAAATTGTTACAAACATCACCAGAAAAGGCATATAATTCGCAAAAGTTATGGCACTACACTTTCTGCTGACAATAAGTTATGTAACAGTGTAGTGCTATTGACCGAATTTATTTAGCCCGGTATTAGTGATACTCAGATTTAAAGAATCCCGACTGCTAACACGCTGATTTGCGGTAGTTTCACCGGGTTCTGAATAGTTGCCTGCAAGCCGCCCATCGCTCTGTACCCTGGTTTCCTCCTCACACAGAGCTGCGCGCCCTACAACAAACTGGCAATATTCTCCCTGACTGTGAATGTAAAAAAGTTGTTAGGAGTCTTAAGCAAATAAGGCGCTAAGGAGACCGTAAATGGCTGACAAAAAGGCAAATATCACTTACAACGGTGATTCTGCTATTGAACTGGATGTGCTACAGGGCACGCTCGGTCAGGATGTAATTGATATCCGTAGTCTTGGTTCTAAAGGTGTTTTTACTTTCGACCCTGGTTTTACCTCTACCGCATCTTGCGAATCGAAAATCACCTTTATCGATGGTGACGAAGGTATCCTGCTCCATCGCGGTTTTCCCATCGACCAGCTGGCCACCGAATCGAATTACCTCGAAGTTTGCTACATTCTGCTCTACGGCGAAAAACCGACGCAGGAACAGTATGATGAGTTCAAAACCACAGTAACCCGCCATACCATGATCCACGAGCAGATCACGCGTCTGTTCCACGGCTTCCGTCGCGATTCCCACCCGATGGCGGTGATGTGCGGCGTGACCGGCGCGCTGGCGGCGTTTTACCATGACTCGCTGGACGTCAATAATCCGCGTCACCGTGAGATTGCCGCGTTCCGCCTGCTCTCCAAAATGCCTACTATGGCGGCGATGTGTTACAAATACTCTATCGGCCAGCCGTTCGTGTACCCGCGTAACGACCTTTCTTACGCCGGTAACTTCCTGAACATGATGTTCTCCACCCCGTGCGAGCCTTATGAGGTCAACCCGGTGCTGGAGCGCGCTATGGATCGCATCCTGATCCTGCACGCGGACCATGAGCAGAACGCCTCCACCTCCACGGTGCGTACTGCGGGCTCCTCCGGCGCGAACCCGTTCGCCTGCATCGCGGCGGGTATTGCCTCCCTGTGGGGACCGGCGCACGGCGGCGCCAACGAAGCAGCGTTAAAAATGCTGGAAGAGATCAGCTCCGTAGAGCACATTCCGGAATTCGTCCGTCGCGCGAAAGACAAAAACGACTCTTTCCGCCTGATGGGCTTTGGTCACCGTGTTTACAAAAACTACGACCCGCGCGCCACCGTGATGCGCGAAACCTGTCACGAAGTGCTGAAAGAGCTGGGCACCAAAGATGACCTGCTGGAAGTGGCGATGGAGCTGGAAAACATCGCGCTGAACGACCCGTACTTTATCGAGAAGAAACTTTACCCGAACGTAGACTTCTACTCCGGTATCATTCTGAAAGCGATGGGCATCCCCTCTTCCATGTTCACCGTTATCTTCGCCATGGCGCGTACCGTAGGCTGGATCGCCCACTGGAACGAAATGCACAGCGAAGGCATGAAAATTGCGCGTCCGCGTCAGCTTTACACTGGCTACACGCAGCGTGATTTCAAATCGGACCTGGAAAAGCATTAATCTCGGTGATGTATTAAAAAACGCGCTCCCGGGCGCGTTTTTTTATGCCTGCGGTTTTACTGCTGACACGCCGGGCACCAGTAAAAAGGCCGGGAAGAAAGCGTTGTTTTTTCAATGATACCGCCGCAGCGCCGGCATTTTTTCCCGGCGCGGTGAAACACTTCAAAGCGGAACAGCGCGCCGTGGTGTTTGTTTTCATCCACCTGCCCGCGCGTCTGGTAAGAGAGACGAGGGATGGCGAGACAGGCTTCGGCGAGCGCATCGAGCTGCGCCTCGCTCAGTTCGGCGGCTTTATGTCGCGGCGAAAGCTGCGCCTGCCAGAGGATCTCAACCCGTAAATAGTTGCCAAGCCCCGCCAGAAACGCCTGGTCGAGCAGCAAGCCGCTGAACTGGCGGCGGCGAAATCGCGGGCTCAGCAGGCGCGCTTTCACCGTTTGCGCGGTTAGCGACATATCCAGCACGTCCGGCCCGACCCGCTGCAAAAAAGCGTGCGCCGCCACGCCGTCGGCATTCAGCATTTCTATATCCGAGGCGCTGTACAGCAGCACGGCGGCCTCTGCCGTCTCCAGCCGCACGCGCAAACTCCGGGTGGTCTGGGGAATTTCGCCCGCTTTCACGACGCGCCAGACGCCATAGAGCTGGTTGTGGCTGTAAAGGGTGAGTCCATTTGAGAAATGGGTCAGCAGCGCCTTTCCCCGGGTTTCCAGACGCTCGACACGCTCGCCCACCAGGGTCTGTTCGAAAGCTTTCAGTTCAGGAAAGGCAAACCAGACGTGCGTTAACGGTTTACCTGCTACGGCTTGCTCAAGCTTATCCGCCGCGCGGCGAATTTCCGGCCCTTCCGGCATGCTTCATCCTTTTCTTTTGCGGCCTGTAAACCGGCCCTTTGTTTTACGGTTTCGTTGTGAAGAGTAACCTTAGCCGTAAAACGCAGCCCGTGCTTAGCAGCTAACGCCGTCTCAGCATCTGGCCAAAAAAAACCGCCGTACAAAGACGGCGGTACAGGACATTATTCCAGCGCCAGGAGCGCGAAGCTTGCCAGCCAGTGTCCGCCGCTGTAGTGGCTGCCCACGACATGCTCTACGCTTGCCGACAGATGACGCGCCACTGCCTCTTTTAACGGCGCCTGCGCCGCGTGGTTTTCCGGCAATGCGCGGGCAATATGCTTCATGCACCACGCCCGGCTAAGGTTCAGGCCGTCAAGATGCGCGATTTTCGGGTCGGTGCGATCGCTGACCTGCGCCGGATGCAGCAAAGCGGAAACCGAAGCGACCTCTGGCAGGAAAGCATCAAACCAGGCCGGGAAATCCTCTGCCGTTTTGCTCATTAATAACGCTTCCGTCAGCGCGCCCGAAATATACTCATCGCCGCCCGGCTCGTAGTGCGCAGGGTAGTTTGTATCGTTGAGATAAAAGCGGTTCGCCGCATTAAGAATCGCCTGCTCAAGGGCGTTATCTTTTAGCGCGCGGGCATAATCCAGCCCCAGGGCCAGCGCGAAAGCGGTGTTGTAGTGCGTGCCCACGCGGATGGGATAGGTCAGCTTGCTGAGGTAATCCACAAGCCTTGCGCGAATATCCTGCGTCAACGGTTCAAGGGTCTGATGCCAGCGCGCCGCCTGCGGCAAAGCAGACTGGTTCAGCTCTTGCGCCAGCGCCAGCAGCCAGCCGTAGCCATAGGGGCGCTCAAACGAAGCGCGGAACGGCGCGGTAAAATAGGCCAGCTCCTGTGCGACTTTCTCATCAGTAAAATGCGCATCAAACAGGGCGATAATCTCGTCGCGACACGGCAGTTCCGGGTAGATCCGCAGACAGCGCAGCAGCAGCCAGTAGCCATGTACGGCGGAGTGCCAGTCAAAGCAGCCATAAAAAATGGGGTGAAGTTCGCGGGGCGGCAGCACGTCGCCATCATCATTCAGCAAATGCATAATGTGATTGGGGTATTCCTGACGCAAATAGGTCAAGGGCATCCGGGCGAAGGCGTCGGCCTGGTGTTGCGTTAATTCCATAACAGCTCCTTAGGTAGTCACCGCGCCGCGCTTAGCGAAACACGAGGAAGTACATTAAAAAGACGTTCACCACCAGCAGCGGCAAGGCGGTCGGGATCTGAACCTTAATCACCTGATATTTGTCTTTCAGCTCCAGCAGCGCCGCCGGAACAATATTGAAATTCGCAGCCATCGGCGTCATCAGCGTGCCGCAATAGCCGGCATACATGCCGATCGCCAGCAGAGGCGCCGGGTCGCCATGGTGATGCTGAATCAAAAACGGCAAGGCGATGCCCGCGCTAAGCACCGGGAAAGCGGCGAAAGCGTTGCCCATGATCATGGTGAAGAGCGCCATACCGATGCAGTAGATAACCACTAACATAAAGCGGTTTTCCGGGTCGACGAACAGGCTCACCACTTTTTGCACCGAGTCGCCGGTATTCGCCGTAACAAACACCCCGCCAAGCATCGCCAGCATCTGCGGCAAAATCACCGCCCAGCCAATGGTATCCACGAGCCGGCGCGACTGACGAATAGCATGCAGCGGCGTGCCGCGCGTCAGCCACCAGCCGGTCAGGATAGCGGCGACGCAGGCTACGCACAGCGCCGCCAGCGTCAGCTGTTTCTGGTCGAGCAGGAACACGCCGCCGACAGATACGCCTTTAAGGAAAAGCGTGCCCAGTACGGTCACCACCGGGATCATCAGCGCCGGTAAAAAAAGCCAGTTTCCCAGCCGGTTCGAGGAGGCGACGCGCTCAGGCTCAGTAGACATCTTGTAATGTCCCTTGCCGACCAGGCCAAACCCCGCCAGCAGAGCGATAACAATGACGCAGCCGCCGATAACCCGGTAGGCCAGCGATTTGCCCAGCTCCTGCACCATGAGATCGCCAAACAGAAAAATTCCGCCGAACAAAAACCAGAACAGCGCCGTGGTAAAGCGTTTCGGGTTGCCCCGGTCGCGCAGCGTCATAACCACCAGCAGCATCACGATGAAGCCGATGAGGTAATAAACGCGGTTAATGGTGATAAGCGTGCTCATGGCGCCACCTCCTGATTGCCCTGCTCCGCTTTCCAGGCCATTACGTCGCGACGGATGCTGGCGTCAAGGCGCAGCAAGCGAATCATATGGATAATCAGCGCCGCAATGGCGGTAGGAATCGCCCACAAACCGATATGCAGCGGTTCAATGCCCGCAATACCGTTCTCTTTCAGGAACGCGTCTATCAGCAGCACGGCGCCGAAAGCGATGAAAATATCTTCGCCGAAGAACACGGCGATATTGTCGCAGGCGGCGGCATGGGCTTTGATTTTGTCGCGGATTGGCTGCGGCAGCTCGCCATATTCATTGAGCGCGGCGCCTTCCGCCATCGGCGCCAGCAACGGACGCACCGTTTGCGCATGCCCGCCAAGCGACATCAGGCCCAGCGCCGCGGTGCCTTCGCGCGCGACGAAGTAAAGCATTAAAATACGCGCCGAGGTTGCGCTGGCTATTTTCGCCACCCAGGCCTGGGCGCGCTCTTTGAGCCCGTAATATTCCAGCAGGCCAATGACCGGCAGAATCAAAATAAACGTCGCCAGCGAACGGCTGTTAACGAACTTCTCGCCGAACGTTTCCAGCAACATGCCGAAATCCATGCCAACCAGCAGACCCGTGGCAAGCCCGGCGACCACAACCACCAGCAGCGGATTGAAACGCAGTGCAAAACCAATAACCACTATCGGGATCCCGATGAGCGGCAACAGTGTGGAACTGTCCATAAACTTTTACCCTATCCAAAGTGAGCGTTGCGCGCCGAAGGCGTTTTTTTTAATACTTCGTCATCAGGACAAAGCGTGGGCATTGCGGCGAACGGATGTTGTGTAAACGACAGGCCCTGTGAATGCGCGAAAACCGCGCAGGCCCTGAGTCAAAAAGCTATATCTGAACGACAATAATATGTAAACAATTTATCAATAAAATGTTTTTATTTTACTCGTTCAGTTTTATATTTTTTGCTAATAGTCACACTTGAGTAAGGGGAGTTATGGCACGGAAAACTGCTTCTGCATCAACAGATAGCGACGATATCAGCGACGGTCGCATTGTCTCTTCCAGGCATCTGGTTTCTGAGCGCTGCGCGGAATTATCAGAACTGGAATATGCGCTGATCATGACCAGCAACGCCTTTAACAAATGGATGGTGCGCTGCATGACCGCGGCGGGCGAACCCGATATGGGCGCGTTTGACGTTTCGCTTCTGCATCACGTTAACCACCGCAACCGCAAGAAGAAGCTGGCGGATATCTGCTTTGTGCTGAACGTAGAGGACACGCACGTGGTGACCTATGCGCTGAAAAAGCTGGTAAAAGCGGGCTATGTGACCAGCGAAAAGGTGGGCAAAGAGCTCTATTTCTTCACCACCGACGAAGGCAAAGCGCTGTGTATGAAATACCGCGACGTGCGTGAAGCCTGCCTTATCGCCATTCAGGTAGAAAGCGGTATTCCGGGAGCGTCTATTGGCGATACCGCCCAGTTGCTGCGCACGATTTCTTCGCTTTATGATACCGCGGCGCGGGCGGCGGCGTCGCTCTGAGGCTTCGCCTTCCGCCTGCAAAGGGCAGCAGGCGTAAGCGTTTTTATTCAGCGCTGACCTGAATCTGGCGCTGTGTAAAAGCCTCGCGCAGCCGACGGGCAAACGCCAGCGCATGCGCGCCGTCGCCGTGCAAACAGACCGTCTGGGCATTGACTTTCGCCCAGCCGCCTTCCCGGCTTCGCACCTGGCCTTTCAGCACCATCTCAAGGGTGCGCGCTACCGCTTCGTCATCATCCTCGATCAGCGCGCCCGGTTCGCTGCGCGGCACCAGCGAGCCATCGGCAAGGTATCCCCGGTCGGCGAAAACCTCTTCGCGGGTCGCCAGGCCATAATGCTTCCCGGCGCGGATAAGCTCGCTGCCCGCCAGCCCCACCAGAATCAGGTTCGCATCCAGCGCTTTTACCGCCCGGGCGATGGCGTCGGCAAGCGCCGGTGATTTCGCCGCCTGGTTATAGAGCATGCCGTGGGGTTTAACATGCTTCATGACCCCTCCTTGCGCACGCACGATAGCGGCTAATGCGCCGGTCTGGTAAAGCGTTTGCGCATAAACAGTTTGCGGCGGCAACGACATGGCCGTACGACCGAAATTCTCGCGGTCCGGAAAGGAAGGATGCGCGCCGATAGCAACCTGGTGCGCCAGCGCCAGCCGCACGCTTTCCTGCATGGTCAGGGCATCGCCCGCATGAAAACCGCAGGCGATATTGGCCGAGGAGATAAGCGGCATCAGCGCGCTGTCGTCGCCGCAGCCTTCGCCCAGATCCGCGTTTAAATCAATCTTCATCGTTGAGTCGCCAGGCCAGTTGATCAAAATAGCGCAGCTGATCTTCCCGCGCCGCCAGCGCCTCTTCCAGCGTACATTGCACAAAGTGGATCGGCTCGCCGAGACGAAGCTGCGCCAGCTTGTAGAGATCGGCATCAATAACGCTTGCAATGCGCGGGTAGCCGCCTGTGGTCTGGGCATCGTTCATCAGCACGATCGGCTGGCCGTTATGCGGCACCTGCACCACGCCCGGCATCAGGCCGTGAGAAGCGAGCTCGCGCCCGGTGGCGCGCGTGAGCGGCTGTCCGTTCAGCCGATAGCCCATCCGGTTGCTTTGCGGGCTTAGCTGCCAGGGCGCGCGCCAGAACGCTTCCTGCGAGGAAGAAGAAAACTCATGGTATTCCGGCCCCGGCAGCGCGCGAATGCGGTTGCCCCAGAACAGCGGTTTCACGCCGCGCGTTTCACGAAAGTGGTGCGAGGAAGGCAGCAACGCCAGCTCGTCGCCATCGCGCAGCGCTCGCCCGTGAAAGCCGCCGAAACCCGCTTTCAGGTCAGTGCTGTAAGAGTTCATCACCTTCGGCACATCCAGCCCGCCCGCCACCGCCAGGTAGCTGCGCATGCCGTGCTGCGGCGATTTGAGCGTAAGCGTCTGCCCGGCTTTCGCTGCGATGCGCCAGCTCGTCCATACCGCGTGTTCGTCCAGATGCGCGTCGCAGCCGGCGCCGGTTAAAGCAAACCAGCAGTCTTGCATAAACTGCACGCGAAACTGCCCGAGCGTTATCTCCAGCGCCGCCGCGTCCGGATCGTTGCCCACCAGCAGGTTGGCGATACGCAGCGCCGGGGTATCCATCGCCCCGCTGCGGCTTACGCCGAACTGGCGCCAGCCAAACCGGCCGCTGTCCTGCACCGTGGTGTGCATTCCGGCCCGCACTATTTTTAACATACGCCCTCCTTCTGCGGCACAAAGCGCACACTGTCGCCGGGCAACAACAGCCCCGGCGGTTCCTTTCCAGGGTCGAACAGCGCTTTCGGCGTACGGCCGATAATCTGCCAGCCGCCAGGGGTCGGCAGTGGGTAAATTCCCGTCTGGTTGCCGCCAATCCCTACGGAGCCTGCCGGTACGCTCAGGCGCGGTTCGCCCCGTCTTGGCGTTGCCAGCGCCTCAGGCAAACCGCCCAGATACGGAAAGCCTGGCTGGAAGCCGATAAAGTAAACCACATAGTCTACCGCCGCGTGCTGCTCAACCACCTGCTTCTCGCTCAGCCCGGTGTGGCGCGCCACCTCAGCGAGGTCCGGCCCCTGTTCGCCGCCATAAACCACCGGAATGGAGACCTGCCGCGAAGGCGGCTCCATCGCTTCGCTCTCTTCCCACCAGCGCTGCAACCGCTCAATGGCGTCCAGCGCTAATGCTTTCGGATCCCGCAGCACCACGGTGATGTTATTCATGCCAGGGATGGTTTCCACCACCGAGGGCACATCCGCCAGACGCTGCGTCAGCCACCAGATACGACGCTGGCTTTCCAGCGTGACGGGCGGCTCCAGCTCCAGCACTACCGCGCTTTCACCCAACAGATAACAACGTGCTCTTTGCACTTACGCTCCCCTTTATGCCGGGTTTGGGATATCGATGAAGGTTACATCGAGATCGGTTTCTTCCTGTAGCCACTCGCTCAGGGCGCGAATGCCGCCGCGCTCAGTGGCGTGATGGCCTGCCGCATAGAAATGCAGATTCTGTTCGCGGGCGGAGTGAATGGTCTGCTCGGAAACTTCGCCCGTGATAAACGCGTCTACGCCAAAGCGTGCGGCCGCATCGATAAAGCCCTGGCCGCCGCCGGTGCACCAGGCTACCCGCTTCACTTCCGCCGGGCCGGTATCGCCGCACCAGAGCGGACGGCGTCCGAGCCGCGCCTCAAGCCAGGAGGCGAACTCCAGCCCCGGCACCGCCATAGAGAGTTCTCCCCAGGGCACCAGCGGCTCTATCTCCCCTTTCACCTCAATGCCCAGCAGACGCGCAAGCTGCACGTTATTGCCAAGCTCCGGGTGGGCGTCCAGCGGCAGATGCCAGCCGTAAAGATTGATGTCGTTTTCAAGCAACGTCTTTAAACGATTACGCTTCATACCGCGAATAACGGGCGATTCGCCTTTCCAGAAATAGCCATGGTGGACAATAACGGCGTCCGCCTGCTGGCGCACCGCTTCGTCGAGCAGCGCCTGGCTTGCGGTCACGCCGGTAATGATTTTGCGGATCTCGTCGCGTCCTTCGACCTGCAAGCCGTTGGGCGCGTAGTCGCTGAAGCTTGCGCTATTGAGCTTCTGGTTGATCAGGTTTTCCAGTTCGGTGTTTTTCATCATCGTTCTCTTAATGCGTTTTCCGGGCAGCCTCATACGCCGCAAGCGTGGCGGCGCGGGCAGCTTTGTGATCGACTATCGGACGTGGGTAATCAAGCTTTACGCCCTGTTTTTCCGCCCATGCCCAGGGTTGATGCACCGCTTTGCCGGCAATATTTCGCAGCTCCGGCAGCCAGCGGCGAATAAAATCGCCCTGCGCGTCAAATTTTTCGCCCTGGGTGGTGGGGTTGAAGATGCGGAAATAAGGCGCTGCGTCGGTGCCTGTTGAGGCGGCCCACTGCCAGCCGCCATTATTCGCCGCATAATCGCCATCAATAAGTTGCGTCATAAAATAACGCTCGCCCCGCCGCCAGTCGATAAGCAAATCTTTCACCAGAAAACTGGCGGTTATCATGCGAAGCCGGTTATGCATCCAGCCGGTTTCGTTCATCTGGCGCATTGCGGCATCCACAATGGGATAACCGGTTTTGCCTTCGCGCCAGGCCTGAAAATGGTCGTCGCTTTGCTGCCAGCGCACCTTTTCCGTCCAGCCGATAAACGGCTTATGACGGCTGAGCTTCGGCCAGGCGATCAACAAATGCCGATAAAAATCGCGCCAGATAAGTTCATTAAGCCAGACCGCGCCTGGGCCGCCGGTAAGCGCGCCCGGCTGCTCGGCCAGCAAACGGTGCAAACACTGGCGCGGCGACAGCACGCCCAGCGCCAGACAGGCGGAGAGCCGGCTGGTGGCGTCGAGGGCGGGGAAATCGCGCGCATCAGGGTAGCCTGCCGCTTTTTGCTGACAGAATTGCCGCAACCGCGTCAGCGCCGCCTGCTCCCCTGCCGGAAACAGCGCGTCATCCACCTTTTCCTGCGGATAATCGAATGGAGTGAGCGCTGGCGGTTCGCTGAGCGCCCCGCCTTCCCGGGTTTTCGGCGCATGTACGCATTCCGGCAACCCTTCCTGCAAACGGCGGATAAACGCGTTGCTGAAAGGGGTGAATACTTTGTACATTTCGCCGCTGCCGGTCGTTACGCTGCCGGGCGGCAACAGCACGCTGTCGTCAAATCCCTGGCAGACGACCTTGCCTTCCAGGCCGCGTTCAACGTTCAGATCCCGCCGGTGTTCGTTCAGTTCATACTGATAGTTATAAAAAAGCGCATCGACCTGATGCTCCTCGCAAAAGGCCTTCAGCAGGGGAAGCGAATCATCAAACGTGCCAGTTTCACGCAAATAAAGCGGAATGCCCCGTTGCGCCAGCGCTGCATGCAGCGCCTGGAGATTTTGCCAGAGAAACGCCGCCTGACGGGGCGCCATCGCATGCGCTTCCCACTGTTGCGGCGTGGCGATAAACAGACCAATCACGACGGCGTTTTTGTCACGACAGGCAGCGGCCAGCGCCAGATTATCGTGAATGCGCAAATCCGCGCGAAACCAGACCAGATGGGTGGTCATAACACTCCTGTTTTAATGGCCGTAACGCAGGCGCAATGCTTCGGGATAGGGTTCGAAATAGCGCTGCTGGTCAAGATAAGCGTCGGGGTATTCTGCCATATAATGTTTCAGCAATGTTACCGGCGCGAGCAGGGGCTGCGTGCCCTGCCGGTAGCGATCGATAAGCTCCGCGAGCTCCTGGCGCTGGCGCGCGTTAAGGTGGGGGCGGAAATAGCCCTGAACGTGCATCAGCACATTGGTGTGATTTCGCCGCGTCGCCTGGTGTGACAGTAAATCCATCAGCCGCTGCCGATACTGCGCAAAGTAGTCTTCCAGGTTTTCCCACTTATCGATAGCGGCGACAAAACGCCCCAGTTCGCGGTATTGCGCCTGCGAATGGGCGAGCAACAGCAGCTTATAACGGCTGTGGAAGGCGATGAGTCCGCCACGGGTCAGCCCGTTTTTACGTAATTGGTTGAGCTCAAACAGGGTATAGATGCGCTCAACAAAATTTTCCCGGATAAGCGGGTCGTGCAGCCTTCCGTCTTCCTCAACAGGCAGCCAGGGAAATTTATGCATCAGCGCTTCGGTGTAGATGCCGCGTCCTGCTTTACGGTTATTTTTCCCCTCTTCATCATAAACCCGCACCCGCTCCATGCCGCAACTGGGCGATTTGGCGCAGACGATATAGCCGCACAGGTGCTCAAAACGGGAGATACGCTCTTCGGCGAAATGCTGCATCGCGGCGGTCAGGTCGCCCTCTCGTTTATCGCTGAAACGCAACGCCACCTCTCCCGTCGCCTGTTTGACCAGCCTCAGCGCAGGGCGCGGCACCGGCAGGCCAATCGCCATCTCAGGGCAAACGGGCTCAAAACGAACCCAGGGCGCCAGTTCATCGACAGCAAAAACCAGACGTTTATGGCCGCCATCAAATCTTACGTTGTCCCCTAATAAACAGGCGCTAATGCCAACCGGGATTTTCTCACTCATAACCGCTCCTTACGCGCTCCATCTTCCAATTGTAGCCAGGCCAAAAAGAAAAAGGCCGCCCGAGAGGGCAGCCCTAACGCTACTTGACTTATGCCGTTACGCAAAGCGAAAACGCATCGCTTCTTGCGGCAATAAAAAAACCGCCATTACGGCGGTTTTTTTCTGTCTGGCGTTTATCGCCTTAGTAGAAATCGCAAGCAGCCTGTTCAGACTGCGCCATCCATACCGGTTTATCGCTGGTTTTCGCCCAGACGCGGTGCAGGTAGCTGTAAAAACGAGCGCGATCTTTCCAGAACAGCATGACCGGCAGCGCAAGCACGCCAGCGACGATAACCAGCGCGCGACGCAGGAGGATCCGATGCGCTGGAAATTCTTTATATAAAGACATAGGTTTCTCCCCTTTTGTGTAGCCGGCAAAAAGCGCCGAAAAGTAATAAGCGGTTAGCTGGTTAAAATAGTATCGTTTTGTTTGTAATTTTACTACTCCTCCGACCACTATTGCAGCCTTATAAAGGCGATATTTACATTTCTCCCGTAAATAAGTTACAAAATGGTTAAATAAATACTAACCCTTAGTTAAATTATGGCTTTGTGGATTTTTATATTTTTTTTACATCCCGCCGCGTTTTTTTTGCGAAATCTTTGCGCATGAATTTCTAAGCTCACGCCATCCTGAATACCCCACTGGAGGTGGATTGTGAGTGCAGGCGTGATAGCTGGCGTGGTGCTGGTTTTCCTGTTGTTAGGCTACCTGGTGTATGCCCTTATCAAAGCGGAGGCGTTCTGATGGCGGCTTCGGCTTTTTTACTTATCGCCAGTTTCCTGCTGGTGTTGATGCTGCTGGCGCAACCCCTCGGCCGTTTTCTTGCCCGTCTCATTGAAGATGCGCCGCTGCCGGTTGTAGGCGGCGTGGAAAAATGGTTGTGGTCCTTTAGCGGCGTTCGCCATGAAGAGATGGACTGGAAACATTACCTTTTCGCCATTCTGCTGTTTAACGCGCTGGGGCTGGCGGCGCTGTTCGCTATCCTGATGCTGCAAGGCTCGCTGCCGATGAATCCGCAACATTTGCCAGGTTTGAGCTGGCATCTGGCGCTCAACACAGCCGTGAGTTTTGTGGCGAATACCAACTGGCAATCCTACGCGGGCGAGAGCACGGTCAGCTATTTCAGCCAGGCCGTTGGGTTAACCGTGCAAAACTTTCTCTCTGCCGCCACCGGCATTGCCGTCGTGTTTGCCCTGATCCGCGCTTTCGCGCGCCACTCCGTCACCACGCTTGGCAACGCGTGGCGAGATCTCACGCGCGTCACGCTATGGGTGTTACTGCCGATATCGCTGGTTATCGCCCTGTTTTTTATTCAGCAGGGGGCTATTCAAAACTTCGCCGACTACCAGCCGTATACCTCTCTTGAAGGGGCGAAACAGCTGCTGCCGATGGGGCCGGTCGCGTCGCAGGAAGCGATCAAAATGCTTGGCACCAACGGCGGCGGTTTTTTCAATGCGAACTCGTCGCACCCTTTTGAGAACCCCACCGCGCTGACTAATTTCGTGCAGATGCTGGCAATTTTCCTGATCCCCGCCGCCCTGTGCTTTGCCTTTGGCGAAGCGACGGGCGACGCCCGCCAGGGCCGGGCGATCCTCTGGTCGATGAGCGTGATTTTTGTCGTCTGCGTGGTTGTCGTCATGTGGGCGGAAACCCAGGGCAACAGCCATTTCCTGGCGCTGGGAGCAGACAGCGCGATAAACATGGAAGGCAAAGAAAGCCGCTTCGGCATTCTGGCGAGCAGCCTCTTTTCCGTTGTCACCACGGCGGCTTCCTGCGGCGCGGTTAACGCCATGCATGATTCCTTCACCGCGCTCGGCGGCATGATCCCGATGTGGTTGATGCAAATCGGCGAAGTGGTTTTCGGCGGCGTGGGTTCCGGCCTGTACGGCATGCTGCTGTTTGTGTTGCTGGCGGTATTTATCGCCGGGCTGATGATTGGCCGCACGCCGGAGTATCTGGGTAAAAAAATTGACGTGCGGGAAATGAAAATGACCGCGCTGGCTATCCTGGTGACGCCTGCGCTGGTACTGCTCGGCACCGCGCTTGCCATGATGACCGAAGCCGGTCGCGCCGGCATATATAACCCCGGCATTCACGGCTTTAGCGAAGTGCTTTATGCCGTCTCATCCGGCGCCAACAACAACGGCAGCGCCTTTGCGGGCCTTGGCGCTAACACGCCTTTCTGGAACCTGCTGCTGGCGGTATGCATGCTGCTGGGCCGCTTTCTGGTGATTATTCCGGTCATGGCGATAGCCGGCTCGCTGGTTGAGAAAAAGGCGCAGCCGGCAGGCGTTGGCACGTTGCCCACGCACGGCGCGCTCTTTATCGGGCTGCTGACCGGCACGGTGCTACTGGTAGGCGCGCTCACCTTTATTCCCGCCCTCGCCTTAGGCCCGGTTGCGGAACACCTTTCTCTTGTGAAATGACCACTGCGGAGTCGCTATACATGAGTCGCAAGCAACTGGCGCTGTTCGAGGCATCTTTGTTTCGTCAGGCGTTAAAGGATTCTTTCAAAAAATTAAGCCCGCGCGTGCAGTGGCGTAACCCGGTAATGTTTATTGTCTGGCTGGGCAGCCTGTTGACGACCGGTCTGGCTGTCGCCATGGCGACGGGTCATCTGCCGGGTCATGCCCTGTTTACCGGCGCTATCAGCCTGTGGCTGTGGTTTACCGTACTGTTCGCTAACTTCGCCGAAGCGCTGGCGGAAGGGCGCAGCAAAGCGCAGGCCAACAGCCTGAAAGGCGTGAAGAAAACGGCGTTTGCCCGCAAGCTGCGCGCGCCGCAGCATGACGCCCAGGCAGACCTTGTGCCCGCTACGGCGCTGCGTAAAGGCGATATCGTGCTGGTGGAAGCGGGCGACATTATCCCCTGCGACGGCGAAGTGATCGAAGGCGGCGCTTCGGTGGATGAGAGCGCAATAACCGGCGAATCCGCGCCGGTTATCCGCGAGTCGGGCGGCGATTTCGCGTCGGTGACCGGCGGCACGCGCATTCTTTCCGACTGGCTGGTGATCCAGTGCAGCGTTAACCCGGGCGAGACCTTCCTCGACCGGATGATTGCAATGGTCGAGAACGCGAAACGCCGTAAAACGCCTAATGAAATCGCCCTCACCATTTTGCTGGTGGCGCTCACGCTGGTTTTCCTGCTGGCGACCGCCACCCTGTGGCCTTTCTCGCAATATGGCGGCACGGCTGTCAGCGTGACGGTGCTGGTGGCGCTGCTGGTGTGCCTCATTCCCACCACGATTGGCGGGCTGCTGTCGGCTATCGGCGTCGCCGGCATGAGCCGTATGCTGGGCGCGAACGTAATAGCCACCAGCGGGCGCGCGGTGGAGGCGGCAGGCGATGTAGACGTCCTGCTGCTTGATAAGACCGGCACCATCACGCTTGGCAACCGTCAGGCTTCCGCTTTTCTGCCTGCGCCGGGCGTGGACGAGCAGCAGCTCGCCGATGCCGCGCAGCTCGCCTCGCTTGCTGACGAAACGCCGGAAGGCCGCAGCATTGTGGTGCTGGCGAAGCAGCGTTTCAACCTGCGCGAACGCGACGTGCAGAGCCTTAACGCTACCTTTGTGCCCTTCACCGCCCAGACGCGCATGAGCGGTATTAATCTCGGCGAGCGGATGATTCGCAAAGGCTCCGTCGATGCCATTCGCCGCCATGTAGAGGCGAACGGCGGACACTTCCCGCGCCAGGTGGATACGCTGGTGGAAGGGGTCGCGCGCCAGGGCGGCACGCCGCTGGTGGTAGCCGAAGGGGCGAATGTCCTTGGCGTTATAGCGCTTAAGGATATTGTCAAAGGCGGCATTAAAGAACGCTTCGCCGAACTGCGCAAAATGGGGATTAAAACGGTGATGATCACCGGGGATAACCGCCTGACCGCCGCCGCTATCGCCGCTGAAGCGGGCGTGGATGATTTTCTCTCCGAAGCGACGCCGGAGGCCAAACTCGCGCTGATCCGCCAGTACCAGGCGGAAGGCCGTCTGGTGGCGATGACTGGCGATGGCACCAACGACGCGCCGGCGCTCGCGCAGGCGGACGTGGCGGTGGCGATGAACTCCGGCACCCAGGCGGCGAAGGAAGCAGGCAACATGGTGGATCTTGACTCCAACCCCACCAAGCTTATCGAAGTGGTGCATATCGGCAAGCAGATGCTAATGACGCGCGGCTCGCTTACTACCTTCAGTATCGCCAACGACGTGGCGAAATATTTCGCCATTATTCCGGCGGCGTTTGCGGCCACTTATCCGCAGCTTAACGCGCTGAACGTCATGCACCTGCACTCCCCGGCTTCAGCCATCCTGAGCGCGGTGATTTTCAATGCGCTCATTATCATCTTTTTGATCCCGCTGGCGCTGAAAGGGGTGAGCTACAAACCGCTAAGCGCAGCCGCCATGCTGCGACGCAACCTGTGGATTTACGGGTTAGGCGGGCTGCTGGTGCCTTTTATCGGCATCAAAGCGATCGATTTACTGTTAACGCTGACTGGACTGGTCTGAGGAAAGGGTTATGACGATGTTACGTCCCGCAATCATGCTGCTGCTGTTGCTTACGCTTATCACTGGCGGCCTCTACCCGCTCGTTACCACTGCCCTTGGACAATGGTGGTTTAAAGAACAGGCGAACGGATCGTTGATTGAGCAGGCAGGCGAAATTCGCGGCTCGCGGCTTATCGGCCAGGCATTTAGCGACGCGAAATATTTTCAGGGCCGCCCCTCCGCGACCGCTGAAGCGCCTTATAATCCGATGGCTTCCGGCGGCAGTAATCTGGCGGCCAGCAACCCGGAGCTTGATAAACAAGTGCAGGCGAGAGTCGACGCCCTGCGCGCGGCCAACCCTGACGCTGACCGCACAGTGCCGGTGGAGCTGGTGACCGCTTCCGCCAGCGGGCTCGATTACGGTATTTCGCCGCAGGCCGCCGCCTGGCAGATCCCCCGCGTCGCCCATGCTCGCCAGCTTTCCGTTGAGCAGGTGGCGCAAGAGGTAGCAAAACAGACGCAAAAACCGATGCCTGGCTTTATCGGCCAGCCGGTGGTAAATGTGGTGCAGCTCAACCTCGCGCTGGATGCCCTGCAAAAATAAAGGAAGGGATATGACCGAAGAACCGATGCGCCCGGATCCGGATCGCCTGCTAAGCCAGGCGAACCACCGAACGCGGGGCAAACTCAAAATCTTCTTCGGCGCCTGCGCAGGCGTGGGTAAAACCTACGCCATGCTTCAGGAAGCCCAGCGCCTGCGCCAGCAGGGGCTGGACATCCTGGTCGGCGTAGTGGAAACCCATGGCCGCCAGGAAACGGCGGCGCTTCTCGAGGGGCTGGCTATCCAGCCCCTTAAGCGTATCCAGCACCGCAGCCGCACCGTGCAGGAGTTCGATCTCGATGCCGCACTGGCCCGCCGTCCGGCGCTTATCCTGATGGATGAGTTGGCGCACAGTAATGCCCCTGGCTCCCGTCATCCCAAACGCTGGCAGGATGTGGATGAGTTGCTCAACGCGGGCATCGACGTATTCACCACCGTTAACGTTCAGCATCTGGAAAGCCTGAACGACGTGGTAGGCGGCGTAACCGGCATTCAGGTACGCGAAACCGTGCCAGATCCTTTCTTCGACGCCGCTGATGAAGTGGTGCTGGTGGACCTGCCGCCTGACGACCTGCGCCAGCGCCTGCATGAAGGCAAAGTTTATATCGCAGGCCAGGCGGAGCGTGCTATTGAGCATTTCTTTCGCAAAGGTAATCTGATCGCCCTGCGCGAGTTGGCGCTGCGGCGCACCGCCGACCGGGTAGACGAGCAGATGCGCGTATGGCGTGATAACCAGGGGCTGGAAAAAGTCTGGCACACGCGAGACGCTATTTTGCTGTGCATCGGCCATGGCAGCGGCAACGAAAAGCTGGTGCGCACCGCCGCGCGCCTTGCGGCAAAACTCGGCAGCGTCTGGCATGCCGTTTATGTTGAAACGCCGAGGCTGCATCGCCTGCCGGAAAAATCCCGCCGCGCCATCTTAAGCGCGCTGCGCCTTGCGCAGGAGTTAGGGGCTGAAACCGCCACGCTTGCCGAAGCGGAAGAAGAGAAAGCGCTGCTTCGCTACGCCCGGGAGCATAATCTGGGCAAAATGATCATCGGCAGGCGTCACCGCCGCCGCGGGTGGTGGCGCGAGACGTTCGCCGAACGGCTGGCTCGTCATGCGCCGGATCTTGATGTGTTGATAGTCGCGCTGGATGACAAGCCGCTCGCCAGCACGGTTAAAACGCAGGATGGCCGCCCTTTCAAAGATAAATGGCGCGTGCAAATTCGCGGCTGTATTGTCGCCCTGCTGCTCTGCACGCTGATTACGCTTGTGGCGAACCAGTGGCTCGCCGCCTTCGATGCCGCGAACCTGGTGATGGTTTATCTGCTGGGCGTGGTGATGGTGGCGCTTTTTTACGGGCGCTGGCCTTCGGTGTTGGCGACGGTCATAAACGTCGTCAGTTTCGATCTCTTTTTCATCGCCCCGCGCGGCACGCTGGCGGTATCCGACGTCCAGTATTTGCTGACGTTCGCGGTCATGCTGACCGTTGGGCTGATTATCGGCAACCTGACCGCCGGCGTCCGCTATCAGGCGCGCATTGCCCGCTACCGGGAGCAGCGCACTCGTCATCTCTATGAAATGTCGAAAGCGCTGGCGGTGGGCCGTTCGGCGCAGGATATCGCGGTGACCAGCGGACGCTTTATCGAATCCACTTTTCATGCCCGCAGCCTGCTGCTGTTGCCCGACGCGCAAGGCAAACTGGCGCCGCCGGTGGAAAGCGCCGGCATCAGCGCCTGGGATGAAGCCATTGCCCGCTGGAGTTTTGACAATGGCCTGCCGGCAGGCGCGGGTACCGATACCCTGCCGGGCGTGCCATACCAGATCCTGCCGCTGCGCACGGCGCAGAAAACGCTTGGTCTGCTGGTTGTGGAGCCCTCCAGCCTGCGTCAGTTGATGATCCCTGAACAGCAACGCCTGCTGGAAACCTTTACCCTGCTTATGGCAAGCGCGCTAGAAAGACTCTGGCTGACGGAAAGCGAAGAACAGGCGCGTATGGCAAGCGAGCACGAGCAATTGCGAAATTCCCTGCTGGCGGCGCTCTCTCACGATTTGCGCACCCCGCTCACCGTGCTTTTTGGCCAGGCGGAGATCCTGACGCTTGACCTGGCTTCCGAAGGCTCAAAACACGCGCCGCAGGCCAGCGCTATTCGTCAGCATGTGCTGAATACCACCCGGCTGGTAAATAACCTGCTCGATATGGCGCGAATACAGTCCGGGGGCTTTAGCCTGCGCAAGGAGTGGCTGACGCTTGAAGAAGTGGTCGGCAGCGCGCTTAACATGCTTGAGCCGGGGCTTGGCGGGCGACATATTGAACTGACGCTGCCGGACCCGCTCATGCTGATTTACGTTGACGGCGCCCTGCTGGAGCGGGTGTTGATTAACCTGCTGGAAAATGCCGTGAAGTACGCGGGGCCTGCGGCGCGTATTGGCGTGCGGGCTGGCCGTCGCGATGAGCAGCTGGCGCTGGAAGTCTGGGACAGCGGGCCGGGGATCCCGCCAGGGCAGGAGGCGGCTATCTTCGCGAAATTCGCCCGCGGCAATAAAGAATCCGCCATTCCCGGCGTAGGCCTTGGTCTTGCTATTTGCCAGGCGATAGTTGAGGTCCACGGCGGCTTCATTTACGCTGAAAACCGCCCGGAAGGCGGCGCGAGTTTTCATGTGCTGTTGCCTGCGCCGCGCGCCCCTGAGCTGGATATGCATGAGGACCTGTGATTAGCGTACTGATTGTCGAAGATGAAAAAGAGATCCGCCGCTTTCTTCGCGCTGCGCTGGAGAGCGAATGCCTGCGCGTGCACGAAGCGGAAACGTTGCAGCGTGGGCTGATTGAAGCCGCGACCCGTAAGCCGGATCTGGTTATTCTCGATCTCGGCTTGCCTGACGGTGACGGGCTGGATTTTATCCGCGATTTTCGCCAGTGGAGCCAGCGCCCGGTGATTGTGCTTTCTGCGCGCAGCGAGGAAGAAGATAAGATAGCGGCGCTTGACGCCGGCGCGGATGATTACCTGAGCAAGCCCTTCGGTATCGGCGAATTGCAGGCGCGGTTGCGCGTGGCATTGCGTCGCCACGCCAGCGCAACGCCCGACGAGCCGGCTTATCACTTTTCCGATATTCGTGTCGATCTCGCGAGCCGGCGCATTTTGCGCGGCGATGAAGAGATCCATCTCACGCCAATCGAGTTTCGCCTGCTGGCAGTGCTGCTTAACAATCATGGCAAGGTGCTGACGCAGCGTCAGCTTTTAAGCCAGGTCTGGGGGCCGAATGCGGTGGAGCACAGCCATTATTTGCGCATTTATATGGGCCATCTGCGCCAGAAACTGGAGAGCGACCCCGCGCGTCCGCGCCATTTGCTGACAGAAACCGGCATAGGCTACCGGTTTATGCTGTAAAAAAAGGAGCGCAGTGCGCTCCTTTTTCGTAATGCGTCAGCGGCTTATCAGGCGTTTTTCAACACTTCGCTGACGATTTCCACCGCTTCTTTCTCAATCTGCTTGCGATGCTCCGCCCCGAGGAAGCTTTCACAATAGATTTTGTAGGCATCTTCCGTGCCGGACGGACGGGCGGCGAACCAGCCGTTATCGGTCATCACTTTCAGCCCGCCGATGGAAGCGCCATTACCCGGCGCCGCCGTCAGACGCGCCGTGATCGGGTCGCCCGCCAGCGTGCTGGCGCTGACCATTTCCGGCGACAGCTTAGAAAGCGCGGCTTTTTGCGCGGAGGTGGCGGAGGCCTGCAAACGGTTATAGCTCGGCGCGCCGAAGCGTTCGGCCAGTTCGTCATAGTGTTGCTGCGGGTTTTTACCCGTGACCGCAGTGATTTCCGCCGCCAGCAGACACATGATGATGCCGTCTTTATCGGTGGACCACGGCGTGCCGTCAAAACGCAGGAAAGAGGCGCCTGCGCTCTCTTCGCCGCCGAAGCCGAAGCTGCCGTCATAAAGACCATCGACGAACCACTTAAAGCCTACCGGCACTTCCACCAGCTTGCGGCCGAGGTCATTTACCACGCGGTCAATCATGGCGGAAGAGACCAGCGTTTTGCCGACAGCGACTTCATTGCCCCACTGAGGACGATGCTGGAACAAATAGTTAATCGCAACCGCCAGATAATGGTTCGGGTTCATCAACCCTGCCGGGGTAACAATGCCGTGACGGTCGTAATCCGGATCGTTGGCGAAGGCCAGGTCGAATTTGTCGCGCAGCGCCAGCAAGCCCGCCATTGCCGATTCAGACGAGCAGTCCATGCGGATCGCGCCATCTTTATCCAGATGCATGAAGCGGAAAGTCTGATCAACCTGATCGTTAACAAGGGTCAGGTCGAGCTTGTAGTGCTCCGCGATGCGCTTCCAGTATTCAATACCGGAGCCGCCCAGCGGATCCACGCCAAGCTTCAGGCCCGCTTTCTGGATAGCCGCCATGTCGACGATATCCGCCAGCCCTTCGATAAACGGCTGCACCAGATCTTTTTCCTGAATGCGGCCGCTGGCCCAGGCTTCGTCAAGGGGAAGACGTTTGACCTCTTTCAGGCCGTTCGCCAGCAGGGCGTTGGCGCGATCTTCCACCACTTTGGTGACGTTGGTATCCGCCGGCCCGCCATTCGGCGGATTATATTTAATGCCGCCGTCTTCCGGCGGGTTGTGGGACGGCGTGATAACAATGCCGTCCGCCTGAGCGCCGCCGTTTTTGTTATGGACCAGGATGGCGTTAGAAACCGCAGGCGTTGGCGTATAACCGTTGTTTTCCTGCACGATGATGTCAACGCCGTTGGCGGCCAGCACTTCCAGCACGGAGATAAAAGCCGGTTCGGAGAGAGCGTGGGTATCTTTGCCTACATAGCAAGGGCCGGTAATGCCGTTTTTAGCGCGTTCTTCCGCTATCGCCTGGGCGATGGCAAGGATATGCGGCTCGTTAAAACTATGGCGCCCTGCGCTGCCGCGGTGGCCGGAAGTGCCGAACTTTACAGCATGCTCAACGTTGCCGATTTCCGGCTTTAATACGTAGTACTGCGCGGTAAGCTGCGCGACGTTAATCAAATCACTTTGTTGCGCGGGTTGACCCGCACGGTTATGCATTGCCATGGCCTGATCCTTCTGACGCTTGTGTTAGATGGTGCCGCAAACCTTTTCAATTAATTCCGCCGGGAACTGCATGGTCTGCATAATGTGTTCGATCATGCTGCATTTGCGGCCCGTATTCGTATTCGTAATTACCCAGTATGGCGTGCCCGGAACATGTTTGGGCTTGGTCTGGTTGCCGCTTTGCAACAGCGTTTGCTCGTCACCTGCGAAATAGACGCGGGTGCGGCCGTGCAGCGACTCGGTGGCCTCTGCGAACGCTTTCGCATCCAGTGAATAGAGTGTAGACAGCACCAGCATGAAACGATTGACCGCGCGCTTCTGTTCGGCGTATTCGTCCGATAAGAGCAGCTCGCGCATGGCGCGAACGCGGTCTTTGGCGGGGTTAGCCGGTTTTTCGGCAGCGGTCGCGCTAACAGGCGCGCTTTCTTTCGCAGGCGCGGCAGCGGCCTGAGAGGCGGCGGCAACTTTGAGCATGCGCCGCAAAATGTCGGACGCGCTTTCGCCAATGTGCTGAGTGTGGCTGGCAATGTAGCGATACAGCTCGTCATCAACTTCAATCGTTTTCATCTTAATCCAGTGCAATATCTTTTCTGAATACAAGTCGTTGGGATTATAGAAGTAAAACCCAACAGCGGATAGCGTCACACCTGGAGGGGCGGCAAAAGTCGGAATTAACTGGAACCTTGCAGCCGGACGGCAGAATGGTCAACATGATACCCTAACCTTTCAGATGCAAAAAAAGAACTTTGCCATGAAATTGAATACCCGAATGCAATCTGCACAACAACCGAATAACAATTCACCGGCTGTATTGATCCACGGCCTGTTCGGCAGCCTGGATAACCTGGGCATACTGGCCCGGGATCTGGTGAAAGATCGTGATGTATTGCAGGTGGACATGCGCAATCACGGTCTTTCGCCGCGCGACGATGAAATGACCTACGCTGCCATGGCCCGCGATATTGTTGATACTATGAACGCGCATCAGCTTGAAAAGGCGGTGCTTATCGGCCATTCCATGGGAGGGAAAGCGGCGATGGCGGTCACCGCGCTGATACCTGACCGAGTGGTTAAACTGGTGGCGATTGATATCGCGCCTGTTGATTATCAGGTGCGCCGTCATGACGAGATTTTTGCGGCCATTCGCGCGGTAAGCGAGGCGGGCGTTGCGACGCGTCAGGAGGCAGCGGCCATTATGCGCGAGCATCTGTCCGAGGAAGGCGTGGTGCAGTTTTTGCTAAAATCCTTTGCCGATGGGGAATGGCGCTTCAATGTCCCGGTGCTTTGGGACCAGTACGCGAATATCGTTGGCTGGCAGGAGGTGCCCGCATGGTCTGGCCCTTCGCTGTTTATCGCTGGCGGCGCTTCTCCTTACGTGCAGGAAAATCACCGCGAGGCGTTGCTTAAACAGTTCCCGGCTGCGCGTGCGCATGTCATTGCCGGCGCCGGGCACTGGGTACATGCTGAAAAACCAGAGGCCGTATTACGCGCCATTCGTCGCTTCCTGGAAACTGATTAAAAACGCGCCGACTGGCGCTAACATGCCGCTAACGCGTTGGCGCGCCTCGCTCCCTGATGTATGATGGCGCGCTGAATGACACCCGGGCATCCGCTCCGGCAGCCTGTTTCCCCTGTCAGTAGTCAAATCATGGCCAAAGAACAAACGGACCGTACGACATTAGATCTGTTCGCGGACGAGCGTCGCCCGGGTCGCCCGAAAACCAATCCGCTGTCGCGTGACGAACAGTTACGCGTTAACAAACGGAACCAGCTAAAGCGCGACAAAGTTCGCGGGCTTAAGCGCGTTGAGCTGAAACTGAACGCAGAAGCGGTCGACGCGCTGACAGAGCTTGCGCAGGCGCGCAATATGAGCCGCAGCGAGTTAATCGAAGAAATACTGCTGGAACAGCTTAAGACGCTTAATAACTGAACCCGCAAAACCCCTTATTTTCATGTGGAAATGTGTCAGAGTGTGCACCCTACCGTGATAGCAGTTTCCGCCCTCTTCTCTGTTCTGCTATGATTGCCCTATCTGTGGGCATTTTGCCACTACCATATCATTAGGATTCAAGAGGTTATTTTTCTCATGGCAATCGTAGGCATTTTTTTCGGCAGCGACACCGGCAACACCGAAAATATCGCAAAAGTTATCCAGAAACAGCTTGGGAAAGACGTTGCTGAAGTGCACGATATTGCTAAGAGCAGCAAAGAAGATCTGGAAGCTTTCGATATTCTGCTGCTTGGCATCCCGACCTGGTACTACGGCGAAGCACAGTGCGACTGGGATGATTTTTTCCCTACCCTTGAAGAGATCGACTTTAACGGCAAGCTGGTGGCGCTTTTCGGCTGCGGCGACCAGGAAGATTACGCAGAATATTTCTGCGATGCGCTGGGCACTATTCGCGACATTATCGAACCGCGCGGCGCGACCATCGTAGGCCACTGGCCGACCGCGGGTTACCATTTCGAAGCCTCTAAAGGTCTGGCCGATGACGACCACTTTGTCGGTCTGGCTATAGACGAAGATCGTCAGCCTGAACTGACCGCTGAACGCGTTGAGAAATGGGTCAAACAGGTGTCAGAGGAACTGCACTTGCAGGAAATCATCAACGCCTGATGTTGTGACGGCGGTAATATATTTTTATCGCCGTTTCATGAATATTGATAGATAAAACCGATAAAAATGATTGCTACAAATTTTTAACTTTGCCCTGCATATCTGTACAATACCCTTCTGGATTTTCGGGTAACGAGACGGCCAGGCCGTGCTCGCCACGTTTTGAATAGCGCCACTGAGAGAGGCTTGCAGTTTTCATTTAGATCTGTCAGTTCTATAATGAGACGCATTCATCTTCAGCGCATCCGATCTTAAGCTCTCCGGAGCACACCGTTTAGCAACAGGACAGATTCCGCATGACTGACAATAATACCGCATTAAAGAAGGCTGGCCTGAAAGTCACGCTTCCACGATTAAAAATCCTTGAAGTGTTACAGGAGCCAGTAAACCACCACGTCAGTGCGGAAGACTTGTACAAGCGCCTCATTGACATGGGCGAAGAAATTGGTCTCGCGACCGTTTACCGCGTATTGAACCAGTTTGACGATGCGGGCATTGTCACGCGTCATAATTTCGAAGGCGGCAAATCGGTTTTCGAGCTGACTCAACAGCATCATCACGATCACCTTATCTGCCTTGACTGCGGCAAAGTCATCGAATTCAGTGATGACTCTATCGAATTACGCCAGCGTGAAATTGCTTCCCGCCACGGCATTCGTCTGACTAACCACAGCCTTTATCTCTACGGGCATTGCGCTGACGGTGACTGCCGTGAAGACGAACATGCGCATGAAGTCAGCGAGAAATAACGCTTAGTAGCGTAAGCAACAACCTTCTTAAACCGGCCAAGGCCGGTTTTTTTATATAGGCTTTTTGTCAAAATACCCTTTAGTGGATAAAGGGTTAACAATTTCATTTTTAATGCACAGGTCAAGGCGCTATTTTACCTTATCTTTTTCTTACTTTTGCTTTTCAGAAAAAGTAAATAATTACACAATTCAAAGAGTTAACTCTATAATATTCCCTGTTGTGATATCCCTTCCCACCTCCCCGTATTGCAGTTAAAAAATCAACCCTATTAAAATGCTGCTCCGTTATTCTTTCTAATAAAATACTTACACAAGGCCACCGTTATGGTTATACCTCAAAAGCCTCTTGCCGAAATTTATCGCCTTTCCGATATTTTTAACGGATATGGCAACTGGCACCGCGCAGAAAAAAATACCACCATACCAACGCGTGATGGTTTTATTTGCATAATACGCGGCGGCCTTTTTTCAGTGTTACGAAAAAGTGACAGATTGCTGATTGAAAAGTGCAGCGCGCCTTCCATTGTAGGCCTTGCGCGCAACTTTCATAAAAAAAGCTATTTCAAAGTTCAGGCGGATGCGGAATGCCATTACCAGCTCGTTCCATTCGACACATTTATGAGTGAAGTGGAAAGCCAGCAATGCCAGCAGCAGTTATATAAGGTTTTTGCATGGAATATTGATTTACTTTGCTACCGCGAAGAACTTCTTCTGGGCCATAACAGTTACCTGATGATTAAAGGAAACTTAACTACCCTGGCTGCAATGGATGAGTTTATGCGTAATAAAATTAATGTCGCCGACTATATCGTTAAGCGAACCAATCTTTCTCGCAGCATGGTAATGAAAACACTGTCGCAGTTGCGGAGCGAAAATTACGTTGAAATACATAAAGGCAAACTGACGACGCTACGTACATTGCCTGAAAACCTGTAATTTCCTGTAAAAAAGACCCGCCGCCATGCGGGTCTTTTTATTAACAAAGCTTATTTCACATGCTCGATACGACTATACCGCTGTCCATTCGGGCTGACGGCGCGCACCTGAATCTCAGCATCAACGTTGGGCCGCGCTTTATCATCATAGCGTTGCCAGCTTTTGCCGCCGTCGGTGGAGTATTGCGCGCTTAGCCCCGGAAGGCTGGTATTAATAGCCAACACGCCATTTTCGACCCTGGCCCCCGGCACCGGTAAACGATACTGAATCCCCGCTTTGTCGAGCTTCGCCAGTTCGCGGTTACCTGTAAGGTTTGCAAAACGCGCCCAGTCCGCGGCAAGTGCGAGGCTATCCACCCACTGCGTTACGCCGCCCTGATATTCACGTCCGGGCTTGTAGTCTTGCTCCCAGGCGGCCCGGTGCCAGGCGCGCTCCGCGACGACGATAAGCCGTGGGTACATCATGTACTCCATCTGCTTATCGGTACGAATGACTTCACTCCAGAGCTGCGCAGACAGACCCAGCGCGCCAGGCCATGGCTTATCCGATTTAGCGCTGAAATAATTGCCATCGCGGTCAACAGAAGTTTCTGCATTCTGTGGCAGGTTATCTGGCGCGAAACTGAAAATCTTGCGCTCATCGCTGAAGCGCGCCCCCCAGTAATACCCACTTTCCACCGGGTTCACTTCATAAGGAAAATCGAGATAAAGATAATCGGGATTCGAAATCACGACGCGAAAGCCTTTATTCGCCCAGTCATTCGCCGTATCAAAACCGCCCCAAAAAAGCGTATCCCAGAAATTGACATTCACCTGCCCGGTACTGAATACGCTGGCGTCTTTCGCATCTTTCAGGCCATCCTGCCACGCCTGCATCGTGCCTGTACCGTGTGCGTTGACCAGCTTGCTTAGCTCTACGCCAAAGTAGCTCGACAGGTGTTCAACATCCGCTACAGCGCCCTGCTCAAGCAGATTTTTACACGCTTGTGAATTTTCCCAGGGCTTGTTCTGTCGGCTCATGTCGATAATGCCCTTTCCGGCTTCCGGGTGTGTTTTATCCGTATAGCCCGAGCCAAGATAAATATTTTTCGCCTCGTCGCCGCCTGCGTGCCAGACGGCGAGCGGCGCCCCCGCTTCCTGATGCATTTTTTGCACTTCAGTGATGACCTTATCGGCAAAATGTCGGGATGAGGCGAGGCAGGGGTTAATGTAACCAGTACGGTTGTAATATTGTACGCCCGTAGTATTTGAAGTATCGGTTGGATCCAACAGCCGATAATAGTCGGCGTCATCTTTTTTGCCCGCCTTCATTAAGCGATCGTAGCGGGCTTCCATTGCAACCACCGCCGCTCTGGCATGCGCGGGCATATCGATTTCAGGAATAACGTCAATGTGTCTCGCCGCCGCATATTTCACGATCTCGATATAATCATCACGCGTGAAAAAGCCGCTGCCGTTGTTGTCGCTGTTGGGTCCTGAACCCAACTGCGGCAGGAGACAATGTTTCTCGCTGAGGTCGTGACAGCGATTTGCGCCTACCGTCGTAAGCTCTGGCAAGCCCGGGATCTCCAGCCGCCACCCTTCGTCATCGCTCAGGTGAAAATGAAATTTGTTGAGCTTATAAGCGGCCATTTGATCAAGCAGACGCAGCACCGCTGCTTTTGAGTGAAAATGTCGTCCGACATCCAGGTGAATGGCGCGCCAGCTAAAACGAGGGGCATCGCTGGCTTCAAGCGTTGCAACTTGTTGATTATCTTGCGCAGATAATAAAGAAAGGAGTGACTGCGCGCCATAAAACACGCCAGCAGCATCAAAGCCCGTGATCGTCGCTTCTTGCCGATCGATCTGCAAATGATAGGCGCCCGATACCGCATCAGCCTGTTTAAAAGCATCAGGCGCGATACGAGATTTAACCGGGTACCCCTGCCCTGTTTTAACGCCAAACAGCTTTAAGCGCATGATAATCGCTTCACGAGAGGCAGGCGTAAGCGAGTCAAGCTGGAGCTGAACCCCCTGGCTTATATCCGCGTTTTCTGCATGAATAGTCACCGCTTTCGGCGTCGGTACTATCTCGCCGCGCAGCGTGGCGGCGTCGGCCAAAGGCACATCGCTGTTTTTGCTGTAACGCGCTTCGGCGGTCATCAACACATTTTTATCATCCGGCGTACGCTTCCATTGTTCGCCCGGTAAGCTAACAAAATCGGTTAACGCTTCCGTATTTGTATTCGCGATAATGACAGGACGGCTGTCGCCTGAAGTGACATACCAGCGGGGCAGCACATCGGTAATAAAAAGTTGCCAGTATTCATTGATAATGGGAATAGTGACGGCCTGCCCGGCAGGAAAGCCCGTAAATTTATCGCCAGGCTCAAGCTTATGCAGATCGCCCATAACATGCGTTATTTTAAATTGCGCGTTTTCTACTTTCAGAACTCGCCGGATACTGGGAAACCAGATAATCCAGTTTTTGTCGGTGATGGCCTCGCCATGGTTAGTTAACGTAATCGTGGCTTTGCTACAGGCCGCCCAATCGGCGCCCAGCGCCGCGCAATCAACGCCGTGTTGCCCGGCGTGATTATCCAGGACGGCATAATTGAGCGTGAACTGGCCCAGTTTATCCGCCAGGTTCTGGTCAGCGTTGGCGTTGCCTGTTAACCCCGCCAGAGCGAGAGCTAAAAGAGTACGCTGTAATCTCTTCATTATTGTTCCCTCAGAGCGAGACAGTTTTGTGGGTTAGCGACTCACAACAGCGTGAACGGCGCGATAACGATACAATTCACATCACGTTCGTCCTGAACAATAGTGCCGTAACCACCGCCATAACCCGGAATACCGGAATGATTGTCGTACTGCGTGAAGTGCAGCTTAAACGTGGTTCCCTTCGCGCGCCCTTCTACAAAGGTATAAATTGCATCCAGGCTGTAAGCCGATTCATTGAGGCGAGAGTCAGGTCGTAACCATCGCTGACAGGCGTTGAACCCGGCGCGCGCCCCTGTTGGGCCATGTTTAAACTTCGCGGCTTAATAAAGCCTGACGCCGCTTTTATCGCCTGGCCATGCTTCATCCGATGCTTAATGACTGGATGAAAACGCAATTTCAGTTGCCGGAAAGATCGCAAAGTCGAAGCCGGGCGTGGTCGCTGCGTAGCCAGGCTGGTATTCCAGGGGGAACAAAACGTAAATATACAAATCACCAATAAAAAATTAGCGCAATAATTACCTGAAGAGAATAAAAATATATTTGCTGGCGAGCCAGAGGTGATGTTCTATTTTTATGCCGTAATAATATGCGGACAAACAAAAATTAAAAACATCATCACTAGTTAATGAAATCCACCCCATTAACTAAAGCTCACTCTATTTTATTTAAGCGCTGTTCAAAGTATGAATATTTAATCCCTTCACAACCGCGCTGACGGGGGCCAGTAAAAATAGCTTTCCCGATAAACGAGCAAAAAAAACGCCGCATTGCGCGGCGTTTTTTATAGTGCGGCTTACTCGCCAGCTTTGGCCCAGGTGTCGCGAAGCCCTACGGTGCGGTTAAAAACACGTTTTTCCGCTGAGGTATGGCGACTGTCGAGGCAAAAATAGCCTTCGCGCTCAAACTGATAAGCTTTACCCATTTCGGCATTTTGCAGGCTCGGCTCCGCAAAACCCTGGCGGATGACCAGCGATTCCGGGTTAATGGTCGCGAGGAAATCTTCCGCGCCGCCCGGGTTCGCCACGCTGAACAGACGATCGTACAGACGAATTTCTACCGGCAACGCATGCTGAGCGCTGACCCAATGGATAACGCCTTTCACTTTGCGTCCATCCGCCGGATCCTTACTGAGCGTTTGTGCGTCGTAAGTACAGTAAATGGTCGTGATGTTGCCTTCCGCGTCTTTTTCAACTCGCTCAGCTTTGATGACATAGGCGTTGCGCAGGCGTACTTCTTTGCCCAGCACCAGGCGCTTGTACTGCTTGTTAGCTTCTTCACGGAAATCGGCACGGTCAATCCAGATTTCACCTGAGAACGGCACTTCACGGCTGCCCATTTCCGGTTTATTCGGATGGTTAGGCATGACGACCTGTTCTGTCTGCCCCTGCGGGTAGTTTTCAATAACAAGCTTAACCGGATCGATAACGGCCATGGCGCGCGGCGCGTTTTCATTGAGATCTTCGCGAATGCAGGCTTCCAGCGCCGCCATCTCTACGGTGTTGTCCTGCTTGGTTACGCCGATGCGTTTGCAGAATTCGCGGATAGATGCGGCGGTATAGCCACGACGACGCAGGCCCGAAATGGTCGGCATACGCGGGTCGTCCCAGCCTTCTACAATTTTGTCGGTTACCAGCAAATTCAGCTTACGCTTGGACATCACCGCGTATTCGAGGTTAAGGCGCGAAAACTCATACTGACGCGGGTGTACGGGAATAGTGATGTTATCCAGCACCCAGTCATACAGACGACGGTTGTCCTGGAACTCCAGCGTACACAGCGAGTGGGTAATGCCTTCCAGCGCATCGGAAATGCAGTGGGTAAAGTCATACATCGGATAGATGCACCACTTGTTGCCGGTCTGGTGGTGTTCAGCAAACTTAATGCGATACAGCACCGGGTCGCGCATGACGATGAAAGGCGATGCCATGTCGATTTTCGCGCGCAGGCACGCGGTGCCCTCTGCGAATTCGCCATTGCGCATTTTTTCAAACAGCGCCAGGTTTTCTTCTACGCTGCGGTCGCGGTACGGGCTGTTTTTACCCGGCTGCGTCAGCGTGCCGCGGTACTCGCGAATCTGCTCCGGCGAAAGCTCGTCAACGTAGGCAAGACCTTTATTGATCAGTTCAACCGCATAGTGATGAAGCTGGTCAAAATAGTCAGAGGAGTAGCGCACATCGCCCGACCAGTGAAAGCCCAGCCACTGCACGTCGTTTTTAATGGACTCAACATACTCGATGTCTTCTTTCACCGGGTTAGTATCGTCAAAACGCAGGTTACATTGCCCCTGATAATCCTGGGCGATGCCAAAGTTCAGGCAGATCGATTTTGCGTGTCCGATATGCAAATAGCCGTTCGGCTCCGGCGGAAAACGGGTGCAGATGGTAGTGTGCTTACCACTGGCCAAATCTTCATCGATGATCTGGCGGATAAAGTTAGTCGGGCGGGCTTCAGCCTCACTCATCGTAGATTCCTCAAAGCGTAAACATCAGTTAACGCAACATGATCTTATAAGCAGAAGCAGGAAACAACCTTTACTTATACAAATTAGCGCTACCCGCTGGTTACCTCGCCGCTTTGCCGCAGAGCGTCAGGACAGCGGGAAGGGGTTGCGGCGCGTTGCAGAATAACGGCTTCGCTAAACCTGTCGTTTTCACCTTCGACAAAGTGGTAGCCAGGCGCTTCAATGCACCACCGCCAGCTGTAAAAATTAACGCCATGCAGAAAGAAAATCAGGGTTTCCCACTGAGACTTTCTTTCTACCCGGATTCGTCCCTGCGCATCGCTGCTAAATTTTTCTGCTGGCGGATAATACCCGGGCGGCATTCTTTGCGTCAGCAGCCACATTGTCGCGTCGGCTACCGGCTCGTTCTGGTTATTTTTCACCTGGACATCTAAAGCAGGCCGCACGGTGGCATAGCGTGGGATGCAGCCGCTTAGCAATAAGGCGGCCAGTAGCGCTACGGTTTTTTTCACTGCTCTCTCCTTTTTCTGTTTTTAATTCATGTCCCTGGCTGGCAAAAAAAAAGCGGCGGGGAAATTCCCCGCCGCCTGAGGCACTCTCAACGCCACAAGATTTATTTGCCTTTAATCTCATAAAGCGGCGTTTGCCCTGCAATAACGTGCCCCTGGGCTTTGATAACCAGACCGCCAAAGTCATCGATATTGCTGCACACAACCGGGCTAATCATTGAGCGGGCATTGGCGTTAAGGAAATCCAGATCCATTTCCAGCACCGGCTGACCGGCCGCCACTTCAGCGCCCTCTTCCACCAGACGTTTAAAGCCCTGACCATTCAGCGCGACGGTATCGATGCCCATATGGACGACAATCTCGGCGCCTTTTTCGGTTTCCAGGCAAAACGCATGATTGGTGTTAAAGATTTTCACGACAGTACCCGCAGCTGGCGAAACCACGGTTTTGTCTGTTGGTTTAACCGCCACGCCATCGCCCACCGCTTTGCTGGCGAACGCTTCATCCGGCACTTGCTCCAGAGCAACCACTTCGCCAGTAACAGGAGAGAGCAGTTCGGCAACCGTAGCCGCGCTAACAGCATGCGGAACAACCTGTGGTTTAACCGAAGCCGCAGGCGTGACAGGCGCTGCAACGGGCGCGGGTGCGGAAGCAGAAACCGTCCCCACCGTTTTCATCGCATTCGCGATTTTTTCCGCCATAAAACCGACGATAATCTGCACGCTGGTTTTATTCAGACGAATAACGCCTGTGGCGCCGAGACGCTTCGCCAGCGCTTCGTTCACCTGAGAAGAATCTTTTACGGTCAGACGCAGGCGGGTAATGCAGGCGTCAATACCGGTCAGGTTATCAGAGCCGCCGATAGCCGCCACGTACTGACGAGCGAGACCGGTGACATCCTGGTCTTTGTTGCCGCTTACGTTAACATCTTCGCCATCTTCTTCGCTGCCAGCGACCGCCAGCTCGCGACCCGGGGTCATCAGATTGAATTTCGTGATGGTGAAACGGAACACCAGATAATAGATAACGAAGAACACCAGACCCTGCGGGATCAGCATGTACCAGTGAGTGGCGAGCGGGTTACGCGAAGAGAGCACCATATCCACCAGGCCGGCACTGAAGCCGAAACCGGCGATCCACTGCATACTCGCGGCGATAAACACCGAAATGCCGGTCAGGATGGCATGAATGACGTAAAGCACCGGCGCCACGAACATGAAGGAGAACTCCAGCGGCTCGGTAATGCCGGTAAAGAAGGCGGCGAAAGCGCCCGCCATCATAATACCCAGCACTTTGGCTTTATTTTCCGCACGGGCGCAGTGGTAAATCGCCAGCGCCGCCCCTGGCAGGCCGAACATCATAATGGGGAAGAAGCCTGCCTGATAACGACCGGTAATGCCCACCACGGCTTTGCCTGCTTCGATAGACTGCGCGCCGCCGAGGAAATTCGGGATATCGTTAATACCCGCTACGTCGAACCAGAACACAGAGTTCAGCGCATGGTGCAGACCAACCGGGATGAGCAAGCGGTTAAAGAAAGCGTAAACGCCCGCGCCTACGGAGCCGAGTTTCTGAATTTGCTCGCCAAAGTTCACCAGGCCGTCGAACACTACCGGCCAGATGTACATCATGATAAAAGCGACAACGATCATGACGAACGACGTCAGGATCGGCACCAGACGACGGCCGCTAAAGAAGGAAAGCGCTTTAGGCAGTTCAACGGCGCTGAAGCGGTTATAAAGCTCAGCGGCGATAATCCCCACCATGATGCCGACAAACTGGTTTTTGATTTTGCCGAACGCCGCCGGCACCTGGTCCGCCGGAATTTTTTGGATCATGGCGACGGCGGCCGGGGAACAGAGCGTGGTTAACACCAGGAAGCCAACGAAACCGGCTAACGCGGCCGCGCCGTCTTTATCTTTCGACATGCCATACGCCACACCCACGGCAAACAGCACGCCCATGTTGTCGATGATAGCGGAACCGGACTGGATAAAAAACGCGGCCAGCGCGTTGCTTCCACCCCATCCTGTAGGGTCAATCCAGTACCCCACCCCCATCAAAATTGCTGCGGCAGGCAGCGTGGCTACCGGCACCATCAGCGCCCGGCCTACGCGTTGCAAATAACCTAGAATACTCACTTTATTCCCCCTATGAGACCCCGATGAGGCTCGTCAAAGCAGTGTTTTTATAATACGACCAACCCTGATAAAGCGGCGACGTTTCACTTCACCTGTGGAGTGTGTGAAAAATTAATTCGTCTCGCAAATTAAATGGGCGCTGTTTGTGATTTTTATCACCAAAAATTGCTTTCCTGCCTCCCCTTCACTGGCTAACTCACAAAACTTATTTTATCATCCGAAAAATCAGGGCGGATTGATCCCTTAGCCTGATGAATATGGTTTACCCTTATTTGATCCCGCTTTTCAATCCACACCCTTTATGGCTTTTAACATTACGAGGTGAATGATGAGACTGATTCCGCTGGCAACCGCGCAGCAGGTAGGTAAATGGGCCGCCCGCCATATCGTTAAGCGTATCAACGCGTTTAACCCCACCGCCGATCGTCCTTTTGTACTGGGCCTGCCTACGGGCGGCACGCCGCTGGAAGCCTACAAGGCGCTGGTTGAGATGCATAAAGCGGGCCAGGTAAGCTTCAAACATGTCGTTACGTTTAACATGGATGAATATGTCGGCTTGCCGAAAGAGCACCCGGAAAGCTACCACAGCTTCATGCACCGCAATTTCTTTGATCATGTTGATATTCCGGCTGAAAACATCAACTTGCTGGATGGCAATGCGCCCGATGTTGACGCAGAATGCCGTCGTTATGAAGAGAAAATTCGCGCCTATGGCAAAATTCATCTCTTTATGGGCGGCGTCGGCAACGACGGCCACATCGCGTTTAACGAGCCAGCCTCTTCGCTTGCTTCGCGTACCCGCATTAAAACCCTGACGCATGACACGCGCGTGGCCAACTCGCGCTTTTTTGGCGGCGACGTGAGCCAGGTGCCGAAATATGCCCTGACCGTCGGCGTCGGCACGCTGCTCGATGCTGAAGAAGTCATGATTCTGGTGCTGGGCCACGTGAAAGCGCTGGCGTTGCAGGCGGCGGTTGAAGGCAACGTAAACCACATGTGGACTATCAGCTGCCTGCAACTGCACCCGAAAGCCGTTATTGTTTGCGATGAGCCGTCTACCATGGAGCTCAAAGTGAAGACGCTGCGTTACTTCACCGAACTCGAAGCTGAAAATATTAAAGATCTTTAAGCGCATTTATACCGGGGGTCACTATGTATGCCTTAACCCACGGCCGAATTTTTACCGGCCATGAAATTCTGGATGACCATGCGATTATCGTCGCGAATGGCCTTATCGAACGCGTTTGCCCGCTGGCGGAGTTACCCTCTGGCATTGAACAGCGCAACGCGGGTGGCGCCATTATCGCCCCCGGGTTTATCGATGTGCAGTTAAACGGCTGCGGGGGCGTGCAGTTTAACGACACCGCCGAAGCCGTAAGCGTTGAAACGCTGGAGATAATGCAGAAAGCGAACGAGAAATCGGGCTGCACCAGCTATCTGCCGACCCTTATCACCGCAAGCGACGATCTCATGAAGCAAGGCGTGCGGGTGATGCGCGAGTATCTGGCGAGCCATAAAAATCAGGCGCTTGGCCTGCATCTGGAAGGGCCGTGGCTCAATATCATCAAAAAAGGAACGCATAATCCGGCCTGGGTACGTAAACCGGACCAGGCGCTGGTCGATTTTTTGTGCGAGAACGCAGATGTCATTACTAAACTGACGCTCGCGCCGGAAATGGTCGAGCCGGAGGTGATTCGCCAGCTCACCGCAGCAGGCATTGTTGTCTCCGCTGGCCATTCCAACGCCACGCTGAAAGAAGCGAAAGCAGGCTTTCGCGCCGGCATCCGCTTCGCCACGCATTTGTTTAACGCCATGCCTTATATCACCGGGCGTGAACCGGGCCTGACCGGGGCGATTTTCGACGAGCCGGATCTTTACTGCGGCATCATCGCCGATGGTCTGCATGTTGATTTCGCCAACGTTCGCACCGCGAAAAAGGTGAAAGGCGATAAGCTTTGCCTGGTGACAGACGCCACGGCGCCGGCGGGCGCTAATATTGATGAGTTCATTTTTGCTGGCAAAACCATATACTTCCGTAACGGGCTGTGCGTGGATGAGAACGGAACCCTGAGCGGCTCCGCGCTAACCATGATCGAAGGGGTGCGTAACCTGGTCGAGCATGTCAACATTGCACTGGACGAAGCGCTGCGCATGGCGACGCTTTATCCGGCCCGCGCGATGGGCGTGGATAAGACGCTTGGGTCAATCGAAACCGGAAAAGTGGCTAACCTGACCGTCTTTACCCGCGATTATAAAATCACCCGGACCATCGTTAACGGCAACGAGGTCTTTACTGAGTAAGATAAGGCATGACAACTGGCGGACAGGCTCAAATAGGTAACGTTGATCTGGTAAAACAGCTTAACAGCGCGGCGGTTTACCGCCTTATCGACCAACACGGGCCTATCTCGCGTATTCAGATAGCGGAGCAGAGCCAGCTTGCGCCCGCCAGCGTCACCAAAATTACTCGCCAGCTTATTGAGCGCGGTCTGATCAAAGAAGTGGATCAACAGGCCTCTACGGGAGGTCGCCGCGCTATCTCGATTATCACAGAGACACGCCCTTTTCATGCGATTGGCGTACGCCTTGGGCGCAACGACACCACGCTTACACTTTATGATTTGAGCAGCAAAGTAGTGGCGGAAGAACACTATCCCCTGCCGGAGCGCACCCAGGAAACGCTGGAGCATGCGTTGCTCAACACCATCGCGCTGTTTATCGAAGCGCAGCAACGTAAAATCCGCGAGCTTATCGCCATCTCAGTCATTCTGCCGGGCCTTGTCGATCCGGAAAGCGGCGTGATCCGCTATATGCCGCATATCCCCGTGCAAAACTGGGCATTAGTGGAGGCGCTGGAAAAACGCTTCAACGTGACCTGTTTTGTGGGCCACGACATCCGCAGTCTGGCGCTGGCCGAGCACTACTTCGGTGCAAGCCAGGATTGCGAAGACTCTATTTTAGTGCGCGTTCACCGTGGCACAGGCGCAGGCATTATCTCTAATGGCCGAATTTTTATTGGCCGCAACGGCAACGTAGGCGAAATAGGCCATATCCAGGTTGACCCGCTCGGCGAGCGCTGCCACTGCGGCAACTTCGGCTGCCTGGAAACCGTCGCGGCGAACGCTGCCATTGAGCAACGCGTGCGCCAGCTTCTGGAAAAAGGCTACCAGAGCCGGGTTACGCTTGATGAGTGCACAATAAAAGCCATCTGCAAGGCCGCCAACAAAGGCGATGAACTGGCGTGTGAAGTCATTGAACAAGTAGGGCGTCATCTGGGTAAAACCATCGCCATTGCAATCAACCTGTTCAATCCGCAAAAGATTGTGATCGCGGGTGAAATTGTCGAGGCAGAAAAAATTCTGCTGCCTGCGGTGGAAAGCTGCATTAATGCCCAGGCGCTGGCGGCGTTTCGTAAAAATCTTCCCGTAGTGCCTTCCACGCTGGATCACCGTTCCGCTATTGGCGCGTTCGCGCTGGTAAAACGAGCCATGCTCAACGGCATGCTGTTGCAGCGTTTGCTGGAAAGTTAACAGGGTTTCAACCTTAACCAGGCTATAGTTACGCCTTTCTTTTCTTTGAGCCAGAGTAGTCGATGACCATCCAGAGCGTAATTTGTGATATTGATGGCGTGCTGATGCACGACAACGTTGCCGTCCCGGGCGCCAGCGAATTCCTCACCCGCATTCTTGAAAAAGGCATGCCGCTGGTGCTGTTGACCAACTACCCTTCCCAGACGGGGCAGGATCTGGCTAACCGTTTCGCCTCCGCAGGCATTGATGTTCCCGACAGCGTTTTTTATACCTCAGCCATGGCCACCGCCGATTTCCTGCGTCGTCAGGAAGGGAAAAAAGCCTATGTCGTGGGCGAAGGGGCGTTGATCCATGAGCTATACAAAGCAGGTTTTACCATTACCGACATTAACCCTGACTTTGTCATCGTTGGCGAAACGCGCTCCTATAACTGGGAGATGATGCATAAAGCCGCCTTTTTTGTGGCGGGCGGCGCGCGTTTTATCGCCACTAACCCGGATACTCACGGGCGCGGCTTTTACCCTGCTTGCGGCGCGCTCTGTGCTGGCATTGAGAAAATTTCCGGGCGTAAGCCTTTTTACGTAGGCAAACCCAGCCCGTGGATTATTCGCGCCGCGCTCAACAAAATGCAGGCCCATTCCGAGCAGACGGTGATTGTCGGCGACAACCTGCGCACCGATATCCTGGCGGGTTTTCAGGCGGGCCTGGAGACGATCCTGGTGCTTTCGGGCGTTTCGACGATTAACGATATTGACGCCATGCCGTTCCGTCCCTCCTGGATTTACCCCTCCGTCGCTGAAATCGACATCATTTGATGCTCTTTAGCCGCGTAATACGCGGCTTTTGTTTTAAAGATTGCAGGCATCGTTTCAAAAACAGCGTTCAATTTTAAACGCTGTTTATTGCGGATCCGCTAATTTCATTGGCTTCTGCATAACCGTTTTTCACTATTCGCTAATCCTTGCTGCACTATTTCTTTCTGGTGCGCTAAAGCGCTTGCATTGACTGGCGCGTTTACGGCATTTTCTTTAGTAAGCAAGGCGCGCCGCGGCCAAAAAGAGAAAAATGACGCGGCGCTCTGACAACAAACGCAACATCACCGCCAGGGTTAACGGAGAAGTCTATGTGTTCTATTTTTGGTGTGCTGGATATTAAAACCGACGCGGCAGAACTGCGTAAGAAAGCGCTGGAGCTTTCTCGCCTGATGCGTCATCGCGGCCCGGACTGGTCCGGCGTCTATGCCAGCGATAAAGCTATTCTCGCGCATGAACGTCTTTCTATTGTCGACGTTAATGCTGGCGCTCAACCGCTCTACAACCCAAAGAAGACGCATGCACTTGCCGTTAACGGTGAAATCTATAACCACCAGGCGCTGCGCGCTGAATATGGCGACCGCTACGCTTTTCAGACCGGCTCTGACTGTGAAGTGATCCTCGCGCTGTATCAGGAAAAAGGCCCCGAGTTTCTCGACGAGCTGCAAGGCATGTTCGCTTTTATCCTTTATGACAGTGAAAAAGAGGCTTACCTGATTGGGCGCGACCACATTGGCATCATCCCGCTGTATATGGGGTATGACGAACACGGCAACCTTTATGTCGCCTCGGAAATGAAAGCGCTGGTGCCGGTTTGCCGTACCATCAAAGAGTTCCCGGCGGGCAGCTATCTGTGGAGCCAGGACGGTGAGATTCGTCCTTACTACACTCGCGACTGGTTTGAATACGACGCGGTTAAAGATAACGTGACCGACAAGGCGGAACTGCGCCAGGCGCTGGAAGACGCGGTGAAAAGCCATCTGATGTCTGACGTGCCGTATGGCGTGCTGCTTTCTGGCGGGCTGGATTCATCGGTGATTTCCGCGATCACCAAAAAATTTGCCGCGCGCCGTGTGGAGGATCAGGAACGTTCCGAAGCCTGGTGGCCGCAGTTGCACTCCTTCGCCGTGGGTCTGGAAGGTTCGCCTGACCTGAAAGCCGCACAGGAAGTGGCAAACCATCTGGGCACCGTGCACCATGAAATTCATTTCACCGTGCAGGAAGGGCTGGATGCGATTCGCGATGTGATTTACCACATTGAAACTTACGATGTGACGACCATTCGCGCCTCCACGCCGATGTATCTGATGTCGCGTAAAATCAAAGCGATGGGCATTAAAATGGTGCTGTCTGGCGAAGGTTCTGATGAAGTCTTTGGCGGCTATCTTTATTTCCATAAAGCGCCAGACGCGAAAGAGCTGCATGAAGAAACGGTGCGTAAGCTACAGGCTTTGCACATGTTCGACTGCGCCCGCGCCAACAAAGCGATGTCCGCATGGGGCGTTGAAGCCCGCGTTCCGTTCCTCGACAAGAAATTCCTTGATGTGGCGATGCGCATTAACCCGCAGGACAAAATGTGCGGCAACGGCAAGATGGAGAAACATATTCTGCGTGAATGTTTTGAATCTTACCTGCCGGCAAGCGTCGCGTGGCGTCAGAAAGAACAATTTTCTGACGGCGTGGGTTACAGCTGGATAGACACCTTAAAAGAGGTCGCTGCGCAGCAGATTTCCGACCAACAGCTGGAAACCGCAAGCTTCCGTTTCCCGTATAACACGCCGACATCGAAAGAAGCATATCTGTACCGCGAGATCTTTGAAGAGCTCTTCCCGGTACCCAGCGCCGCGGAATGCGTGCCGGGCGGCCCGTCAGTGGCCTGCTCTTCCGCTAAAGCGATTGAGTGGGATGAAGCGTTCAAAACGATGAACGACCCATCTGGTCGCGCGGTAGGCGTACATCAGTCCGCTTATAAATAATTCTTATGGTAAGCATAACGGGCCTGCTAAAGGCCCGTTTTTTTTCGCGCTGCGCAGGCCGCCGCGTCACTTTTTCCATTCTCCATACTGATAAATAAACAATAATTGACGAATATTGCATCAAGCTGTTCGCAAGCTAGTCAAACAGTCACATTCACGGTATTTTCACCAAAAAAGGTGTTGACGCTGCCAGGCCCAATACGCATAATGCGCCCCGCAACGCCGATAAGGTAACGCGAAAAAAGATGGCTACGTAGCTCAGCTGGTTAGAGCACATCACTCATAATGATGGGGTCACAGGTTCGATTCCCGTCGTAGCCACCATCTTTTTGCGGGAGTGGCGAAATTGGTAGACGCACCAGATTTAGGTTCTGGCGCCGCAAGGTGTGCGAGTTCAAGTCTCGCCTCCCGCACCATTTCCGTTAAGCGTTGCACGGATGGGGTATCGCCAAGCGGTAAGGCACCGGTTTTTGATACCGGCATTCCCTGGTTCGAATCCAGGTACCCCAGCCACCTTTCTTCGACTTTTGCGTGTTAACGCGTTAGTCGTTGGGGTATCGCCAAGCGGTAAGGCACCGGTTTTTGATACCGGCATTCCCTGGTTCGAATCCAGGTACCCCAGCCAGTCGATGCAGACTGGTGAAGAAACACAATTTGGCTACGTAGCTCAGCTGGTTAGAGCACAGCACTCATAATGCTGGGGTCACAGGTTCGATTCCCGTCGTAGCCACCATTTTCTTGGGGTATCGCCAAGCGGTAAGGCAGTGGATTCTGATTCCACCATTCCGAGGTTCGAATCCTCGTACCCCAGCCATTTTAAAAGACGCTCAGGAAACTGAACGCACCCTGTTGGGGTATCGCCAAGCGGTAAGGCAGTGGATTCTGATTCCACCATTCCGAGGTTCGAATCCTCGTACCCCAGCCACTTATTAAAAAAGCCCGCTTCTGCGGGCTTTTTGCTTTTCTGCTGCTTTAGGTTTCGTTACCAGCACATCTCTTCTTTGCTTTTACTGCCAGGCTAACCGCTCTACCCCGCCTGAGCGGCAGGCGGAGTTGAACACTATAAGTATGTTGTAACTAAGGGAGGCAATCCCTTATTTCTTACAGCCCGAGGGCATATTTCAATGCCTGCCGCTTCAGCGCGCCTGCACGCTGAGCCGCCATAAGGCCAATGTTGCGCAGCATGCGCACCGGCGGTAAAGCATTGCTGAAACCTGCGTAAAAGAGATCCATGCCGCTTTGCATAATGAAGTTGTCAATCTGCCGACGCCGTTCAAAGCGCTTCAGCACCGGTTCTGTAAACCAGGCTTCGCCGCGGCTGCGCGCATTAATAACCACATCCAGCAGCGCTTCAACATCACGATAACCAAGGTTAACGCCCTGCCCTGCCAGGGGATGAATGGTATGCGCCGCATCGCCAATAAGCGCCAGTCCCGGCTGAACGTAATGCAGCGCGTGGCGGCGGGTCAGCGGGAACGCGCCGCTGGCGACAGGCGTAACGTGGCCGAGACGTGCTGGAAAGGTTTTTTCAATTTCCCGCTGCAATGACGTCATGCCCAGGGCTTGCAGCTGGCGGATCCGCGCGGGCCGGTCGTACCAGACCAGCGAAGCCCAGTTATCAAACAGCGGCAGGAATGCATGCGGGCCATTCGGGGTAAACTGTTGCCAGGTGCTGTCGCCCGGCGCCGCGTCGCACTGCACGCTGATAAGCATGCAGGATTGATCGTAATGCCAGGCATGAAGACCAATGCCCGCCCATTTGCGCACCTGAGAATTTGCGCCATCCGCGCCAATAACCAGCTTTGCGTCAAGAACAAGACCGTCCTCCAGCGTTAACTCGTACGCCGCGCCGCGCCGGTGCATCTGCGTGAGTTTCGCCGGGCAGAAGAGCGTCGCCTGCGGGTGCGCCTCAAGCGCCTCCCAGAGCGCGCGTTGCAGCACAGTGTTTTCCACCATAAAGCCCAGCTCGGGCAACTTCAGCTCATCGGCGTTAAACACAACGTGGGCGCTTTCCCACTCCCAGGTTTCAAGCTGGCGATACGGATGACTGCGCATGGCTTTCACCGCCTGCCAGACGCCAAGTCCTTTAAGCAAGTCGACCGACGCGCTGCTGATTGACGAAATGCGAATATCAGGCGCGCTTGCGGCGTCAAAAGCCGGCGGCGCGGCGTTATCTATTACCGCCACCTGAAAACCGTTTTGCGCCAGTCCCAGCGCCGCCGCCGCGCCGACCATTCCTCCGCCGACAACGACGACTTCAATAGGTTGATTTATCATGGTCATTTATCCTTAAGGTCGATGGCTTAAGTTTACCGGATTTTTTGCGGCTGTAAGCGACTCTGCGCAATACTGGTCACGAACCCGCCAAAGCATTACAATACGCGCCCTGCATTCCTGGCTTTAACTGAGCAATGGCAAGTCGATGACAAAAAAACTGCATATCAAAACCTGGGGCTGTCAGATGAACGAATACGATTCATCGAAGATGGCCGATCTGCTGGATGCCACCCACGGCTATGAACTGACCGATGTGGCTGAAGAAGCGGATGTTCTGCTGCTGAATACCTGTTCAATCCGTGAAAAGGCACAGGAGAAGGTTTTCCATCAGTTAGGCCGCTGGAAAACATTAAAGGAAAAAAATCCGGATGTGATTATTGGCGTTGGCGGCTGCGTTGCCTCTCAGGAGGGCGATCATATCCGCGATCGCGCACGCTACGTCGATATTATTTTTGGGCCGCAGACGCTGCATCGCCTGCCGGAAATGATCAATCAGGTGAAAGGCACCCGCAGCCCGGTCGTGGACATCAGCTTCCCGGAAATCGAGAAATTTGACCGTCTGCCGGAGCCGCGCGCGGAAGGCCCGACCGCCTTCGTCTCTATCATGGAAGGCTGCAATAAATATTGTACTTACTGCGTGGTGCCTTACACCCGCGGCGAAGAAGTAAGCCGTCCGAGCGACGATATCGTGCTGGAGATAGCCCAGCTGGCGGCGCAGGGCGTGCGGGAAGTCAACCTGCTCGGCCAGAACGTCAATGCCTGGCGCGGTGAAAACTACGACGGCACTACCGGCACGTTCGCCGACCTGCTGCGTCTGGTTGCGGCAATTGATGGTATCGACCGTATTCGCTTTACCACCAGCCACCCGATTGAATTCACCGATGACATCATTGAGGTCTATCGCGATACGCCGGAACTGGTCAGCTTCCTGCACCTGCCGGTACAAAGCGGTTCCGACCGCGTACTGAACATGATGGGCCGCACCCACACCGGTCTCGAATACAAAGCGATAATTCGCAAGCTGCGCGCCGCGCGTCCTGATATCCAGATAAGCTCTGACTTTATCGTCGGCTTCCCGGGCGAAACCCAGCAGGATTTCGAACAGACCATGAAGCTTATCGCCGACGTCAATTTCGACATGAGCTACAGCTTTATTTTCTCCGCGCGTCCAGGCACGCCTGCCGCCGACATGGTGGACGATGTGCCGGAAGAGGAGAAAAAGCAGCGTCTTTATATTCTCCAGGAGCGTATCAACCAGCAGGCGATGGCGTGGAGCCGCCGTATGCTTGGCACGACCCAGCGCATTCTGGTTGAAGGAACCTCGCGTAAAAGCATCATGGAGCTGTCCGGACGCACCGAGAATAACCGCGTGGTGAACTTTGAAGGCACCCCGGATATGGTGGGTAAATTCGTTGATGTAGAAATTACCGAGGTCTTCCCTAACTCGCTGCGCGGCAAAGTGGTGCGCACTGAAGCGGAGATGGGCCTGCGCGTGGCGGAATCTCCCGCCGACGTTATCGCCCGCACCCGCAAAGAGAACGAGCTCGGCGTCGGCATTTACCAGCCCTGATCCCCCGCATTGCCCGGCCGTATGCGCATAAAAAGCGCATACGGTCATTTACATTCGCTACACTTGTATTCTGCATCTCACACCCAAATATCAGTGCCGTCGCTTGCGCCTTTTTCCCTCGCCGTGAATAATTTCGACAGGGCCTGAGAAAATCAGCAGGCATCATTGTTCACCCTAACTGGCCCTGTGTGACCAAGAGGATAAGTTTGAATATCGAAACACGTGAAATTACGCTGGAACCCGCAGACAACGCCCGTCTGCTTAGCCTTTGCGGACCGTTTGATGACAATATCAAACAGCTGGAGCGCCGCCTCGGTATCGAAATCAACCGTCGCGATAATCACTTCAAACTCACCGGACGCACCATTTGCGTCAGCGCCGCTACGGATATCCTTCGCCATCTCTACGTGGATACCGCGCCGGTGCGCGGGCAAATCAAAGAGATTGAGCCGGAACAAATTCATCTGGCTATTAAAGAATTCCGCGTGCTTGAGCAAAGCGCGGAAAGCGTGCCGGAGTATGGCAAAGCGGTCAATATCAAGACCAAGCGCGGCGTCATTAAACCGCGTACGCCAAACCAGGCGCAATACATCGCCAATATTCTTGACCATGACATTACGTTCGGCATTGGGCCGGCAGGGACAGGGAAAACCTACCTCGCCGTCGCCGCCGCCGTCGATGCGCTGGAGCGTCAGGAAATCCGCCGCATTTTGCTGACCCGTCCGGCAGTAGAAGCAGGCGAGAAGCTCGGCTTTCTGCCAGGCGATCTCAGCCAGAAAGTAGACCCGTACCTGCGTCCGCTTTATGACGCTTTGTTTGAAATGCTGGGCTTTGAGCGCGTTGAAAAGCTCATGGAGCGCAATGTTATTGAAGTGGCGCCGCTCGCTTATATGCGCGGTCGTACGCTTAACGATGCGTTTATCATTCTCGATGAAAGCCAGAACACCACCATCGAGCAAATGAAGATGTTCCTGACCCGCATTGGCTTTAACTCCAAAGCGGTTATCACTGGCGACGTCACGCAAATCGACTTGCCGCGCAACATGAAATCGGGCCTGCGTCACGCCATTGAAGTGCTCTCTGAAGTGGAAGAGATCAGTTTCAACTTCTTCCACAGTGAAGACGTGGTGCGCCATCCGGTTGTCGCGCGCATTGTAAATGCTTATGAAGCCTGGGAAGAGGCGGACCAGAAGCGCAAAGCGGAACAGGCCGCCGAGCGTAAACGTGAAGCGCAGGCGCTGGCCGCCGGTGCGCAGGAGAATAAATGAGTCAGGTCATACTTGATTTGCAGATTGCCTGCGAAAACGCCTCCGGCTTGCCGGAAGAAGCGCAGTTTCAACGCTGGCTGGATGCTGTAATTTCGCAATTTCAGGAAGAAGCGGAAGTGACTGTCCGTCTCGTGGACGAGGCGGAAAGCCACGATCTCAACCTGACTTACCGGGGCAAGGATAAGCCCACTAACGTGCTTTCGTTCCCGTTCGAAGCGCCGCCCGGCATCGAAATGCCGCTGCTGGGCGACCTTATCATCTGCCGTCAGGTCGTTGAGCAGGAAGCAAAAGAGCAGGAAAAGCCGCTGGAAGCCCACTGGGCGCATATGGTTGTACACGGCAGCCTGCATCTCCTGGGTTATGACCATATCGAAGATGACGAAGCGGAAGAGATGGAAGGCATTGAAACCGAGATAATGCTTGCCCTGGGCTTTGCCGATCCGTACATTGCCGAGAAAGAGTAATCTGTGCGGCAGCTCGCTGCCGCCAGCGTTTTCTGCCGTCGCAGCGTGTTTTCGCCGCCGACGACGACACATCAACCAACATGAGAACCTTGAATTAACGCCATGAGCGACGACAATTCACACAGTAGCGACTCACTTAGCACTAAAAAGGGATTTTTCTCCCTCCTTCTGAGCCAGCTTTTTCACGGCGAACCCAAAAACCGTGACGAACTGCTGGCCCTGATCCGTGATTCCGGCCAAAACGAGCTTATCGACGAAGATACGCGCGACATGCTCGAAGGGGTTATGGATATCGCCGACCAGCGCGTCCGCGACATCATGATCCCCCGCTCCCAGATGGTCACCCTGAAACGCAACCAGAGCCTGGACGAATGCCTCGACGTTATCATCGAGTCCGCCCACTCGCGCTTCCCGGTTATCAGCGAAGATAAAGATCACATCGAAGGGATCCTGATGGCGAAGGACTTGCTGCCGTTTATGCGCAGCGATGCCGAGCCGTTCAGCATGGAAAAAGTGCTGCGCCCGGCGGTGGTTGTGCCGGAGAGCAAGCGTGTCGACCGCATGCTGAAAGAGTTCCGTTCTCAGCGTTATCACATGGCTATCGTTATCGACGAGTTCGGCGGCGTTTCTGGCCTGGTGACCATTGAAGATATTCTTGAGCTTATCGTCGGTGAAATTGAAGACGAATATGACGACGAAGAGGATATCGATTTCCGTCAGCTGAGCCGCCACACCTGGACGGTACGCGCGCTCGCCCCGATTGAAGATTTCAATGAAACCTTCGGCACGCAGTTTAGCGACGAAGAGGTGGATACTATCGGCGGACTGGTGATGCAGGCCTTCGGTCACCTGCCAGCCCGTGGCGAAACCATTGAGATTGACGGTTATCAGTTCAAAGTCGCGATGGCTGACAGCCGCCGCATTATTCAGGTTCACGTCAGAATACCGGACAATTCGCCGACGCCAAAACTGGAAGACTAATGGAATGGCCTTTGCCTCACTGATTGAACGCCAGCGCGTGCGTCTGCTGCTGGCGCTGATTTTCGGGGCCAGCGGAACGCTGGCCTTTTCTCCCTACGATTTTTGGCCCGCCGCCCTGCTTTCCCTGATGGGTCTTCAGGGGCTGACGCTTAACCGCCGCCCGCTGCAAAGCGCCGCTATCGGCTTCTTCTGGGGCTTTGGCTTATTCGGCACCGGCATTAACTGGGTTTATGTCAGCATCGCCACTTTTGGCGGCATGCCAGGCCCGGTTAACGTCGCGCTGGTTGTGCTGCTTGCCGCCTATCTCTCGCTCTATACCGGGCTTTTCGCCGGCGCGCTGTCGCGCCTGTGGCCGAAAACCACCTGGTGGCGCGTGGCGATTGCCGCGCCCGTGGTCTGGCAAATCACCGAGTTTTTACGCGGCTGGGTGCTGACAGGTTTCCCGTGGCTGCAATTTGGCTACAGCCAGATCGACGGTCCGCTGAAAGGGCTGGCGCCCGTGCTTGGCGTCGAGGCCATTAACTTCCTGCTGATAGCGGTAAGCGGCCTGCTGGTGCTGGCGCTGCATGTTCGCCGCTGGCAGCCTGCGCTGGCGGCGCTGCTTCTTTTCGCCCTGCCCTTCCCGTTGCGTTATATCCAGTGGTTTACGCCGCAGGCCGAACGCGCGGTTAATGTAACGCTGGTGCAAGGCAATATCCCGCAGTCGCTCAAGTGGGATGAAAAAGAGTTGCAGAATACGCTGGATATTTACATGAACAGCTCGCTGGGGCAGATGGGAAAATCTCAGCTGATTATCTGGCCGGAGTCGGCGATCCCTGACCTGGAGATTAACCAGCAACGTTTCCTGACCTCGCTTGATGAAATGCTGCGCAAGCGCAATACGTCGCTGATTACCGGCATTGTGGACGCGCGGTTGAATGAACATAACCGTTACGACACTTACAACGCCATTATTACGCTTGGCGCCGGGAACGCGTACAGCTATAGCTCTGCCGATCGCTACAACAAAAACCATCTGGTGCCTTTTGGCGAGTTTGTGCCGCTGGAGTCGATTCTGCGCCCGCTGGCGCCGTTCTTCGACCTACCGATGTCCTCATTTAGTCGCGGCCCCTATTTGCAACCGCAGCTTCAGGCGCATGGCTTTAATTTGACCGCCGCCATTTGCTACGAAATCATCCTCGGCGAGCAGGTACGCGATAACTTTCGCCCGGACACGGATTTTCTGCTGACCATTTCAAATGACGCCTGGTTTGGTCATTCCATCGGTCCGTGGCAGCATTTCCAGATGGCGCGAATGCGGGCGCTGGAACTGGCGCGCCCGCTGTTGCGCAGCACGAATAATGGCGTAACGGCCGTGATCGCCCCAACAGGCGACGTGCAGGATATTATCCCGCAATTCACCCGACAGGCGCTGACCACCACCGTGACCCCTACCCGCGGGCTTACGCCTTATGCCCGTTTCGGCAACTGGCCGTTGTGGGCGCTTACGCTTATTTTCGGTTTTAGCGCCGTGCTTTATAACCTGCGCAGCCGTAAACGTCGTTAATCCTCTTCTAAAGGGCCAGCTATGCTGGCCTTTTTCATTTCTGGCATACCCTTTGCTTATTCATATCAGAGACATTGGCTGATTTGCCCTTTTGCGGGCGCCTGTTGAAGCCTCTGCACCAGAGCGGCACACCAGCGGCACCAAAACGGTGCAACGCGCTATTTTTGCCTCTGAATGGTGCGGCGCACTTCGCAAAAATAAACAAATAAAGAGCAGATTATTTACATTCAGCCAAGCTAAGTGTTAACAACACAGCTACAACTCTGCACGCTTTTGTAGCAGAACATAACAACACACCATCACTATTGGGTATCAAAGGCGTCTCTGGCGCCACGATAAAGGAGTTGGATATGCAATTACGTAAACTGGCCACAGCAATGCTGGTAATGGGGCTCAGCGCAGGCGCTGTGCACGCCGAAGACGCCGCTACCGGGCAGAGCACGCTGGATAAGATCAAAGCCAACGGGGTGATTGTGGTCGGCCACCGTGAATCTTCAGTCCCTTTCTCTTATTACGATAACCAGCAGAAAGTGGTCGGATACTCTCAGGACTATTCCAACGCCATCGTTGAAGCGGTTAAAAAACAGCTCAACAAACCGGACCTTCAGGTCAAGCTCATCCCAATCACCTCGCAGAACCGTATTCCGCTGCTGCAAAACGGCACTTTCGACTTTGAATGCGGCTCGACTACCAATAACCTGGAGCGCCAGAAACAAGCAGCGTTTTCCGACACTATCTTTGTCGTCGGCACCCGTCTGCTGGTGAAAAAAGGCGGCCCGATTAAGGATTTCGCGGATCTGAAAGGCAAAGCCGTGGTAGTGACTTCAGGCACCACCTCAGAAGTGCTGCTGCATAAGCTTAATGACGAAAAGAAAATGGATATGCGCATCATCAGCGCGAAAGATCACGGCGACTCTTTCCGCACGCTTGAAAGCGGCCGCGCCGTGGCGTTCATGATGGATGACGCCCTGCTGGCAGGCGAGCGCGCGAAGGCGAAGAAACCGGACAACTGGGAAATCGTCGGCACGCCGCAGTCAAAAGAAGCTTACGGCTGCATGATGCGTAAAGGCGATGAGTCGTTCAAGAAACTGGTAGACGACACTATCGCTCAGGCCCAAACCTCCGGCGAAGCGGCGAAATGGTTCGACAAATGGTTTAAAAACCCTATTCCGCCGAAAAACCTTAACCTGAACTTCGAACTTTCTCAGGATATGCAAACGCTCTTTAAAGAACCGAACGACAAAGCTCTTAACTAATTACAACCATTAAGGGGCGGGGAAGCCTGCCCTCGATTGACGAATCAAGCCCGGACAGACTATACGTTGGATGGCCGTTCCCCATCCGGCGCGAAAAGAGAGGCTTCTCATCAATCTTCGGGGGTAGCGCTGCTACCCCTCTTTTTTCGGAGTACGCTATGTCTATAGACTGGAACTGGGGAATATTTTTACAGCCCGCCCCGTTCGGCAACACCACTTATCTGGGCTGGCTATGGAGTGGGTTTCAGGTCACCGTCGCCCTGTCGGTTACCGCATGGATCATCGCTTTCCTGGTCGGCTCTCTGTTTGGCATTCTGCGCACCGTGCCTAACCGCTTTCTGGCGGGCATCGGCACCTGCTATGTGGAATTGTTTCGTAACGTTCCGCTGATCGTTCAATTTTTTACCTGGTATCTGGTGGTGCCGGAACTGCTGCCTGAAGATCTGGGCATGTGGTTTAAGGCCGAGCTTGATCCTAACGTGCAGTTCTTTGTTTCCTCGATGATCTGCCTTGGGCTCTTCACCGCCGCGCGCGTTTGCGAGCAGGTGCGCGCAGCTATCCTCTCTTTGCCGCGCGGCCAGAAAAATGCCGGCCTCGCAATGGGCCTGACGCTGCCGCAAACCTACCGCTATGTTCTGCTGCCTAACGCTTATCGCGTGATAGTGCCGCCGATGACCTCTGAGATGATGAACCTGGTGAAAAACTCGGCCATCGCCTCAACCATCGGCCTGGTGGATATGGCGGCGCAGGCGGGCAAGCTGCTGGACTACTCTGCTCACGCCTGGGAATCGTTTACCGCCATTACGCTCGCCTACGTGCTTATCAACACCGTGATTATGCTGGTCATGCATGTGGTTGAACGTAAAGTCCGCCTGCCGGGCAACCTGGGAGGCAAATAATGTACGAATTTGACTGGAGTTCCATTGGCCCCGCCTTGCCTTATCTGCTGCAAGGCATGCTCATAACGCTAAAAATCACCGTGACGGCTGTCATTATCGGTATCGTCTGGGGCACGCTGCTTGCGGTGATGCGCCTGTCGAGCTTTAAGCCTGTGGCGTGGTTTGCCAGCAGTTATGTGAATGTTTTCCGCTCCATCCCGCTGGTGATGGTGCTGCTCTGGTTTTACCTGATCGTGCCGGGCTTTCTGCAAAACGTGCTTGGCCTGTCGCCAAAGACAGATATTCGCCTGATCTCGGCGATGGTGGCTTTCTCTATGTTTGAAGCGGCCTATTACTCCGAGATTATCCGCGCGGGCATCCAGAGCATCTCCCGCGGCCAGTCCAGCGCCGCGCTGGCGCTCGGCATGACCCAATGGCAGTCGATGAAGCTGATTATTCTGCCGCAGGCGTTTCGCGCCATGGTACCGCTGCTGCTCACCCAGGGCATCGTCCTGTTTCAGGACACCTCGCTGGTCTATGTGTTAAGCCTTGCGGACTTTTTCCGCACTGCGTCCACCATTGGTGAGCGCGATGGCACCCAGGTGGAGATGATCCTCTTCGCGGGTGTGGTTTACTTTGTCATTAGCCTGAGCGCTTCGCTCCTGGTCGGCTGGCTGAAGAAAAGGACTGTGTAATGATTTCCCTGAAAAATGTTTCAAAATGGTATGGTCAGTTTCAGGTGCTCACCGACTGCTCAACAGAAGTTAAAAAAGGCGAAGTGGTCGTGGTTTGCGGGCCGTCCGGCTCCGGCAAATCCACGCTCATTAAAACGGTTAATGGTCTTGAGCCTGTGCAAAAAGGCGAAATTTTCGTTAACGGCACCCAGGTTAATAACAAAAAAACCAATCTGGCGGAGCTGCGCTCCCATGTGGGTATGGTGTTTCAGCACTTCGAACTGTTCCCCCATCTGTCTATTATCGAGAACCTGACGCTGGCGCAGGTAAAAGTGCTTAAGCGCGATAAAGCGGCCGCGCGCCAGAAAGGGCTTAAATTGCTGGAGCGCGTGGGGCTTTCCGCTCACGCCAATAAATTCCCGGCGCAGCTTTCAGGCGGTCAGCAACAGCGCGTGGCTATCGCCCGCGCCCTTTGTATGGACCCGGTGGCGATGCTTTTCGATGAGCCGACTTCCGCGCTTGACCCGGAGATGATCAACGAAGTGCTGGACGTTATGGTGGAGCTTGCCAATGAAGGCATGACGATGATGGTGGTTACGCACGAAATGGGCTTCGCCCGCAAGGTGGCGCATCGCGTTATCTTTATGGACGAAGGGAAAATCGTGGAGGACTCCCCGAAAGAGGATTTCTTCGCTAACCCGCAATCAGACCGCGCAAAAGATTTCCTCGCGAAGATCCTGCATTAAGCCTTGCGTGCGCGGGCCAGTGTCAAGGCCCGCGCATAACATCGATTACGGCTCAAATGGCCGACGCTGAAACTGATTATGGCCGCATTTTGGACACACCGGCAAAACCTCCGGCGTATAAAAGGCCAGATGATGATGGCAGTTTTCACAGACCAGATTGCCAAGCCCCACGACTTCGCCGCTGTGATAAACGCCATGATGGTTTAAATCCTGAAAGACTTCGCGCCACTCCAGCTGCGTTTTATCAGTGATGTCCGCAAGCTCCTGCCAGACGCTTTCCTTAATAACCCGCATAAACACGCTGTCGGTAAAATCTTCGTCACGGCTTTCGCTATAGCTGCGGGCAAACTCCTCCAGATCGCGGCGCACCGCGCGGGTTACCTCTTCAATTTCCGTGCGTGTGAGTTCGCCAGTTTGCGCCACGCGTTGGCGCGCGCTGGCTACCAGCGCGTCGATATCGCGATCGCCATTTCGCACGCGTTCGGTGAGCGAGGCCACCAGTTCCCGATAATATTGAGCAACCTTGTTCATCGCCTTTTGCCTCCTGAGTGGGTAACCTCTTCTAATGATAGACCTTAATCTGTCCGCGCTTTGTTAGCCTGAGCACAGCCGCAGGTAAATTCCTGCAAAGGCTATCGGTTCCCGCCCCGTTGAAAGGCTGTTGCGCTGCGCCCTAATCGGCTATGCTATGCGGATCTGAAACAACACACGTATACGCTACGGCTGTAGCGGGATTGAAAACAGGACTACTGGCTGCCATGCAAGAGCAATATCGCCCGGAAGAGATAGAATCCAAAGTACAGCTTCACTGGGAAGAGAAGCGCACATTTGAAGTGACTGAAGACGAGAGCAAAGAGAAGTATTACTGCCTGTCGATGCTTCCCTATCCTTCTGGCCGACTACACATGGGCCATGTCCGCAATTACACCATCGGCGACGTGATCGCACGCTATCAGCGCATGCTGGGTAAGAACGTGTTGCAGCCGATCGGCTGGGACGCCTTTGGTCTGCCGGCTGAAGGCGCAGCGGTGAAAAACAACACCGCGCCAGCGCCGTGGACATACGACAACATCAATTACATGAAGAACCAGCTCAAGATGCTGGGCTTTGGCTACGACTGGAGCCGCGAGCTGGCGACCTGCACCCCGGAATACTATCGCTGGGAGCAGAAATTCTTTACCGAGCTGTATAAAAAAGGTCTGGTTTACAAAAAGACCTCTGCGGTGAACTGGTGCCCGAACGACCAGACCGTGCTTGCCAACGAGCAGGTCATTGATGGTTGCTGCTGGCGCTGTGACACCAAAGTTGAGCGTAAAGAAATCCCGCAGTGGTTTATCAAAATCACCGCTTACGCAGACGAACTGCTGAACGATCTGGATAAGCTCGATCACTGGCCGGATACTGTGAAAACCATGCAGCGTAACTGGATCGGCCGTTCCGAAGGCGTTGAAATTACTTTCGACGTGCAGGACAGCGATGAGAAGCTGACGGTTTATACCACTCGTCCGGATACGTTCATGGGCGTCACTTACCTTGCCGTCGCCGCCGGTCATCCGCTGGCGCAGCAGGCAGCAGCGTATAACCCGGCGCTGGGCGATTTCATCGCCGAATGCCGCAATACCAAAGTGGCGGAAGCCGACATGGCGACCATGGAGAAGAAAGGGGTCGACACCGGCATCAAAGCGATTCACCCGCTGACCGGCGAAGCGATTCCCGTCTGGGCTGCAAACTTCGTGCTGATGGAATACGGCACCGGCGCGGTGATGGCGGTTCCGGGTCACGACCAGCGCGATTATGAATTCGCCACCAAATACGATCTCTCCATCAAGCCGGTCATCCTCGCCGCTGATGGCAGCGAGCCGGACCTCAGCCAGCAGGCGCTGACTGAAAAAGGCGTGCTGTTCAACTCCGGCGAATTCGACGGCCTCGACTTTGAAGCCGCGTTTAATGCCATCGCCGACAAACTTGCCGCTAAAGGCGTAGGCGAGCGCAAAATCAATTATCGCCTGCGCGACTGGGGCGTTTCCCGTCAGCGTTACTGGGGCGCGCCAATCCCGATGGTGACGCTGGAAGACGGCACCGTAATGCCAACGCCGGAAGATCAGCTGCCGGTGATCCTGCCGGAAGATGTGGTCATGGACGGCATCACCAGCCCGATCAAGGCTGACCCGGAATGGGCGAAAACCACCGTCAACGGCCAGCCGGCGCTGCGTGAAACCGACACCTTCGACACCTTTATGGAGTCCTCCTGGTATTACGCGCGCTACACCTGCCCGCAATATCAGGAAGGCATGCTGGATCCTAAAGCCGCCAACTACTGGCTGCCGGTGGATATCTACATTGGCGGTATTGAGCATGCCATCATGCACCTGCTCTACTTCCGCTTCTTCCACAAACTGATGCGCGACGCAGGCATGGTGAACTCTGACGAGCCTGCTAAACAGTTGCTTTGCCAGGGCATGGTGCTGGCGGACGCCTTCTATTACCTGGGCGATAACGGCGAGCGTATTTGGGTCTCCCCGAAAGACGCGATTGTCGAGCGCGATGAGAAAGGCCGCATTGTGAAAGCGACCGACGCCGCGGGTCATGAGCTGGTGTACACCGGCATGAGCAAAATGTCGAAGTCGAAAAACAACGGCATCGACCCGCAGGAGATGGTTGAACGTTACGGCGCGGACACCGTGCGTCTGTTCATGATGTTCGCATCGCCGGCAGACATGACGCTTGAATGGCAGGAATCGGGCGTGGAAGGCGCCAACCGCTTCCTGAAACGCGTCTGGAAGCTGGTGGCGGAACATACCGCCCAGGGCGCTGCTCCGGCGCTGGATGTGGCTGCGTTGAGCGAAGATCAAAAAGCGCTGCGCCGCGACGTTCATAAAACTATCGCCAAAGTGACCGATGATATCGGCCGCCGTCAGACCTTCAACACCGCTATCGCGGCTATTATGGAACTGATGAACAAGCTGGCGAAAGCGCCGCAGGAAGGCGAGCAGGATCGCGCGCTGTTGCAGGAAGCGCTGCTGGCAGTCGTGCGCATGCTTAACCCGTTCACGCCGCATATCAGCTTTGCGCTGTGGCAGGAGCTGGGCGGCGAAGGCGATATCGACAACGCGCCGTGGCCGCAGGCTGATGAAAGCGCCATGGTGGAAGAGACCACGCTCGTGGTCGTGCAGGTCAACGGCAAAGTGCGCGGTAAAATCACCGTTCCGGCGGATGCTACCGAAGCGCAAGTTCGCGAGCGCGCCGGCCAGGAGCATCTGGTGGCGAAATACCTTACCGGCGTTACCGTACGTAAAGTGATTTACGTGCCGGGTAAACTGCTGAACCTGGTTGTAGGCTAAGCGCAGGAGGAAGCGTGCGATATTTTATCGCTGTAATAATGAGCCTGGCGGTGCTGGTCACCGCCGGATGTGGCTGGCACCTTCGTAACACCACGTCGGTGCCAACGCAGATGCAAAAGCTGATTCTGGATTCGAACGATCCGAACGGCCCGCTGACGCGCTCTGTTCGTAAGCAACTGCGTCTGAATGGGGTTGAGATTGTCGAGCCGAGCGCGGTGCGCAAAGATATTCCGTCTCTGCGCCTTAGCGGCGCCGCGCTGTCGCAGGATACCGCGTCGATATTCCAGAACGGCCAGACGGCGGAATACCAGATGGTCATGGTGGTGAACGCGTCGGTTCTGATCCCGAACCACGACATCTACCCTATCAGCACCAAAGTTTACCGTTCGTTCTTCGACAACCCGCTAACGGCGCTGGCGAAAACGGCGGAGCAGGAGCTGCTTATCCAGGAGATGTACGACAAAGCTGCCGAGCAGTTGATCCGCAAACTTTTGGCCGTTCACGCTAAAGACGTCGCCGAAACGCAGGAAGCGCAAAAGCCGGTTACGGTGACTAACCCGCCGACAGCGCCGGTTGCGACCTCTGGCCGCGTTTCCACCACGCTCTGATGATCAGGCTTTACCCCGAGCAACTCCACGCGCAGCTCCATGAGGGGCTGCGCGCGGCGTATCTGCTGCTTGGCAACGACCCGCTGCTGTTGCAGGAAAGCCACGATGCTATCGTCGCCTCCGCGCAGCAGCAGGGATTTGCCGAACACCACCGCTTTATTCTGGATGCCAGCACCGACTGGCAGACGATTTTTTCGTTATGCCAGGCGATGAGCCTTTTTGCGAGCCGACAAACGTTGCAGCTCACGCTGCCGGAAAACGGCCCCAATGCCGCCATCAATGAACAGCTTTCCACGCTGGTTTCACTTCTGCATGACGATCTGTTGCTGATTGTCCGCGGCACGAAGCTGACGAAAGCGCAGGAAAACGCCGCCTGGCTGACCGCGCTTGCCAGCCGGGCCGTGCAGGTGACCTGCCAGACGCCTGAACAGGCGCATCTGCCGCGCTGGGTCGCAGCAAGGGCGAAGCAGATGAATTTGCAGCTTGATGATGCCGCCAGTCAGCTGCTTTGCTATTGCTACGAAGGCAACCTGCTGGCGCTTTCACAAGCGCTTGAGCGTCTTTCGCTACTCTGGCCAGATGGCAAACTGACGTTGCCGCGCGTAGAGCAGGCGGTAAACGACGCGGCGCACTTTACGCCGTTTCACTGGGTAGACGCGTTGCTGGCGGGAAAAAGCAAACGCGCGCTGCATATTTTGCAGCAACTGCGTCTTGAAGGCGCCGAGCCGGTCATTTTGCTGCGCACCATCCAGCGCGAACTGCTGCTGCTCGTCACCCTCAAACGCCAGTCGGCCTCCACGCCGCTGCGAAGCCTTTTTGATCAACACCGCGTCTGGCAAAACCGTCGGGGTCTGCTGACAGAAGCCTTAACGCGGCTTAACGACGATCAGCTCTGGCAGGCGGTTCGGCTGCTGACGCAAATCGAACTGACGCTTAAGCAGGATTATGGTCAGTCGGTCTGGGCAGAATTAGACAGCCTCTCTCTGCTACTCTGTCATAAACCCCTGGCGGATATCTTTATTGATGGCTGACGCTGCGAGTCAATTACAGGCTTATTACGGCGGGACGTTCGACCCGATTCACTATGGTCATTTGCGCCCGGTAGAGGCGCTGGCGAAAACGGCGAAGCTCGCGCAGATCGTTATCATGCCGAATAACGTGCCGCCGCACCGCCCGCAGCCCCGGGCCAGCAGCGCGCAGCGCAAAGCGATGGTAGAACTGGCCATCGCCGACAACCCGCTCTTTTCCCTTGATGACCGGGAGCTACAGCGCGAAACGCCCTCTTACACGGCTGAAACTTTCCGCCAGTTGCGCGAAGAATACGGCGAGGCGGCGCCTCTGGCGTTTATTATTGGCCAGGACTCCTTGCTTTCGTTGCCTCGCTGGTATCACTACGAACAGTTACTGGAGCGGTGCCATCTCCTGGTCTGCCGTCGCCCGGGTTATCCGGTGCGTATGCCAGATGAAAAACAGCAGCGCTGGCTCGAATCCCGCCTCACCAGCGATATCGCCCTGCTCCACCAGCGTCCCGCCGGGCATATCTTTCTTGCCGACACGCCGCTTTTTGATATTTCGGCAACTGACATTCGCAGCCGCCTTGCGGAAAATCGCCGCTGCGATGATATCGTTCCCCCTGCGGTACTCGCTTATATTCGCGAGCATCACCTTTACCGATAACCGATCCCGCGCACATCTTTACTTAAAGCCGCCGACCTCGTTTTTTTCAGTGATAAACTGCATACAGGTAATACGAGGAGAACAGGCATGAAACTCTGGCTGGTGCGTCATGGTCAAACCGAGGCCAACGTGGCCGGGCTTTATAGCGGTCATTCAGAAACGGCGTTAACCCCGCGCGGCATTCAACAAGCCCAGGCCGTAGGCGAAATGCTGCGCGACGTGCCGTTCGATAACGTTTTATGCAGCGCCCTGGGCCGTGCCCAACACACCGCAAAGCTGATTCTGGCGCAACGGGATCTGGCGCCGGTCGTTGAACCTTTGCTTAACGAAATGCATTTTGGCGACTGGGAGATGCGTCACCACCGCGATTTGCAGCGTGAAGACGCGGCTAACTACGCCGCCTGGTGCGCCGACTGGCAAAACGTTGTGCCGACTAACGGCGAAGGCTTTCAGGCTTTTTCTTTGCGGGTAGAGCAACTTATCTCGCGGCTGCAAAGCATGAACGATGCGCAGAACATCTTGCTGGTGAGTCATCAGGGCGTATTAAGCCTGCTTATTGCTCGTCTGATGCAGATGCCTTCCGCTTCGCTATGGCACTTTATTATCGAACAAGGCGCATGGAGCATGCTGGAGCGCTTCGATGAATTTGTCACTTTGCGCACGCTTAACAACCGGGCGCCCTGGCAGGCAAACCCGCTGCATACACGCTGATTTTGCTTACTGTCGCGAAACATCAAGGCGATAGTCGTAGACGCCCATTGACACGGCGGGCGATGCTGCTATTCTCCGCTGCCGGACTTTCTCCCGCCGTACACGCCTTTCTGAAATTGTTTTACAAAAATGGCGATGCAAACTCTTGCCAGCGGTGGGATGATAGCCCACTTCTGTCCGCCTGCCAGCCCAATGCGTCCGGCAGGCAACCAGAATAGTCAAATCAAAGACGTGGCGTTCACGTCCGTTAACTTTTCACTCTCTCAGGGGGAAAACTTGCAGGGTAAAGCACTCCAGGATTTTGTAATCGATAAAATCGACGATCTGAAAGGTCAGGACATTGTCGCCTTAGATGTCCAGGGCAAATCCAGCATCACCGACTGTATGATCATCTGCACCGGCACCTCCAGCCGCCACGTTGTGTCCATTGCTGACCATGTGGTGCAGGAATCTCGCGCCGCGGGCCTGCTGCCGCTCGGCGTGGAAGGCGAAAACGCCGCAGACTGGGTGGTGGTTGACCTGGGCGATGTCATCGTACACGTTATGCAGGAAGAGAGCCGTCGCCTGTACGAGCTCGAAAAGCTCTGGGGCTGACGGGTGAAATTGCAGCTTGTTGCCGTCGGCACCAAAATGCCCGACTGGGTACAAACGGGATTCACCGAATATTTGCGCCGCTTCCCGAAAGATATGCCGTTTGAACTGGTGGAAGTGCCCGCCGGTAAGCGCAGCAAAAACGCCGATATCAAACGCATCCTTGATAAAGAGGGCGAAATGATGCTGGCTGCGGCAGGCAAAGGCAACCGTATTGTCACACTGGATATTCCAGGGCAGCCCTGGGATACGCCGCGCCTCGCCAAAGAGCTGGAGCGCTGGAAACAGGACGGGCGCGACGTCAGCCTGCTGATTGGCGGGCCGGAAGGCCTGGCCCCTGCCTGTAAAGCCGCCGCGGAGCAGAGCTGGTCGCTCTCGACCCTTACGCTCCCCCACCCGCTGGTAAGGGTTCTGGTTGCGGAAAGTCTCTATCGCGCGTGGAGCATTACCACCAACCACCCTTACCATCGTGAGTAACGCTACCAGGTAGATTAAGCAGCGGATGAAATTACAGAATTCTTTTCGCGACTATACGGCTGAGTCCGCGCTTTTTGTGCGTCGGGCCCTTGTCGCCTTTGTGGGGATTTTGCTGCTTACCGGCGTGCTGATCGCCAATCTCTATAACGTGCAGATTGTGCGTTTCAACGACTACCAGACGCGCTCAAACGAAAACCGCATTAAGCTGGTTCCTATCGCGCCGAGCCGCGGCATTATCTATGACCGTAACGGCATTCCTCTGGCTCTCAACCGTACTATTTATCAGGTGGAGATGATGCCGGAGAAGGTCGATAACGTGCAGAAGACGCTCGAAGCGCTGCGAAGCGTCGTCGACCTTAACGATGACGATATCGCCAACTTCAAAAAAGAGCGCGCCCGCTCGCATCGTTTCACCTCAATTCCGGTGAAAACCAACCTGACGGAAGTGCAGGTGGCGCGTTTTGCGGTTAACCAGTACCGCTTCCCCGGCGTGGAAGTAAAAGGCTATAAGCGCCGTTATTACCCCTACGGCTCCGCCCTCACCCACGTGATTGGCTATGTTTCAAAAATCAACGACAAAGATGTCGAGCGGCTTGATAAAGACGGCAAGCTCGCAAACTACGCCGCCACGCACGATATAGGCAAGCTCGGCATTGAGCGTTATTACGAAGATGTGCTGCACGGCCAGACTGGCTATGAAGAGGTTGAAGTCAACAACCGCGGCCGCGTGATCCGCCAGCTTAAAGAGGTGCCGCCGCAGGCGGGGCACGATATTTATCTGACGCTCGATCTCAAACTGCAAAGCTATATCGAAACCCTGTTACAGGGGAGCCGCGCGGCAGTCGTGGTAACCGACCCGCGCACTGGCGGCATTCTGGCGATGGTTTCCACCCCAAGCTACAACCCGAACCTGTTTGTGGACGGCATCTCGAGCAAAGATTACTCGGCGCTGCTTAACGACCCGAACACGCCGCTGATTAACCGCGCCACCCAGGGCGTTTACCCGCCAGCGTCGACGGTGAAGCCTTACGTGGCGGTGTCTGCGCTGAGCGCCAATGTCATCAACCGCAATACCAGCCTGTTCGACCCGGGCTGGTGGCAGCTTCCCGGTTCCGAGAAACGCTACCGCGACTGGAAAAAATGGGGCCACGGTCGCCTGAACGTAACCAAATCGCTGGAAGAATCAGCGGATACCTTTTTTTACCAGGTCGCTTATGACATGGGTATCGACAGGCTTTCCGAATGGATGAACAAGTTTGGCTACGGCCACCTTACCGGCATCGATCTGGCGGAAGAGCGCTCCGGCAACATGCCGACCCGCGAATGGAAAATGAAGCGCTTTAAGAAGCCATGGTACCAGGGCGACACCATTCCTGTCGGCATCGGCCAGGGTTACTGGACCGCAACGCCGGTGCAGATGAACAAAGCGATGATGATCCTGATTAACGACGGCATTGTTAAAGTGCCTCATCTGCTGATGAGCACCAATGTGAACGGCCAGCAGGTGCCCTGGCGACAGCCAGAGCAGCCGCCGGTAGGCGATATTCACTCCGGATACTGGGAGATCGCGAAGGACGGCATGTACGGCGTGGCGAACCGCGCCAACGGTACGGGCCACAAATATTTCGCCAGCGCGCCTTATAAAATCGCGGCGAAATCGGGTACGGCGCAGGTGTTTGGTCTGAAGGCCAACGAAACCTATAACGCGCATAAAATTTCCGAACGTCTTCGCGACCACAAGCTGATGACCGCTTTCGCGCCGTACGATCACCCACAGGTAGCCGTGGCGATGATCCTGGAAAACGGCGGCGCCGGTCCGGCGGTGGGCACCATCATGCGTCAAATCCTCGATCATATTATGCTCGGGGATAACAACACCGACTTGCCGAGCGAGAACCCGGCTCAGGCAGCGGCTGAGGATTAATAACCATGACCGACAATCCCAATAAGAAGTCGCTGTGGGACAAAATCCACCTCGACCCCACTTTCCTGCTGATCATTTTTGCGCTCTGCTTTTACAGCGCGATGGTTATCTGGAGCGCCAGCGGCCAGGACATTGGCATGATGGAGCGAAAAATCGGCCAGATCGTGATGGGACTTATCATCATGATCGTGATGGCGCAGATCCCGCCGCGTGTCTACGAAGGCTGGGCGCCTTATCTCTATATTTTTTGTATTATTTTGCTGGTGGCGGTAGACGCCTTCGGCGCCATCTCTAAAGGCGCTCAACGCTGGCTTGATCTCGGCATTGTGCGCTTTCAGCCATCAGAGATAGCGAAAATCGCGGTGCCGCTGATGGTGGCGCGCTTTATTAACCGCGACGTCTGCCCGCCAACGCTTAAAAATACCGGCATCGCCCTGGTGCTGATATTTATGCCGACGCTGCTGGTGGCGGCGCAGCCAGATCTCGGAACCTCAATTCTCATTGCCGCTTCAGGGCTGTTCGTCCTGTTTCTCTCCGGCCTGAGCTGGCGGCTCATCGGCATTGCGGTTCTGCTACTGGCCGCGTTTATTCCGATCCTGTGGTTCTTTCTGATGCACGACTATCAGCGTCAGCGCGTCATGATGCTGCTCGATCCGGAAAGCGATCCGCTGGGCGCAGGCTATCATATTATCCAGTCTAAAATTGCTATAGGCTCCGGCGGCCTGCGCGGCAAAGGCTGGCTGCACGGCACCCAGTCGCAGCTGGAATTTTTACCTGAACGCCACACCGACTTTATCTTCGCGGTACTGGCGGAAGAGCTGGGGCTGGTGGGCGTGCTGGTACTGCTTGCGCTTTATCTGCTGCTGATTATGCGCGGCTTGTGGATAGCGGCGCGGGCCCAGACGACATTTGGTCGCGTCATGGCCGGCGGCCTCATGCTAATTTTGTTCGTTTATGTCTTTGTGAATATTGGTATGGTGAGCGGGATCTTGCCGGTCGTCGGCGTACCGCTCCCGCTGGTGAGCTACGGGGGCTCGGCCCTTATCGTACTCATGGCCGGGTTTGGCATCGTGATGTCGATCCATACCCACCGGAAAATGTTGTCAAAAAGCGTATAAGAGGTGCGCAATGCGTAAGCAGTGGCTTGGCGTCTGTATTGCCGCAGGATTACTGGCGGCTTGTACTACCCCTGACGAGGGACAACAGCAGGCGCCCGTTGCGCCGCAACCGGCGGTCTGTAATGGGCCTGTTGTGGAGATAAGCGGCGCGGATCCCCGCTATGAGCCGCTGAATCCCTCCGTTAACCAGGATTACGAGCGCGACGGCAAAAGCTATAAAATCGTGCAGGATCTTTCCCGCTTCAGCCAGACGGGGCTTGCGGCTATTTACGACGCGGAGCCTGGCAGCAACCTGACTGCATCCGGCGAGCCCTTCGATCCCATGCAGCTGACCGCAGCGCATCCTACGCTGCCTGTTCCAAGCTACGCGCGCGTGACCAACCTGGCGAACGGCCGCATGATTGTGGTGCGTATTAATGACCGTGGTCCTTATGGCAACGACCGGGTTATTTCGCTTTCCCGCGCGTCGGCGGACAGGCTGAACACCTCAAACAATACGAAAGTGCGTATCGACCCGATTATTGTCGCGCAGGACGGGTCGCTTTCCGGCCCTGGCATGGCCTGCACAACCGTCGCTAAACAGACTTACGCTCTGCCCGCTCGTCCTGATTTAAGCGGCGGCATGGGCAGCGTTTCTTCAGCGCCGGAACCGCAGCAGCCGCAGGGCGATGTACGCGCTATCAGCAACGATACGCTGCAAAGCGAAGATGCGACCGGCGCTCCGGTGAAAAGCAGCGGTTTCCTTGGCGCGCCCACTACGCTTAACAGCGGCGTGCTGGAAAGCGAAACGCCCCAACCCGTTGCGGCGCCAGCCGGTGCGGTTAACGCGCCCGTGACGGCGCAGCCTGTCGCCGCGCCGCAACAGGCGGCTCCCGCGCAGGGCCAGCCTGCGGCGCCTGTTACCGCGCCCGGCTCTGTTCAGGGCGCTGTGCCGGGAACGGCCGCCGCAAGCGCTTCTGGCGCGGTCGCGTCGGGTTATGTCGTCCAGGTTGGCGCCGTCAGCGACGCAGGCCGCGCCAGCCAGTGGCAACAAAAATTAAGCCAGCAATTCTCGGTGCCTGGCCGGGTTAACCAGAACGGCGCGGTTTATCGCGTCCAGCTCGGGCCTTTCGCCAGCAAATCCGAGGCCAGCGCCTTGCAGCAGCGGCTGCAAAGCGAGGCGCAATTGCAGTCTTTCGTCACTAACGCCGCCGCTCAATAAACCGTAAAGGGCTGGCTTGCCGCTTTGTCAGTTAAGGTAAAGACCATTAACAAAGTCATGAGCAAAGTCGGATGCCAGCCCAAAACGCATTTGTTATAGTAAGGCACTTTTTTTCATTTCATCACGGATGTCGTTGTTCTGACCATGAAGACCACTCTCTCCGTTCGTTCTATGCAGCGCGTAGCGCTTGCCACCGCGTTTTCTGTCGCAGCGCTTTCTACCGCTCACGCTGACGATCTCAACATCAAAACCATGATCCCCGGCGTTCCGCAGATTGATGCTGAGTCGTACATCCTGATCGACTATAACTCCGGCAAAGTGCTTGCCGAGCAGAACGCCGATGCGCGCCGCGACCCGGCAAGCCTGACCAAAATGATGACCAGCTACGTCATCGGCCAGGCGATGAAAGCCAACAAGTTTAAAGAGTCCGATCTGGTCACCATCGGCAATGACGCCTGGGCCACCGGCAACCCGGTGTTCAAAGGCTCTTCCCTGATGTTCCTCAAACCGGGCATGCAGGTGCCGGTTTCCCAGCTGATTCGCGGCATTAACCTGCAATCGGGCAATGATGCCTGCGTGGCGATGGCGGACTATGTCGCTGGCAGCCAGGACGCTTTCGTCGGGCTGATGAACAACTATGTGAACGCGCTCGGTCTGAAAAATACCCATTTCCAGACGGTGCATGGTCTGGATGCGGAAGGGCAATACAGCTCCGCTCGCGATATGGCGCTGATTGGCCAGGCGCTGATCCGCGACGTGCCGAACGAATACACCATCTATAAAGAAAAAGAGTTCACCTTTAACGGCATTCGTCAGACTAACCGCAACGGCCTGCTGTGGGATAACAGCCTGAACGTTGACGGCATTAAGACAGGTCATACCGACAAAGCGGGCTATAACCTGGTTGCTTCCGCGACTGAAGGCCAGATGCGTCTCATCTCCGCAGTCATGGGCGGACGCACCTTTAAAGGCCGCGAAGCGGAAAGCAAAAAACTGCTGACCTGGGGTTTCCGCTTTTTCGAAACGGTAAGCCCGCTTAAAGCAGGTAAAGAGTTCGCCTCTGAGCCAGCCTGGTTTGGCGACAGCGATCGCGCTTCGCTGGGCGTCGATAAAGACGTCTACCTGACCATTCCGCGCGGACGCATGAAAGATCTTAAGGCAAGCTACGTGCTGAACAACACAGAGTTGCACGCGCCGCTGGCTAAAAATCAGGTGGTGGGCACCATTAACTTCCAGCTCGATGGCAAAACTATCGATCAGCGCCCGCTGGTTGTGCTGGAAGAGATCCACGAAGGCAATTTCTTTGGCAAAATCATTGATTACATCAAGCTGATGTTTCATCACTGGTTCGGTTAAAAATTGACCACTTGAAAGCCAGGGATGCGTCCCCATATACTAGGCATCAATCCAACTCCCGCTACGGCGGGAGTTATTATTTTCTGACGTAACGCTGGAGCTGACATGAAAACCAAACTTAACGAACTTCTTGAGTTCCCTACTCCCTTTACTTACAAAGTGATGGGTCTGGCGAAGCCTGAGTTGGTTGATATGGTCGTTGAGGTTGTGCAGCGCCATGCCCCTGGCGACTACACGCCGCAGGTTAAACCGAGCAGCAAAGGGAATTACCACTCGGTCTCAATCACCATTAACGCGACGCATATCGAGCAGGTCGAAACGCTCTATGAAGAGCTGGGCAATATTGAAATCGTCCGTATGGTGCTGTAACCCGTCGCCCGGCCGGAGCCGGGCAACCTCCTGCTTCCCTGTGATATACTCCCCGCACCCTATTCCTTCCGGAGACGCTGTTTTGTTTCAGGATACCCTTCTGATTCGTCAGCTCGGCTTGCAGCCTTATGCGCCGGTTTCGCAGGCGATGCATGATTTTACCGACAGTCGCGATGAATCAACCCCCGATGAGATTTGGCTGGTTGAACACCATCCGGTATTTACCCAGGGCCAGGCTGGCAAGGCGGAACATCTGTTAATGCCCGGCGATATCCCGGTGGTTCAGAGCGATCGCGGCGGCCAGGTGACTTACCACGGCCCAGGCCAGCAGGTTATGTACGTTTTGCTTGATCTCAAGCGCCGCAAACTTGGCGTACGTGAACTGGTGACTCTGCTGGAGCAGACGGTAGTTAACACGCTGGCGGAACTGGATATCGAAGCCCATCCTCGCGCCGATGCGCCTGGCGTCTATGTTGGCGATAAAAAAATCTGTTCGCTTGGCTTACGCATTCGCAAAGGCTGTTCCTTTCACGGGCTGGCGCTGAACATTAATATGGATTTGACGCCTTTTTTGCGTATTAACCCATGCGGGTACGCCGGAATGGAAATGACGCAGGTCAGCGCTTTGCGCCCGGAAGCGACTGTCGGGCAAATTCAGCCCCGCCTCATTCACCATTTTTTAGCACTGCTTAATAATCCCAGTGCGAAATATATTACTGCTTAATATTATATTTCCGCCGCAACCATACGTTGCGGCGCTTCCCGCCGTTTATTTGCCGCTTTACAATCTGTGACGGATTATATATTTTCTTTTCGCCTGAATGAGGAATTATTAATTCAGACAATAAATTACTGACCGCGACCGTCAAGGCGAGATTAATCTGAAAAAACGTTTTTCCTGCTTGCCGTTAGCCAAAAGTCTTATTCACTTAATAGTGAAACGACACGTCAACGGCTTTATTGTCTGCTTAATCACCAACTCATAGATTTAATAAATATAATCAATTTATTATATGTTTTATCACTGTATTTGGAGCGTAGCGTGGAATTCAACCATCCCCCGGAGCACCCCGGCGCCAAAAGAAATGATGCGAACAAACCGCAAATATTCCAGACGCTGCGAAATATCGACCTCAACCTGTTGACCATTTTTGAAGCGGTTTACGTTCATAAAGGGATAGTCAACGCCGCCAGGATACTGAATCTGACGCCATCGGCCATTAGCCAGTCAATTCAAAAACTGCGACTGATTTTTCCCGACCCCCTGTTTATTCGTAAAGGCCAGGGGGTAACGCCTACCGCCTATGCCTCACATCTTCACGAGTACATTAGTCAGGGGCTGGAGTCGATTCTCGGCGCCCTGGATTTCCACGGCGAACATGACAAGCAGCGTACCCTGAGCGTCGCTACCTCGCCTTCTGTCGGCGCGCTGGTTATTCCTCAGATTTATCAGCTGATACAACAAGTCAGCCCGAATTTGCAGATCCGTAATATCCCGCTTACCGATACCGAAGCGCAGCTCAGCCAGTTTCAGACTGACCTTGTTATCGACGCCAGCTCCTGGACTTCGCGTACGTTGAGCAGTCATCGCCTGTTTAAAGACCGCGTAGTGATGGTGTGCCGCCGCGGCCATCCTTGCAGCGAAGCGCCTGTCACCCAGGAGCAACTGCAACGCTATGGCCAGACGCTTATCATGATGCCCAATGAAACGTTAGGCAGCCTGCGTAAACAGATCAACGCGCTGTTTCCAAACCGCACCGTAAGTTTCAGCAGCTACAACATGGTCACGATCGCCGCCATTATCGGCAGCAGCGATCTGATCGGGTTTATGCCCGGCAGGCTTTATGAAATGTTTAAAGAGAGTTGGCAGCTTAGCGAAGTTAAAACCGATTTTTTAATTGATGAAGGCGTAGATATATCGCTGCATTACAATAAGTTCAGTCTGCGCGACCCGGTCGTGCAAAGCGTTATTGAGGCCCTGGTCGAAGGATTCAGCCAGCCCGAGGCCGCGCTCTAACGTGACAGACGCCTGCTCACAGGCGTTTAACCCACATAAGGGCACGAAATAACAACTATTTTACAATTCTTTCTCCATTTCCCGTGCCCACAGGCTGATTTCTGCCTGTTACTGATGATATACTGCGTGCCGCTAATTCAAAAATAGTTGATAAATGCAACGCTTACTTGAATTGAGACGCTTTCCTTCGTTATCCGCAACTGGAACACGCACGCTATGAGTAAACCCATTGTGATGGAACGCGGTGTGAAATACCGCGATGCCGATAAAATGGCCCTTATCCCGGTAAAAAACGTGGTGACAGAGCGCGAGGCACTGCTCAGAAAGCCGGAGTGGATGAAAATCAAACTCCCTGCCGACTCTACCCGTATTCAGGGAATCAAGGCGGCGATGCGCAAAAACGGCCTCCATTCCGTCTGTGAAGAGGCCTCCTGCCCTAACCTGGCGGAGTGTTTCAACCACGGTACCGCGACTTTTATGATCTTGGGCGCTATCTGCACCCGACGCTGCCCGTTCTGCGACGTAGCCCACGGTCGCCCGGTCGCGCCGGATGCTAACGAGCCGCAAAAACTGGCCCAGACCATTGCCGACATGGGTCTGCGTTATGTTGTTGTTACTTCCGTTGACCGCGATGACCTGCGCGACGGCGGTGCCCAGCACTTCGCCGATTGCATCAGCGCTATTCGTGAGAAAAACCCAACCATTAAAATCGAAACGCTGGTGCCGGATTTCCGCGGCCGTATGGATAAAGCGCTGGAAATTCTCAACGCTACGCCGCCGGACGTGTTTAACCACAACCTGGAAAACGTGCCGCGTCTTTACCGTCAGGTTCGTCCGGGCGCGGATTATGCCTGGTCGCTGAAGCTGCTGGAGCGTTTTAAAGAAGCGCACCCGGAGATCCCGACTAAGTCTGGCCTGATGGTCGGTCTTGGCGAAACTAACGAAGAGATCGTCGCCGTAATGCGCGATTTGCGCGCCCATGGCGTGACAATGCTAACGCTCGGTCAGTATTTACAGCCCAGCCGTCACCACCTGCCTGTGCAGCGTTACGTAAGCCCGGATGAGTTCGAAGAGATGAAAGCGGAAGCGCTGGCGATGGGCTTTACTCATGCTGCCTGCGGTCCGTTTGTCCGCTCTTCTTACCACGCCGATTTGCAGGCGAAAGGGATGGAAGTGAAGTAACATTCTGTTACGTACTGACATTATCCCACAAAAAAACCGGCCATTAAGCGCCGGTTTTTTTATGCCTAAAAGGCAGCACGCAGTTACTCTTTGTGGGAGAGACGCTCTGCGGACGCGTCAGCCGCCGGGGCGTTTTTCGCGCTGGCGTCGTCGTCGTTCATTGCTTTCTTAAAGCCTTTAATCGCAGCGCCGAGGTCACCGCCCAGCGTGCGCAATTTTTTGGTACCAAACAGCAGGATCACCAGCGCGGCGATCACCAGAAGCTTAGTAATACTAATTTCACCCATACATACCTTCTTTATAAAACTGGCGCTTAAATGGCCACCCGAAAGCCCGCACTTATTAACGGACATTTGAGCCCGACACACAATAGCAATCTGTAACAAGGTGAATCAAGCGCTGCGTAAAAAAACATCACAACAAGCGCGGCGCGGCGAAACGGCGATTTTTAAGCACCGGCAATTTTTCCCGCACCTGCGCAACGCGCTGTGAAGAAATGTCCGCAAAGATGAGATCAGGCGATTGCGCAGCGCCAGCCAGGGTCACGCCCAGCGGATCCACTACCCGGCTGTGGCCGATATTTTTGTTGCCGCACTCCCCTGCCGCCGCCACATAGCATGTGGTATCCAGCGCCCGCGCGGCGAGTAAAGTCGCCCAGTGGTGCTCTTTGTGCGGGCCGCGCACCCAGGCGGCGGGGAGCGCCAGCACCTCTGCGCCAGCAAGCGCCAGGCTTAACGCCAGCTCAGGAAAACGCAGATCGTAGCAGGTCATCAGGCCCACCTTCATGCCCGCCACCTCAATCAGCGGCGGAATTGATTCGCCGGCATCCACAAGACGGGATTCCTGAACGGAAAATGCATCGTAGAGATGCAGCTTTTGATACTGCGCGATAATTTCACCGCCACGCAGCGCCAGCAGCGTGTTTGCCGCTCTGCCGCCGGTAGTGGGCACATGTATTGTCAAAAGCGTTGTAAGCGCGTTTTTAAGGCTCTCCTCGCGCAACATACGCATATAGTCGCCCTCAGGAGACTGCGCGGATTTCACTGACAAATCCGGGTCGTTGTCCTCACGCGCCAGCAATGCCTCCGGCAGCACCAGCAAATCAGCCCCTTGTTCCGCCGCTTTTGTCATCATCTCCACGCAGGTTAATGCGTTTTCCCGCCAGTGCGGCGCGACGGCGAACTGCCCAACAGCAATTTTCATCGTTGCCCCCGTGCTTTTTTAATGAGTATATCCGTGATAGCCAGACCCTGCGCAGCGGCGGTAGACTTTAGCTTCTGAACTTTCTGCTAATGGATTTTAACGTGGCGAATATTTTACTGGCAGTATTTATTGGCGGCGGTACGGGCAGCGTTTTACGCTGGTGGTTGAGCCTGCGGCTGAATCCTCTGCATCATGCTATTCCGCTTGGCACGTTGACCGCTAACCTGGCTGGCGCGTTTATTATCGGGGCGGGGCTGGCCTGGTTTAATCGCATGACGCATATCGATCCCATGTGGAAGCTGCTTATCACCACCGGCTTTTGCGGCGGCCTGACAACGTTTTCAACGTTCTCGGCTGAAGTGGTTTTTTTATTGCAGGAAGGACGGTTGGGCTGGGCTGCGTTAAACGTGGCGATTAACCTGGCGGGCTCGTTTATTATGACAGCGCTCGCATTCTGGATCTTTTCCGCCGCCAGCGCTCATTAAGGTTCATTTCTTAATCCAGCCTTAATCTTTCTCTGCCACCATGGGGCATCTTCCTGCTGAGGTGTCGCCATGAAAGAGAATCTGCAAAGTCTGGGGGCCATGCTGCTGAGCGCGCTGGTCGTCGCCGCCTTTTTAAAAACCTTTTTATTTTACTGAGCCTTGCCGAAAACAGACATAAAAAAACCCGCCAGTGGGCGGGTTTTGAAATTCTTGCTGACGCTTACAGAGCGATTACGTTAGCAGCAGAAGGGCCTTTGGCACCGTTAGTGATTTCGAACTCAACGCGCTGACCTTCAGCCAGAGTTTTGAAACCATTGCTCTGGATTGCAGAGAAGTGTACGAACACGTCTTTGCTGCCATCTTCCGGAGTGATGAAACCAAAGCCTTTGGATTCATTAAACCACTTAACGTTACCTTTAATCTTAGACATCAAAATTACCTTTACATGAAAAAACGACACAAATGCTGTGTCGGGTATCAGTACATCAATTGTGATGGCTTTTGTCCAGTCGAACTTTGCTAAAAAGTGATAAAAGTCGCCAACTTTTTTTCCGTCTCGCTATTAACCCTTGTTTTTGAAGGGATAAAGATAGAGTGGGAAATCAGATTTTTTTAGGTTACTGAAACGTAAGCCGCAACCAGGCAAAGTAGACGTTGCCGTTATTGTAAGTGCCGGGAATATAGGTCATCTGGAACGTGGCCGGTCCGTAGCCTATCGAGGCCAGCGGCAACGCTAACGGAACCGGTATATAATTCCAGTTTTCACGCATCGTTACGCCTACCGTATAGCCAAGACCAAGCCGGAACTTCTCGTCAGGCAGCGGTCGCCAGGTTGCCTCCCAGCCGTAGCCCGCGATGGGTTCCCAGTCATTGAACGAGTCTTTGAACGCCATGGCGTACAAACCATGCCAGTTGCCTTTTTCGTCCCAACGCGCCTGGCCGAATCCCGCCCCCCACGGGCGTTCGTTATACCTGTCGGTTTTCTCTTTGTCATAAGCGAAGCGCGCGTGCCAGGTGATAAGCGGCAGGTAGCCGTCATATTGCGCAGGCTCATTCCATGTTTGCGCAATATTCTTTTTAAGCGTCGTCAGGGGTTTAACCGGGCGTTTAATTTCCGCTGCGCTGGGGCCAGCAATAAGAAACAGAGCAGTGAGCAGAAAGGTAAACGCTATTTTCATCAATTCAGTTCTAACTTATAAAAAAATAATTTAAAGCATTCTGGCAGCCGCTATCTTAATAAAAGCTTAACGACCGCCCTCTGTAGCGAAATTCACATAAAACGCTTATTGCTGCTTTGGTCATTATGGTAGAAGAAATCGCTTTTTACGGAGCGGTACAAGCGAACAACCCTGGGTAGCCGAAAGTTAAGCGCGTAACGATCGCCGTGAATAGTAGCCGCGCCGCCGCCCCCACACGCAATGCGCATCGCTCCCATGACTAAGGGAAAATCACAGCGGCTAAGGGCGATAAAAGCCAGCCGGATACCGCGCATTCTTGTCTCTGCGCCTTTACAGCCTCTCGATAGCCTGAGCGGGCGCCATTTACGCCATCTTGCCGCTGCCCTGCGCTAGAGCGCCGGTCATGATGAAAAGCGCCTGTAGGCGCTTTTTGTGTTTAAATAAGTAGTAATAATTAAATGCTTTTACTTATTGAGATAAAGAATGTTCAGGATGCGAAACCTGGCCCTGTGCGGGCTGTTACTGTCAGGATGGCACATTGCTCAGGCTGCGGATGAAAAACCGTTAGCGGCGCAAAAATATCAGGATTTTGATCGCTACGTGCTGGCGCTTTCGTGGCAAACCGGGTTTTGTCAGAGCATGCACGACCGTAAACGGGATGAGCCTCAGGAATGCAGCACGCAGAAAGAGCAGGACGATAAGCGCGCTTATCTGACGGCGCACGGCCTGTGGCCGGGGCTACCGAAATCTATCGCCGCCCGGGGCGTGGATGAACGCCGCTGGATGCGCTTTGGCTGCGCCACGCGCCCCATACCCAATATGCCGATGGCAAGCCCGGCGAGGAAATGCGCCGCCGCGGAAACGGGTCTGTCTCTGGAATCCGCCGCGCGCCTGAGCGAAGTGATGCCTGGCGCAGGCGGCGACTCTTGCCTGGAACGCTATGAGTACGCCAAACACGGCGTCTGCTTCGGCTTTGACCCGGATGCCTACTTCGGCACCCTGGTGCGCCTGAACAGCGAAATTAAACAAAGTTCGCTCGGCGCCTTTCTGGCGGCGCACTATGGCGAAACTATCCGCCGGGCGGATTTCGATAACGCGCTGGCGAAAGCCTATGGCAACGGCAGCGTCAAAGCGGTGAAACTCACCTGCAACGGCAATCCTGCTTACCTGACTGAAATGCAGGTTTCCCTCAACGCAGCGAACATCAACGCGCCGCTTTCGCCCGCTTCTTTTGCGCCGCAGCCGCACCCAGGCAACTGCGGCAAGCAGTTTGTACTGGACGAAGCAGGCTATTAAGAAAGCCTCACGCCTTTAAGGCGCGATGGCGGGTGGCGCTGCGCTTCCCGCCCTGTTTTTGACCCGCCTGCTTTTACTCTCCGTTCGCCTCGCGCCATGCTTTTACCATTGCGGGCGTGATCTCTTTTTTATAACAGAGCGGCGATTCACCGCCTGCCCGGCTCCAGGCGCTACGACCGCCGCAGCTGCGGCCGTTGCGCATGGTGTTATAAGGGCAAGGACAGTTGCCGGAGTACTCCGCTATCGACGCCTCAATCATCCGGGCTTTCACCTGCTCGTCGCTCAGCCGCGCCTGCGCGGGCAGCGCCCACAGCGCGGCGGCGGTGAGACATGCCGCCGCCACCACAGTTATACGCATACAATATCCTTATCCAGCTTCAGATGAGAGACGGCGCAACGCCGCCTCCCTTTTCTGAATGAGGTAAATGTTACCCGGCCACCGCCATGCCGGTGGTCATATGCAGCCCGTAAAAGAGCGCCCGGCCCACGACTTCTCCTGCAAGAACCAGAACCAGCCCCAGGCAGAGCAAGGATGGCCGGGGCTCCCGGTTACGGATAAGCGGCGCAATCCAGCAGCCCAGACCGACCGCCAGTAACCCCAGCCGCCCCACCTGCATCAGCCCATAGTCAGGAATAAGCGCGCTCGCCTGCTGCACAGAGCTGTGGATATCGGCAAGCGTCAGGCTTTGCAGCACGATCACCGCTACGCATAACAGTAACGCCGCCACGCTTATCTGCGCAAAACGCGCCGTGCTGAAGCGCACCCGGGCAAGTCGCAGCACCAGCGCGCCGAGTAGCGGCCCGCCCAGCAACACGGTGAGGAAAAACCCTGCCGTCGTATAGCCATTGCGCCAGGTCGGCACGGTATCAATCTGGTAAACGCGGCTCATCATCCAGACAAACGCCAGCCCCAGCGCCATGCTGATAACGAGCCACGCTTTGCCGAGCGCGACCGGCATTTTGTCGAAAAACGCCGCCAGCCACCAGAGCCCGCCCACCGCGAAGAAGAGCGAGCCGCTGGCGATTTCGTTACTGAGCGCCGAGGCCCCCACGCGGTTGAGCGAATTAAACATCCGCAGCGGCGACCCCAGATGCATCACCGAGGCGAGAAAGCCCAGGCCCATCAACACCCAGAGCAGAAACATGGCGCGCACCAGTCGCGTTCTTGCCGGACGCTCATGCGCCACCGCGAACCAGCCAAGCCCGCTCACTATCAATCCGCCCGCCACGCACTGGCCGAGCACCGTAAACAGCACCAGCGGCCATTCATGCCATCCGTTGCCCATTTCACACCTCCTTCGGATTGGCCAGATAGCCCGTGGTATCACCACACGGACGGCTGCTGGCGTTGGGTTTAATCACAATATTCGGCTTCGTGAAATGCGCGCCGGGCAGCGGGGCGACGGCGGCAAGCGTGCCGTGCTTTTTGCGCAACTCGTCAACAGGGCCGAAATCCAGCGCCCGCAACGGGCAGGACTCCACGCAGATGGGTTTCTGCCCCTGCGCCACCCGCTCATGGCAGCCGTCGCATTTGGTCATATGCCCTTTTTGGGCGTTGTATTGCGGCGCGCCGTAGGGGCAAGCCATGTGACAGTAGCGGCAGCCGATACAGACCTCTTCATTCACCACCACGAAGCCATCGTCGCGCTTGTGCATCGCGCCGCTCGGGCAGACTTTAGTGCAGGCCGGGTCGGCGCAGTGGTTGCAGGAGACGGAGAGGTAATACGCGAACACGTTTTGATGCCAGACGCCGTTGTCCTCCTGCCAGTTACCGCCCGCATATTCATAAACGCGGCGGAAGCTGACCTCCGGCGTGAGATCTTTGTAATCCTTACACGCCAGCTCGCAGGTTTTGCAACCCGTGCAGCGGGCGGAATCAATAAAAAATCCATACTGGGTCGTCATGGGTTACTCCTTAAACCTTCTGCACCTGAACCAGGTTGCTGTGTGACGGGTTGCCTTTGGCGAGCGGCGAAGGACGCTGCGTCGTCAGCACATTAATGCACCCTGCACGATCGACTTTTTCCGAATCGGGGTCATACCAGGCGCCCTCGCCCAGCGCCACGACGCCCGGCAGAATACGCGGCGTGACCTTAACGTCGATACGCACCTCACCCCGGTCATTAAAAATACGCACCGTGTCGCCGTTAGCGATGCCGCGGGGTTTCGCATCAAGGGGATTGATCCACATCTCCTGGCGGCAGGCGGCCTTCAGCACGTCGACGTTGCCGTAGGTAGAGTGGGCGCGCGCTTTGTAATGAAAACCGGTCAGTTGCAGCGGGTATTTTTCCCTTAGCGGGTCGTCATGATGTTCAAAGCCTGGGCTGTAGACAGGCAGCGGATGGATAACATCCTCTTTCGCCAGCTCCCAGCTGCCGGCGATCTCCGCAAGCTGGCTGGAGTAGATCTCGATTTTGCCGGAAGGCGTGGTCAGCGGGTTGGCCTGCGGGTTATCGCGGAACGCTTTATACGCCACATAGTGGCCGTCCGGGTCGCGTTTTTTGAAGATGCCCTGCTGGCGGAAGGTGTCGAAATCAGGCAGTTCCGGGATAGCCTTGCGGGATTGCTCATACAGATGCCGCAGCCAGCCTTCCTGCGTGCGCCCCTCGGTGAAGCGCTGCTCTACGCCCATACGCTTCGCGATTTCGCGGGTCATTTCATAGATGGTTTTGCATTCAAAGCGCGGTTTGATGGCCTGGTCAGCGAAAATCACGTAATCCATGTTGCCGCAGGAGGCGTCAAGGGCGAAATCCATCTGCTCGGAGGCGGTGCAGTCCGGCAGCAGCAGGTCGGCGTATTTCGCCGACGAGGTCATATGGTTATCGATAACCACAATCAACTCGCACTTCGTTTCGTCCTGCAAAATCTCATGGGTGCGGTTTATCTGGGAGTGCTGGTTGATAAGACAGTTGCCGGCGTAGTTCCAGATCATTTTAATCGGCACATCCAGCTTCGCTTTGCCGCGCACGCCGTCGCGCAGGGCGGTCATCTCCTCGCCGCGCTCGATGGCGTCCGTCCACATAAACATCGAGATGCTGGTTTGCACCGGGTTGTCCAGCGTCGGCATGCGCTCAAAAGGCATAGCGTAAGCGCCTTCGCGCGCGCCGCTGTTGCCGCCGTTAATACCGACGTTGCCGGTAAGGATGGGCAGCATAGCGATAGCGCGGGAAACCAGCTCGCCGTTGGAATGGCGCTGCGGCCCCCAGCCCTGGGCAATAAACGCGGGCTTCGCGCCGGCTATCTCCCGGGCGAGCTTCACGATGCGATCCACCGGAATGCCGGTAATGCGCGAGGCCCACTCGGGCGTTTTCGCTACGCCGTCATCGCCTTGGCCCAAAATATAGGCTTTGTAATGAGCGTTCGCCGGCGCGTCGGCGGGCAGGGTTTTTTCGTCGTACCCGACGCAGTAGTTATCAAGAAACGCCTGGTCGACCAGATTTTCGGTAATCATCACCCAGGCGAGAGCGGAAACGAGCGCGGCGTCAGTACCCGGGCGAATAGGTATCCACTCATCCTCACGCCCGGCGCCGGTGTCGGTGTAGCGCGGATCGATGATAATCATTCGGGCGTTGGATTTTTCACGCGCCTGTTCGAGGTAATAGGTGACGCCGCCGCCGCTCATGCGCGTTTCGCCGGGGTTATTGCCAAAGAGCACCACCAGCTGGCTGTTTTCAATATCAGACGGGCTGTTGCCTTCCGCCCAGCCGCCGTAGGTGTAGTTCAACCCGGCGGCAATCTGCGCGGTGGAGTAATCGCCATAGTGGTTGAGGTAGCCGCCGCAGCAGTTCATCAAACGGGCAATCAGCGTTTTGCCAGGCGGCCAGGAGCGGGTCATGGTGCCGCCGAGCGTGCCGGTGCCGTAGTTCAGGTAAATAGACTCGTTACCATACGTTTTAATAATGCGCTGCATTTCTCCGGCAAGGGTGTCAAACGCCTCTTCCCAACTGATGCGGACAAATTTTCCCTCGCCGCGCTTGCCCACGCGCTTCATCGGATACTTCAGGCGATCGGGGTTGTAGACCCGGCGGCGCATAGAACGCCCGCGCAGGCAGGCGCGAACCTGGTGCAGCGCTTCGTAGTTATCGTCGCCCGTATTGTCCGTTTCGACGTAACGGATTTCGCCATCAACAACATGCATGCGCAGCGGGCAACGGCTACCGCAGTTAACCGTACAGGCGCTCCAGACGATGCGTTCGGGTGAATCAGAAAGGGCGCCGGTAACCGCCGCCGCCGCGCTTTTCAAGCCAAATGGCAGCGAAAGCCCGCCTGCTGCCAGCGCCAGGCCGCCAATGGCGGTGTTTTTTACTAAAGTCCGACGGCTGATCCCGCCGTAGTGTTCTTCATCAGACATGATGTGCTCCACTGCAATCAAAACCAAAAAACTATCCCTTGAAAGGGATTATTGAGTGCACGCAGTGTCGCGGAATAAAAAGCGGCTGGTCTTAATATCAGTCAATAAAGGCGGGGCAACAGGCTTTAATTCTTTAGAGGTAGATCAAATTAAACGTAAATAAGTAGTTTCAGCAAAAAATAGATTAAAAAGGCATTAATTTCTCAGGGGAACGATTTAAGCGGGATGGCCGCCAGTTTACAAAGACGATCGGTGAAAATAAAAGCGCGGCGGCCCGTGGGCCGTCGCGAAATACATGGCGTGTTAACGCAGCTTATAAACCCGCGCTTCCCAGGCGCGCAGCCGGTATCCCTCCTCCCATTCGCTTAAGTTAGCCAGTACGCACTCGGCGCCCTCAAGCGACAGCGCCGTTTCATCCCAGCTCGCCGATTTGCCGGACAGATTGCACAACACCACAAATCGCTCGTCGCCGTAGAGGCGGCTGTAGGCATAGATCTGTTCGTGGTCGTCGAGCAGCAGATCGTAGCGGCCATAAACCAGCGCTTTCTCACGCTTGCGCAGATGGATCATCTGGCGATAAAAGTTAAGCACCGACTGCGGGTCATGCAGCTGGTTTTCCACGTTTATCATCTCAAAGTTCGGGTTAACTTTAAGCCACGGCTCATGGGTGCTGAAGCCTGCATAAGGCGAACTGTCCCACTGCATCGGCGTGCGGGAGTTATCCCGCCCGGTGCGGGTGAGGAACTCGATAATTTCCGCTTCGCTCATGCCCATTCGCTGAAGGTCTTTGGCTTTGTTCTTCGCTGAGACATCGTCGAAATCCGCAAGGCTTGCAAAGCGGGTATTGGTCATGCCGATCTCCTGCCCCTGGTAGATGAAAGGGGTGCCCTGCATCAGGAAATACATCGCCGCGATACAGGTAGCGCTTTCGCGCCAGTGGTGTTCGGTGTCGCCCCAGCGCGAAGCAATACGCGTAACGTCATGGTTTTCCACGTAAAGCGCGTTCCAGCCTTTGCCTTCCAGCGCCTCCTGCCAGCTGGTGAAGATTTTTTTCAGTACCGCGGGCGTAGGCCGCAGCCCCGCCTGGGGTTCCCACAGGCGCACATGTTCAAACTGAAACACCATGTTGAGCCGCCCGCGGTTTTCACCTACCCACTCTTCGGCGTGGCTGGCGTCAAGCCCGTTCATTTCGCCGACGGTGACGATGTCATAGTGGTTGAAGACGTTGCCGCAAATATCATCCACGTAGTCGAGCAGGCCATCATAGTTAAGATGGCTTACCATCGAGGGCGCATAAGGCAAGTTTTCCGGGTTCGGCACGTCGGCAAGCGTCGGCTCTTTTTTCAGGTGCGAAATGGCGTCGATGCGAAAACCGTCGATGCCTTTGTCGAGCCACCAGCGCATCATGTCGTAGACCGCCGTGCGCATCTCGTGGTTTTCCCAGTTGAGATCGGGCTGTTTACGGCTAAAGAGATGCATGAAATATTGCCCGGTCGTGTCGTCATGCTCCCAGGCGGAGCCGCTGAAAATAGACTCCCAGTTATTCGGCTCAGCGGCGTTTTTACCGTCGCGCCAGATATACCAGTCGCGCTTCGGGCTGGTTTTGGAGGCGCGTGACTCCAGAAACCACGGGTGTTCGTCGGAGGTGTGGTTCACCACCAGGTCAAGGATAAGCCGCATGCCGCGCGCGTGCGTCTCCTCCAGCAGACGGTCGAAATCCTCCATGGTGCCGAACTCGTCCATAATGGCCTGGTAATCGCTGATGTCGTAGCCGTTATCATCGTTCGGCGAGCGGTACATCGGGCAGATCCAGATAAGATCGATGCCGAGGTCTTTCAGATAATCGAGCTTTTCGGTCACGCCGTTTAAATCGCCGATGCCGTCGCCGTTGCTGTCCTTAAAACTGCGCGGATAGACCTGGTAAGCCACCGCCTCTTTCCACCAGCGCTCGCGCACCGGGGTAATTGCCTCACCCATTAAACCTCCCCTTTACGAATAAGCAGCGCAAAAGATTCATACGGCTGTAGCTCCAGGCTTACGGCGAGCTGGTCACGGGGCGCGTAGTTGCTGATTAAACAATCGCCGTGCCAGTTCTGCATCTGCTCCGGGATGGGCAGCGTAAGGTGGTTGCCGAAAAAGTTATTGATGACCAGAAGCAGGTCGCCTTCATAGCGGCGCACCCAGGCAAACACCTCGGGATGGTCGGCAAAAAGCATCTGATAATCGCCATAGACCAGAATCGGGTGCTGTTTGCGCAGCGCCACCAGCTTCTGATAATGCCAGAGAACAGAGTCCGGTTCGCTGAGCGCCTGGGCTACGTTGATGGTTTGATAATTGGGGTTAACGCCAAGCCACGGCGTGCCGGTGGTGAAGCCCGCGTTGGGGCTGTTGTCCCATTGCATCGGCGTGCGGGCGTTATCCCGTCCGTTGGCGTAAATACCGGTCATCATTTCATCATGGGACACGCCGCTTTCTGTACGTTCGCGATAGAAATTGAGGCTTTCGATGTCGCGGTACTCCTCAAGGGTTGAGAAGCGCACGTTCGTCATGCCTATCTCTTCGCCCTGATAGATATAGGGGGTGCCCTTCAGGCAGTGCAGCGCGGTGGCGAGCATTTTGGCGGAGACTTCGCGGTATTCGCCGTCGTCGCCAAATTTCGACACCGCGCGGGGCAGGTCGTGGTTGCTCCAGAAGAGCGAGTTCCAGCCGCGCCCGGCAAGCGCCGTCTGCCAGGTATCAATGCTCTGCTTGAAGCGGGAAAGCTCAAACGGTCGGCTGCGCCATTTGCCATGTTTCTCATCCCACGTCTGCTTGATATGGTCGAACTGAAAGACCATGGAAAGCTCTTCGCGCGCCGGGTCGCTGTAAAGCAGCGCGTCTTCCGGCGTGGCGCTCCAGGTTTCGCCCACGGTCAGTGACCCGCGCGGCCCGTAGGTAGCGTGGTTCATCTGGCGAATAAACAGGTGCAGGTTTTTGCCGTTGGCCATGATTTGCTTGTCGACCTCTTTGCCGATGAGATCGATAACATCCATGCGAAAACCGCCGATGCCGCGATCCAGCCAGCGGTTCATCATGGCGTGCACTTCTTCATGCACGCGCGGGTTGTCCCAGTTGAGATCTGGCTGGCGCACGGAAAACTGATGCAGGAAATATTCGCCGCTCGCCTCGTCATATTGCCAGCCGCTGCCGCCGAAATAGGAGCGGAAATCGTTCGGCGGGCCGCCATCCGGCGCGGGTTTGCGCCAGATATAGTAATCGCGGTAAGGGTTATCTTTGCCTTTTTTCGCCTCGATAAACCACGGATGCTCGTCTGAGGTGTGGTTGACGACAAGGTCCATCAGAATATGGATATTGCGCCCTTTCGCCTCATCGATCAGCGTTTGCATCTCTTCCAGCGTGCCGAACTCTTCGGCGATATCGTCATAGTCGGAGATGTCATAGCCGTTATCGTCCATCGGCGATTTATAAACCGGTGAAAGCCAGATAAGGTTAATGCCAAGCTGCTGTAAGTAGTCGAGTTTGCTGATGATGCCAGCCAGGTCGCCCACGCCGTCGCCGTTGGCGTCCATAAAGCTGCGCGGGTAGATCTGGTAGACCACCGCGTTGTGCCACCATTTCTTGTCGATTGCTTTCATCACGCTCCCTTCAGTCAGTGCCGTTGTTGCGGGATCTTCAGCCGGGGAAATGCCTCGCCCGAGTTATCAAACAGATAGCAGTGTTCTGGTGAAAGCCTTAGCCCTATGTGCTGTTCGGGCTGCACTTCCAGCCTTTCAGTATGGCGCATCACCAGCGGTTCTGCGCCATAGCCGCCATTAACGTATAAAAGCGTCTCGTTGCCCATGTGTTCGACGAACAATACCTCCCCTTCCACATCGGCCTGCGCCAGGTCCATCCTCTCCAGATGCTCCGGGCGGATCCCCACGCGCACTGCTTCGCCCTCCCCCGCCCGGCGGGCGTCCACTGGCAACCGGATGCGCTGACGGTTCTCCAGCTCCACCTCGCACTCATGCTCGCTGCGGCTTAACAACTTGCCATGTATGAGGTTCATTTTGGGCGACCCGATAAACTGCGCGACGAAAATGTTTTGCGGCGCGTCGTAAAGCTCAAGCGGCGTGCCGACCTGCTCGATTCGCCCCTGGTTTAACACCACAATGCGATCGGCCAGGGTCATCGCTTCAACCTGGTCATGGGTAACATACAGAATGGTGGCGTGGATGCGCTTGTGCAGCGCCGCTATCTCCATGCGCATTTGCACGCGCAACGAGGCGTCGAGGTTTGAGAGCGGCTCGTCGAAGAGAAACAGGCTCGGCTCACGCACGATCGCCCGCCCTATCGCCACCCGCTGGCGCTGGCCGCCGGAGAGATCTTTCGGCCGCCGGTCCAGCAAATGCTCCAGTTGCAGAATGCGCGCGCTCTCCTGCACCCGTTCGTCTATCTCTTTTGGCGACAGCTTCGCCATCTCCAGCGCGAAAGCCATATTCTGGTAGACCGTCATGTGCGGGTAGAGCGCGTAAGACTGAAAGACCATGCCGATGCCGCGTTCGGAGGGCGAATCGTCGTTCACCCGCGCATTGTCGATAAACATATCGCCGTCGGTTATCTCCTCAAGCCCCGCCACCAGACGCAGCAGCGTTGATTTGCCGCAGCCCGACGGCCCGACCACCACCACGAATTCGCCGCTGTTGATCTGCAAATCGAGCGGTTTGATGACTTCCGCATGAGAGCCGTAGCGTTTCTGGATCTTCTCTAAGCGTAATTGCGCCATGGTTTACCCCTTAATCGCGCCGCTGGTCAGGCCGCTGACGATGCGTTTCTGGAAAATAAGCACCAGAATGATGATGGGCAGCGTCACCACCACCGACGCCGCCATAATGCTGCCCCACGGCAGCTCAAAGCTTGATGCGCCGCTGAACAGGCTGATGGCGACGGGCACGGTGCGCTTGTCGCCGGAGATAATAAACGTCAGCGCGAACATAAATTCGTTCCATGCGCCGATAAACGCCAGCAGGCCGGTTGTCACCAGCGCCGGCGCCAGAATGGGCGCAAAAACGCGGCGGATAATGGTGCCGGTTTTCGCGCCGTCGACGATAGCCGCCTCCTCCAGCTCTACCGGAATCGACTTCATAAAGGTGGTTAACACCCAGACGGTAAAAGGCAGCGAAAAGGTGGTGTAGGAGAGCACCAGCGCGCCGAGCGAGTCATACAGCCCGAGAAAACGCACCAGCTCAAACATGCCGGTCAGCACCGCCACCTGCGGGAACATCGACACGCAGAGAATGGTAAACAGCAGCACTTTGCGCCCGCGAAACGGCACGCGGGCCAGCGCAAACGACGCGGTGACGGAAACCAGCAGGCAAAGCCCCACGGTCACTGTCGCCACCAGCACGGAGTTAAACAGGCTTCGGGCAATGCCGTTATCCACCAGCGCCACCACATAGTTATCCCAGTGCCAGCCGGTGGGCAGGTATGAGGGCAGGAAAAGCTCCTGGCCGGTGCGCAGCGAAGTCAGGATGGCGTAATAAAACGGGAAAACGCAGAACAGGCAGGCCAGAAGCGCGCCGAAGAAGATAAGCAGCTTAAACGCCGCTTTGCGTTGCCAGCGGGTGGTTTTCATCAGCGCTTCTCCTTCTCGTTAAGTCGTGATACGCGGATAAAACAGGCGGCAATGCCCGCCACCATCATAAAGACCAGCACTGAAGCCGCCGAACCGACGCCCATATCCTGGTAAGAGACAATCTGCTCGCGGGCGTAGCCGGAAATCGACATCGTCGCCTCGCTGTTAGAGGTCAGCACGTAGATAAGGTCGAAGACGCGCATGGCGTCCATTACGCGAAAAATCAGCGCCACCACCAGCGCAGGCATAATGAGCGGCAGCGTGATGCGCTTAAAGCGCTGCCAGGGGCTGGCGCCGTCTACTTTCGCCGCCTCGTACAGGTCGGCCGGAATAAGCTGAAGCGCCGCAAGCAGCATCAGCGCCATAAATGGCGTGGTTTTCCAGACGTCGGCTATGACCACCGCCCACATCGAAAGCGAAGGCTCGGCTATCCAGGCAAGATGCGAAGGCAGGCCGATGGAACCCAACAGATCGTTTACCACGCCGTACTGATCGTGGAACATCCAGCCCCACATTTTGGCGCTGACGATGGTCGGGATAGCCCAGGGCACCAGAATGGCGGTACGCACCAGCCCCTGGCCGCGAAATTTTTCGTTCATTAGCAGCGCCAGCAGCATGCCGAGCAGCAGCTCAAGCGCCACTGAGGTGAAGGTGAACCAGAGGGTGTTGCCCACCGCCTGCCACCAGAGCGGGTCGCTGAGTACGCCGATGGCCATGTCGTCGCGCATGGCATAGTAGTTAGCCAGGCCGACCATTTCATATTCGCCGGGGTTATCCAGCATGGCGTTGGTGAAGCTAAACCAGATAGTGCGAAAGAGCGGCCAGCCCGCCGCCAGCGCCAGCAACAGCAGCGCGGGCAACACAAGCCCCCACGCTATGCGTCGGCGGCGCTGGTGCCAGGTCAGCCTGCGGGCTGGCGCAGAAGCAGATCGCGTAAGGCTATCGGATTTCATAAGCGCTCCGTAGTCAGTAAAACAACGGCTTATCGTCAGGACATCTCTTTTTGTTCTCTTTGCGCAGGCGCGAGGGAAACCTGCGCCGTTTTGCGGGAAAGTGAACGCGCTTCCCCTCGCCCCGCCTTCTCCGCCGGGAGAAGGTAAGGCGAGGGGTTACAACGGAAAAGCGTTACCGCCAGCCGGCGCCTTTCACCCGGTTAAGCCGCCGCTCCAGATCCGCCGCCGCTTTCTTGCCATCTTCCTTGCCGTTCAGCACGCTGAAGGTGACGTTGAAAATGGCGTTAGAGACGCGCGGATACTGCGCTTTGGTGACCGTCGCCGGGCGCGGCGCAGCCTGGGCGAAGATATCGCGGAACAGGGTGAGCTGCGGCGCCATCTCCAGCACCTCTTTATCGTCATACAGCGCGATGCGGGTCGGCGCATGGCCGATGATTTTCAGACGCGTTTTTTGCGAATCGGCATCGGTTAAGATCTTCAGCAGCTCAATCGCCGCTTGTGGATTTTTGGTGTTGGCGTTTACCGACCACTGCCAGCCGCCAAGCGCCGTGGCGCTCTGTCCGCCTTCGCCTGCGGGCAGCGGCGCGACGCCGACTTTGCCCTTCAGCGGGCTGTCATCCGCCTGGGAAAGCTGCCAGACATACGGCCAGTTGCGCATAAAGAGCGCGTCGCCGTTCTGGAAGACGGTGCGCGATTCCTCCTCTTTGTAGCCAAGCACCCCTTTCGGCGAGATAGTGCCAATCCACCCTTTCGCCATATCGAACGCCCGGGCGGCCTTGTCGTTATTAACGGTCACGTTCCCTTTTTCATCTACGAAGGCGCCGCCGCCGTACGACTGCACCCACTCCAGCGCGTTACAGGTCAGCCCTTCATAAGATTTGCCCTGAAAGATATAGCCCCAGAAGTTTTTACGCCCCGCCTTGCGCTCTTCAGCCTGAATTTTGGTGGCGATGCGCGTCATCTCTTCCCAGGTTTTGGGCGGCTGCTCGTTATATTTCTCCAGTAAATCTTTGCGATAAAAGAGCACGCCGGTGTCGATGTAGTTAGGGATCGCTTTCAGGCGGCCGTTAACCGTGTCGTTCTGCCACGGCCCTTCGAAAAACTGATCTTTCTGGCTGCCCATGGCGTCGGTGAGATCCAGGGTTTGCTTATCAAGCAGCCCCACCCAGATAGTGTCGGACTCAAACACATCCACCGCCTTTTCATCTTTGGCGGCGAAAAGCTGTTGCAGCAGCGCCAGCTTCTCATCCGAAGCGGCAGGGAATTCAATAAATTCGAGCTGGTTGCCGGTCTGTTTTTCAAACCGTTCTTTGATGTACTGGCAATATTGTTTGCCGCCGGGCGAAACAGGACATTCCATGCGCAGGGTATCGGCAAAAGCGAAATGGCTGGTTCCCGCCAGCGCCACGGTTATGAGACTTAACGTCAGCTTTTTCATCATTTCCTCTTATGAGCTGTAGTCAGACAGAGGTGGCGTTGCGCCGCCGTAATCGGAAAGGTGTACAGAAAATCACCTAAGAAAAAGCTAGTTAATGAAAGCATTAAGCGGCAAACATCATGAATATTCGCAGCTTAAAAGCTGGATATGGCCGACATTTTTGCGCAATTCACTAAAAAAAGGCGCGCAAAAGCTGTGAGATGAACTAAAGCCGAAACTCCGCGGCAAGCGTTCCGGCAGGCTGGCTTTTTGCGGCTAAAATTTACCCTTTGCGGCAGATGAAAGGCTGTAAAGCGGAGTTTGACGTCTGTCGCAAAATGTTAATAAACATGTCGAGGGTTATTTACAGCCCCTTCCATGTTACCGATATCATGTTACCGGTATCAGAGAAGGCAAGGCGCCTGCACCCGGCCTCTCTACTCTACTTCTGAGGAAAATATAAAGATGACGGAAACAACGGCTGTTTACGGAGCGGGCACGCTGCTCGGCATTGCCGCCGCCGCAGTGCTCTTGCTGCTGGTGCTTATCATGCGCTTTAAAGTGCATGCGTTCCTGGCGCTGACGCTGGTCAGCATCGTGGTGGCGCTGGTCACCCGCGTGCCTTTCGACAAAATCGTGCCCACTATCCTGACGGGCTTTGGCAGCACGCTGGCGGGCGTGGCGCTGCTGGTAGGCCTTGGCGCTATGATTGGCCGCCTGCTGGAAGTTTCCGGCGGCGCTAAAGTGCTGGCCGATACGCTTATCAATAAATTCGGCGCTCACCGCGCGCCGTTCGCGCTGGGCGTCGCCTCGCTGCTGTTTGGCTTCCCCATTTTCTTCGACGCCGGTCTGGTGGTGATGCTGCCGATTATCTTCAGCGTAGCGAAACAGTTTGGCGGCTCGACGCTGAAATACGCTTTCCCGGCAGCGGGCGCGTTTGCGGTAATGCATGCGCTGGTGCCGCCGCATCCTGGCCCGGTCGCGGCAAGTGAGCTGCTCGGCGCGAATATTGGCCTGCTGGTGATCCTCGGGCTGATTATCGCGCTGCCGACCTGGTATTTTGGCGGTTATCTGTTTGGCCTCTACGCCGGTAAAAAATTTGATGTGAAGCTGCCGACGTCGTTTCTTGGCGAAGTGGAGCGCGACACGAACCATCGCCCGCCCTCCTTCGGCATGGTGCTGGCTATTCTGCTGCTGCCGCTGGTGCTGATTTTCCTTGATACCGGCCTGAACACCGCGAAAGTGCTCGGCTGGGTAAGCGCTGATAACACGGTTGTTAATTTCCTGCGCATGCTCGGCAAAACCCCGGTAGCGCTGCTTATCACCGTTTTCTTCGCGCTGATGGTCTTTAGCCGCGATCATAGCCGTCAGCATCTGGAAAAAATTTGCGACGGCGCGCTCGGCCCCATCTGCGGCATTATTCTCGTCACCGGCGCAGGCGGCATGTTTGGCGGCGTACTGCGCGCAAGCGGCATCGGCGACGCGCTGGCGGGCGTGCTGTCCGATACCGGCATGCCGGTTATTCTCGCCGCGTTTGTCATCTCTACCGCGCTTCGCGTGGCGCAGGGCTCTGCAACAGTCGCGCTGACCACGACCGCCGCGCTGGTGGCCCCGATGGTGCAGGCAACGCCAGGCTTAAGCCAGTTTGACCTGTGCTTTATTGTTATCGCCATCGCAGGCGGCGCTACGGTGCTCTCTCACGTAAACGACTCCGGTTTCTGGCTGGTAGGCCGTTTCCTTGAAATGGACGAGAAAACCACACTTAAGACCTGGACCGTGATGGAAACCCTGCTCGGCTCCATCGCCTTTATCCTGGCCGCCATCGGCAGCGTCCTGCTGTAAGGCGCGTTCTGTGATCTGAGTCACTTTAAACCGCGAGCGCGGCTCAGTATCATCAGCACAAGGAGACCCTCATCGTTTTGGCGGTGGGGGTTTTTCTTTGGACACTTTTTAGCGGGCTAACCGCCAGAATCATCGACATGGAGTAGATATGTCCCGACCTGCCATTATCATTAACGAGCTCGACGCCGAGCGTCTCGATATGCTGCTTGAGCAGCCGGCGTTTGCCAGCCTGCCCGTTGCGCAGGCGCTGAATGATGAACTTGATCGCGCGCAGATGTGCCGCCCACAGGCGCTGCCCGCCGATGTGGTCAGCATGAACAGCCAGGTAAAATTCCGTGATTTAACCAGCGGCGAGGTTTATCTGCGCACCCTTGCTTACCCGGCGCAGATAACCGACAGCGCCGCGCAGCTCTCCGTTATGGCCCCGGTGGGCGCGGCATTGCTGGGGCTTCGCGTAGGCGATGCCATTCGCTGGCCGTTGCCGGACGGCAGCGAAACCCACATCGAAGTGCTTGAACTGCTCTACCAGCCTGAAGCCGCAGGCGAGTATCACCGCTAAGCCTGTTCAGAGGATGCCCCGCATCCTCTTTCCGTTTTCCACGTTGTCTCTCCCTTTCGCAGCTCGCTGCCCGCGCGTTTTCTCTTACAGCAGATAAAAAAACGCCGCTGGCGATGCAGCGGCGTGGCGCTTATGGCTGAACCGGATTGAGCGGCTCCAGCGGCGTATTGCTGAGCGCGGTGGCGCGTTCGCGTGCGGCCTCCGGCGTAGCGGCGCCCGGCACGAGAATGACCTTGCGGCACTCCTCCTCCCGCTTCTCGAAGATCTTGTACCCGCGGGCGGCATCTTCCAGCGGCATATAGTGCGTGACGATTTCTTCCGGCGTCAGCAGCCCCTGTTCAATCAGCGGCAGCAGCTCCGGCAGCCAGGCGTGAACGTGGGTCTGGCCCATTTTGAACGTCAGGCCTTTATCGAAGGCGTCGCCGAACATAAAGCCGTGGATAAAGCCCGCGTAAACCCCCGGCACGCTCACCACGCCGCCGCGACGCACGGCCGCGATACACTGGCGCAGCGCTTTGCCGCTGCTGCCCTCAATTTTCAGGTTGCTGAGCACGGTTTCCGTCAGGCTGCCTTTCGCTTCAAACCCTACGGCGTCGATTACCGCATCCACGCCGCGGTTGCCTGGGGTGTTTTCGATGATGAACGCTGCCGGGTCGTCGTTGTCGTCAAAGTTGATCGGAATAGCGCCGTAGCGCTGTTGGGCGAATGCCAGCCGGTAGTCATTGTGGTCGACGATAAAGATCTGCTCGGCGCCCAGCAAGCGGGCGCAAGCGGCGCTCAACAGCCCTACCGGGCCTGCGCCGTAGATGGCGACGCGGGAGCCTTGTTTCACATCCGCATTTTTCACCGCCTGCCACGCAGTAGGCAGAATGTCAGAGAGAAAAAGCGCTTTGTCGTCCGAAAGCACCGGCGGCACTTTGAACGGGCCGACGTTGCCTTTCGGCACCCGTACATATTCCGCCTGGCCGCCCGGCACGCCGCCATACAGGCCGCTATAGCCAAAGAGCGCCGCAGGGGAGGTTATCTCTTTCTTGTTAAGGATCGCCCCGCGCCCTGGGTTAGTGGTTTCACAGGCGGAATATTGTTGCAGCTTACAGAAAAAACAGTCGCCGCAGGCGATAACAAAAGGGATCACCACGCGGTCACCCTTGCGCAAATCTTTGACCTCCCGCCCGGTTTCCACCACTTCACCCATGAATTCATGACCGAAGATATCGCCATGGCTAACCTGGGGAATTTTGCCGCGATACAGGTGCAAATCGGAGCCGCAGATGGCGGTGGCGGTAATGCGTAAAATCACATCATCCTGCGCTTCGATGATGGGATCCGGGACGTTTTCAACCTTGACGTTGTGGGGACCATGGTACGTCAGCGCTTTCATGTCGACCTCCTGGCGGATAGATGAATGGTGTCGCAAGGCGATGATCGCCCGGCCGTTATTCAAGGTTAGACGGGATCGCCGCGCGCTTGCGCTATTGCGCTGGCATGGGGGAGGTTTGAGAGTAATCCTGGTGGAACGCGGCGGGACGGTTTGCCTGGCCTCGTTGCGAGGCGGGGAAAAGGTCAGGTTCGCGAACGTCGCCTGTGGCCTGCGCCGTTAACATCGCGAACTTAACCTTTTTCTTTGCCGCTACCGCCTGTTTCAGCAGCGCTTTTAGCGGGTTAGCTTTACGCCAGACGCGGATAACCCTGCGCGATATCATCGCCGGTAAACTGCGCGACCCAGCCTTCCGGGTTATCGAAAATACGGATGGCGGTGAAGTGCGGCTCGGAACCCATATCAAACCAGTGCGGCGTGCCCGCCGGCACGGAAATCAGGTCGTTTTTTTCACATAAAACCTGATAGACATGGCCATTAAGATGCAGGCAGAACAGCCCGGCGCCCTCGACAAAAAAGCGCACTTCATCTTCGCCATGGGTGTGCTCGTTTAAAAACTTTTCGCGCATCGCCGCTTTTTGCGGGTTGTCGGCGCGCATGCTGATGACATCCCAGCTCTGGTAGCCTTTTTCCGCGACCAGCCGGTCGATGGCGTGCTGATAAGCCTCAATCACCGTTTGCGCGTCCGGGTCGGCGCCCAGATCGCGGTCCGCCTGCCAGCGCTCGAATCGCACGCCCTGGGCGTTAAGCTTGTCGCGAATAGCGTCGGCGTCGCGGCTGTGGAACAGCGGCTCGCCCGCCGCTTTATCAGTGAAAATAGTCAGTGCGCTCATAAAGCAATCTGCTCCGGTTGGATCTCATCAAAACGGGAAACCTGACGATGGCGGCTTACAGGGTCCGCTTCGTCGCGAATTAACTGCACCGTTTGCCAGCCCGCTTCGCGCGCGGCGTCCAGCTCCTGGCGGATATCGGATAAAAACAGCAGCTGGCCCGGCGGCACCCCTGCCTGCTGCGCTATGTTGCGATAGGACTGGGTTTCCCGCTTCGCGCCGACGTGAGTGTCAAAATATCCGCTGAACAGCCCAGTAATATCACCTTCATCGCTGTAGCCAAATAACAGTTTCTGCGCGGCGACCGAACCCGAGGAATAAACATAGAGATCAATGCCCTGCGCTTTCCAGCGCCGTAATGCGGGCAGAACGTCCGGGTAAAGGTGGCCGGTAAAATCGCCGTTGAGGTAGCCGCCCTGCCAGATATGTCCCTGCAACGCCTTCAGCGCGGTGGATTTGCGATCCTCCGCCATAAAGCCGAGCAGCACCGTTATCAGCGCCTCTGGCGTCGCCTGCGGCTGCGAAATTTCCGCCCGCAAATCGTTCAGGATGGCGCTCACCGGCTCATCTTCAGCCCCTGCGCGGACAAAGTCAGCCAGCCGCTCGCGGGCGTAAGGAAACAGCATGTTATGCACGAAACGGATGTCGCTGGTGGTGCCTTCAATATCGGTGACAATGGCGCGGATCATCTTCTCTCCAGCAGCCTGCGCTGCATTTCGCATTCAAATAAAAATTCCAGCCCTTCAAGATGGCGCTTCGCCTCTTCAACGCTGCGTCCCCAGCAGGTTAGCCCATGGCCGCGCAATAAAAAGCCGTAGCGCAGCGGGTTATCGCGGCTGTAAGCCTCAATGCGCGCGGCCAGCGCGTCGATCTCCTGGCTGTTGTCAAAAATGGCGATGGGCAGCGTATCAAGATGCGTTGTCTGGCCGCTGAGCGATTTTTGCATTTCGTAACCGCTAAGACGCAGCTCATCACGCGTCTCGACGCGGGACAATACGGTCGCGTTAACCGTGTGAACATGCAGCACGGCGTTAGCTTCAGGAAAAAGGCGGTAAATAAGGGTATGCAGGCCGGTTTCCGCAGAGGGTTTACGTCCGGACGGCGCCTGGTTGGTGGCGATCTCCACTTGCAGGAAATCGGCGGTCGTCAGGCTGCCTTTATCTTTGCCGGATTCGCTGAGCCAGCACCAGCGAGCGTCTTCGCGCACCGACATATTGCCGCCGGTCGCGGGGGCCCAGCCTCTGGCGCCTATCCAGTGGCACGCCTCGACAAGCGCGGCCAGTTGCAGGTGTTGTGTCATAGCTTTCCTTGTGGCGTGGTGGCGGCAGGAATACTCTTATGATTTAGACGTCTAAGCGTCTTGATTGCCAAAGCTTAACATCGTGTTATAGTGGCGGCAACACAGGGTAAACAAAAACAGGCGTAAAAGGTCAATCAATAATGAGCATTAAGCCTTTGATTCCCGAGAGTAAACTGCCTTCTCTCGGCACCACGATATTCACGCAAATGAGCGCGCTCGCCCAGCAGCATAACGCGATTAACCTTTCTCAGGGTTTCCCCGATTTTGACGGTCCCCGCTATTTGCAGGAGCGGCTGGCTTATCACGTGGCGCAGGGCGCCAACCAGTACGCGCCGATGACCGGCGTGCAGCCGCTTCGCGAAGCGATAGCCGATAAAACCGCCGAGCTTTACGGCCACTCCCCGGACCCGGTAAGCGAAATCACCGTAACGGCGGGCGCAACCGAGGCGCTGTATGCCGCCATTACCGCGCTGGTGCGCCCGGGCGATGAAGTTATCTGTTTTGACCCGAGTTACGACAGCTACGCGCCGGCGGTGCAGCTTGCAGGCGGCGTGCTCAAACGCCAGGCGCTGCAACCGCCCCATTTTCGCGTCGACTGGGCCCATTTTCAGACGCTTTTAACCGACCGCACGCGGCTGGTCATCCTGAACACGCCGCACAACCCTTCCGCTACCGTCTGGCAAAAAGCGGATTTCGCCGCGCTGTGGCAGGCCATCGCGGAGCGCGAAATTTATGTGCTGAGCGATGAAGTGTATGAACACATCTGCTTTGCCAGCGAGGGCCACGCCAGCGTGCTGGCGCATCCGCAGCTGCGCGAGCGGGCTATCGCCGTCTCCTCTTTTGGCAAAACCTTTCACATGACCGGCTGGAAGGTAGGTTATTGCGTGGCGCCCGCGCCGATTAGCGCCGAACTGCGCAAGGTGCACCAGTATTTAACCTTTGCGGTAAATACCCCGGCGCAGCTGGCGATTGCCGATATGCTGCGCAGCGAACCGGCGCATTATCGCGAACTGCCAGCGTTTTACCGCGCCCGGCGCGACCGCTTTATCCAGGCGCTGGCGACCAGCCGCCTGGAGATCCTGCCCTGTGAAGGCACCTACTTCTTGCTGGCGGACTACAGCGCCATCTCCGATCTCGACGATGTCAGTTTTTGCCAGTGGTTAACCAGAGAGGTGGGCGTCGCGGCGATCCCGCTTTCGGTTTTCTGCGCCGACCCGTTCCCGCACAAGCTTATCCGTCTGTGCTTTGCCAAACAGGAAGCGACGCTTATCGCGGCGGCGAAAAAACTTTCTGCGCTTTAACCTTACCGCCCCGGCGGGTAGCCGGGGTCAGGCGTGCCGCGCTGCAAAATAGCCTTCGATATCGGCGATAAGCTGCATTACGGCGGGATTAGCCAGCGCAGCGCGGTTCCACGCCATGTAATACTCGACCTTCGGCAAGGGGAACGCGATATCCACGCGCTTAATGGGAAAAAGCGTTTTATAACGCTCGTAGACGGAAAGAGGCACAATCCCCACCAGCTCGCTTCTGCTTAACATCGCGAGAATCGACATGGCGGAATTGCTGCGAAACGCTATCCTGCGCTCCGGCAATGCCTCTTCGGTTTTGACATGAAAATCTTTTTGTCCCTTTCCGGTGCCCTGAAACAGGGTGAATTTTTCCTGCGCCAGCATGGCGGCGTCTGCTGTCTCTTTCAGACGCGGATGATCAACCGCGCAGACCACCACAGCCTCTTCGCTAACGCAAGGCTTACAAATAATAGAGTGGCTGAGAATAGGCGTCAGACCAATAATGACATCCGCTTTGCGATAAATAAGCAGATCTTCCGCCGTCTCATTTTTTAGCGCCGAATCGTAATGAATTAATTCATAATCGCTCTGCTGAAAGAACTTCGTCGCGAGAGTTGGGAAAAATTCGATGGCGAGCGACTGGGTGCAATAAATAACGAAATTTTTACGCAGCGGCGCGCCCTGCATAATGTTGATCGTCTGCTCAAGCTGATTAAGGTTATCTTCAAGGTAAATATGCAGGTTAGTGCCGACGGTAGTAGGCGTTATACCTTTGCCGGAGCGGATGAACAGCGGGTCGTTTAGCTGGTTGCGCAACCGCTGTAGCGACTGGCTGATGGCCGAGGGGGTGAGAAACAGGGCTTCAGCCGCCTTACTGACGCTGCGGTGTAAATAGATGCATTCGAAAATGACCAGCAAATTGAGGTCAAACTTTTTTAAATCCTGAAGATTAGCCATTGCCAGCTCCAGCAATTATAAAAGCGTTTCGCGCTTCGTTGCTTTCTCTTATGAGAATAGCTGAGTTTATAAAAAGTGCGCTGGCAATGACGACAAAGCGGTTGTTAACAATAAAACAAGCGCCTTATTTTCCCATCATGAGGTTAAGCTTTTCTTCATCAGGCAGCCCGACCACCTGTTGCAGCACATTATCGTCATTCATGTAGTAGATAGCGGGCGTGACGTTAGCACCCAGTTCATCCATCAGTTTCTGGTTCATATTCACCGCTTTCGCCTGCTCTGCGGGTACGGACGCTGGCAGCGCAGGCGCAGTTTTACCGCCGGACTGCTCATAGTCATGCCAGGCTTTCGCCGGATCTTTCGCCTTCAGAATGGCGGCGGCGTATGCCGGGCTTTCTGGCTTGATAACGCCAACTAAAATCGTGCGCAGTTCCACTTTGCCGGACTCCACCCACGGGCGCGCCTGTTGCCAGAACTGTCGGCAATAAGGGCAAAACGGGTCGGCGAAAACGTAAATTTTTCGCGGCGCGTCGGCTTTGCCGTCGCTTATCCATTTCGCTTTTTCCAGCCGCTGCCACATTTCACGACCGGCCGGCTCGTAAAGCTCTTTTTGAATCAGCTTTTCGCTCAGGTTGACCCCTTTATCATCGTAGAGATAACCCGAAATGGCATGCTTGCCGTCCGGCGTCACATAAATAGTCACCCCCATTTCCTGATACTTTCCCAGATAGCCAGTCATGCCGTTGGGGCCGGGAAAGCTTTTAATAATGGTGATGCCCTGTTTTTCAATCGCTTTAACCGGGGCGGGCCACTCCTGCGCGCTGGCGCAGAAAGGAAGTAGCGTAAGCAGCAACAGACGTTTCATACAGCGTTCCTTTATCCATTTCGTTATAGCGCATTGATAAGCCATTCCTGTCACAGCCATAGGCAGGAGCTTTCATCGCCCCGATTGCCCTTTCAAAAAGGGAGTGTTCTAATCGCTGGCGCTGCCGGTGCCTTTTGGCAGGCTCGCGTTGCGCTGAATACATTGCGGGGTTTACCGCTAAGAAGGCTGCCCTGCGGGCGGCTTTTTTATTATTCGCGTTTCGCTGAGTTAAAAGTCAGCACATCACGGGCGTTGGCCTGGTTAAGTTCACAAATCGGTTAGCGGTGGGTTGTTAGCTATCACTTATTGATTTGATAATGCAAACGCATTGGCACCAATCAATAAACTTCGATAACTTACACACATCGAAAACACGGAGGAAGTATAGATGTCCTTGATTAATACCAAAATCAAACCTTTCAAAAACATGGCGTTCAAAAACGGTGAATTCGTAGAAGTTACCGAGAAAGACACTGAAGGCCGCTGGAGCGTATTCTTCTTCTATCCGGCTGACTTTACCTTCGTTTGCCCGACTGAACTGGGCGACGTTGCAGACCATTACGAAGAATTGCAGAAGCTGGGCGTAGACGTTTACTCTGTTTCTACCGACACCCACTTCACCCACAAAGCATGGCACAGCAGCTCCGACACCATCGCTAAAATCAAATACGCGATGATCGGCGACCCGACTGGCGCCCTGACCCGTAACTTCGAAAACATGCGTGAAGACGAAGGCCTGGCTGACCGTGGCACCTTCATCGTTGACCCGCAGGGCATCATCCAGGCGATTGAAGTTACCGCTGAAGGCATCGGCCGCGACGCGTCTGACCTGCTGCGTAAAATCAAAGCAGCTCAGTACGTTGCAGCTCACCCAGGCGAAGTTTGCCCGGCTAAATGGAAAGAAGGCGAAGCGACTCTGGCTCCGTCCCTCGACCTGGTCGGCAAAATCTAATTTTCTTCGGCTTTCGCGTCATCGCTGCGTTGGCTTCAGGCTCGCGCCCCGGTCACTTACTTTAGTAAGCTTCCGGGGATCCATAAGCTTGCCGCCTTCCCGTAACGCGAAATACTGGGAAATTTACGTAATATCTCGGGTGCAGTTTTGCACCCGATTTTCATCCCGACACCATGATTCAAGTTGCATTCAGGCAGCCGTAACAAGGCAGCTTGCATGATGATGTTTTAAGCCCAGGAGATAAACATGCTCGACGCTAACATGAAAACCCAGCTCAAAGCTTATCTTGAGCGACTGACAAAACCTGTTGAGTTGATTGCCACGCTGGATGACAGCGCTAAATCGGCAGAAATCAAGGAACTGTTGGCTGAAATCGCGCAGCTGTCTGATAAAGTCTCTTTCAAAGAAGACAACACGCTTGCCGTGCGCAAACCTTCATTCCTGATCACGAACCCAGGTTCAACCCAGGGCCCGCGCTTTGCCGGTTCCCCGCTGGGTCACGAATTTACCTCTCTGGTACTGGCGCTGCTGTGGACCGGCGGTCACCCGTCCAAAGAAGCGAAAGAGATGCTTGAGCAGATCGCCGCGCTGGATGGCGACTTTGAATTCGAAACGTACTACTCGCTCTCTTGCCACAACTGCCCGGACGTGGTGCAGGCGCTGAACCTGATGTCCGTGCTGAACCCGCGTATCAAGCACACGGCGATTGATGGCGGCGCGTTCCAGAATGAAATCACCGATCGCAATGTGATGGGCGTTCCGGCGGTGTTCCTGAACGGCGCTGAGTTTGGCTCCGGTCGTATGACGCTTGCGGAAATCGTCTCAAAAGTAGACACCGGCGCGGAAAAACGTGCAGCCGAAGCGCTGAACAAACGCGAAGCGTTCGACGTACTGATTGTCGGCTCCGGCCCGGCGGGCGCGGCGGCGGCGGTTTACTCCGCCCGTAAAGGCATCCGTACCGGTCTGATGGGCGAGCGTTTCGGCGGCCAGGTTCTGGATACTGTAGATATCGAAAACTACATCTCCGTGCCGAAAACCGAAGGCCAGAAGCTGGCTGGCGCGCTGAAAGCGCACGTTAGCGACTATGAAGTGGATGTTATCGACACCCAGAGCGCCACGAAGCTTATTCCGGCAGCGCAAGAAGGCGGCCTGCACCAGATTGAAACCGCCTCCGGCGCGGTGCTGAAAGCACGCAGCATTATCATCGCGACCGGCGCTAAATGGCGCAACATGGGCGTACCGGGCGAAGAACAGTACCGCACCCGCGGCGTAACTTACTGCCCGCACTGCGACGGCCCGCTGTTTAAAGGCAAGCGCGTTGCGGTTATCGGCGGCGGCAACTCCGGCGTGGAAGCGGCGATTGACCTCGCAGGCATCGTTGAACACGTAACGCTGCTGGAATTCGCGCCAGAAATGAAAGCCGACCAGGTGTTGCAGGATAAAGTGCGCAGCCTGAAAAACGTCGACATCATTCTGAACGCCATGACCACGGAAGTGAAAGGCGACGGCACCAAGCTGACCGGTCTGGAATACCAGGATCGCGTTTCCGGCTCCATCCACAATCTGGAGCTGGCGGGTATCTTCGTACAGATTGGTCTGCTGCCAAACACCACCTGGCTGGAAGGCGCTATCGAGCGCAACCGCATGGGCGAAATCATCATTGACGCCAAATGCGAAACCAGCGTGAAAGGCGTGTTTGCGGCGGGCGACTGCACCACTGTGCCTTACAAGCAGATAATCATTGCCACCGGCGAAGGGGCAAAAGCCTCGCTCAGCGCCTTTGATTACCTGATTCGCACTAAAACCGCGTAATACAAAAAAAGTAAGACTTACCTGCACACGCTTTACCGGTATACAAAGCAAAGCCGCCCTCCGGGGCGGCTTTTTTTTACCTCTTTTTTGCGGTTATTCGCCGCTATGTCTTACCCCGGCGCGCACTGCGCAGGGGGCGAAAGAAAATCCGCCCCCGATAAGCGCGACCGGGTTATTCCAGGATCGCCTTCAGCACTGGCCCTATCGTCTCAAATGCCTGCGGGCTGATGATATCCACATGCGCGCAGTCCACCGGATAAAGGATCGTCTGGCGCGTCCATGGCGCCCAGGCCTTAAGGGGATCCATACCCGGCATAACGGTGCGCTGTGCGACAAACAACGTCGCTTCGCCGTCGAATCGCACGCTTCTCGCGGTAGTCAACAGCCGCACCGCATCGGCATAGTTGCCCTCTATGGTCTCAAACAGGCGCGCCGGGCCTTCTCCCTGCTGGGCGGCGATAAACGCTTCCCGCTCGCGCTCAATTTCCGCCAGCACCTGCGGGTCGAGTTCATTCGCGCCCTTCTCCGCCCAGTTTTGCGATTCAGGCGGCCAGGTATCGAGCAACCCGAGAAAAGCCACTTCCTCTCCCGCGGCCTGGAGGCGTGCGGCGACCGCATGCGCCAGCGTGCCGCCAAGGGAATAGCCGAACAGATAATAAGGGCCGTGAGGCTGTAGCCTGCGCAGCGTAGCGAGATGCGCGTCGCAAACCTCCGCCACCGACGCCGCCTGCTGCATCGGCCCTTCTGGTCGCGGCGACTGAATGCCGGTGATGCTCCAGCGCGGGTCGAGCCAGCGTTGCAGCACGCTAAATTGCCAGGCGAAGCCGGAGGCGGGATGGAAGCAAAAAAGCGTCGGGCCGCGCCCTTCGCGAAGCGGCAGCACGGCTTCAAACCCGGCCCGCTCCGCCTGCGCCTCGCTCTGGCCGCCAGCAAGCAGCGCGGCCAGCTTTTCCACCGTCGAGGCGGTCATCACCTGCCCGACCGTTACCGGCAGAAGCAGCGTGCGCTTCAGCTCGGCGGCAAGGCGCATGGCGAGCAGCGAATGACCGCCAAGGGCGAAGAAATCCGCCTGCGCATCGTCTATCTCTATGCCAAGCAGCGCTGAGAAAGCGTGCGCTACCGCTGTTTCCATACCGGCCGCGGGCGGGCGGCCCGATGCGCCGGAAGCCACCGCCGGCAGCGGCAGCGCTTTGCGGTCGAGCTTGCCGTTCGCGCTAAGCGGCAGCGAAGGTAATTGTACCAGCATGACCGGCACCATATGCGCAGGCAATTGCTCGCTTAAGCGTTCGCGCAGCGCGGCGGTATCCAGCGGCAAACCGGAGGCGGAAACCAGATACCCCACCAGCTGGCGCGCATCGCCGCCCCCCGCCGCGTGTTCGTTCAGCACGCAGGCGTGCGTTACCGCCTGGGCGACATCCGGCAGGCTGTGCAGGACTTTGTCGATTTCGCCAGGCTCGATGCGCTGCCCGCGAATTTTAAGCTGATCGTCGCTGCGGCCCAGATACTCCACCGCGCCGTTCGCAAGCCACCGCGCCACGTCGCCGGTGCGGTACATCCGCTCGCCGGGGGCGAACGGGTCGGCGATAAAACGGCTGGCGGTTAAGTCCGGGCGGGAAAGATAGCCCTGCGCCAGTTGAATGCCGGTAAGGTAGAGATCGCCCGCCACGCCTGGCGGCACCGGACGCATCGCCGCATCCAGAATGCGCAGCCCGGTGTTCCAGACCGGGAAGCCTATCGGCACGCTGGCGCCGGTGACGTGCGCCAGCGTCTCGCCAAAAGCGGGATACCAGCTCACGTCCACCGCCGCTTCCGTCGGCCCGTAAAGGTTATGCAGCGGCGTGGCGGTAAGCCCTTCCCACTGGCGGCAAAGCTCGGCAGGCAGCGCTTCGCCGCTGCAAAAGACGTGTCGCAGCGGCGCGCAGCACGCCACGGCTTCTGGCGTGGTCAGCGAAGCGACAAAGGCGGCCAGCATGGAAGGCACAAAATGCGTGGTCGTCACCCGCCAGCGGGCAAACAGCGCCTGCAAGGCCTGCGGGTCGCGGTGCGCTTGCGGCGGCGCCATAACAAGGCGCGCCCCCACCAGCAGCGGCCAGAAAAATTCCCATACGGAAACATCGAAGCTGCACGGCGTTTTTTGCAGCACCACGTCGTCCTTGCCAAGCGGGTAGTGATTTTGCATCCACAACAGGCGGTTGACGATAGCGGTCTGGCCGACCATCACCCCTTTCGGCCTGCCAGTGGAGCCGGATGTGAAAATCACATAGGCGGTGTGTTCCGGTCGCGAAAGATTTAGCGGCTGCGGCGCGTTCCCCTCCAGCGGTTCGGTGTAGCAGAAGCTTTGCAGCCCCGGCACGCCGTCAAAGCGCGTCTGTTCCTGCGGCGTGGTGATGAGCAGCCGCGGCGCGGCGTCTTCCAGCATCATACGCAGGCGGTCATCCGGGTAGCCGGTATCAAGCGGCAGCCAGGCGGCGCCCGCTTCGACAATCGCCTGGAGGGCGAGCGAAAGAAACACCGAGCGCGGCAGCGCCACCGCGACCACGTCGCCAGGACGCACGCCCCGGGCGACCAGCTCGGCTGCGAGCGTAAGCACTTGCTCGCGCATCTCCTGATAACTGAACTGCCACTGATCATCCGCCAGCGCCGGCGCCTGGGGCGTCGCCTGCGCCTGTCGCGCCAGCAGGCTGCTTAAGGTTTCCACCGGCAGCATCATGGCGGTGTCGTTGATCTGCGCAATCTGCTTCGCCTCGCCAGGCAGCACCAGCTCAGCGTCGATGCAACGAAGCGCGGCGTTGGCGGCGAACTGCGAAAGCAGAAGCGGCAGCCGCGCCAGATGGTTTTCCAGTTCAGCCTCGTCATAGCGTCCAGCGTTCGCCAGCAGCTCCAGAGTAACCTCGCCCTGTTCGTCCACGTAGAGCGCCATCTCCAGATCTTTAACCGGGCCGGAGGCGAGCTGATGCGTAATGCCATCAACGCCGTCGAAATCGAGCCGGTAGTCGAACATTTTCAGATTAAGCACCGGGCCGTAAAGCGGCGCTTGCCAGGTCACGCGTCCGGCGTCGCGCAGCACCTGCTCGGCGTCGTAACGTTGGTGGCGGCGGATGCGTTTTAACTGTTTCGCCAGGCTTTCAGCCAGCGCGGGCAGCGTGTGTTCCGGCGCAACGCGCACGGCGAACGGCAGCACATTCAGTACCGGGCCGGTTGCGGTCAGCGCCGCCGAGCCGATGCGGCGCATAAAGATAAAGCCTGCGCTGTAGTCGCTCCGACCGCACAATCTCCCGATCCACAGCGTGACCAGCGCCAGCGCGATGTCGGCTGCGGAGAGCGCGCCCGCGTGGCGCATTACCTGGCTGAACGCGGCCGGGTCAAAACGCACCGTGCGGCGAATAAGCGCCGTCGTGGAACTCTGTGCGGAAAGCGGCAGCGAAGAGAGCGTAGCGGGCGGCGGCAGTTCGCTTAGCTGTTGCGCCCAGAAGGAGGCGTCCCGTGCACAGGCGTCAGAAGCCTGATAGCGCGCATACTCGTCCACTACCTCGGCGAGGGGCGTAAAGGGCGAAGGCGTCGGGATTTCCCCTTTGCGCCAGGCGCTGTAAATATCGGCTATCCGGCGGGTAATGGCGGTAAAACTAAAGCCATCCACCACCAGATGGTGATAGCGCTGATACCAGAACCAGCGGTTGTCGGCCAGTTGCAGCAGGGCATGGTGATAAAGCGGCCTGCCGCTCTCCACGCGCAAATCCTGGTCGAGGTCGGCGCGCATAATGGCAAGCGCCGCCCGCTCCGGCGCGGCGTCGTTTCGCAGATCGATAATGTCCGGCGAGTCAAACGTAAAGCCGGGGTCGATGTGCTGGCTGACTACGCCGTCGCGCTCGCTAAAGCGCATCCGCAGCGTGTCCGCCTCCGCCATACCCGAGACAATCGCCCGCCCAAGCAGCGCGGGGTCTATGTCGCCCCGCAGCTCAACATAGTGCGCCACGCTCCAGGCGTTGCGCTGGTCGGAAAGCTTTTCCGCCATCCAGATGCCGGGCTGCGCCGCCGTGAGCGGCAACTCGCGCTGCTGTTCCGTTACCGGAGAAAGGATTGTTTCTGTCATGGTTACTCGCTCGCGGTAGGAACAAAATGGGCAGGCTGAAGGGTTTGCCACTGCGCGGCAAGCCAGGCCTGGCAGGCTTCCTGCGACTGGGGTTCGCATACCACGCGCCAGCCCGGCGGCAACTGGCAATGTTCAGGCCAGAGGCTAAACTGCCGGGCGCCGTTTTCGAGCAGGTAAAACCGCCCCTGCGGGTTATCGAAGGGATTTGCAAATTCCATACATACTCCTGTCTTTAAATGCGCGCCTGCGGCTCAGCGAGCGGCCTCCAGAGGGTACACAATCCCTCCGTCAACCCGCCCCGCCAGCAAAGCGCGTCGTGTCCGCCGTCAACCTGACGCCAGAAAAGCGGCTGCTGTGTGTGTAGTAAGGAGTAAAGGCGCTGATTGGCCTGATGAATAAGCGGTTCGTGAATGCCCGCTTCAAGAAAAATACGCAGCGGCCGGGCGTCGAGCCTGCCTTCAAGCAGTTGCTCCACCAGCCAGCCATCCTGTCCGCCGCCGCGGTTCGGCCACCAGAACGAACCAGACTGGCTCAGCACGTTGCCGAAGCGTTGCGGCCAGTTTAACCCGGCATACAGCGCGGCAAGCCCGCCAAAACTTTGTCCTGCCACCACGGTGGTCGCGGCCTCATCACGCCAGGGGGCGATAGCCTGTACCTGAGGCAGCAACTCCTCCTGCACCGCCTGCCAGAAATCACGGTTGCAGGGCAGCTCATGGCTGCGGTGAACGGTGTCGATGACGTCGATAAGCAGATACACCGCAGGCGGCAATTTTTTATCGTTGGTCAGCGCCTGGAGCGCCGGAAAAACGGGCTGGCTCTCAGCCCAGAACTGGCCGTCGAGCAAAATCGCAAGCGGCCGCTGCGCCGGTTGCGCCTCGCCGGTGGTGAAAATCCAGATGCGCCGGGTGTTACCCAGGCGATGGCTGCGCCAGTGAATGCAGAGCGGCGGAGAATAAGGCGTATCGGGTTTGTCCCAGCCAGGCTGCGCTGGCGCGCCGGGCAGATGCAGCGCCGAGACCGGGTGGCCGCGCCCGCCGCGCCAGGCGGTTGGATTAAACGGGTCGGCAATCGCCTGAGGAAGCAGCTTGCGCCACCCTTCACGCAGCGCCGCGCGATCGGGCGTTTCCCCGGCAAATACCGCAGGCGCGAAGTCATCCGTACGCGCGGAAGGGATCAGGCAGTAGCTGCCGCGCCAGCGGGCATGCAGGGTCATTTCCCAGCGCCAGACGTCGGTGCCGGGCAGTCGCACAAGGCTTTGCGGGCGCGATGGCTTATGGTGATCGGTCAGGCCAGTAATATAAAGCCAGACGCGCCGGGTAGCCGACTGCGCTTCATTACCTGCCGGATCGCGCCACCAGAAGGTCACTTTACATTCGCCATTCGCTTCGCAGGCAATTTCAGGGATCCCCTGCGCCTGCTTCGCCTGCCACCAGGCTTCACTCCCCGTTGCGTGCGCCGTCAATTTATTAACCCCTTGTTAATAATGGCAAAAGACCCTGCCGTTAAGAAAATCCTGATAATATTATTGATAATTATTTGCATTTGCAATAGCGTATGGGCGCGCTGTGGGAAGCGCATAAAGTATTCAGAAAATGACGAAGCCCGCCGGGTGCTTTGGCCTCACCGCTACAGGATGAGCGACTTATTGCAGGCTGCACCAGGCATTATCCACGCTGTGCCACACCCTTTTGGGTACGGAACTCATGGCCGCCAGCGCAGAAAAGCAGGACATAAAATGAATAAGAAGATCCACTATTCCCTTGCGATGTTAATCAATCTGGGGATCTATGGCGTTGCGCTGCCGGCGAATGCCGCAGAGGCCGCCGCTGTTGATAGCGAAGCCGCGCCCTCTTCCGCTGGCGACGACACCATCGTCGTTACCGCTGCCCAGCAGAACCTACAGGCGCCGGGCGTCTCCACCATCACCGCCGATGAGATTCGTAAAAATCCGCCTGCGCGCGATGTCTCTGAGATTATCCGCACCATGCCAGGCGTTAACCTGACCGGCAACTCCACCAGCGGCCAGCGCGGCAACAATCGCCAGATTGATATTCGCGGCATGGGCCCGGAAAACACCCTGATCCTGATTGACGGTAAACCGGTGACCAGCCGCAACTCCGTGCGCCTTGGCTGGCGCGGCGAGCGCGACACCCGCGGCGATACCGCCTGGGTGCCGCCGGAGATGATTGAGCGCATCGAGGTGCTTCGCGGCCCCGCCGCCGCACGCTACGGCAACGGCGCGGCGGGCGGCGTGGTGAACATCATCACTAAACGCAGCAGCAACGAATGGCACGGCACATGGAATACTTACCTTGACGCCCCGGAGCACAAAGATGAAGGCTCTACTAAGCGCACCAACTTCAGCCTGACCGGCCCGCTCGGCGGCGACTTCAGCTTCCGCCTCTACGGGAACCTGGACAAAACCCAGGCCGACGCCTGGGATATCAACCAGGGGCATCAATCCGAACGCACCGGCAGTTACGCCAATACCGTGCCTGCCGGGCGTGAAGGCGTAATTAATAAAGACATTAACGGCCAGTTGCGCTGGGATTTCGCGCCGATGAACTCGCTGGAGCTGGAAGCGGGCTACAGCCGCCAGGGCAACCTCTACGCGGGCGACACCCAGAACACCAACACCAATGCGCTGGTGAAAAAGAATTACGGCAAAGAGACCAACCGTCTCTATCGCCAGAATTACTCGCTGACGTGGAACGGCGGCTGGGACAACGGCATCACCACCAATACCTATGCCCAGTACGAACACACCCGCAACTCGCGCAATAACGAAGGCCTGGCGGGCGGCACCGAAGGGATCTTCTCTGATGAGAATTTCTCGAATATCGATCTCAGCGACGTCTTGCTGCACAGCGAAGTCAGCCTGCCGCTGGACTGGCTGGTTAACCAGAACCTGACGCTCGGCACCGAGTGGAACCAGCAGCGCATGAAGGACCTGGCGTCCAATACGCAGTCGCTGACCGAAGGCGGCGCTATCGGCGGCGTTGACGCCACCAACCGCAGCCCCTACTCAAAAGCGGAGATCTTCTCGCTGTTCGCCGAAGACAACATGGAGCTGACCGACAGCACCATGCTGACGCCGGGCCTGCGTTTCGATCACCACACTATCGTTGGCAATAACTGGAGCCCGTCGCTGAACCTTTCACAAGGGCTGACGGACGATATCACGCTGAAAATGGGCATCGCCCGCGCCTATAAAGCGCCGAGCCTCTATCAGACCAACCCTAACTACATTCTCTACAGCCGTGGCCAGGGCTGCTACGCCAGCGCAGGCGCCTGCTACCTGATGGGCAATGACGACCTGAAAGCGGAAACCAGCATCAACAAAGAGGTGGGGCTGGAGTTTAAACGCGACGGCTGGCTGGCGGGCGTCACCTGGTTCCGTAACGACTACCGCGACAAGATTGAAGCGGGCTACTCGCCAATAGGCAAAGCGTCTAAAGCCACCACCGACGTTTATCAGTGGGAAAACGTGCCGAAGGCGGTTGTGGAAGGGCTGGAAGGGTCGCTTAACGTGCCGGTCAGCGACACGGTGAACTGGACTAACAACTTCACCTACATGCTGCAAAGCAAAAACAAAACCACGGGCGATCGGCTGTCTATCATCCCGGAGTACACGCTGAACTCGACGCTGAGCTGGCAGATTCGCCAGGATATCTCCGTGCAGTCCACGTTTACCTGGTACGGCAAACAGCAGCCGAAGATTTATAACTACAAAGGCGAGCGCGCTACCGGCAGCGAGACCAACGAAGTGAGTCCTTACAGCATTGTTGGCCTGAGCGGCACCTGGGACGCGACCAAAAACGTCAGCCTGACGGCAGGAGTGGATAACCTCTTTGACAAGCGCCACTGGCGCGCGGGCAACGCGCAAACCACGGGTAACGACACGACGAAATCGTATATGTACGGCGCAGGCGCGGAAACGTATAACGAATCAGGCCGCACCTGGTATGTCAGCGTCAACACGCATTTCTGATAGCGTTTGCTAAAGCATGTTGAGGATAAAAGGCGGGGATACTCCCGCCTTTTTGTTTTCGTTACACTGTTTCCTCTTTAAACCGCGCTATCTCTTTTATGCAAACCCATATCCGCTCCTTTACGTTTGCCGGCCACACGCTGTTTCGCGTCGGGTTCGACCCCGCTACGCTGCACCCCGCCGACCTGCTCTGGCTGGCGCATCATGAACAGGTTAGCCGCTTCGCGCCGCGCAGGCAGGCCGAGCACCTTGCAGGGCGAATAGCGGCAGTGGCGGCGCTTCGCCATGCCGGCAGCGACAGCCCGGCGCCGGGTATCGGCCTTAACCGTGAACCGCTCTGGCCGGCAGGCTTTTGCGGCAGCATTACCCATATTTCAGGCGTGGCGATGGCGGTGGCGATAAAAAGCGCCAGCCCGCGCCCGGGCATTGGCATCGACCTGGAAACCCTGCTGGATGAAAACGGCGCGGCGCAGATTGCCGAGGGCGCGCTTAACGCCTGCGAGCGCGAGCGCCTGCGCCAGGCCGCGCTTCCCTTTCCGCTTGCCGTTACGCTCGCCTTCTCCGCCAAAGAGAGCCTTTTTAAAGCGCTGTTCCCGCAGGTCAGAACCGCGTTCGGCTTTGACTGCGCGGAGATCGTAGCGTTTGAACAGCGCACGCTGACCCTTCGCCTTACGCAGGCGCTTGCCTCTTATCCCTCCGGCGCCGCTTTTTACGTTCACTGGCAGCGGCTTGAGAACGCGGTAGCCACTCTGGTCCGCGGTTAACGCCGCCCCCCTAATTCCAGGGGGAATCAGCCTTAAAGACGCATTCTTGCTGAAGATGCGTATGGCTTTGCCGATAACCCCTTAACCTACCAGCTATTTTTACTGCTCTGTCCTGCGCCGTCGTTGCGCCAGCACGAGTACAGGGATAAGGACGCGATGAATCGCCCTACCACCGATGCGGCGCCTGCCAGAGACGCCCTTACGCCGCCGCACAGGCAGCGCGAAGAAGGTCATTTCAATGCCGCCCGCGCCGTTCAGGCCGCACGTTTTACCTTAGATAAAGACGTTATCTTATCGGCGGCCACCCGCACCGCCCTTGATGAATGCCTCGCCCGCCTGCGTTTTCATCACACCATTTACCGGCAATGGAACTTCGCCAGCGTCGACCCCATGGGCATGACCGCCATTCTTAACTTTTACGGCCCTCCCGGCACCGGCAAAACGCTTTGCGCCGAAGCGCTGGCGGGACAGCTGGGCCTGCCTTTTCTGTCGCTGGGCATCGCCGAGCTGGAAAGCAAATTTATGGGCGAGACGGCAAAAAACATTCAGGCCGCTTTCGCCTGCGCCCGGGAGACAGGCGCGCTGCTCTTTTTTGACGAAGCCGATACCCTGCTTGGCAAACGCCTCTCTTCCGTCACACAGGGGGTGGATAACGAAGTTAACGCCATGCGCTCCACGCTGCTTATTGAACTGGAGCGATTTGAAGGCATCGCCGTTTTCGCCACCAACTTCGCCAACAATTACGACGAAGCCTTTCGCAGCAGAATTGGTTATCACGTTGAATTCACGTTGCCCGACCATGCCGCCCGCCAGCGGCTCTGGCATAAATTTCTGGTGGCCGATATTCCGCTGGCCGACACGCGCGACACCTTGCTCGAAGCCGCAAGCGGGCTTTCTGAAGGTCTTGCCGGGCGTGAAATACGCACCTGCATGCGTCTTGCTCTGCCAAAAGCGTTGCTTGAAGCCGAGCGCGACGGCGTTTCGCCACGCCTCGCCACCCGCCATTTACAGGCCGCCATCGAACAGGTTCTCGCCTCGCGTCAGGCTGTCGCCAGCCGGGCGGGCCGCCTGCCGGACGATCTCAACACAGCAAAAAAACTACTGGGCGTTTAAAAATAATAAAGGAGAGTGGAAATGGGTTTTTGGTCAAGCATAAGTAGTGGGTTCAGCAGATTCGTCAGTTCTGCGGCCAGCGTAGCCAGCCGGGTATGGGACAGCGTAAAAGAGACCGCAGCCCGAACCGTTTCGTGGATGGCGGATAAAGCGGAAACCTTTGTCGGCAGCGTGAAAAAGGTCTGGGATAAAGTAAAACCGGTTATCAATAACGTAATTCGCCCGATTGTGCAGACCGCGGCGAAGCTTGCCGCCAAAGTGCTGCCGCAGTTTCCCTGGATTGGCGGCGCGCTGAATGCGCTGGATCGCGCCCTTGGTTTGCTCGTTGAGTGGGATAAGAGCGATCTGGCTAAACGCATCAGTAAAGCCATTGAGTGGGCGATTAAAAAAGCGAAGGCGCTGAAAGATATCTTCCTTACGCCCGAAGAGAGGGAAGAAGCCCGTCAGCATGAAGAAGCGCTGCGCGAAGCGCGCAGCCAGATGCGCGGCGAAGCGGCCCGCGCCATCGACTTAGCTAGCCTGATAACCCACTACGCCCAGCTCTCTACCCGCATTCAGGATGTGCTGGAAAACATTCAGATCGCCGATTTTGACCATTACCTGCGTTTACGCGCCGCGCAGAAACTGCTCAAAGAGACGGAACAACGCCTGACCCGCGCACAGGATATCGATGTCATTACCGATGACGATCTGTTCCTGATTGAAACGGGCAGCGACCTGCTTAAGCCCGACCCTCAACTCAGCGACAGCGTGGCGCAGCGCCTGAATGATGTCGTGATAGCGCGTTTCGGCCAGAAGCTGCTGCCGTTTGTCTTTGAAGAGATGATCATGGCCTGGGGCTACGACCTCCAGGAGAGGGAAAACGAGTGGAAATCGCTTAGCGAAGCGCTCTCGAAAGAAGAAGTGCTGCTGCGTCGCCTGAAAATTGGCGAGCGCCTTGGCGATCTGTCGCCGGAAGAGGCGCAGATGTTAAGCGCCCTTGAGGCCCGCCTTCCGGCCCGGCAGAGCGAAATGGAAAGCAAACGCAAACGCACCAACGAGATGCGTAATTACGTCTTCGCCGCTGAGGGCTTTCTGCAACTGCTGGAAAAAGAGCCGGACGACTTTATCGCTGAAGGCCGCGACTACCTGCTGGAAGACAGCAGCGCCGCCGGGATGATCATTATTGAATGCGCCCAGTATGGCAAAACCTGGGAACAACTCACCTTTGACGAGCAAAGCCTGATTATCGATTTCGCTAATATTTTCGAAGAAGCCAGCCGCGCGCGCGCGCAAAAACTGGTTGAGGTGGCCGCATGACGCCGCAGGAGTTTTTCGCTTTTTTGCTGCCCCGCATGGAAATTATCCAGCTGGTTTTCGGCGGACTCATGCTGGCGCTGGTCGTGGCCACCATCGGTTTGCTTTGCACCCGCGCCAACCCCACAGAATGGGAAAAAAACTGGCGCGCCGGCACGCCGGATAACGCGGCTGACGATCCTGACGTTGAGCACGGCTCGGTTAACGAAATGAGCGCCGCCGTTGCCACCGCCGGGGAAAAAATGGCCGACGTCATGCCGGGCGTTTTGCTGATTGTTGGCCTTCTCGGCACGTTTCTTGGCCTGGGCATTGCGCTGAACAAAGCCTCCGACATTCTTATCGACGCCAACTCGGCCGGCATGGACAGCGCCATGACCAACCTGATGGGCATGATGGAAGGTCTCGGGACGAAATTTAAAACCTCCACTTGGGGCATTATCGCGTTTCTGTTTCTGAAAACCTGGGCGGGATTCGGCAAGTATGACGAAAAGCGCCTGCGCTGGTGCGCGCAGAAGATGAAAGCCGTTGTCGGACAGAAGCGCCAGGCTGCGCATCTTAAGCAGGCGCGCACAGAAGAGCGTTTTATCCAGACTCTCGAAACGATTGACGCCAGCATCCGCCTTCAGGGCGAGGCCACGCAAAGCGCCCTGCTTACGCTGCAATCCGGCATCGAGCCGCTGCTTAAAACGCTGACCGCGCAGGGTGTCGACACCCTCCAGGCGAGCCATGCGCAAGGCGAACGGCTCGCGCAGTTAGGCGAAACGCTTGCGGGGATCCGCCACGATGCGGCCGGGCAAATGCAGGCGCAGGCTGAAAACCAGGATAAGCAGCTGGTGCAGGCCATCGCCACGCGGGAATCGCTTCAGCGCTTTATTGCAGCCAACAGTGAAAACCTTGCCGCGATCCAACACTCCGCGCAGCAGATGGCGGATGCCGCACAGGGCATGGGCGATTCGGCGAAGGATTTGCAGTCGGCCATCGGCGACTTCCGCACAGGCGTGACCGACGTGCTGGCCACCCTTAAAACCGATCTCGGCTCCACCATTAATCAGATGGGCGACAGCTTCAGCCAGAACATGGCTTCTATTTCCGCGAATATGGCTAACGCCACTGACGGTATCTCCCATGCGGTGACCGATCTTTCGCAGAGCGTGGGCGTCACCATGAATGAGGTGCGCGGCTCCATTGAAAGATCGATGGATTTGCAGAGCAAAACGCAGCGCGACTTTATTGTCACCAGCGACACGCTGAACGAAAAAGTCATCGCCATGACCCGGCTGGTTGACGACCTGCGCGAGCAGATTGTCAGCGGCCTGCGCGCGGTGTCAGAAAGCGGCCGCCGCGTCGCCAGCCTGAATACCCGCTATGAAGCGCTGACGGATGCGGGGGTGAAAAGTGCCGACGCTATCGCCGCGCTGGTGGAAGCGCTCAGGGAGATGCAGCAGCGCAGCCCGCTTCAGCCGGCGATGGACAAGATTGACGCGGGTATCGGTCAACTGGTGCGCAGCGTTGAAAAAGCCCATAACGACGCCCTGAGCGGCAGCGAAGCGTCCAGCGCGCTCGCTTCGCTGGATAACCGGTTAACCGATACGCTAACGACGCTGACCGCCATCCAGCGCGACATGGCGGCCGCCAACCAGACGTCGGGCGCGCAGCTGGCGCAGACGCTAAAACCGCTGTCAGCGACGCTGCAAAGCCTTGAGCGCAAGCTTTCGACCCCGCAAACACTTAACCCCGCCGCCCTGGGAGTGGTGTCGTGAAAGGCAAACCGAATGAATGGGTTTCCGTCTCTGACCTGATGTCGGGCGTTATGGCGGTCGTCATGTTGTTGCTGGTGATGTCCGTGCTGCAAAAAACCTGGTCAGACGTAAAGCATAAGCAGGAAATGGAACAGGGGATTGGCGCCCAGCGCGCCAGAGTCGGCAAAATGCTTCAGGAGATAAAAACCTCGCTGGACGGCACGCAAAACGAGGGCCTGGTCGCGCTCGACAGCGGCTCGCAAAAAATCACGCTGCGTGACGGCGTCTTTAACCGGGGAAGCGCCTGTATCGCGCCCGCCGCCCGCCAGGCGCTTGCCACGATTGAAACGCAGGTAGTGAAGTTTCTTACTGAGTTTGGCACCGGCCAGGTATTTATCGAAGGGTATACCGATAACCTGCCTGTCGCCCGCCCGGTGACTAACTTTGAAAGCTTCTGCACCGTTTACGACGATAACTTCACCCTTTCCGCCGCCCGCGCCAGGGAAGCGCGCAAGTTTATCGTTGGCGATCTGACAGCATCCGTGGCGCGCCGGGTGATCGTAGCAGGCTATGGCGATTCCCAGCCCATTGCGGGCGTACCGCCGGAAGATGCCCGGCAACGGCGCATTGAAGTGCGCTTTGTTTTATCTGATAAACAGTAAACCGCTTGCGGACGTGTTCTCGTCCGCACAGCTTCTCCCGCCCGCCAGAATGCTCTGATAACACCGCCGCCTTTGCGACTTCAGACTCGCCTGATAGCGGCGCCTGTGATAAACCGCGAAGGTAGCGGCGCCAGGTTGTTGTTTATCTGGCGTTTATCAGGAGAAGAACATGAAAAAAATCGCCATTATGAGCCTGCTGCTCGCCCTCGGCGGCCTGAGCGGCTGCGTATACCATCATCACCACCACGACGGCCATCGTCATCATCATGGCGATCGCCACCACGGCGACTGGCGATAACACCCTGCTTTTCGCACCGGCCTGCGGCCATAAAGCAGGCCGGTCTTGCCCAAATCTCCTGCCCTCTTGCCTGTTTCTGCCGCCCGGCAAAATGTTGCAAAAAACGCATCGTTACGTTGCAAATATTTCATGATGGAATGATTGCCTCCGTCATTAATTGCCGATACAAAGAGTAACGGCGTTATGCAGCCTTTCGCGCTGCGCCCCTCAGGTTTTATCGCATCAGCAGCAAAACCCCCGCCCGTTCCCTATTTCCCCGTCTAAGCGGCTCATCAGAAAGCCGGACGGGTACAGACATAAACACAACACAATTTTCAGGAGTATGTATGACGGTGATTTCCCGTACAGAGGTGATCTATGCCATGTCGCGCGACAACGCCCCGGTGGCGACCGTAGCGGACGGCAGCGAAGTGACGTTTCAGACTTGCGACTGTTTTTCCGACCAGATAACCCGCGCCGACGCGGTGTTTACCGAACTGGACTGGGACCGCATCAACCCGGCCACCGGCCCGGTTTATGTGGAAGGCGCAAAAGCGGGCGACGTGCTGCGCGTTGATATCAAACGCATCGCGCTCACCAGCGCCCAGGCGGCGATGGTCACCGCGCCGCAGCTTGGCGTGGTGGGCGATGAGCTGGAAAAGCCGCAAATCACTATCGTGCCGATTGAAAACAATCAGGCGCTGCTGCCAGGCGGCGTGCGCGTGCCGCTGAACCCGATGATTGGCGTTATCGGCGTGGCGCCTGCGGGCGACGCTATCTCCTGCGGCACGCCGGACAGCCACGGCGGCAACATGGACTGCAAAGTGATTGCCGAGGGCGCCACCCTCTACCTGCCGGTTAACGTAGACGGCGCGCTGTTCGCGCTGGGCGACCTGCACGCGGCGATGGGCGATGGCGAAGTGTCCGTTTGCGGTCTGGAAATTCCAGGCGAAGTGACAGTCAGCCTGAGCGTGGTGAAAAACCGCCCGCTGCCGACGCCGATGCTGGAAAACGCCGACGCCATTTATACGCTCGGTTCGGCAAAAACGCTGGATGAGGCCGCCGCGCTCGCCACCCGCAACATGGCGCACTTTATCGCAGACCACGCGAATCTCACCCTCGACCAGGCGATCACTCTGCTGAGCATTGCAGGCGACCTGCAAATCTGTCAGGTCGTCGACCCGCTGAAAACCTGCCGCTACGCGCTGCCGAAAGCCGTCGCCGCCCAACTGAACCTGCGTATTGAGGGCTAATGAATGTCGGTTGAACAATTTGGCTATAAGCAGGAGCTGCACCGGGCGTTAACGCTTAAGGACCTGCTGATTTACGGCATGATTTTTATGGTGCCGATAGCGCCGTTCGGCGTGTTCGGCTATGTCTGGGACGGCGCGCAGGGCATGGTGGCGCTGGCGTATCTTATCGGCATGGCGGCGATGTTTTTCACCGCCATGAGCTACTGGTCGATGTCCCGCGCCTTTCCGGTATCCGGCTCGGTCTATGCCTACGCCCAGCGCGGCATTCACCCGACGGTCGGCTTTTTCGCCGGCTGGCTGATCCTGCTGGACTACATTCTGGTGCCTTCGCTGCTTTATATCGTCAGCGCCGCCGCGCTGTCGCCGATTTTGCCCGGCGTTCCGGCGTGGGTCTGGATAATCGGCTTTATCGCGGTGAACAGCGTCATTAACCTGCTCGGCATTTCGTTTACCGCCAAAGCCAACAAATACATTCTGGTGGCGGAAATCATCGTGCTGGCGATCTTTGTGGTGCTTGGGTTGATTGCGCTCTACTCCGGCGAAGGCGCAGGGCACCTGACGCTGAACCCGCTTTATAACGCCGACCATTTCAGCCTGCCGCTGGTGATGGGCGCGGTGTCGATCGCGGTGCTGTCGTTTCTTGGCTTTGACGGCATTTCGACGCTTTCTGAAGAGACCAAAGGCGGCGTGGATACCGTAGGCAAGGCGTCGCTCGGCGCGCTGATGCTGGTGGGCGTGCTGTTTGTCCTGCAAACCTGGATTGCCGCCGATCTTGCCCAGGGGATGAACTTCTCAAGCCTCGACACCGCATTTTACGACACGGCTAACCTCGCAGGCGGCGCATGGCTTAAGTATGTGACCATCTGGTCGACGGCGCTCTCCTGGGGTATCGCCAACGCGCTGGTGGCGCAGGCGGCGGTCTCGCGCATTCTGTTCGCCATGGCGCGCGACAAACAGCTGCCGAAGCTGCTCGCTAAAGTGCACCCGCGCTTTAAAACGCCGTATATCAGCACGCTGATTGTGGCGGCGATTTCCATCGCCTCCGGCCTTTATTTCAATGGCAACATCGACAACCTCAGCCGGCTGGTGAACTTCGGCGCGCTAATGGGCTTTTTGCTGCTGCATATTTCGGTTATCAACCACTACATGCTGCGCAATAAGTCCCGCAACCTGCTGCTGCACCTGATTTTTCCGCTGATCAGCTTTTTCATTATCGGCTTTGTTATTTATGAGATGGACAGCCAGGCGAAGATCCTCGGCCTGAGCTGGCTGGCGGTTGGGGTGGTCTATTACCTCGTGATGCGCTTTACCCTCAAGCGCGACGTCGTGCTGGATCTCGACAACTAACCTTCCCTTATCTGGCTTCGCCGCCCGGCGGAGCCAGCCTCGCCGCTATACTTTCTCTTATTCACGGGATAACGCGCGCGTATCCCGCCTCGTTACGCCGCCTGAAAAGGAGCCGCCATGAAACTCTACGCCTATGACCACTGCCCCTTCTGCACCCGCGTGCGCTTTATCACCGGCATGAAAAATATTCCCATCGACGTGCGCTATTTGCTCTGGGACGACGAGCAGACGCCCGTGCAGCTGGTGGGCAAAAAGAGCGTGCCGATTTTTGATGACGGCGAAGGCACCCTGCTTACTGACAGCCTGGAGATTGTCGCCTGGCTCGACAGCCACTGGGCAGAGCCTCTGCTGCAAGCGGAAAATCGCCCGGAGGTGGATGCCTGGCTTAACGACGCGATGCTGCCGCTGCAAAAAATCGGCTATCCGCGCTGGCCGACGTTGCTGCTGCCGGAGTTTCAGGCCGCCAGCGCCCGCGATGCCTGGAAAGCGGCGAAGCAGGAGGAGATTAACGGCTTTGACGAAGCGCTCGCCGAAACGCCCGCGCTGGTCGAGCCTGTTTTCGCGCTGTTTGAGCGCGCCGAAGCGCTGCTGGGCGACGCCATCGACGCCCGGCATCCGGTGAGCTACACCGAAATCAAACTCTTTACCGTGCTGCGCGGCTTTACCTGCGAGCCTTCGCTGCGCTGGCCGTTGCCACTGCGCAAATGGCTGGATCTGCGCTCGCGCCACAGCGCCGTGCCGCTGTTCTGGTCGTAATCAGGCGACGGTGCGCGAGGTGATGACGCGGCGCGCGCCCAGCCAGTGATCCTGCCAGAAAGGGTTATTAAGATCGCTGATGCGGATAGTTTCGCCGGTGCGCGGCGCCTGGATAAACTGGCCGTCGCCCAGATAAACGCCAACGTGATCCGCCCTTTTGCCATGATGAATATGGAAAAAAACCAAGTCGCCTGGTTTTAACTCCGACACGTCAACTGCGTTGCCGCGTCGGTCGTGATACATCTCATTGGCGGTACGAGGCAGAGCGGCGGAGAGATGCGCGTTATAGGCGTAAAAAACAAGCCCGCTACAGTCAAACCCCTCGCGCGGGCTTTTACCGCCCCAGACATAGGGTTTGCCAAGCTGCGCTTTTAACCGGGCGATAATTTTCTCCCGCGTCTCGTGCAGCGCGTCGTTTTCCACAAACGCCCTTTCCTCTACTGAAAAGGTGTCGCTTTCAGGCTTTTTACTGTCGTAAACGCCCTGCCACAAAAAGGCTTCGTCGTTGAAGGTGTCGTAGTGAAAAGGATCTCTGGCGGTCAAAATACGGCTTCCCTGCTGCTGATGCTTATGTGACACCGCTTTCGTCGCATGATGCGGTTTTGCCCACAGAGGCATGCTGACGGAAACGGCCATCAGCAGAGTAATAAGTCGTACTTTAGTCTTGAACATAGCGATGAATAACTTACCCGTCGGCGGTTTTTGTGCCCGCGCATGATGAAGAAGAACAGCAGAAGCGCTCAGCGGCGCTCAAAAAATAGACTACCACTCTGCTGCCGACGCCGGGTTTAGCGTTTCCTGAAAGTGACATTAGCTTTATTTCATCTGCCGGGCGCCAAATCCGCTTTGCTTCACTATGTGAAGCACTCTTTGCGGCTGTTTTATGACCCTCTTCACGCAACCTTCGCCTGCGATAGCCATACGGCCTCGCCTCCTTAACACTGCATAACAACCCGGCGGTACGGGACTTCACCCGCTAAACCCACGGGCGCGCCACGCGCTGCTCAGGAGAAAACATGAACACGACCGATACCCGTTACGTTGCAGGCTACCCGGCGGCCAGCCCGCAGGAAGGGCGGCAAAGCACCTTTAAAATCATGACCTCGGCCGGCGTCGGCCACTTTATCGAATGGTTTGATTTCGGCCTTTACGGCACGCTGGCGGCCATTATCGCCAGCAACTTTTTCGCCAGCAGCGACCCGACGGTCGCCCTGCTGAAATCGTTCGCCGTTTTCGGCTCCGGCTTTTTAATGCGCCCGCTGGGCGGACTGTTTTTCGGCTCGATGGGCGACCGGCTCGGACGGCGTAAGGTGCTGGTAACGGTGATTACTATCACCTCGGTCTCCACCTTCGTGATGGGGATTTTGCCCACTTACTCCCAGGCGGGGATTATCGCCCCGGTCTTGCTGGTGCTGACCCGGCTGGTGCAGGGGTTTGCCGCGGGCGGGGAAAGCTCAGGGGTCATCACCTATCTTGCCGAAAGCGCTAAGCCGCACCGCCGCGCCACGCTGACCTGCTGGAGCGAAAACTTCAGCTTTATGGCGTTTGTCTGCGGCTCCGGGCTGGTGCTGGCGTTAACCCACTGGCTTGGCGAGCCTGCCATGAACGACTGGGGCTGGCGCATTCCTTTCCTGCTGGCCGCGCCGCTGGGGCTGGGCGGGTTCTATATGCGCCGCAATATGGAAGATTCCGCCGAGTTTCATAAGCTGAAAAAGAGCGGCAAGCTTGAGCAGTCGCCGCTGCGCACCACGCTGAAAACCTCCCTGCGCGCGCTGCTGTTTTGCGTCGGCTTTGTGGTGGTAAAAGCGGTAAGCAGCTGGGTGCTGCAATCTTTTATGCCCGGCTATCTTTCCACCTACCTTAATTACAGCCGCACCGACGCTTACCTGATTACCACGCTGGGGCTTCTGAGCGTGGCGATAGCCATGCCGGTAACCGGCTATCTCTCCGACAGGCTGGGCCGCCGCCCGCTGATGCTGATGGGTTGCGGCGGTTTTATTTTACTGACCTGGCCTGCCATGCTGCTGATGGCGCAAGGCTCCGTGCTCGCCTCAATAGGCGCAATGAGCATGCTGGGCATTTTCGTCGCGCTGTTTAACGGCGGCTGCGGCGCGGCGATGGTCGAGCTTTTCCCCACCGCCATTCGCTACGGCAGCATCGCTATCTCTTACAACATCACGGTGGCGCTGTTCGGCGGCGTTACGCCGCTCGCTTCGGCAAGCCTTATCACCTTTACCGGCAACCCGCTTTCACCCGCCTTCTATGTGATGGCGACGGCGCTTATCTCTTTTATCGCCGTGCTGCTTGCGAAAGAAACGGCAGGCAAAACGCTGGATTAATTTTCTCAAACGGAGTGCGTTATGAAGATTGTTGACGTGCAGTGCTTCCCGCTAAAAATCAGGCCGCAGGAGATTTACCTGGGCGGCAAGCCGGATGACGAAGCCGCAGACTATTACTATCGCCCGGAATACCGCTGCGTCTATTCCCGCAAGATGGAAACTTGCCTGGTGAAAATCACCAGTGAGGACGGGCAGGTGGGCTGGGGCGAGGCGCTCGCGCCGGTGGTGCCGCAGGTGATCGCGCAGCTGATCACGCACCTGTTTACGCCGCTGCTGCTTGGCGCTAACCCGTTTAACAGCGCGGTGCTGAACGCCAGAATGTACGACTCGATGCGCGATCGGGGGCATATCACCGGTTATCACATCGATGCGCTGGCGGCGGTGGACACCGCGCTGTGGGATCTGAAAGGCCGCCTGTTGGATCTGCCTGTCCACCAGCTGCTGGGAGGCAATTTTCGCGATTCCGTGCCCTGCTATGTTTCAGGACTGCCGCGCCCCACCCTTGAGGAGCGCTGCGGGCTGGCGCGGGAGTGGCAGGCGAAAGGGTTTAACGCCATTAAACTGGCGCTGGGCTATGGCGTGAGCGAAGACCTGAAAAATGTCCAGGCGATCCGCGAGGCGCTTGGGCCGCAGGCGACGCTGTTTCTGGACGCCCACTGGAACTACAGCGTCAGCGAAGCGGCGCAACTTGCCGCCGGGCTGAATGCCCTTAACGTCAGCTTTCTGGAAGCGCCTTTGCTGCCGGAAGATGTCGCCGGGCACGCCGAGCTGCGTCGTAAAAGCGCCCTGCCCATCGCCCTTGGCGAAACGGAACGCACCTGTTACCAGTTCCGCCCTTTTATTGAACAGCGCGCCGTCGACATTCTTCAGCCCGATGTAGGGCGCACCGGCATTACCGAGTTGATGCGCATCGCGACGCTTGCGCAGACCTGGCATTTACAGGTTGCGCCGCACTTAAGCGTCGGGCTTGGCCCCTGTATCGCCGCCTCCCTGCATGTGGCGGCCGCCCTGCCGAATCTCTTCATGCTGGAATATCAGCCGCCGGTCTTTGAGGTTGCCAACAGCCTGCTGCGACAGCCGCTGCGCTGCGAGGCGGGCCACTACGCGCTGCCGCCGGGCGCCGGATTGGGTATTGAAATTGACGAACAACGAGTACGTGAATCTGTCTGGAGTGACGCATGTTAAAAGGTAATGTTCCTATTCTCGCCACCGCGTTTGACGAACAGGGCGCGGTAGACCTCGCCTCAATCGAAAAGCTGGTAGTTTTTCTGCTCGAACAGGGCATCGACGGGCTGGCGCTGTTTGGCAATGCCTCGGAAGGCTATGCGCTGACCAGCAAAGAAAAAGCGGCGATTTTTCGCACGGTAAAAGCCCTGACCGGCGATCTGCCGCTGGTGGCGGCGGCGGGCGGCGGGTCGTCACAGGCCGCCGTTGAAGATATCCAGCGTATCCAGGCGATGGGAGCAAACGTGGCGATGGTGAACCCGCCCTCCGTGGTTAAACCGGGGCCGGAGGAGATTTACCGTTTCTACAGCGATATTTGCCGCCAGTGCGATATCGACATCATGATCCAGGACGCGCCGCTGATGACGGGCGTGAATATCCCGGTGCCGACGCTGGTTCGCCTGTGCGAAACGCTGGCGCAAATTCGCTACATCAAAGTGGAGCAGCCGCCCACGACGCTGAAGATAAGTCAGCTTAAAACGGCGCTCGGGGAGCGCGCCGGGCTGTTTGGCGGCCTGAACGCCGGTTTTTTGTATGAAGAGCTTGCCCGCGGCATTATCGGCACCATGCCCGCCTGCGAATTTCCGGATGTCATCAACGCCATTTTGCAGGCCTGGACGCGCGACCGCGACGAGGCGCGCGCGCTTTTCTACCGCTATTTGCCGTTTCTGCGCTACGGCGTGCAGCCGGGCATCGGCGTGGCGGTGCATAAAGAGATCCTCTACCGCTCCGGCCTTTTCGCCACTCGCACCGTGCGCGACCCGGCGAAAACGCTGGATGAAACCACGCGCAAAGAGCTTTGCGAAATCACCGATCGTCTGCCGCTGGCGATTCTGGAGCGTGCGCGATGAGCGACTATATTGCCGTTGACTGGGGCAGCAGCAACTTTCGCGCCATGCGCGTAAACCGAGGGGAAGTGGTGAAGAGCGTGGCGTCGCCAAAAGGAGTGGCCCGCACGCCGCGCGAAGCGCTGGGAGGCATTCTGCGCGAAGAGCTTGCGCGCCTTGGCGACGACTACGACGCCAGCACGCCGGTTATCCTCTGCGGCATGATTGGCAGCAACATCGGCATAGTGGACGCAGGCTATCAGTCGCTGCCGCTGAGCTTCAGGGCGTTAACCGCGCGCGGCGTGGTGCTGGAAGGCGTATTGCCCAACCCGTTGACCGTCAGGCCCGGCATTTGCAGCCCGTCGGAGCATGAGATCTGCCGCGGCGAAGAGATGCAACTGGCAGGGGCGCTGACGCTGTGCGACGCCCGCGTTTTCGCCGCCGTCGGCACCCACAGCAAATGGCTGCGCGTCGATCGCCACCAGCAACAAGTGATCAGCCTGCGCACGCTGATGACCGGCGAGCTTTATCATCTGGTGTTGAACCACTCGGTGGTGGGACGCGGGTTGCCTGAACAGCGTTTTGATGACGACCGCTTTCAGGACGGCGTGGAGACGGCCATCGCCATCGCCCAGGGCAACGCCGGGCTGGTGAGCGAACTGTTCCGCTGCCGCGGCCGCTATATCCTCGGCGAATTTGACGCCGCCTGCGCCAGCGCCTGGCTTTCCGGCCTGCTCATCGGCCATGAAATCCTCTGCGGGCATCCACGTGAGGAAACGGTCTGTTTTATCGGCGCTACGCCGCTGCTGACCCGCTATCAGCAGGCGTGCGGATTACTCAACCTCCCCTGCCTGACGCTTGAGGCCGAAACGGCGCTGATAGCCGGGCTGAATAAGGTGTTTAACGATGCTGTTTAACGGACGCATTATCGCGATCTTACGCGGCGTAACGCCGGATGACTGCCTGGCGCAGGTCGACGCGCTGGCGGAGCATAATATTCTGGATGTGGAAATCCCCGCCAACTCGCCCGACTGGGCGCAAAGCATCCGGCTGATCAAGCGCCGTTTCGCCCGGCGGGTGAACCTTGGCGGCGGCACCATCGTTACCCCTGCGCAGGCGGCGGCCTGCGCCGAAGCGGGCGCCGATTACGCGCTTACGCCGAATCTGGATGCGAAAGTCGTGGAAGCATGCAGAACGCAGGGGCTGAAAGTCTGCGCAGGCGTTTATACCAGCACGGAGATCTTCGCCGCCTGCGCGCTGGGGGTAGACGCGCTGAAAATTTTTCCCGCGGTAACGCTGCCCGCCAGCTGGCCGCAGTTGATTAAGGGGCCGCTGTCGCAGGCGGTGCCCTTTTGCGCGGTGGGCGGAATTGATGAGAGCAATATGGCGGACTATTTGCAGCATTACGACAGCGTGGGCATTGGCTCCGCGCTTTATCGCCCGGGCCAGCGTGCCGCCGTTACGCGCCAGCGTGCGGCGTTGCTTGCCCGCTAACCGCCGCTGATTTTTTGCGCCGCCGACACCAGAAACGCTTTCAGCGCCTCCAGCTCAAGCTTTTCGCCATTCAGGTTGGAAAGCGCAATCGCCGCCTGCATGCCAGGAATGATGCAGGCCATGCGAGCGTCGCCGTCCGGCCAGACTTTCACCAGCACCTGATGACGCCGCGCCGCCTCAATATCCGCCCGGATAAGCTGAAAATCGTGTATGCCGATAAGATCGATAATCTCTTCATCGCTGCGCGCCGCCAGCAGCTTGATGCCGATAACCGATTCAACGGCGGGATAAGAGTCATAGTTGCCGATGGCTCTGGCCACGCTTTTTCCCTGCCGCGTATGGATGAGATAAACCACCTCTTTGCCGCTCAGTATGCCGACCACGATAGAGACGGGCTGGCTGCCCACCTCCTCCAGCGTCTCCAGCACCGCTTTGTAAAAAGCGGAGTTGTGGATAACCTGGGCGGAAAAGCGGTGTACGCCCGGGCCGAGCGAATATTTGCGCTTTTCGTTGCGCTGCACCATCTCCAGCGCCAGCAACGTTTGCATCAGCCGCGTTACTTTGGCGGAGTCCAGCGCCAGCTGGCGGCCTATTTCGCGAATGCCGGTCGGCGCGCCGAGGCTCGCCAGCAGGTTCAGGCAGCGAAACGCGTCATAGACCGAGCGCAGTAGCATAGCGCTTGCGCTCAGCGTGCGTGAAACGCCGAAAGCGGCTGTTTTTGCCGCCCCTGCGCATCAAAGTTTTCCGGCGCCAGCCAGCCGCGCAAGGCGGCGTTTCGCTGCGGCCACTCTGCATCAATAATGGAGAACCATTCGCTGTCGCGGTTGCGGCCTTTACGCACCATCATCTGGCGCAGCAGCCCTTCGAAAGTAAAGCCAAGCCGCAGCGCCGCGTTGCGCGAGGCGGCGTTCAGCGAATCGCACTTCCATTCCACGCGGCGGTAGCCCTGTTCAAAAGCAGCGCCGAGCAGCAGCCAGACCGCTTCGGTGCCGAGCACGGTATTTTTCATGCGCGGCGACCAGGTGACATGGCCGATTTCCACCGTGCCGTTAGCCGTGTCCATACGCATAAAACAGACCAGTCCTGCCGCCTCGCCGCTTTTTTGCTCGATGACGGCGTAGGGAGTAAGCGTCGGGTCCGCCACTTTGCCCTGCACCCAGTGCCAGGCCGCCTGCGGCGTATCGGGGCGTTGCGCGACGAGCCACGTCCAGTCGCGCTCGTCAGGCGCCAGCTGGTAGGCCTCGAAAAGTTGCTGCGAATGGCGGTCCGCATCCAGCAGCTCAAGGCGGCAATAATGCCCTGCCAGCGGCACGCGGGGGAGGATCTGTACGCCCTGCCACTCCGGTACGGGCGCGCCAACGAGCTGGTTGTACTGGTTTAACTCGGTCACAGGAAAAATCCTTGCGGGTGGGATTGTTAATAAATTGTTGTATCAGGTAAGCCGCTGGAAAGAAAGTGAATGTCGTTCATAAAAATGCGTGAGGCGGTGTGGGCCGTTTTTTCTCCCTCAGGCTTTTTCTTTTGCTTCAGAGGCTTCAGAACAACTCGGTTTTATCCGAGCCGCTTCAGCGCAAACAGATGATTTTGCATGACTATACTTGCACAAAGCGCCACCCGCAGCCGTAGCTGGCTGCCATGACAAGAGATAATCCTATGCCTCTGAAACCCTTTAACGCCTCTGATCCTTTCACGCTGGGCATTGAACTGGAGCTCCAGGTGGCGAGCCCGCCCGGCTACAACCTAAGCCAGGACTCCTCCACGCTGATTAGCGAGCTGGAAGGCACAATCAGCGCCGGAGAGGTGAAACATGACATCACCGAAAGCATGCTTGAGATAGCGACCGGCGTCTGCCAGGACATTAACCAGGCGAGCGCGCAATTTTCCGCGCTGCAACGTGACATTCTCGCCTGCGCGCAACAGCACCATCTGGTGATTAGCGGCGGCGGCACGCACCCGTTCCAGAAATGGCAACGCCAGGAAGTGTGCGCCAGCGAGCGTTACGCCCGCACCCTGGAGCTGTTTGGCTACCTCATTAAGCAGGCGACGGTCTTTGGCCAGCATGTGCATGTGGGGTGTCGTACCGGGGATGAGGCTATTTATCTGCTGCATGGGCTGTCTCGCTTCGTGCCGCACTTCGTCGCGCTTTCCGCCTCCTCGCCTTATATGCAGGGTTCCGATACCGGCTTCGCCTCTTCAAGGCTCAATATTTTTTCTGCGTTTCCCGATAACGGCCCCGCGCCGTTTGTCGAAAACTGGGCGCAGTTTGAAAAAATGTACGCCCGGCTCGAAGGCACAGGTGTGGTGGAATCGATTAAAGACTTGCACTGGGATATTCGCCCAAGCCCCGGCTTTGGCACGGTGGAAGTCAGGGTGATGGATACGCCGCTTTCGCTGTCGCGGGCCATTAACATCGCCGGATTTATTCAGGCTATCGCCCACTGGCTGCTGGAAGAGCGCCCCTTCAAACCGAAGGCGGAAGATTACCTGATTTACCGCTTCAACCGCTTTAGCGCCTGCCGCTATGGGCTGGAAGGCACCTTAACCGACGTTTGCACCGGCGAGCAGCGCACCATCGGCGAAGATATTCTGCGCACGCTGGAAAAAGTCGACCGCTATGCCGCTGACCTGAACGGCCGGAGCGCGCTTGAGGACATTCATCGCTACGTGCGAAATAACGACAGCGACGCGCGCACTATGCGGGAGTTTATGGCCGACGGGCTGTCGCTTTCGGAACTGGTGCGCCGCAACGGCGAAATCTGGGCTGCAACGCTTTAGCGGTAACTGTTTTCCGGCGTGGGGCGTGATTTTGCACGCCGGAAAATAACGCTTTACGCCCGGTCTATTGAAAACCAGCGCCGCCAGACGAAGCGGATAACCAGGTATTCAACGGCGCCGAGAAACAAAAACCAGGCGCAGAAAATAATGGTGTAGAGCTGGTTAAGATCCTGCAAATGGAAGGTGGCGATCATTTTTTGCGCCAGCGACAGCGCCAGTACCGGCGCGGGCAGCAGCAGACAAGAGAGAAAGGCCAGCAGCAAAATGCCGCCGGCCACCATCAAAGATTCGAGCGGATGCTTCATGAGGGACGAGAGCCTGAGTTTAAAAGGCGCATTGTCGGAGAATTCATCCGGCCTTGCAAACTCAGTTGTTCGCCTGCCGGCGGTAGCTGCCCGGCGATAAACTGTAGTGGCGCGTAAAAAGCCGCGTAAAGGTTTGCTGCGATTCAAAACCATACTTCAGCGAAATATCGAGCACTTTCTCGTTGGTGGCGCGCAGATCGCGCGCGGCGAGACTGAGCTTTTTCTCGCGAATATAGCGCCCTAAGCTTTCCCCTTTATGGTGGTGAAACAGGCGCTGCAAATGCCATTTAGAATAACCGGCGTGGCGCGCGACATCGTCAATGCGCAACGGCTTATGCAGATTGTCGTCGATCCAGCCGGTGAGGGTTTCTATAACCTGAGCGGGCAGTTCCATACAAGCGTCCCTCTGTTTTTAGGTTGAGTATTAACGTGGCGCGACGACGTTGTCGTCTTCCCACCACGCGCTGAAATGCTGCTCTGTTTGCGCAAGGCGCACCGGTTCGCCGGGGCGCGGCGTCAGCAGCGTATAAGCTTTATCGCGACTGGCCGCCGCCAGTCTTTTTAACGGATCGTTCCAGGCATGCTTCGCCATCGCAAAACGGCCGTTATGCCCCGGCATCACGCGTTTGGCCCCCAGATCCTGCGCGGCCTGCGCCGTTTCTTCGGGCATCATGTGGATCTGGCTCCAGTCGCGGTCGTACTGACCGTTTTCCATGATGGCGATGTCCACGCCGCCGAACCGTTCGCCAGTCGCTTTAAAATGCGGGCCATAGCCGCTGTCGCCGCTGTAATAGAGTTTTTGCTGCGGCGTTTCGAACAGAAAACTCGCCCACAGCGTCTGGTTGCCCTTCAGGCCGCGCCCGGAAAAATGACGCGCCGGCAGGGCATGCACCGTCAGCCCATCAGCAACGTTTACCGACTGCTGCCAGTCCACCTCTTTAATACGCGACGGCGCTACGCCCCAGGCTTCCAGATGCGCCCCGACCCCAAGCGGCGTGATGACCTGGCGAATTTTCGGGCGCAGCGCCCGAAGCGTGGCGTAATCCAGGTGATCGTAGTGATCGTGCGATATCACCAGCAGATCGATCTCCGGCATGCTTTGCGCCGTCCACGGGTAATCGCCGGCAAAAGCGCGGTTGAAAAGCGCAAACGGCGAGGCGTAGCCGCTAAAGACCGGGTCAATCAAAATACGTTTGCCCGCCAGTTGCAGATACCAGGAGGAATGGCCCAGCCACAACGCCAGATCGTCGTTTTTATCCAGCGAGGCGATGTCGGTGTGAACCAGCGGTAGCGGACGCTCTGGTTTCAGGTTATCGATGCGCTTAAAGAGGAACTCGCCCCAGGCGGCCCTGCCCGGTAAAAACACGCGTGGGCTCTTCATTCTGAAACGCGCCGTCGCGGTAGTTCGGCGAGCGCTCAACCTGCGCTTTTCGCTCTCCTTGCGGCGCGGCGCCGAAACCGGGGGCGAGGTAGAGCGCCAGCGCGCCCATTGCTGCTAACATAAGAATGCCTCCCGTAGCCCAGAAACGTAGCGGTTTTCTCATTGCGGTCCTCTGCGGATTTATTGTCGTGCCCGCCTGGAGCAGGCCGGGATATTCCCTTATTTAACAGGGGCATTGGTCCGAAAAGAGGCGTCTCGTCTTGATAATGAGTGAGTAAACACTCATTATAGAAAGCAAACCTGACCCGTCAAGACGTTTTTACAATGTGACGGGCCGCCTTGCGACAGGTCGAAGAGTCTGGTTCAATTCGCGTTTTCGAAAAAAGAGGTAGAAGCAGTGGCTCGTCCCCGTAGTGAAGATAAAAAGCTGGCGTTACTGGAAGCGGCAGCCGAAGCGATTGCCGAGGCGGGCATTAGCGCCTCCACTGCCCTTGTGGCGCGCAAGGCAGGCGTGGCCGAGGGCACGCTGTTTCGCTATTTCCCTACAAAAGACGATCTCTATAACGCGCTTTACCTGCACCTGAAGCACGGCTTCTGCCAGCCGCTCACCGCCAGGCTTGACCGCAGCGGGGAACCCAAAGCGATTACTCGCTATATCTGGACGACTTATATCGAGTGGGGTTTGCGCAATCCGCTGGCAAACCAGGCCATGCGCCAGCTTGCCGTTAGCGAAAAAATAACCGAAGCGACTCGCCAGACAGTAAACGAGATGTATCCGGATCTGCGTAATCTGTGCGAGCAGTCTATCGCGCCCCTCTTTCTGGCGACGCCCTGGCGCGCTTTCGGCGACGCGCTCTTTTTCTCGCTGGCGCAAACGACGATCGATTTCGCCGCCCGCGAACCGGCGCGCGCCGAAGAGTTAATAAGCGTTGGTTTCGATGCGATGTGGCGCGCCCTGGGCGTTAATTAACCCAGGCTGACCGGTTTCTTCGGCCAGGCGACCTGCCCTGTGACATCATCTGTCATTGCACTCCTGTTTATTCTGCTTAACGCACTACCGTTTAAACATTCTTATATCTCGTTGCGTAAATAAGCGCGGAAATGTCGCGTATGTCACTGTAAACCCCCGCAAAGGAATAAGATTTATCTTAAACTGGTTAGGCAGGATTAACCTGACAGGAGAAATAAGATGGAACTGAGTAAGGAAGCCATCCGGCGGTTACTGGCGGCTGACATTGAAGTAAGCATTATGGGCGGCTGCTACCAGCGCGCCACAGTACGCGCGGTGTTCTATCACCATATTTTTGAATTAACAGTAGAAGTTACGCATCCGCTGCTGGTCTGGCAGTGCGGCAACCGCGACGGCGTGCATCTGGTAAAACGCGAAAAAAACGGTCGCAGCGTGGAGCTTGAGCTGGCCAAAGCATTGCAGGAAAAAGTGGCGCAAATGCGACGCGCCGCGACCATGAGCGATGAGATGGCGCACAATCTTAGCGAGAAAAATCGCCAGCAGATAGAAGCGCTGGAACGCCAGTTGAAACGCTAAAGGCAAACTTAACCACGGGAAAGTCAGGCCGCAACGGTGGGTTAACCTTCCCCACCTCATCACGGCAACTATCCTGAGCCTGGCGTCATATCGGCCCGGCTTCAGAAACGGCCCGGCTTCGCCCAGCGGGCTAACCCTGGGTTTGGGTGGCAATAAACGGAAATTCTCTGGCGATCGCCTTTTCCAGATGCGCATCGAAAGTTGCCGTCGTCATACCGCCTATTTCAAAGATCAGTAAACCATCCAGGCCGCACACCAGCGCGATAAGCCGCCAGGCGATATTTTCCGCGCTGTCCGCCAGGGCCGCTGTTGATTCATGCTCACGGATAATACGCACCAGCTCTCCATGCCATATTTCCATCGACTGCGCATAAGCGGCTTTAAATGCCGGCTCCTTTTCCGCCAGCAGCGGCGCTTCACGCCACAGCCGCAGATAAGGATCGTAAGCTTCTTCCTGATAGCCAAGCATCGACAAAAGCCTGTCGCGCCAGCCTGCCGGTTGCGCTTCATCGGGCTTGAGTTTTGTCTGGATAATACGCAAAAACGCCTGCGCCTTTAATTCCGTCGAGGAAGCAAAATGATGGTGCACCTGCCCTGCCGCTACCCCCGCTTGCGCGGCAATTCGCCGTACCGTCATTGCGGCGAACCCTGCGCTCAGCGCCACTTCTGTAGCGGCCTGCAAAATGGTTTCTCTGCGTTCTTCCCGGTGTAAGTAACTCATGTTGTTTAGTAAACCTCGCCTTAACGAACTCCACTATAAGCTGGACAAGCGTCCAAATTCCACTACTATTGGCAAACTTTAAAGTTGGTCAAGTGTCCAGAATGACCTTAAGGAGAGTTATGCTTCGTCAGTGGTTAACGCTGGCCATTATCGTGCTGGCTTATATTCCGGTCGCTATCGACGCAACCGTGCTGCATGTCGCCGCGCCGACGCTGAGCCTTTCGCTCAATACCAGCGGCAACGAACTGCTGTGGATAATCGATATTTATTCGCTGATGATGGCGGGCATGGTGTTGCCGATGGGCGCGCTTGGCGACCGCATCGGCTTTCGTCGCCTGCTGCTGTCTGGCAGCGCGCTTTTTGGTCTGGCTTCGCTGGCGGCGGCATTTGCCCAGAGCGCGCTGTGGCTGATTATCGCCCGTGCGTTGCTGGCGGTGGGCGCAGCGATGATTGTGCCGGCGACGCTTGCCGGGATCCGCACGCTGTTCACCGATGCCCGGCAGCGCAATATCGCGCTGGGCGTCTGGGCGGCGGTGGGATCCGGCGGCGCAGCCTTCGGCCCGCTGGTGGGCGGCCTGCTGCTGGAGCACTTCTTCTGGGGCTCGGTTTTTCTCATCAACGTGCCGATTGTACTGGGCGTTATCGCGCTGGCGCGGTGGCTGATGCCGCGCCAGCAAGGCCGCGCCGAACAGCCTGTCAACCTTACCCACGCCCTGATGCTTATTACCGCGCTGTTGCTGCTTATCTACAGCGCCAAAGCCGCGCTCAGGGGCGGCGTTTCGCCTGCGCTGGCGACGCTTCTGGCCATCGCAGGCGGCAGCCTTCTGGTTGCGTTCATTCACACCCAGCGCCGGGCAGCGAGACCGATGCTGGATATGTCGCTTTTCAGCCATCGCGTTATTCTGAGCGGCGTAATCATGGCGGTGACGGCAATGGTAGCGCTGGTGGGCTTTGAACTACTGATGGCGCAGGAGTTGCAGTTTGTTCATGCGTTCACGCCCTTCGCAGCCGGCCTGTTTATGCTGCCGGTTATGCTGGCGAGCGGTTTCAGCGGACCAGTGGCAGGGATGCTGGTTTCCCGCCTGGGGTTGCGAACGGTGGCGGCAGGCGGCATGGGATTCAGCGCGCTGAGTTTTTTCGGCCTGTCGGTAACAGACTTTAGCACTCAGCACTGGCAGGCCTGGGGATGGATGACGCTGTTGGGCTTTAGCGCCGCCAGCGCGCTGCTGGCTTCCACCTCTGCGATTATGGCCTCGGCGCCAAAAGAAAAAGCCGCAGCGGCAGGCGCTATCGAGACAATGGCTTACGAGCTGGGCGCCGGTCTTGGCGTGGCGATATTCGGCCTGCTGCTGAGCCGCAGCTTTTCGCAGGCTATTGTGCTGCCAACAGGATTAAGCGCCCGGGAGGCGGCAGGCGCGTCGTATTCTATTGGCGAGGCGGTTAAAGTCTCGCAACAGCTGGAGCCCACGCTCGCACAAGCCGTCATGGAGGCGGCGAAAACCGCTTTCACGTTCTCTCATAGTCTGGCGCTGAGCATAGCGGGCAGCGCCTTGCTGATTCTGGCGATGATAATGTGGTTTAGCTTCGCGGGAAGAAAGGGGAAATAAAGCGGGGAAATGATAAAGCAGACCGGGTTCAGGCCGTGAGCCTGAACCCGCAGCAGACGTTAAGCCGCCTGCCAGGAAGAGGTCACCTCATCCTTATTTTTGTTGAGCAGAACTTTGTTGTTCTCAACTTTATCTACCCAGCTTAGCGGGATGTAATGGTGCACGCCCCCGGATTTCGGGTCGCTTTTCGCCAGTTTGATTTTATCTTCGCCTTCAAGGTGGTCGACAGTACCAACATGGCTGCCACAACTGGCGATAACTTCTGCGTGTTCGCGGATTTCGTTTTTATTTACCATATGTCCTCCTGTCTATAAGGTAACAGTCAGTATAGACAACCTGATAAAAACGAAACTCACTATTAATATTCTGTAATATTTCACGATTTCTTTAAGATTATTCTATTGCCGTTTAGTCGATGCAGGGCAAGCTTAGCGGCGTTATCGCGAAGGGATTAAACCACGCCGGAAGCAGACTTACCCCTTTCTGCCATAATAAACAGGGCGCTACGGACAATGCCGTTTTGCCAGAGAGCATTTTTAAAATTACCTCAAAGGAATACTCATGCTGCCAAGAGGCTTTTCTAAGTTTTTCTTTATTCTCATTCTTGCTGTGGTCACGCTGGCCTTCCTGACGATATTACGGCCTTACGCCTCAGCCGTGCTCTGGGCGGCAATCCTTGCGGTTATTTTTTATAAAACCAAAGAGTGGATCCGTCGGCGGGCGACCGGCAACAGAAATGGCCTCGCGTCGTTGCTGACCCTGCTGCTTATCTGCCTTATCGTCTTTACGCCGCTGGCGGTTATTCTCTCTTCTCTGGTGAATGAATTTAATGTGGTCTATCGCAATCTACAGGAGGACAACACCTCTATGTCGGTTGTGTTTGCCGATGTCATTCGCCACCTTCCTTCCTGGGGCCAGCAGTTGCTTGCAGACTATGACCTGGATGACGTAGGCGAAATACAGCGAAAACTCTCTGCCGCCGTTATGCAGGGCAGCCAGTTCCTCGCCGGCAGCGCGTTGGCTATCAGTAAAAACACCTTCAGCCTGGCGGTAGGCTTCGGGGTTATGCTCTACCTGCTCTTTTTCTTACTGAAAGATGGCTCGCATCTGGTGGCGTTAATTATGCGCGCCATCCCGCTGGAAAACCGGGTCAAGTATCGGCTGATTGCCCGCTTCGCCGCCGTGGCGCGCGCCACGGTGAAAGGCACGGTGGTGGTAGCCGTGATTCAGGGCTTTCTTGGCGGCGTGGCGTTCTGGTTTTTGGGGATTCAGGGTAGCCTGTTATGGGGAGCGCTGATGGCCTTTTTCTCGCTGGTGCCGGCCGTTGGCACCGCTTTAGTCTGGGTTCCCGCCGCCATTTATCTGTTCGCGGTGGGCGCGCTCTGGAAGGCGATAGCGCTTGTGGTTTGGTTCGTGGTGGTGGTCGGGCTGGTGGATAATATTCTGCGCCCCATACTGGTAGGAAAGGATATTAAGATGCCGGATTATCTGATACTTATCGCCACGCTTGGCGGCCTGACGGTGTATGGTATCAACGGCTTCGTAACAGGACCGCTGATTGCCGCACTGTTCGTTACCTGCTGGCAATACCTGGCCGAGCCGGACCGGGAAGATAAAGTGGGGCATTAAAAGCAACACGAGATGGTACAGAAACAGAATGGCGCGCCCTGCAGGACTCGAACCTGCGACCCACGGCTTAGAAGGCCGTTGCTCTATCCAGCTGAGCTAAGGGCGCATCGGGAAGATGCTGCCACAACGCCAAGAGAGCCTTTAACGCTGTGAAACGCGTGGAATTATACGGTGAGCGCCTTGTGAGTCAATGGCTTTCCGACTGCCCGCTTGCCTTTTAAGCATAAAGGCGCTTTCGGGACTGACAGCGCCGCCCGCTTCTGACAAAATATCAACATCCCCTCTCCTTTATCATTACAGATGGAATCCTCTCTCTGATGGCAGCAAAGATTATTGACGGTAAAACGATTGCGCAGCAGGTGCGACAAGAAGTTGCGGAAAAAGTGCAGGCGCGTCTGGCGGCTGGAAAACGGGCGCCGGGTCTTGCGGTTGTGCTGGTTGGCGCTAACCCCGCTTCGCAGATTTATGTCGCCAGCAAGCGCAAAGCGTGCGAAGAGGTGGGCTTTCTTTCCCGCTCCTACGATCTGCCTGAAACCACGACCGAAGCGGAACTTCTCGCGCTTATCGACGAGCTGAACGCCGACGCCGCTATTGACGGCATTCTTGTACAGCTGCCGCTGCCGGCGGGTATCGATAACGTAAAAGTGCTGGAGCGTATCGCGCCGGATAAAGACGTGGATGGTTTTCATCCTTACAACGTAGGCCGCCTGTGCCAGCGTGCGCCGCGTCTGCGTCCCTGCACCCCGCGTGGCATCGTTACGCTGCTGGAGCGCTACAATATCGATACTTACGGCCTGAATGCGGTGGTTATCGGCGCCTCTAACATTGTCGGTCGTCCCATGAGCATGGAATTGCTGCTTGCGGGCTGTACCACCACGGTGACTCACCGTTTTACTAAAAACCTGCGCCATCATGTAGAAAACGCGGATCTGTTGATCGTTGCGGTCGGCAAACCGGGCTTTATTCCTGGTGAGTGGATTAAGGAAGGGGCGATAGTGATTGATGTTGGCATTAACCGCCTCGAAAACGGCAAAGTTGTGGGCGATGTCGTGTTTGACGACGCCGCCGCGCGCGCTGCTTATATCACCCCTGTGCCGGGCGGCGTGGGTCCAATGACCGTCGCCACGCTTATCCAGAACACGCTTCAGGCGTGCGAGGAATATCATGACGCGGAGGGCGCGTAAAATGGCGACTTTTTCTCTTGGAAAACACCCCCATGTTGAGCTGTGCGACCTGCTGAAGCTGGAAGGCTGGACCGAAAGCGGCGCGCAGGCGAAAATCGTCATCAGCGAAGGGCTGGTGAAGGTAGACGGCGCGGTGGAAACCCGCAAGCGCTGCAAAATCGTTGCTGGTCAGACTGTCACTTTTGAAGGGCAAAGCATCACCGTTACCGCCTGATGTTGTCTGAACGTAAAAACCCGCCATCAGGCGGGTTTTTTATTGGGCGGGCCACGGACTTCTAAGCCGTTGTTCTGCCTTACGCTTGCGGCGGCTGGCCGTTAGAGGCCGTAATACCGCCATCTACCGGCAGATTCACCCCGGTGATATACCGCGCGTCATTGCTGGCGATAAACGCAATGGCGTCGGCGATATCTTCCGGCTCGCCGGCGCGTTTCAACGGAATACGCTCATAGAATTTTTGCAGCAGCGGTTCATTCTGCTTCATCTCTTCGGTCAGGTCGGTAAAAGTGAAACCCGGGCATATCGCGTTAACGCGCACGCCGTCTGCGCCGTAGTCCATCGCCAGCGCGCGAGTAAAGTTGGTGATAGCGCCCTTCGCGGCGTTATAAACACTCATGCCCCAGTCGCCGCCAAGGCCGGAAACAGAAGAGATGTTGACCACGTTGCCTTTAGTTTTAAGCAACTCAGGCATGAAATAATGCGTGCAATAGAAGACGCCGTTGAGGTCCGTGCCCATCAACGTTTCCCAGTCGTCCAGTTTAATTTCATGGATGCGGCCCTGAACGATAACGCCTGCGTTATTCACCAGCACATCGACACGGCCATATTCATCCGCCACGCGCTGCGCTAAATTTTGCACCTCTTGCGCATTCGAAACGTCGCAAGGCACGACAAGATGTTTGCCCTGCGCCAGCGTAGCCGCCACCTTCTCCAGTTTTTCCGGCGTACGGCCCACCAGCACGACGCTTGCGCCTTCGCTGGCGAAACGCTTCGCCGCCCCGGCGCCAATACCAGAACCTGCGCCGGTGATCACCACAACTTTCTGCTGAAAACGAGCCATAAAACCTCCTTTTTGTGCTGGGTTTATTAACTTATCTCTGTTAATAAGACTGGCAGCCCGTGAGCGCATCGCAAGCTAACTCACGTCATTTGGTCTTAACCGGCTGTTTTTAAATGACATTAAAAAGTTTAAAAATGTGATCGAGCGCACTTAATGAAGCGTAAGGCGGGTACCCTGATATAAACAGGCGAAGTAAAAAACCCGGCTAATGCCGGGTTTTTGTTATTTATTTGCGCTAGCGGGCTGGCCGCCCGTTGGCGCGACATCAACGATTTTAATATCGTAGACCATCGTTGAGTCAGGCGGGATCTCCGGCATTCTTCCTGCTTCGCCATAAGCCAGTTCAGGGGGCACAACGATACGGATTTCGCCATGGTTATTCAGCACTGACAACGCGGATTTAAACAGCGGCGGATAACTGTTAAGCGGTAACGCCAGCACCGTGCCCTTTTGCGTCATATCATTGATGATTTTGCCGTTTGACAGGCTTTCGCGGATAACGACCCCTACCGTGTCGCTGTTTTTGATCTTCCCGCTTCCCTTCTTAGCGATCAGGTAGTAGTAGCCCATAGACGCTTTTTTCACGCCCGGCTGTTTACTGAAGCCAGTCATATACTGTCTGCCTTCATTGTTGGCGATTTTTTTGACTTTCTCTTCCTGGGCGCCGGAGTTTTTATCAAGCTCCTGTAAGACTTTGATCAGTTGCTCATACGACAGCTTCAACTCGCCGTTGATCATGTCCGTTGCGCCGTTCAATACCTGTTGACGAGCAATATGGTAACCGTACCCCTCTTTGCTCTTCATCATGCCTATCATCTCCTGAGCCCAAAACGCGCCCAGCGCATAGTCGCGGATCTCATCTGTGCTTTTCGGTTTCGCGGCGGTAGCGGGTTTCGCTTTATCAAGCGAGGCCAGTTGCTTATTTTTTTCCTCAAGCTGTTTGCTGGCTTCCTGCCATTTTTTCTCAAATTCGCTCGACTTTTTCTGGCTGGCGACCAGATTCTGCTCAGCCATCGCTAAAGCTGCGGTATTACCACTCTGTGAGGCAGTGAGTTCCGCCACTTGTTTTGCCAGCGCTGCCGCTTTTTTCTGCTCTTCTTGCACCTGTTGCGCCATTTTTTCGCTTGATTGCGTGCTGTCAGCCTGTGCTGTGGTTAAAACAGTAATCTCTTTTTCCAGCGCCAGCGTTTTTTTCTGGCTTTCAAGCAGTCGTGCTTGCAGCTTGCCGCTCTCCTGCGTTTTGGCATCCTGCGCGCTGCTGAGGGTGGCGATTTGCGCTTTCATCGCCTGCGCCTCTTGCTGGCTGGCGGTGAGCTGCTGGCGAAGCTGCGCGCT